>VYLS01000099.1_pt1 | contig 16383 bp, 17 predicted proteins | sample 5114231 | NCBI WGS metagenome assembly VYLS01 (sample SAMN12291800, study PRJNA351875) | freshwater metagenome | isolation source: freshwater lake | place: USA: Michigan, Lansing Lake | collected 2013-08-14 | reverse complement strand
CCAAACTTGATTTTTTTGGGTTCCTTCCAGCTTTTCTAGTCTTCTATCCATCCCATCGACTTTCTCAGTTAGTTTTGCTTGTCCTACTTCTAGCTTAGTTAGCCGTTCGTCGATCTTATCAAATTTCTGGTTAATATCTTGTTGCAAGGTATCGATTTTTTGGTTAACTTCCTTGATGCTGTCTTTAATTTCCTTGAGGACGGATTCAAGACTATAAGTAACGGTTTCGTTAGACATTGTGGTAACATCCCTGGGAGTAATGATAGTACAATAATTTTATTTTAATCCTAAATCTGGTTATTAAAAACTGATTACCTATTGCCTAGGATTTAGTATTATGGTAATATTTCTAAGGATTGCCAGAAAAAAAGGATCGCCACGCTGCTGTTCCGATCGCTCCTCCTAAAAGGATAATTAACGTCCAAACTTGATTTTTTTGGGTTCCTTCCAGCTTTTCTAGTCTTCTATCCATCCCATCGACTTTCTCAGTTAGTTTTGCTTGTCCTACCTCTAGCTTTGTTAGCCGTTCGTCGATTTTCTCAAATTTCTGGTTAAGATCCTTCTGTAGGCTATCAAATTTCTGGTTAATATCCTGTTGCAAGGTATCGATTTTTTGGTTAACTTCCTTGATGCTGTCTTTGATTTCCTTGAGGACGGATTCAAGACTATAAGTAACGGTTTCGTTAGACATTTTGGTAAAATCCGGAGTAATGATAGTACAATAATTTTATTTTAATCCTAAATCTGGTTATTAAAAACTGATTATTTATTGCCTAGGATTTAGTATTATGGCAATATTTCTAAGGATTACCAGAAAAGAAAGAGCGCCACGCTGCCGTGCCGATGGCCCCTCCTAAAAGAATAATTAACGTCCAAACTTGATTTTTTTGGGTTCCTTTCAGCTTTTCTAGTCTTCTATCCATCCCATCGACTTTCTCAGTTAGTTTTGCTTGTCCTACCTCTAGCTTTGTTAGCCGTTCGTCGATTTTCTCAAATTTCTGGTTAAAATCCTTCTGTAGGCTATCAAATTTCTGGTTAACATCCTTCTGTAGGCTGTCAAATTTCTGGTTAACATCTTGTTGCAAGGTATCGATTTTTTGGTTAACTTCCTTGATGCTGTCTTTGATTTCCTTGAGGACGGATTCAAGACTATAAGTAACGGTTTCGTTAGACATTTTGGTAAAATCCCTGGGAGTAAGTTTTCTTAAGCGATCTCCGTTGATAGTACAATAATTTTATCTCTAGATTACTGGAGAGAACGTATCTGCAATTGGTAATAATTCTCGTCTAAACCTTGATTCTGCTTGTTATTAACCGAATTAAGCTGTTTTTGCAGTGCCAAAATGCGATCGCTGGTAGCCGGATGGGTGCTGAGAATTGCGGGGATAGAACCCCCCTGTTGTGCTAATTTTCCCATAAAGGAGATCATCGCCGTGGCTGCATAACCGGCCTCAGCTAGATTGTTTAAACCCAGTCGGTCCGCTTCTAATTCATCCTTGCGACTATTGGGCAGATTATAGGCGAGATTGACCCCCAATTGTACCCAAGTTTTTGTGTCTAATCCCGCCGCGCTGAGAAGTCCTTGGGCGAGGGCAGTATTGCGTAATTGGGTGATAGAATGACGACCGACGATATGGCCGATTTCATGGGCAATCACGCTGGCTAATTCCGCCTCATTATCAGCAGTTTTAATCAATCCCGTGTGTAAATAGACAAATCCGCCCATAGTTGCGAAGGCGTTAATACTATTGTCGCGCACCACTTGAAAAGTGTAGGGAAGGTCAGGGCGATCGCTTGTTGCCGCTAATCGCTGCCCGATTTCTTGGACATATTGGTTAATTCTGGCATCTTTGGACAGTTGTATCTTACCTGATTCTAATAAACCCTGATTAATCTGCTTACCGAGGGCGACTTCCTGCTGAGGAGAAATAGTGGCGAGTTGAATAACTTGCACACCGCGAAAAAGTAAATCCATCCACGAGCGCGCGAAACTAGGTTGGGGATTGACAATCCCGATACTGAGGGTGAACAGCAGAGAAATTATTGTTAGTAGCCAAAAACGGCAGAAAATAGGGCGCATAGACGATTTGATCGCATAAAAACCTCATTCCCATTCTAGACAGTCAACATCACCCTTTGCCTGTTACTGTCCCCGATTAGTTTGATAGACATAAAAGTTAAATAAATCGAATAAACTGCCAACAAAAGCAAAGGTGACAGCGATGGTTAACATTCCTTGTAGGGGATAACCGTCGCCGAAAATGGTTAAAAATTGCAGGATTTGGCTAAAACCGGTCTGAGAAACCCAAGTAAAGCCGGGGACGTGACTGGTGGCGAATAAAGCAGCTAAAATAGAACCTACCAAGAGGACGGGGGCAACAAAACTTAATAGGGTGGAAAATAGCAGGGAACGGAGCAAAGTAAGCATGGATGCTGATCTCCAGAGAATTAGGGGGCGATCGAACGGGAATAGGAATCTATACTCGCTCCCCTATAGAATATACGTTCATCTCGGCTAGGGGCGGTTTTTTAAAGAATCTTAAAATATCATTAAGATTCTTGGTTAACAACGATTAAGTGGTACACGGCGTCGGGTGTGGGGTGTGGGGTGTGGGGTGTAGGGTGTGGGGGGTGGGGGGTGGGGGGTGTAGGGTGTGGGGTGTAGGGTGTGGGGTGTAGGGTGTGGGGTGTAGGGTGTGGGGTGTAGGGTGTGGGGTGTAGGGTGTGGGGAGAATAAATAGAAATAATCTCCTGACTCCTGACTCCTGACTCCTGACTCCTGATAACTGATAACTGATAACTGGTAACTGGTAACTGATAACTGGAACTAGCTGAAGCATTGATCCCCGTGGTGTGGTAATGTCAATTCAGTGTATTTATCGGCACTGGCTTAAGATTTGTCGCTATTGTCCTCCCCTTCTCCTGTCGCTGTTTTTGAGGCTTTCTATGACCGACATTCCTTTCACCCTAGACCAACTGAGAATTATCAAAGCGATCGCTGCCGAAGGAAGCTTTAAACGGGCGGCAGATACCCTGTATGTATCTCAGCCAGCGGTCAGTCTTCAGGTACAAAACCTCGAAAAACAGCTAAATGTGCCTTTATTTGACCGAGGCGGTCGGAAAGCCCAATTAACGGAAGCGGGACACCTACTCTTAAGCTACGGCGAAAAAATTATCACTCTCTGTCAAGAAACCTGTCGGGCGATCGAAGATCTACAAAATCTGCAAGGGGGAACCCTAATCATCGGTGCTTCCCAAACCACGGGAACCTATCTTCTTCCCCGCATGATCGGGATTTTTCGCCAAAAATACCCAGAAGTATCCGTACAGCTACAAGTTCATTCCACCCGTCGCACCTCTTGGAGCGTTGCTAACGGTCAAGTGGATTTAGCCATTATCGGGGGAGAAGTTCCCGCCGAATTACAAGAAACCCTGCGGATTATCCCCTACGCAGAAGATGAACTGGCTTTAGTCCTGCCAATTTTTCATCCTCTGTCTAAGGTAGAAATGATTCAAAAAGAAGATTTATATCGACTAAAATTTATCACCCTCGATTCCCAATCGACGATTCGCAAAGTCATTGACAAGGTTTTAACTCGTTGCGATATCGATACTAAACGCCTAAAAGTGGAGATGGAACTTAACTCGATCGAGGCGATTAAAAATGCTGTCCAATCCGGTTTAGGGGCGGCTTTTGTCTCGGTGACAGCGATCGAAAAAGAACTACAAATGGGAGTTATCCACGCGACCAGAATTAAAGATGTGGAAGTGAGACGCACTTTATCGGTAATTATTAACCCGAATCGTTATCGATCGAAAGCTGCCGAAGCTTTTACCCTAGAAATACTACCCCAATTCTCCACCTATCCCGAATATCTCGCTGACGACCACAACTTTGAACCTATTCCTAACTCACAACCCGCCGAAATTATGAGTAAATAAGTCGATCGAGACGGGCAAAATCTCCCTCGGAACATTTAAGCTATCTCTCAGGAAAATTACTGCCGGGATAAATTACTTTTTTATCGACTTTAATCCAATGGAGACTTTCTAAACGACTTCTAAGATTAGTAATAGTTACTCCCAACTCGTCAGCGATCGCATACAAATGTCCCCATTTTGTCAAGTCACGGCCCTTGATGGCTTTCTCTAACTCACTCATCGCCATTAGTAAACAACTGGCAAAATATTGGGCTTGCCATTCAATTCTTTGGCTAGAATCAACTGTCCGACACAGAAAAGGTTGAATTGTCTCTAGGGAATCTCCCTGATTGATTCGATCCAAAAAGTTAGAGACGGCCGTTTGATTAATATGAAGGACAAAATGACCAATTTCATGGGCTAAACTCGAATTTTTAAAACCTTCTTTTGCCAGGGATGAATTTTGAGAATCTCTTAAGAATTTTACATCTTCATTAAGAATAATTTTCTTTTCTGTGGGAATAATCATCGCGGCGATTTCTCCCTCTTGATCTGGCTTTATATCCGTCCATTCAATAGCTAAATCAAAATAATCAGCCGCTGCTTCCGCAATATCGCAATTTTTTAAGGGACGACGACGATGAGCTTTTACTTTCTTCAGAATCTTGTCTGCCTGAGCTTCAATCTCTGTTTTGGGAATAAAACTATAGGGTTTAATAATATCCAAGATATTTACTCCTCTGGTTCTAATTTTGTCGCCTCAGAAATAATTTTTTTGGCAAAATTGGGATTGTCTTTCATGCGACGCAATAAAATTGGCATTTGTTGGTATTTTTGAACTAACTCTTTGAAGACTTTTTGATCATCTGAACTAATTCGTCCTGCCAATTCCCCTAATGTTTGAGCATTTAATTTTAAATGAGTCGCTAAGGACTCAATAACCTGCTGACTAGGAGGATAACCCGCATGATCATTTTCTAGCTTCGATAGATAGGTATAGTCCACCCCAATCAACTTAGCTAGTTCTCTCTGACTATATTCTTCCTCTCGACGAGCTTTGCGGATAACCTGTCCAAATGTTTCTGACACTGCTTTTCTCCCAACCGCTCAAAAAAATTATATCAAGGGTTGACTATTTCAGTCAACATAGGCTAAAGTTAGTTCATCGGCGTTGATTATTTTAGTCAACACCAGAGCCAACACTGCCGTATCATCCTAGCATTATCCTGACCGAGGGAAAAAAATCGTGTCCTGCCAGTTTCCCAAAAAGCCTTGGTATCCTCCGATGAGCTATAGTCTTTGGCGATCGCTAAAACCGGCGATTGGCTATGAGAATTGGCATTGTCAGACAAAACGGGGGTTTGAAAAAGCACGAAACAAAGAACCAGAAGTCCAAAGATTACTATCAGAAGATAATCAACCGCAAAAAATTGGTAAGTTGGCACAACGAGGAGTTTTTGAGTTTCATCAAGAGCCGGCGAGATTATCGGGACCTGATGGGGTGGAACAAGTGGCAAAAATCCTGCAATTAAATCAAGAATCGCCAGAAATTCAAGCCAGGGTTTTAGTAATTTTAAACAATTACTATCAACAACCAATTTTATTGAATAAAAAGATTATTAATTTATCTAGAGGCGATGAAGGTTATCCAGAACCTATTGTTATCGAGCAAGGTAACTATCAGTTTAATTTGTCCGCTGCCTTTGATTGTATTTTCAGAGAAGCCGATGACACTATACATATTTTAGATTTGAAAACCGGTCAATCTAATTTTGATCGTCGTCAGGCTCATGTTTATTTACTAGCGGCTAGTTACCGTTATCCTCAGAAAAAAATTGTCGCTTCTTTTTACAATTTAGAAACCCAAACAAGCTCAGAAAAAATATCCCTGTCTTCCGAGGCAATAGAAGCAGTTAAAATCGAACTAGCTTCCCTGGCCAAAAAACATCAGCAACAACTAAAAAAATATAAAGATCACCCCAAAGATTTTTATCATATTTTCCCGCCTCAAAGTGGCTATGCCTGTCGTTATTGTCCTTTTACATCGATTTGTGATTATGCAAATAAGGAGGTTTAGATTATGAATTACACAGAAGCTAAAACAGCCAATTCCCCACTATTTTTGAGTGAAATTAGTTCCTTAACTCTCAAGAATAATTGTTTAAATTGTTTTAAGCTTAATCATCAAGTTACTAGGGAAATAGGTAATCGTTTTGGTTGGCAATTCAGTCGGAAGTTTCCCGATGTGGTGGTTATTTTTGAAGATAATTGTTTTTGGGTATTAGCTAAAGATGAAAAATCTCTTCCCTCTCCACAACAGTGGAAAGAAGCTTTATCAGATATTCAAGAGGTTTTACGAGAAGATATTGGCGATCACTATTATTCTATTCATTGGCTAAAAGACTGGCAGATAACAGCTTTAGTTACAGCACAATTAGCAGTTAGAATTCTGAAAATATTTGGTAAATTTTCCTATCCAATAGTTTTTCCCAAAGATAGTCAGATAAGTGAAAACCAAGTACAGGTAAGGAGAGAAGTTAACTTTTGGGCAGAAATCATCAATGACACCGATCCAGCTATTTGTTTAACTGTTGAAAGTAGTATTGTCTATAGTGGAGATTTAGAACAGTTTTATGAAAATCATCCCTATAGACAAGATGCGGCTAAATTATTAGTAGGTTTAAAGGTTAAAACTATAGAAACTAATGGGACAGCTAAAATTATTAGAATAGCGGGTACAATTGGGGAAAAAAGAGAGGAACTATTAACAAGAGCTACGGGTTCAATTAGTCGAAGAAAATTAGAAGAAGCTCATCTGGGGCAGCCAGTGGTGGCGGTACAATTTGGCAAAAATCTCCGGGAGTATATTTATCCATTGGCAGCTTTAAAACCCTGTATGACAGATAAAGATGAGAGTTTATTTCAAGTCAATTACGGAGAGTTATTAAAGAAAACAAAAATCTTCTATACTGAACGACAAGAACTATTAAAATTGTATAAACAGGAGGCACAAAAGACTTTAAATAACTTTGGGTTTCAGTTAAAAGAAAAAAGTATTAACAGTAAAGAATACCCCGCATTATTTTGGACTCCTCCCATTTCTCTTGAGCAAACTCCTATCTTATTTGGTAAGGGAGAAAGGGGAGAAAAAAGAGAAACTGTACAAGGATTATCGAAGGGGGGGGTATATAAACGTCATCGAGAATATGTCGATCCTGCTCGTAAAATTCGTTTAGCTATTCTTAAACCAGCTAATTTGAGAGTGGGAGATTTTAGAGAGCAATTAGAAAAGCGATTAAAACTTTATAAATTTGAGACTATTTTGCCACCAGAGAATCAAATAAATTTCTCTGTTGAAGGTGTAGGATTTGAAAAAAGAGCTAGACTAGAAGAAGCAGTTGATCAATTAATTCGAGGAGAAATTCCTGTAGATATTGCTTTAGTATTTCTTCCTCAAGAGGATCGCAATGCTGATAATACTGAAGAGGGAAGTTTATATTCGTGGATTAAAAAAAAGTTTTTGGAGCGTGGAGTTATAACTCAAATGATTTATGAGAAAACTTTAAATAATAAGAGCAACTATAAGAATATTCTCAATCAAGTTGTCCCCGGAATCCTAGCCAAATTAGGAAATTTACCCTATGTCCTTGCTGAACCTCTAGAAATTGCCGATTATTTTATTGGTTTAGATGTGGGAAGGATGCCTAAAAAAAATCTGCCGGGGAGTCTCAATGTTTGTGCAAGTGTGCGACTATATGGAAAACAGGGAGAATTTGTTCGCTGTCGGGTAGAAGATAGTTTAACCGAGGGAGAAGAAATTCCTCAACGTATGCTGGAAAATTTTTTACCGCAAGCTGAACTAAAAAATCAGACAGTTCTCATTTACAGAGATGGTAAATTTCAAGGAAAGGAGGTTGACAATTTACTGGCAAGAGCTAGAGCGATTAATGCTAAATTTATTCTCGTAGAATGTTATAAGACTGGCATTTCTAGACTTTATAATCTTCAGCAAAAACAGATAAATGCTCCTTCAAAAGGATTGGCTTTTGCTTTATCAAAGCGGGAAGTTATCCTGATAACTACGCAAATTTCTGAACAAATTGGTGTTCCTCGTCCCTTGCGCTTAAAAGTTCATGAATTAGGAGAGCAAGTAAATTTAAAACAGTTAGTTGACACTACCTTAAAATTAACTTTACTTCACTATGGTTCCCTCAAAGAACCCCGTTTACCTATCCCTTTGTATGGAGCGGATGCTATTGCCTATCGACGCTTACAAGGAATTTATCCTAGTTTATTAGAAGATGATTGTCAATTCTGGCTTTAGAGAGGAAAATTATGTAAATTCTCCTAAGTACAGGACAAAAAGCTTGAAAAGTAGGCAGGAGTAGGGTTTTATGAAAAATAGCACTAATCTTGAAACCCCTGGGAACCAATATAACGCATTGAAACAAGCTCTCAAACCTCCTCAAGGGATGGCACGGAGCAAGACTCTCTTTCCTCGCTCTCTTCTTACTGGCTCTGTTGAAAGTAAAAACCGTCAACCTCAAGGAATTAGCCCTAGGTTTTGAAGGTCGGGTATTGGTAGAGTCCCATTACAAAGGATGACAACCCTTGTTTGGGGACTTCGAGAGAGATTACTCTCAAATAGCTCCCATTGTAGTCCAGTGGCTCCATATCCCTCAACCCTGGGTATTGAGTATTGACCGCACCAATTGGTCATTTGGTAGTCATCACTACAACATCCTCACAGTCGGCATTGTCCATGAAGGGGTAGCTATACCCATTCTCTGGTGGATGCTCAAGAAGAAAAAAGGCAACTCAAACAGCGATGAACGGATGCGAACGGTTACTTTCTTGATCTCCGCAATTATTTTGCCCACTGCTGTTATTGTATGTCTTGAATCCGCAAAAGTCCGTATAATTTAGCCAATAACATTATTTTTCTTTTTCTTCAATTAATTCCGATTCAGTTTTTTTCAGTAAATCTGAGGCAAATCTTTCACTAAATCCCACTAAAAAAGCACAGGAGAAGATAAATAAATCCTGACGGGCTTTGTTGGTTATTAAACTAGAAGAATTTTGATCCTGGGTAATCATAAAATCAATTTTAATCAACGTATTTGAGCTAATTAAACTAAAGATAAAAATACCGAAAATTAGACCAATTAAGGGTCTAAACAAACCAATAAAAAGAGGAATGAGGGGGTCGTCATATTTTTTGTCTGTAAAGTCGATAATTCTGAGTAAAATACTCGCAACACTTCCCAACACTCCTGCTGTTGCCGCATAAACTAAACCATAAAATATATGCCGATTAGGATTTATCGTATCACTCGATGATTTTAACTGTTCTGAATAACTACTAGAAGGAATGGGTACTGGGGAGTTTGCTTGAGATAATGGTTTTGAAATAATTGCCTCCTTTTGAGAGGATTTCTGGTGTAAATTATCATCAAATCTGTAAATTTCTTCAGCAGAAAATTTCAGGGCAATAATAGATAAAAAAGTTGTCATAGATAAACCTAAAAATATTTTGAATGGGACTGATCTTACAGAATAGATAGAACTAAATCCATTTAAAATATGTCCCCATAAAAAATAGCGACTATTATTAATTTCCTTTTCTAGATTAATTCTGAATCCTCGAATAGCATCAACCCCGACTTTATTGGTTTTTGCCATGAGCAATATATATTTAATTTCCTCTAATAACAAAATCAATTTAGTTGGATCATTGTTAAAAATAAACCAACCAATTTTCCAGCTATTACTTTTTTTATAAATCAAATAATTCAGGTGATGAATCTGTTGAACTAACTTAGTGAGTTCTAGTTGTAATTCAGGAGAAGTTATCGGCAAAACCTCTAATAAAACTTCCCTAATATCCGCATTTAATGCGTTAACATCGTCATTTTTTTTTACTGGAGTGGAAGTTATCATATTTTTTGGGACTTTTTAGATTGATTAATAGAATGAAAAGGCTATCTCTCCAACTTCCCCTTACTCGAGGTTGACCCTTCGGCTTCGCTCAGGGTCAATCCGTTGCAGGACTTTCTCTAGGATAGGGCGGGTTTTCTAGATTACTAAAATTCTAACATCAAGTTCCCCTAGAAGGAGGAGGTTTTAAACCCAGTTTTTTGATAACTTTCTAGCCACTTTCTCGTTGTCACATTAGTAAAACGTTTGACCCTGGATAATTGTGATATATTTGTTACATTTCGTTACTTAAAATAAAATTATCTTTGGTTTGAGTTTTTGAATTTACCTCAAAATCCTCTACTCTTAAACAGCTATCTAATTGCTGCTGTAATATTTTTGTATTCATTGCCTCCGTGCTAATTAATACCAATTGGGTAAAGGGTGGATTATTACCCCATTCTTCGCCTATTTCTAAGGTAATTCTCGGCCCCACTTGTTGCAAAATTACTCCTCTATTGGGATGTTCAACAGTAGATAAAATACCCTTGGCTCGCAATACAGTTACGGGTAATTTCCCTAATATTTTTCCTAGGGTTAATAACTGAAAAGGGCGAACACTTTCATAACTCCAAGTATGAAAGTTATCAGAGTGATTAGATTTTAATTGACTAGATACAGAACGAACGGGAAATGAGTCCCTAAATCCTAATAATAAATCTAGGGAAACATCCCCATAACTCCCTTTTAACAAACGCACCCAAGGTGCTATTTTTTGGATAATTTGACTAGCATTAATTTGTGCTTTTTCATCAATCAAATCAATTTTATTGAGAACCACAATATCAGCAGCCGAAATTTGATCAATTAGCAAATCTTGATAGTTAATTTTTCCAGATGGTTCACAAATTTGGGGTAGATAGGTCGCATCAACTAGGGTAATAATGCTTTCCAAGCGAATTATTCTACTTAAAACTGGACGCTTTAGGGTTTGTAACAGGGTATAAGGGTTAGCAATTCCACTGGCTTCAATTAAGATCTGATCTGGACGGAGAGATAGGATTTTGGGAAGGGAATTAACCAGATTATTTTGTAAACTACAACAAACACAACCTCCCTCAAGAGTGATTAGATCATCGTCTCTATTTTTAATTAACATCTGATCAATATTAAGACTACCAAAATCATTGACCAGTATGCCGAAACGGCGATCACTTTTACCCTTAAGAATGCAGTTAAGTAAAGTAGTTTTACCCGCACCTAAAAAACCCGTCAGCAGTGTTACTGGTGTCTTCCAGAGATTTGATGACAAAACCATTATACTTGTCCTCCCGATGGTTGTTTATAGATGACTCCCCGTTTCATGACAAAATCAACTTTACCAGTAACATTAATATCCTCAAAAGGATTACCCGGCATAGCGATAATATCAGCAAATTTCCCCACCGCTAACGCACCAATATTCGGCTGCATTAATAATTCAGCTGCTACAGTAGTTGCTGCTTTTAAAGCGCGTAAAGGAGTAATCCCATTTTGAACCATCGCTGGAAACTCTTTCCAGTTATCTATATGAGGAAAAGTTCCCGCATCAGTACCAAAAGCAATCTTAACGTTACTTTTAGCTAAATTATCAGCACAAGCAATCAGTTGAGAGGCATATTTTTGATATTTAGCGTGTTGCCAAGGAGAACGATTTTGCCAATATTCAGGATTATTAGCATTGCGAGCTTTTTCTAAAACAGTGTATTGAGTTGGTACCAGATAAACTCCTTTCTCTTCCATCAATTGCAAAGTCTCGGAACTGGCAAGATTACCATGTTCAATGGAACGTACCCCCGCATTAACAGCACGTTGAACCCCTTCCCCTCCATAAGCGTGAGGACAAGCAGAAATACCGAAATCTTTGGCGGTACTAACCAGAATATTCATCTCCTCTTGGGAATAAGTGGTTTGACTCGGATCATCCGTAGGAGAGCTAAAACCCCCTGTAGCACAGAATTTAATCCAATCTGCTCCTGAGCGAATTTCTTCCCGTACTATGCGGATAATTTCTGCTGTTCCGTCTGCTACTTCAAATTTTTCTGGTCTGAACTGAAAAGCAACTAAAGAGGTAAAATCACCATGTCCTCCTTGGGCTGAAATCAGGTGAGGTGCTACCAATAGATCTGGTCCAATAATCCAGCCCTTGGCGATCGCTTTTTTGAGATCGACGGTAATAAATTCTGGATCGGGACAGCCCACTTCCCTTACAGTAGTAAAACCGTTCATTAACAGTATTTTCAGGGGATTTAAGCTATAAAGGGTCATTAATGGCACTGTCACCATATAAGGATTTTCTGGAATTGTAGGATCCCCTTCACAGAAGGTGATATGAACATGACAATCAATGAAACCAGGGGTAACGGTGTGTCCTTTTAGTTCAATAATTTGAGCGTTGCTGTGATCAACTGTTGTAGCGATCGCAGTGATATTCCCATTTTCGACGCGAATTTCCGTGGCACCAAGGGGATTATCAGCCAAACCATCCCAATATTGATCGGTGACGATTACATAATTTGGGCTAGTGGAATTAGTACCAGTCATCGTTGTTTCTCCTGTTGTTAATTTTTTCAGCGTTTTTATTAGTCTTGAGCTAGGCGATCGCTTAATATCTCGACTTCCACCCTATGAATATACTAGCTCTGGCTAAAAGTCTTACAGAGCCTGAGTTAAAGCAATACAATACCAATGGAATACTGGGTACAAACTCCTGAAGTCCTTCCTCCCAAAGTATAATTTGGCGGAGTTAGATTCGGTGAAAATTGACCAACTGATCTCCCACTTTGGTAAGCGGCGACGACAAAAGTACAGTTAATAAATTCACCAGAAGGAATGCTGATTGCCGAGATACATTGAGTGTAGGGAAAAGACATGATTAAGAGCCTCTTAAGAAATTGAGTTGACATTAAAGGGAATTACTTGAGAGGTCAGAGGTTAATACTTTCAGTATTTCTCCTTTTTGTACCTCCCTATTTAGAGTCGTGTCGATTCCCCCTGCCGACTGTTTAAAAAATTGCTCGATCTCCCAATCCGGGATAAAGAAAATCGAGCACTATTACATCAAAGAGTAGAATAAATGTTATAACTACTCTACTCAGCCGCAATCTCAGCAGCATCAAGCGCAATCTCAAGGAGATCCTTGGCAAAATTCAGCCAAAAATTAGAATTGTTGTTGCTAGTCTGCACTGCTAAAACTCCGTAGGAATTAGATAAATTCTGTGGTACTGAGCCGAAGAAAGTGGTGGCAGTTGTAGCACCATTGTCAAGGTAACAAGACACATAGGATGAATAGGCAGAAGAGGAGCTAATCGTTCCCGATACCCCTGTGGCAACCGCTAAACCTGATTTCAAAAATTGACTAACGGGAGCCCACATGACATCATAAGCCGAATTAATCCAGCTACCCTGTGGCAGACTGTACTTTGTGTTAGTACTCATGTTGGAATAGTGAAAATAGCCATTCACATTAGAGAATTCATCCCCTGGGCTAAAAGTCGTACAGGCAACACGTGTATTACCACCACTACCCGTTCCTAAATTAGCAATAAGAAGATAATTTCCATAGTAGTTTACTACTATTGGAGATTGAGATGAATTTGCCCAAGAGCCTCCAGGAAGACTAATATTCAAAGATTGCAGTCCTGTGATATTTGCACCAGATGTCGGGCTACCAGAAAGTGTAAATAGTGATCCGTTATTCTCTAACGAGTAGCTTTGTAGGGCAATAGTAGTCTGAGGAAAAGAACTGTTACCCCCAAGAGTAGCACACAGATAAACTAAATTACTGTCGCTGATAGACTGAAATTGTCCTGCAATATCGCGAATGTATGGAAAAGTCGAACAGGGCACAACCAATTGAGAAACAGGACACCAAATTGGATTATACGCAGTATTAGACCAACTGCCACCAGGGATTTGCTGTGCAGTAGTACCACCAATTGTTGAGAATTGAAAACTACCACTGCTGTTGCTAAATGAATCGCCTGAATTATAACAAGCTGTAGCGTTTAATAAGGGGTCGCCACTACCTGGTGATAATAGAGCCGTGATGGTCGAGATAGAGCCAAAAGTGCCAGTATATTGGGGTCCTGAGGAGGACTTGATCCATGAACCGGATGGTGGTGTTGTCATTTTTGTAAATCCTCTATGAAGATGAGTAGTGTTGACTTTTTCAAGTCGTTAATTGAGTTGAAATTAAAGGGAATTACTTAAGAGGTCAGAAGTGAATAATTTAATTATTTTCCCTTTCTGTTCCTCCCCATTTAGAGTCGTGCCGATTCCCACTGCCGACTGTATCAGAGATTTAGGATAACTAGGCTCAATTAGGGGCGATCGCCTATCTAATGGCAGTTACCATAGGGGTAAGTTATTTGTCCGTCGATACCCTTTTAAAATGTTTAAAGGGACTCCATTAATGAGAGCAGAAAAATTATTGACATTGGTTTCTAGTTGTCCGGTGCTAGTATTGACACGATTCCACCAATCAGTGGCAATAATGTTAGATTTGATGCCATTTAAACCAGCGAAAAAGCTAGAGAGTTCTTTAGGCACATTAGCTGGTACTCCATAAGCACCTTCATAATTATACTGAGCCATTAATGACCAGAGAAAATTATTAGGTTGGTTGATAGCGTCAATTTGTTGTTGTAAATAACTCTGCACGTCTGACCAAAGAGTTACACTTGTACCACACCAATATTGTTTAATAGAACTGCTCCAAAAGGGTGTATTTTGTGCTAACCAATCAGACATACTATCAGGAAATTCGAGAGAGCCAACTACAACTCGGCCAGTAGTTTGCCAAAGGTCTTTTAAGGGTTGAGAAATACCAGAGGGCGGAATTAATTTATCCTGTCCAATAGTGTTGATAATCAGATTAGATAAATCTTGATAGGTTTGGCTTGTCCAATTTCCCTCAAAATCATGTAAGTCAAGAATAACAAATTCTTGGGGATTATCAGCTAAAAATTGCGTTACTTGATTGAGAAAATCTACTAAAGTCAGGGGGAGAGCAAAACTCCCGTGACACATAACAAATTGATTATCCCCTGAGCCACTACTAAGCATTAATCTGAGATCAAGGGCGCGAATACCTTGACTAAGTTGCTGATTGATGTTTTGGTATTGAGTTTGTACCCATGATTGGCTAATACTACCAGCGCAATAAGTTGAGGCATCGTGAGTGCCTGGCAGGGTTAACTCATTGAGACAAAGGTTTTGAATACAAGGAGCAAATAATTCCATCCAATTATTAGCCCAGTGTAATACGGAAGGACGTAACACACTTTGATCATCTGCTAATCCGCCACTGCCATAATTAGGGGTTGGATAGGAACTAATTGGGTTTTGGGTATTACTAGGGAAATAACCAAGGGCGATCGTTACTACCCCATCATGAATCCATCCTACAGCAGATGTATTAGTAGTATCTGGAGTAGGATAAACAAAAAGACCATTGGGAATATTTTGCCATTCAACTAAAACCCCATAACCTGCTTCTGAGGGGACAGGCGTTGATAGTCCGTTAACTCCACTCTTTTTAGCACTAATTGTAAAGTTAAAGTTACTTACCCCCTCAAGGGTATATTCAACATCACCCGCATCATCTATACTGTCATGACCTACTGTTTCTTTAAACTCAGCATAAAATTGAGTAAAGGAATTAGGACTAATCTGAGAAGATGGATCCCACTCCATCTGGTAACTATGGGATTTTACTTGATTGATGTTATATGGCGTAGCGTTGACAATTTGTATGTGAAATCCAGCACCCATAATAATTTTCTCCTTGATGAAGATGAGTATTGTTGACTTTTTAAAGTCGTTAATTGAGTTACAGTTAAAGAGAATTACTTGAGAGGTCAGAAGTGAATAATTTAAATATTAGCCCTTTCTGTACCTCAATATTTACAGTCGTGCCGATTCCCACTGCCGACTGTTTAGAGAAATAATTAGCTTAACTTAGTGGCAATATCATCTAAATCTTGCTCTGTTAGCGTCAGAGAATCAGCCACATTTTCCGTCAGCGGCCAGTCAATTTCCAGAAGATTGAAATAAGCTTGGATATGCTGAAAATAGGCTTCTTGAAGAAATTGCTTCAGGGGGTTTGGTTGCGGTTGAGAAAAAACGCCACATTTACCTTTCATGGCAAAAGTGCTGGGATTTAAGGCGAGATAATTACAGTTTTTCACTTTCTGAATTTGACTATTAACTAATAGTGCAATTCTCGAAGATTTAGGAATATTACAAGATTGATACAGGGTAGGAATCTGCTGTAATTGCTCAATATTCCAAGCATGGGGAACAATATCCAAACTATTCCAGAGGCGGCTGCTTTGATTGAGACCTGGCTGCGTATTTCCGTAGTAATCAGAGAAGGTTTGATCCCCTGGGGTTGCTCCCGCAGAAAATTGGGTATTGACGGTGATTTGTTTACCAGTCGGGTTCCAAGTTGCTTGATTTTCGTACAGCCATAATGCCATTACTGGAGATAATGCTCCGCCTAAA
>VYLS01000069.1_pt1 | contig 17939 bp, 23 predicted proteins | sample 5114231 | NCBI WGS metagenome assembly VYLS01 (sample SAMN12291800, study PRJNA351875) | freshwater metagenome | isolation source: freshwater lake | place: USA: Michigan, Lansing Lake | collected 2013-08-14 | reverse complement strand
CTCACCTTTGTAACCCCTAAATCAGGTTTTTATGTCAAGCTATTTTGAAAGCCTTGCTAGAAACCAGTTTTAGGGATAAGTATAATTACTCACTTGCATAAATGAGATGCTCCCGCTGGCTCGTGGGTGGGGGGACTGAGCGCTAACGGGAAAAGTCATGATCTAGAAATTCTTGAATCGTTAAAATTGGGATTTCTCGAAATGGATTTAAAACTAATAGATCAGAATCGCCGCTTACAATACAGGTCGCTTGACCATCGATCTCTAGTTCTAAATACTGATTATCTTTCTCATCTCTGCAAACCTTGATTTTCTCTCGAATCACGACAATTTCCGCGGTTCTTTTGATCGCCGTTATCAATAGCCGCCTTTTTGCTGAGGAGGCATATCTATCGAATTTGGGACGATTGAAAACAGTGATCAATTCTAACAAAGTAGATTCGGACATTAAAAGCTTGCCGATATTTTGGGCTTTGTCTAATGCCTGACGAGCTTTGCCGTTTTTCGACAGAAGCGCGCTTACTAAAACGTTGGTATCGAGAATAAAAGAATATTCAAGGCTCATTTAGTAAAGATTCTAAAATTTCGGGGGTTAATCCTCTAGCTTCCGCCTCATCACTAATTTCGTCCATTAGTTTTCTCAAGAAATCGATATCGCTGTTAACTGGCTTTCTAATTAGCAAATCGACAAGAACCCGGACGCGTTCTTGTTCCTCCGGGGATGCGGATTGATAGACTTCTGCCGCTTCGGGACTGACTTCGATCGAAATTTTGCTCATAGTATTAAGGCTCATTCTTGCTGTGCTTTGGGGAGTTGTTTGACTAATTCGATCACTTGTTCGTTGCTTAAGGTTAATTTCGGCATAGTCCATTTTTAATTTAATTATAACCAGCTACTTATGCCTTAATCAGTATCAATTTAATATCCTTGCCATCACACCAGAACATAGGGAGGTGCTGATTACCCTTCCTTTTTATCATAAAGACTCCTTTGATCGAGTATCGCGGGATCAACAGGATTTCAAGATTCTTCATCCGCAACGGGATCGATCACGAGCGCTTTAAATTCTGAGGCAGAAATTATAGTTGTCGATCCTAAATTATCTACTTCTTCAAAGTCTTGATCACCTGTGATCAAAAAGTCAGCATCACTCGCCATAACACAAGCTAGAAATTTAGCATCCGATCGGTCTCTAGGGAAATCAACGGCGCTGTGAACATCAATTAATCTAGGAACTGTATCGAAAACTTTATACCATTCTCTTATCACTCCTTCCGACAGCTTAAACTTAGGACGGCTGACAACATCTTTATATTCAGTTAAAATAGCTTCGGAAACAATCCATTCGATTTTATTAGACTCGATCACGAATTGTATAACCGTTCTCGGCAACCTTCCTTTTAAAATTGCCGAGACTAGAATATTCGTATCGATCACGACTTTCATTCGCCTCTCCGATAGGCTTCAATTTCTGCGGCGATATCTTTTTCGGTAATATCCTGAACGCCGGGTAAGGATTGAGTTTTATCGAAGAGTTCTTTAACTTTTTGGCTTAAATTCTGACGGTTTTGTTTGTCCGCTAAATTTAACAAAGCGTCTTTTAATAAATCTTCAACGCTGTTATAGTTTCCTGTCGCTAATTGAGAGTTAATTAATTGTTCTAATTCGGGATTTAAGGTAATATTCATGGTAAAATATACTCCGTAAATTCGGTGGATATTATGATGGTTCGTGAACGATTTTATCGATAAACTCTTCTTTTTCTTCTTCCGTCATGGTATCCCAATCGTAGCCGCGTTCTGCTGCGACGATTTTTGCCTGTTGGCTTCCGTAATCGGTTATAGCTTCCATATTTCCCCACTGACGCTGGATTAGGAATCTAAATAGTTCCTGTTGCTGTGCTTTGGGGAGTTGTTTGACTAATTTGATCGCTTGTTCGTTGCTTAAGGTTAAGTTCGGCATAGGTCGCTTCTAGACACCAGCATGATTAATCAGTTTAACACGAGTCCTTAGAGGGGTGGGGAAACGGAGGGAATTTTCGGCCATGGTGACAACAGTAATCGTTTTTCCCAACCTATCGAAAAACTCGACACTATACCCCGTTTCTAATCCCTCAATTTGATGTTTTTCTACCAATGTTCCAACGTCTCCTGCGGATAATCTTTCTTCGGGAATATCTTGTAGTAAAATTACATTGAGTAAAGTTCATAATTGATGGTTATTATTTCGAGTTAAGAAATCTAGAAAATCTTTTGCTTTTACGATCTGAATATTTTGATATTCAACCAGTGAAAGAAGATGTTTGTCTCCCGTGATAATATGGGTCGCCTTCCCAGCGATCGCACATTCTATGATCATATCGTCATCGGGATCGGCAGATACTAGGGCAAGCTCTTGATTAATTCTGACAATTCGAGAAAATTGGCAAACTTCTTCCATAATTTCCTCGGTTTTTTCTTCAGAAAGTGTAAATTTTACAATAAGCTTTTCTGGAAACTCATCTAAAATTTCTTGGCAAGTTACCGATTGTATCCGCCCGTTTCTCGCCATAGACACGCACAGAAGTGGACTCCCACCAGGGAAAAGCAAAGCAGAAATTAGTATATTAGTATCAAAAACGACAATGGGAGCCACTATTTTTCATGAACGATATTATCGATAAACTCTTCTTTTTCTTCTTCCGTCATGGTATCCCAATCATAGCCACGTTTTTTCGCCACGATTCGAGCTTTGTCAATGGCGTAGTTAGACAAGGATTCCCATCGGTCCGACTGACTGAGGATGAGAATTTTATAAACTTCCCGTTTCTGGTCTTCGGGGAGTTGTTTGACTAATTCGATCACTTGTTCGTTGCTTAAGGTTAATTTCGGCATAGGTCGCTTCTAGACACCAGCATGATTAATCAGTTTAACACGAGTCCTTAATGGAGAGGGTTTTCTGTTCGCCTATCTCTTCCGGGCTTCGATCGGTTAGAATCGAGAAATTATCGGCCTAGAAAGTCCTTTCATCTTCGCGCTTGCCGTAAAATTATATCTTTAACTAAATGGTGATCGCTAATTAATTATCGTAGTAAAGCTTGAAAACCTGCTTGAATAAAATGAACATCTGAAGTTAAAGCGTCGGTAATTTGATTTTCTTCCATAACAATAAAAGAAAAACAATCTACTAATCCCCAGCTTTTATCAGATCTTGATTCGTAGAGCTTTAAGCCTTTTTGAAAAAGAGTAGAAGTGATAGTAACAACGCATAAATTATCGGTTTGATAGCATTGCTTGATAAAGGCAGAAACCTTAGGACGATTGTAATGACTAAGAGCATTACCAACCTCCATAAAAATGGCTTCAGTAACCCAAACTGCTGTTGCATTTTTTACATAGGGGAGGAACTGCATAGCAATTTGATGATATTGATCATGAGGATTGAGAATTGCTTGGATAAAGACCGTATCTAAAAAAAGTTTGGACTTATTCATCGCTTATATTTCTTTTGGGAGTATCATATAAATAATGATCGTGTTCCCTTGACCAATCTTCTGGAGCTTCATAGGTGCCAGCCATTTCTTCTAACAGTTCCCAAGCATTTTTATGGTTATTTTCTAATGGATCTTCCCGAGAAATAATTTGGATGATGTAATGGGTATTGGGTTCTAATTCAATCTTTTCTTCGGGACGGAAAACCATTCCATCATAACTAACTCGTAGATTTTTTATCATAATGGATTGTTGAGAAGTAATTCGATTACGGCCTACACAGTGCCTTAAGGCTAGTGTAACACACCCTCTCAACTATAACTGCCGTGCGATCGCACCCTCTTCTAGATGCCGATATTCTGCTAAAGATGGGAAAATATCAGTCCTGTAGGGTCAAGGTCGATCCTCGTGGGTGGGGAAACGGAGGGAATTTTCGGCCATGGTGACAACAGTAATCGTTTTTCCCAACCTATCGAAAAACTCGACACTATACCCCGTTTCTAATCCCTCGATTTGATGTTTTTCTACCAATTTCCCACGTCTCCTGCGGATAATCTTGCTTCGCGAATATCTTTTAATAAAATCCCATTGAGTAAAGTTCATAATTCATGGTTATTATAGCGTTTCTGATTCACAAGAGGTACATTCACGATTGTGAACAGCTTAATCAGCAAAGGTTTAAGTGTGCCGCACAGATGCGAGAACCGCTATATTTCGATCTAAAAAGTCCAAAAAGTCTTTTGCTTTCACGATCTGAATATTTTGATATTCAACCAGTGAAAGAAGATGTTTGTCTCCCGTGATAATATGGGTAGCCTTGCCAGCGATTGCACATTCTATGATCATATCGTCATCGGGATCATTGGGAACGGCTCTAAGTGTTCCACCTATAGAAACAATGCTAGAAGCATCACAAATTTCCTCAATGTATTTTCTAACTCGTTCTTCAGGAAATTTGATTTTTAGTAGAAGTTTTTCGGATAATTCCTGTAAAATTTCTGGACAAGTGACCGATCGAATCAGTTTGCTTTGGGCTAGGGAAAAACAACTATTTGGGCTACCGCCTTTAGAAAGCGCAGCAGATATGAGAATATTTGTGTCGAAGACAACAGTATAAATCACTACTTCTCGTGAACGATTTCATCGATAAATTCTTCTCTTTCGTCTTCCGTCATGGTATCCCAATCGTAGCCGCGTTCTGCTGCGACGATTTTTGCCTGTTGGCTTCCGTAATCGGTTATAGCTTCCATATTTCCCCACTGACGCTGGATGAGGAATCTAAATAGTTCCTGTTGCTGTGCTTCGGGGAGTTGTTTGACTAATTCGATCACTTGTTCGTTGCTTAAGGTTAAGTTCGGCATAGGTCGCTTCTAGACACCAGCATGATTAATCAGTTTAACACGAGTCCTTAATGGAGAGGGTTTTCTGTTCGCCTATCCCTTCTGGGCTTCGATCGGTTAGAATCGAGAAATTGTACCAAATCTGGTTATTTTTGCATGAGTAGAAAACGGGTTTCTCCGAGAAACCCGTTTTCTGTGCGTTACTCAACGGATTTAGTATTATCGGCCTAGAAAGTCCTTTCATCTTACCGCTTGCCGTAAAATTATGATTGTCTCTCTCCAAGAAGCTCAAGCCAAACTGCCCGAACTGATATACAATCTCAAACTAGGGGAAGAATTGTTAATTACCGATAATAATTTCCCACTGGCAAAATTAAGCCGATGATAAAGAACACTTACAAGACTTCTCGGAGTATCTGCCTTGAAATGTCTAATCGATAGCCATACTCTGCTCTGTTACACACTCAAGGAATCCCGACTCAGTAGCAGCACCCATCAACTTCCTAAAAACCTTCTGGCTTTAAGACAGGACGATAACGTAATTTGATAATAACAGAACCACTAAACCTAAACCTTGATTGAAAAGCAATAAAATTGAGTTGCTGAGTCATTATTCCATTATTACAAATCTGGTTCATTATTATTTCATAATTCATTTTAAATTCAGAACCATTTTTATCAATTATAAATATAAAATCAGCACATCTTCTATTAGGATCGCCCCTAGATAGATCATCTTCAAAACAAAAATCTTCAGTTTTATAAATAACCGAACCATTATTACACTTGATAGTAAAAAAAACGCCAGTAATTCCTGATTCTAAAACTTGGCAATTATATTTTCCTTGCTGAGTTTCGATAAAACCACTTGCTTCAAACCAAGTGTTATTAATTAATCTTTGCGACCAGTCTTCTGGACACGAAGAAGATATTCTCCAATTTTCCGTCGATATTATTTCGCTGGCAGGATTATTATTAAACTCGGTTCGTTCATAAGTACCATTAGAATTAAATTTATGTTGTACACTTGCACTAGAAAAAGAACTTTTCCAGCAAGTAACCGCAATATCAGAATTATTTAAAGCGATTAATTGTTCATTATCAAAAGCTATAGCCGAACCAGAAAAACTAACAATGAAAACACTGGCATAACCAATAAACTTTTTCATCATACACCTCTATAGATCGATAGATGGTTAGTATTTACTGTAGATTCTAGATCATCAATTGAAAAAAAGGGGGCTTATTCAGCCCCCATTAAACTCTAACTACCGCCAATCCTTGCCACATCGCGGGCGTTGGCTTCAAAAGCCGCATCGAGGGCAGAATCGCCAGTTAAACCGGAATCTAACGCCTCTTTAATACACTGCAACATCCGCTTATAATCCTTGGGCATTACTTTAACAAACTTGGGCAACATTTCCGACCAATTTGCTAAAACCATGGCCGCTTTTTGACTTTGGGTGTAATCAGCATGGCGTTGAATTAACTCGCGTAAATCGTCGATTTCTTCCCCTTCTAGCGCCTCTAAAGCTACCATTTGGGTATTGCAACGAGTGGCGAAATCCCCCGACTCATCGAGGACGTAGGCGACACCACCACTCATTCCGGCGGCGAAATTGCGACCGGTGGGCCCTAAAACAACGACTTTACCCCCAGTCATATACTCGCAAGCGTGGTCGCCAACGGACTCAACCACCGTAGTCACCCCAGAGTTACGCACCCCAAAACGTTCCCCAGCAACCCCAGAAATATACACCTCACCACTGGTTGCACCGTATAAAGCCACATTACCGATGATAATATTCTCCTCGGCCACAAAAGTGGAACCTTTGGGCGGATAAACGATGATTTTGCCACCGCTTAAACCCTTACCCACATAATCATTAGCATCCCCTTCTAACTCCAGTGTCACCCCTTTGGGAACAAAAGCACCGAAACTCTGCCCCGCGCTGCCCTGAAAATGGAGATGTACGGTATCTTCGGGTAAACCCTCCCAGTGACGTTTAGTGATTTCGTTGCCTAAAATCGTCCCCACCACGCGGTTAATATTTTTAATCGGTAGTGTCGCCTTGACTTTTTCGCCTTTTTCAATGGCATCTTTGCATAAATCCAGTAAAACGGTTATATCCAAGGACTTATCTAAACCGTGGTCCTGGGGAATCTGGCAATAGCGTCCTACCTCTGGAGCTACCTCCGGTTGATAGAGAATCGGAGTTAGGTCAATTCCTTTCGCTTTCCAATGTTCTACAGCCTGTTTCGGCTCTAATACATCAGTTCGCCCCACCATTTCATTTAAGGTGCGGAATCCCAATTCGGCCATAATTTCCCGCACTTCCTGGGCGATAAATTTCATGAAATTCACCGTATATTCGGGATCTCCGATGAAATTCTTCCGTAATAACGGATCCTGGGTCGCTACCCCCGCCGGACAGGTATTAAGATGACAAACCCGCATCATAATACAGCCTAACGTCACCAGTGGCGCGGTCGAAAAACCGAATTCTTCGGCCCCCAATAGGGTTGCCACCACCACATCGCGGCCGGTTTTCATCTGGCCATCGGTTTCCACCGCAATGCGACTGCGAAGATTATTTAACACCAATGTTTGATGGGTTTCTGCTAGTCCCAACTCCCAGGGTAAACCCGCGTGTTTAATCGAGGTTTGGGGTGAGGCTCCGGTCCCACCATCGAAACCAGAGATTAAAACCACGTCGGCGTGAGCTTTAGCGACTCCGGCGGCGATTGTGCCAACTCCCACCTCAGAAACCAGTTTTACGCTCACTCTGGCCGCACGATTGGCATTTTTTAGGTCATGAATCAACTCCGCTAGGTCTTCAATGGAGTAGATATCGTGGTGGGGTGGGGGAGAAATTAAACCGACTCCGGGGGTGGAGTGACGGACTTTGGCAATCCAAGGATAGACTTTTTTACCCGGTAATTGACCGCCTTCGCCCGGTTTTGCCCCCTGGGCCATTTTTATCTGCAATTCTCGCGCTTGGGAGAGGTAAAGACTGGTGACACCAAAACGGCCGGAAGCTACCTGTTTAATGGCACTATTTTTCGAGTCTCCCTGTTCATTTGTCCAAGTGTAGCGCTCGGAATCTTCGCCGCCTTCCCCGGTGTTCGACTTGCCACCGATACGATTCATGGCAATAGCGAGGGATTCGTGGGCCTCTTTGGAAATGGACCCGTAACTCATGGCCCCGGTTTTAAAGCGTTTCATAATCGCTTCAATCGGTTCCACTTCTTCGATGGGGATACTTTCCCGGTTTTTAAAGGTTAATAGTCCCCGCAGGGTGAAGAATTTTTGATTTTGTTGGTTGACCAGTTGGGAATATTTCTTAAAGAGGTCGTATTTGCCCAATTTTACCGCTTGTTGCAGGGTATGAATGGTTTCTGGGCTAAAAAGATGGGCTTCCCCGTCCTTACGCCATTGATATTCACCGCCAATATCGAGGGTATGCACATTCACGTCCCGGTCGGGGAAAGCGTGGCCATGTCTGAGTAGGGATTCTTTGGCAATAATTTCTAAATCGGCCCCTTCAATGCGGGAAGCTGTCCAAGTAAAATAGCGATCGACTACCGATCGATTTAAGCCGATAGCCTCGAATATTTGCGCCCCACGGTAGCTTTGCAGGGTGGAAATGCCAATTTTAGAGGCCACTTTAATTACGCCCTTGGTGGCGGCTTTTATGTAGTTTTTACAGGCACTCTGGTGGTCAACTCCTACCAATAAACCTTCCTCGATCATACTGCCGAGGGTGGCAAAGGCTAGATAGGGATTAATCGCACCGCAACCATAACCGAGGAGAAGGGCGTAGTGATGTACTTCCCGGGGTTCGCCGGATTCCAGGACAAGGCCGACTCTGGTGCGGGTTCCCTGCCGGATGAGGTGATGGTGTAAACCGGCAACCGCCAGCAGTGAGGGAATCGGGGCGTGATTTTTATCGATACCTCGATCGCTTAAAATAATAATGCTCGCGCCCGCTAAAATTGCCTCGTCCACCTCTTGACAAATTGCCTCAATTGTGCTACGCATCCCCTCGACTCCCGAAGTGGGATCGAAGAGAATGGGAATAGTCACGGTTTTAAATTCGCTATTGCCCTGTAAACGCGCTAATTGGGCGTTAGTGAGGATGGGAGAGTTAAGTTTAATCAGGTGACAGCTTTCTGGCTGCGGATCTAGGAGATTTCTCTCCGCGCCGATAGTGGTGATGGGAGAGGTGATAATTTCTTCGCGAATTGAGTCAATCGGGGGGTTAGTGACTTGGGCGAATAACTGCTGAAAGTAATCATAAAGCAGTTTTGGGCGATCGGACAAGACGGCTAGGGGTGTATCGGAACCCATGGAACCCACTGCTTCCACTCCATCCCGGCCCATGGGGGCTAATAAAAGACGTAATTCCTCAAAAGTGTAACCGAAAGCGGTTTGCTGTTGAATTAGGGAAACAGCAGTTTCCGGTGGCGCAGTTTCCACCGCCGGTAAATCATCTAAATTGACTAAATTTTCGTTTAACCACTGGCGATAGGGTTTGGCTTTGGCAATACCTTCTTTTATCTCCTCATCGGCCACGATACGACCTTCTTTCATATCCACAAGGAACATCCGGCCAGGTTGCAGACGACCTTTAAAAGCGACGCGTTCTGGTTCAATGGGTAAAACTCCCGCTTCCGATGCCATAATTACTAGGTCATCCTTGGTGACGTAGTAACGGGAAGGACGTAAACCATTGCGGTCTAACACTGCTCCCATCATCGTACCATCGGTAAAAGCGATCGAGGCCGGACCATCCCAGGGTTCCATCAAACAGGAATGGTATTCATAAAAAGCTTTTTTCTCATCACTCATCGATTCGTGGGCCGCCCAGGGTTCAGGAATCATCATCATGACAGCGTGAGGAAGAGAACGCCCCGATAAAACCATTAATTCTAGGGCATTATCAAAAATTAAGGAGTCACTACCCTCGATATTAATAACCGGCTGGATTTTTTTGATGTCTTCCCCGAACAAGGGTGAGGCAAACATCGACTGACGGGCGTGCATCCAGTTAATATTACCTCGCAGGGTATTAATTTCGCCATTGTGGGCAATATAACGGTAAGGGTGGGCGCGTTCCCAACTGGGGAAGGTATTGGTACTAAAACGGGAATGGACTAACCCTAAAGCGCTTTGAAAGTCGGGGTCGCGTAAATCAGGAAAATAGTCACCCACCTGTACCGGCATTAATTGCCCTTTATAGACAATGGTACGACTCGAAATACTGCAAGGATACCAGTAACGATTAAAAGATTGACGACTGAGGTGGGAACGTTTGCGAATAACGTATAATTTGCGTTCAAAGGCCAGATCATCGCTTAAATTGGCATCGCGTTCGATGAAAACCTGTTCGATAAAGGGTTCGGTAGATTTGGCCGAATTGCCTAAACTGGAGTTATCCGTGGGAACATCACGCCAACCGAGAACTTTTAACCCCTCTTCGGCGGCGATTTTCTCGAATTCCTGCCGACCTTTCCCGCGAATTTCGGCATCAGGGGCCGTGTAAAGCATTCCTACCCCGTATTGTCCCGCTGCCGGTAAGGTAAAACCTAGATTACTCGTCACTTTCCGGAAAAATAGGTCGGGGATTTGGCACAAAATACCCGCCCCATCTCCGGTATTTTTTTCCGCACCGCACGCGCCACGGTGATCGAGGTTTAGTAGAATTGTTAAGGCCTGTTCAACAATATCGTGGGACTTTTTACCGGTTTTATGAACGATAAAACCGACACCACAAGCATCATGTTCAAATCGGGGATCGTATAGTCCTTGTTTCCGTGGAGTTTGATTGTTATTCATCTTGTCTAATAGCCTAGCAGTCTGGAAGGGAAGGGCCTAGAGGGTGAGCCAGAGTAGCGATTCTAGGTATATCAATTTTGTATCCAGACTGGACCTTCGGTCTTATATCTTAAGGAAATGTTTCGATGTGACAAGGGTTCCTTTACACCGAAGAGATTATTCACGAATTTTTTAGCAGCGGATCGATTAAGTCGTCGGGAACGCGGTTATGCTCGATATAAGCGTTAATTTCCTCTAGATGGTCGCTGTAATAGGTCAACGCACTGAAAATCTGACTTAACGTCAGATGGGGCATTCCTAGGGGTATTTCTTCGGGAGCGACCCCCAGACGCCAAGTTTCGACGATGGCGCGGACGGGTGTACGGGTTCCTTTGATAATTGGTTCCCCGTGTAAAATCTCGTCGTCTCGAACGATATAGAGATATTCGGTCGCTTGAACCATCGCGGTTTTCTGGAGTGGATATCGTTTAGTTTATCGTATCGATCGAACCCCTGACTATTCCCCATAAATATCGGTTCGGTTACTTCAGCCACCCGATCTCACTTGCGGCGATTGTTTCGCTCTTTCTCGCCATTTTTTTGAATTTTCTGTAATTACCTCGCACATCGATCGGGCTTTTTCCGCCGCATCCCGTGCCATTTCCAGAATTTCCTCTAGTTCCCGTTCATTTAGTCCTGTTTCTTTTTCGTCCATCACCGTAAGCCCTCCAAGCGATTTTTAACCTGCGTCACCCTTATTTTAGTCTCTAAAATACGTCCTAACTCGATCGAGATATCTTCCCCGGCCTCCTGTAAATTTGCTGGGGTCGGTTCTGATCGATCAACACTTTCCACACGCTCGCGGATTTGATTCCTGGCGCGATCAGCGTAAAATAAGCTAGTATTCACAAAAGCCATCAATTGAATTAATGTAAAATTGTCGGGAAAACGATTTAACAGATATGTACCGATTTTGATCGCTTCTCTCCCGTCACTTTCTAGGCGATCTAGTTCTCGATCGATCCTTTCTACGAGCGCAGTTAATTCGGACGGTAAAGGCATAAATTGAAGAATAAGACAGGGGACGATTTTAACCTAGCAAAAACAGGCCGCACAAAGACCGAGCGGAGCGGTTTGATTGGGAAAATTCGATAACTCGAATAGAAGCGATCGATCACACATAGATGGCCTCTCGATCGATCCGTGCCTTGAGGTAAGGATTCAGAGAATCCCGATAGCGGATCACGTCCACTTCCCGTCCGAATAGGTTCTCTAGTTCGGCTTTCAGTCTGACTCTTTTAAGCAGATCGGGGGGCATATATACCACTATATCTATATCGCTCGTCGGTCGGGTTTCCTCTCTGGCTACCGAGCCGAAAATGCCGATTCGATCGATCGCGTATCGTTCCTCCAGTTCGGGTTTCAGGGTTCGTAAATGTTCCAATATCTCGTTGGCGGTGATTTTATCTACCATCTAATTTACTCCCTTTAGTTAATCGTGCGATCGATCTCTCGATCCTGATCAAAGACTAAAACGGGCTGCCACAATCGCACAACCCGTTCCCAATCAATTTAATTTTTAGTTAAGTAGGTAGGCGTTAAAAGTTGTCAGACACCCCCCTTGATAAGTAGGGTTGATTCATGAATCAACCCTACTATGAATCAACCCTAGGAGGGCAGCGGGGATCAGTCGGTCAAAATTACTTTTCCAGTTTCCGGCCTTTGCACAATAAACCCACCCCGGCAACGGAGAGTAAACCGAGAACCGTCGATGGTTCGGGAACGGTGGTAGGAGCGGCGGGAGAGTAGGTTAGGGTTGTACTATTGACATCGACGACACCACTGAATGCAGATGCTGGTCCCTGGACAGTGAATACACTCCCGAAGCTGCCAGGGACAAAATTTAGAGCCAAAGCTCCGCCCATACTCTGAGCGGCAAATGAACTCGCGGTAATCACCCCGCCACTGACCGTAAAACTATTACTCACTAAACCAGTAAAATTCGCCAGAACATTAAAGGGGAGTGTGTAGCCTAGAGCGGCGGGAGCGGAAGTCACGATCAGCGAAGTGGCGGCCAAATTTGTCCCGTCTCCGTCCGGTAGGGTGAGCGTCCCCTGTACGGTTCCGTTCACCGGACCGGTTACGTTACTGAAGGAAAAGTTAAAAGTTGCGGCGCTGGCAACCGGTGCGAGGGTGGCGGTGGCTACCGTGGCGAGGGCGACGGAATAACAAAGGGAACTTTTAAGTGGCATAGAATACATTGTTTAGCTAAATTCCTCCCAATTTTACCCCCCCCCCCGATTTTGTCAAGGTTGTTGCTATTTATATTTCTTATACTTCATCTAGCTATTGATTACTTCGTTGCCATGGCCTCCCTGTCAACGCATTTCCAGAGGTTCTAACTCTTGTGTAACCCATCAGGGAAGGAAGGGAGACCCTCCCTTGTCTCGTGCCAAGGTTCTACCCTGGCACGAGACAAGAATCAAAAGCGGTGCGCTTTTCTGGTCGGGGTTCAGGGAGGCGATCGGAGCGGTAGAATTGACATATACTTTAGACGTTCATAATCTGAGATTTATTAAACTTCTGAAATCGTAGAGTGAGCAAGGAATCCAGTTCTTTTTTATGTTTCATATGGGCATCATTCAGACATTCATAAATAGCTGAAGAAAAGTCAGAAAAGTTTTTATAAAATTTACCATATAAACATTTCTTTTTGACCAATTTACACAGCATTTTAATTAAATTTATATTAGGCGGATAAGGCGGGAAATAGAGTAAATCTATTGACCAATAAAGAGCCAATTTGTTAACAAAATTACCTTTTTGATAACAAGCATTATCTAATACTAGAGTGATGAAAATAGTTATTACTAAACTAGGTATTTTTTAAGAAGTTCACAGACTTGAGTTGCCGTAATATAAGTGTCATATGTTACCAGAATAACTTCATGAGTTATCCCATTTAAGGCTCCTCAAACATTAAAGCGTTTACACCTGGTCGGGGACTTAACGAAAAGTCTCTCAAAACACCAAACAAAAACGAGCTTCTTTCGCCTCATTTAGTCTGGGTTCTAGCTTTTTTTCTTTGTAGTCTTCTTGTTCATCCCGGTCAGCTTTATACCATTTTTCATAAGTAATGACAGAGATGGTTAATCGCCCTAACCCCCCACCCCCCCCAACCCCCCCGACGTCGGGGGGGCAAGGGGGGGTAAGATACCTGCCAAGAATAAAGAAAAATGGTATTAGAAGGAAGAGAACCTACTTTTAAACATTTTATTAGCATGGATTTCAAGAATTTACTCACTTGGGTAGGAATTCTTTTTATTCCCGTCAATTCTTCTCTTCTATATACAGCTTCATTTATTGTGGCTGGTGGATTTTTCTCTAAATATTTTTTGATCCTTTCTCTTCGAGACTCTAATTCACTTTTAGGGCGATATAAGTTGATTTTTTTTATTTTTCTATTCCGCCTTCTTGATCATCTCGAAGATAAGTTAGTAAGGTATTTGGCGAGATTTTTGCTAACTGACAAATTTTTTGGTGCGGTGTCTTTTGACTCTTTAACCAAAGAACTTCCATCTTAAGTTGAACCCAGAAATGGGGATGATGAAATCTTTCCTAATACAGTAAGTTCTTTTATTCTTCTGTGAATTCTCGGTTAATCATGTTTTCAATGAGTGCTTTGCTTCTAATTATAACTCTTAAACTATATTATTGTCTTTGAGTAAAAAATGCCAGTTATAACCGTGCAAAGTATAGTATTCTCCGCCGGGATGATAGAATTGCTTTTCGGAGTCAGGAAATTGTGCAGGATGTGACGATTTTGAATTAAAACCAAAGTTGCGATCGCTAAGAGAAAATAACCAAAACCTTTTTGTAACTGTTTTGCGGACACAAACTGTCCCAGATAGGAACCGATAAGAGTACCGAGGGCAGCCGCAAAAGCAAAGGATAGGGTTAACTGCCAATCGACGCTAATATGACCTAAATAACCCAGTAATCCGGCTACAGAATTGAGGGAAATAATCAGCAGGGAAGTGGCGATCGCTTGAACCATGGGGATTTTACCCAATAATACCAGCGTAGGAACGATAGCGAAGCCTCCCCCAACCCCAACTAATCCCGTCAGGACACCCACAGCGATTCCTTCGCTCATTAACCAGAGCCAGCAATATCGGCAGACTGGTTGCGGGTAGAGGGTGAGATTTTTTTGCCGATCGCGGGCTTTATAATCAGGATTATCTATCTGTGCTGATCTACTAATCATAAAGGCTGCCGCTAGGAGCATTAGTGTTGCAAACAGGAGCATCTGGAAGGTTGCAGTCACGAAGGGTAATGTGGCTAATCTTGCTCCCAAAAAAGCCCCTACCATCGTCGCAGAACCGAAGATAAAAGCGGTTTTTAAGTTAATGTTGCCTTTTTTCCAGTGGGGAATCGTGCCGAGTAAACTGACAATACCGATGACTAGAAGCGTCATAGCGATCGCCGATTTGGTCGGTACTCCCATCACATAGACTAGAATCGGTAATGCTAGTACAGAACCTCCTCCTCCTAACAATCCCAGACTAATCCCCGTACAAACGGCTAATAAATGTCCAATTAACCAAGTCATTTCAGTTATCAGTTATCAGTTATCAGTTATCAGTTATCAGTTTCTGAAGGCAACGGGCCCCAAGTAAAGAATCTGACAATTCTCCTACCTAAAAAGAAGGCTAGAAACTAAGTACATCTTAGGTTTTAGATTCTTCTCTTGTTATCAGTTATCAGCAAATCATATTTCATTATTTACTGGTTACTGATTACTGATGACTGATTACTGCTTACTGATGGGGTTGATTATAGGGAAGTTTAGCCAGAAGCATAGCTAAAGCACAGGTATTACTAATCCCCGCAAAAACTAGACCAGAACCGACAAAACCGCTTAAAATCAGGAACCAAGGCGAGATAAAGGCTCCTAATACTGTTCCGAGGACAACTAGGGAACCAGCAACGATCTGCACCTGACGAAATAGGCTAATTGGGGCATTTTGGTCTTTTTCGGTGGCATAACCCGCACTTTTCCAAGTATTTAAGCCGTTTTTTAGCTGGGCAACTTGGCTAAATCCTGCCGCAATCAGTTTTTGTGCCGCTAAAGTGGATCTGCTGCCGGAATTACAGTAGAGAACTAGGGTTTGATTGGGGTCAAAAGTAATCGAATCAGGGTTAAAACTGGAAAGTGGTATTAATTTCGCTCCTGGAATGCGATCGCTGGCGTACTCCCCCGGTTCTCGCACGTCAATTAAGCAAACTTCTCGGCGCTCAATTAAGTTTTTTAAAGTATGGGCATCAAATTCTCGTAATTTTGCTTGATTTGTGGTATGGGTCATTGTTAATCTCCTGAATGGATATTTAAGTTAAAACAACTCCTAAATTACCGCAGCCTTGGTTAGCGGGAACCGCCTCCATGATCTTTTTGGGATCGGGTAAATTAAGACTGTTCATAAACTCGATAAATTGTCTGCGGTTACGTCCGACAAAACGGGGATTGTATTGTTTTTCTTCGGCAATGGTGGAGACAGTTAAACCGCGATAGTCGTGGCCAGGATAAACTAGGGTGCTATCGGGGAGAGTGAAAAGTTTTTGCGTGACCGAATCAAAGAGAGTACCAGCATCGCCGCTTTGGAAGTCGGTACGACCACAACCTCGGATAAATAGGGCATCTCCTGTCAAAATATGACTGTTATTGACTAAATAGGCTAGATGACTATCGGTGTGGCCGGGAGTAGCGATCGCTTTAATGGTGATATTTCCTAGTAACAATTCCTCTCCATCCGTCAGATGGCGATCGGCACAGGCTACTTGAGCATTTTCGGGAACTATACCCAGACAGCCTGTGATTTGCCTTAATTTTCCAGTTCCTGTGACGTGATCGGCGTGAATATGGGTTTCTAAACAGTATTTTAGCGTTAATCCTAGCTCCCGTAATTGCCGATCATCCCTTTCCACCTGTTCCCGCACTGGATCCACTAATACCGCTTCCTTGCTGACGGGATCGGCAATCAAATAAGTATAAGTGCTGGTTTCGGGATCAAACATCTGACGGAATAGCATGATCTCTGACTCTCTTTATATAACTTGCTAACTATACTACCATATAATTATGAATTTGCAGGAAACCTCTAGTGGGATTAATTTTTGGGCTGTATCTCACTGTCGAGTCAAGAGGCAAAAATACAAATAAAGCGAGAACTGTCGCTCTTGCAGTTCCCGCTTTATTCCTGTTGTATTGTTGGACTGTCTAACGCCCGAATATTGAGTTATATTAGTACAAAGCTTCTTCTTGGTGGGTGACGATCACACAGTCAGAAGTAGGATAGGCAACACAGGTGAGGACATAACCCGCTTCAATTTGATCGTCATCTAAGAAGGATTGATCGGATTGATCAACGCTACCAGACTCGATTTTACCGGCGCAAGCAGAACAAGCACCAGCACGGCAAGAAGAAGGTAGATCTAATCCTTTTTCTTCCGCTACATCGAGAATATATTCATCACTGGGAACATCAATTGTCTGGTCGCCATCGGGTGTTTTCAGGGTGACTTTATAAGTGGTTGTCTCTGTTGTCTTTGCCATAGGTTGTTCCTCTTAATCAATTTAATCAATCTAGTGAAAACGGCAGTCTCAAAATGCCTTCTCTCGCCGTTTAGACTGAACGGGTCGAATCAGCTTCCTTTTTGATACTACGGGAAAATTTACCCGGCTCAACTTACCATTAGTAATGACAGCCTTAAATAAACTTAAAATAATATTTACTTATCTCTTGGGTAAATAACTCCCGACAGTTGCGGATCAATGGTCAAATAATTCCATCAATCTTTAGGTAATAAGTGGGTGGGTGGAATTAAATATAAGATGAACGCTTTTGCGTTCGACAAAAGCTCACGCCGAGGTCCGAACGGTTGAAGCATGAAACCCAACGCCCGCTCATGTTACGCTACCGCTAACCCATCCTACAAATAATTGTGCCTCCCTACTTAGGGCTGGCTGAATAAATCTAAAAACCTTGTTGGATAAGGCTTTTAGACTTTTTTGACCTCAAAAAGTGCCTACCCTTGCAGTGATCGGGGGTAAAATCCCTGGACTTTTTCCCTGAAAATTAGGTAACTGACTACCTCAAAATCGGTAAAACCCTACACCCCCCTGCCCCCCCGACATCCTATCCATTAGTCAGATCTTTCTTAACAAAAAGAGAAGAAACTTAAAAAAAGGGGAAACGATTGATAGGTATAGTTTTGAAAGAAGGAATCAAGGTGGAGGTAAGCAAAAAAAT
>VYLS01000164.1_pt1 | contig 18019 bp, 13 predicted proteins | sample 5114231 | NCBI WGS metagenome assembly VYLS01 (sample SAMN12291800, study PRJNA351875) | freshwater metagenome | isolation source: freshwater lake | place: USA: Michigan, Lansing Lake | collected 2013-08-14 | reverse complement strand
TTAATTCTACTACAAAATTGGCAGGAGGAGGCAACCATCGACCCCTACCTCCTACACTCCGAGAATGATTATTATTCTTGAGCATGAATAGTTTATTTTTTGGAAGTCCCTTACAGCGATTTGATAGAATTTCACAGTGGGTTATTTTGTGCTTTTTTGGGCAGCAATGACTGAAACCCTTGCCACATCTAGAAGGTGATCCTAATTAAGACGGGTAAATTAGTCAATTTCACGCACGACGATGATCTTTTTTTTGTGTAGTTTTATTGCAAAAAAAAAGTTTTTTTGACCAAAAGCACAAAGCATGATAAGGAAGCTGGTGTATTTCTGGCTGCGCGTAATTATTGCAGAGTTAGGTCAAAATCAGGGGATTTTCTGTTTTCAAGTGATGAAATACAGAAAAGCAGCAATTCGATCGAGAAATCGATAAAAACAGCCTAGACTAGAAAAAGAATCCTCTATCCTGACAGCTATCCTGTGGAGATTACTTTTTTAGGAACCAGTTCCGGGGTTCCCACTCGTTCCCGTAATGTCTCTAGTATCGCCCTTCGTTTGCCCCAACGGGCGGAAATATGGCTGTTTGACTGTGGAGAAGGAACTCAACACCAGTTACTGCGTAGCGACCTGAAAAGTTCCCAAATCCGACGCATTTTTATCACCCATATGCACGGGGATCATATCTTTGGTTTAATGGGATTGTTAGCCAGTATCGGATTAGCTGGTTCTGCTCAGGATATTGATATCTACGGACCCCCCGGACTAGGGGACTATCTGCGTGCTTGTGCTAAGTATTCCTATACTAATTTAGCCAATCGGGTGCGTGTCCATCCCGTTTCCCCCGGCATACTCTACGAAGATGAAGAATTTACCGTCTCCTGTCAGCTATTAAAACATCGTATTCCCGCCCACGGTTATCGCATCGCCGAAAAAGACCGTCCTGGACGTTTTGATGTGGAAAAAGCCAACGCTTTAGGTATTCCCCCCGGACCAATTTACGGCAAGCTGAAAAAAGGGGAAACTGTCACCCTCCCCGATGGCAGCAAAATTCGCGGTCAGTCCCTCTGCGGAGAAACGGAAATCGGCCGTAAAATTGCCTACTGTACCGATACTATTTTCTGTGAAGGATCGATCGAATTGGCACGCGATGCAGATGTGTTAATTCATGAGGCGACTTTTGCACACCAAGATGCCGGGTTAGCCTTTGAAAGTGTTCATTCCACTTCGACGATGGCAGCCCAGGTGGCCTTGGCAGCCCAAGTAAAATTGTTATTAATGACCCATTTTAGTCCCCGTTATCTACCGGGGAATTCTCTGGATATTTCCAATCTGTTAGAGGAAGCGCGGGCAATTTTTCCTAACACTAAATTAGCCTACGATTTCCTCACCTACGAAGTCCCTCGCAACCGTCAAGAAATGGTCTTAGGAGTTAAGTAATTATGCCAGCAGCAGTGGAAGAAAAAAGCATGGTTCCCACGGTTTTAGTGGGTATTGGTGGCACGGGTAACGAGATTTTATCGCGATTGCGTCGTTTAATCGAGGAAAGTTATGGCAGTTTGAGCAATTTTCCGATTGTCAGTTTTTTGGTGGTTGACACGGATAAGGATTATAAAATCAGTAATCCTGAAGCTGCCGGCAGTGCTTTTAAAGATAACGAAAAACACTGGTCCCGGGTGAGCGGAAAACAGGTACAGGAGATGGTATCTGACATGGATAGATATCCCTGGATTAATAGTTGGTTTCCCCCGGAATTAGAGAGAAATATTACTTCCCTAGAAGCGGGGGCGGGACAAATTCGCGCCTGTGGTCGTTTTGCTTTATTTTGTAATTATCATGAGATCCAAAGAAAATTTCTAGACGCGGTGAGACGGGTAAAAGGACAAGAAAACTTTATGCTCGATCGCTATGGAATTAAAGTTAGTAATAGTGCTATTAATGTCTTTACTACGGGGTCTTTAAACGGTGGTACGGGTAGCGGAATGTTAATCGATCTAGGCTACTGTATTCGCAATTGGTTACGCGGGGAAAGTAGTCCTTTAAGTACGGCAATTGTTCCCACTCCTGAAGCATTTGCGGGGATTAGTGTCGGCGATCGAGTTTTGGCTAATGGTTACGCTGCCCTGATGGAATTAAATTACTTTTCTGACTACAGAACCGAATATCATCAACAGTTTAGCAGCGGTTTAGTCGATGAAGTGGTTAGTAAGTTACCCCCCTTCGATTTTACCTATTTAGTGGGGACAAAAAATGGCGAAGGTGATTTTAAACTCGGTCAAATTCGGGAAATGATCGCCCAAAATATTTTTCTAGATATGACCTCTGATTTTGCCCCCCATAAGCGTTCCATTAGAGATAATATTAAGGGTTCTTGGGCGCAAGCTGACCCGGGGGGCCGCGGTTATCCTAAGCAATTTATGAGTTTTGGACTATCAACTATTGAAATTCCTATTGCCCAAATTCGTGCCTCCTTATCGGAACGTTTAGCCAAAGATTTAATTAATTGGTGGCTGAATGATTCCGTGATTTTACCCGCTCAAATGTTGGAGTTAGTAAGAGGTGATATCCTCAAAAAAATGCGCTTGATCGAAGGGGAATTAATTATGGATTTATGTGCCGACAAGGATCGCTCTTTAATTGCCATAATCTCCCAATGGACTAACGAAACTCGTCAGGAAATCAATCAAGATAATTGGCTCTCTTGTACCAAACAGGGTGTTAATATTTTAGGCAATGAACAGGGGAAAATTCTGCAATTTATTAATGATTATTTAACGCCAAGAGTCGAGGAATTTAAACGCAATCATTTACTAGAATTGAGTCCCGATGAACGGCTGCACGGCGATTACCTGAAAAAGATTTATAGTAACCGGGATGAAATTATTCAACGGGGTAAAAAGTCCCTAGAAATGGAGTTTTATAATATCCTTGAAGATCGAAGCCGTGGGGTAAAATTTGCCGAGAGTTTTATTCTTTTAGTACGACAAATATTCACCGACATAGCAGAAAAATTCCGTCGCGATCAAGAACAGGTTTGGAGTCAAAACGAAAGTAAACGTCAACGGGAATACGACACAGCCTTGGCAGAAATTAATGATCTGAAAGATAAACTTCATATCTCGAAAAAAGATAAGATGGAAGAATATTGTGAACAAGCTTTAACGGGATTGGAAGGCTATTTAATGGCCAATATTCAACGAAAAACCAGAGGTGCAGGAGTAGAGGTTATTAATCGTTTACTGGAACATCTTAATCAATTAGAAAGCCGTTTTAATCGCTTTCGTCAGAAATTAATTCAAAGTCGCGACCTATTTAATCTCCAGTCTAACCAACAGATTGATAGTGCCGATGCTTTGTTAATTAATGGGATTAAATTATTTGACAGACAAGAATTAAATAGTCTTTATCAAGACTTTATCGAACAATTTGCCTCCGGGATTGCTGGTAACAAAAACGCCTACGATACGGGTATGGATAACCTTTGTTTACCCCTCTCAGAAGAAATTTTAAAGCAATCTAGTCCCCTCTGGAAAGAAACGCGCCGTGCCGACGAAAATATGCGTTTATTTGACATCACCGAGATTGCCGATATTCGTCAAGGAGATTTTCAAAAAGTTATCCTAAACCAAGCTAATCAACTTCTACAAAATGCTCCCGCTAGTAGTCGCATTCAGCAGGAATTAGCCGCTTGCGATCGCTTGTTAAAAATTTATAACAACGATGCCGATATTATCAATAATCTTCGCATTGCCTACCAAAAATCGCGACCTCTAATTATGCTCAATCCTGCGGTTTTGCGGGGAAAAGATGCGGGTTTTACACCCCAATTAAATCAAAATGTTGCCCTGATTGGGGGAAGAAATACCAGTAACCCGGCAGCTCAAAAAATTATTCCAAAACTGCGGGAATTTATTGCCAACGAAGACGATATTAAACCCTTGGGAGAAGTGGAAAAATATCGTCTTGTCTTCGTGCAGGAAATTGGCGGTTTTTCCCTACGCTGTCTCGAGGGAATGCGAGAACTGCGGCAATCCTATCAGGACTGGAAAGGAGAATTTATTCTCGCTAAACGCGCCCAACAAATGGGAGAAAATCGCGATTTACCCATCCCCGTGCATATCCAAAAGGAACCTCCTTTCTGGGATGTTTTTCCCGAAGATCCGAGTATTTATCAATTGGTGGTGACAGCCCGGGCTTTAAAAGTGCTTTTTCCAGAAGTCAATCGAGTCACTAATGAGAAAACAATTCGCTATGAAATTAAAACCGCAACGGGATTAAAAAAAGTCGATATCGCTACCAGTTGGGAAGATGCGGTACAGGTGTTAGAAGTAAAAGCTTGTCGCGAAGATAAGGAAAAAATTCAAAGTCAGGTGACAGCTAAGTTACAGGCTGCAGCCACTCCCGAGAAAAAACAAGCTTTGTATCGGACTTTCATTGAATATTTACAACAACGTTCCGAGGAGTTAACAGGAGGAAAAGATAATACAGAATATAAACGGGAAGATGCAATTATTTTGCAGTTAATCCATAACTATAAGTTGGATAGCGGTGGAGAAATTCCTCTTTCTCCGATGACAGAAGTGGCTAACCCAGCTTTAATTATCTGCGGTAATTGTGGACACAAAAACCCGCCCTCGTCTAATTTTTGTTCTAAGTGTGGGGCAAAATTAGTTAAGTAGAAATTAGATTTTGGGTTTGATCCCCCCTGCCCCCCTTGATAAGGGGGGTGCCGATAGGCGGGGGGATCCGCCTTGATAAGGGGGGTGCCGATCCCCCCTTAATCCCCCCTTGATAAGGGGGGAATCTGACAATTTTTAACACCTGATAAGGGGGAATCTGACAATTTTTAACACCTACCTAATTTAACAGAAAAAGTGGGGGTGTTAGCTGGACTAACATCCCCCACAATGAAAATTTTCGGGAAAAATTGCCTAATAGCGAAAAAACTGGATTATAATAAGGTCTTTACCCAAGATTTTTGCAGCCTCGCTAACTGCCATAAAGCCCAATCAAAACCCCTGTTTATCGAGAGAAAAACCAATGGTAGCCACTTTAAAAGGACGAGATGTTTTAAGAATAACCGACATGAGTAGCCAAGAAATCAGCGCCCTACTCAATCTATCGGCACAGCTTAAAGCTGGTAATCTTAACCCTAGCTGCAACAAAGTCTTAGGATTGCTATTTTATAAAGCTTCCACCAGGACCCGGGTTTCCTTTACCGTCGCTATGTACCAGTTAGGGGGACAGGTGATCGATCTTAATCCCAGTGTAACCCAAGTGGGGCGCGGGGAACCCTTAGCCGATACGGCCCGGGTACTCGATCGCTATCTCGATATTCTCGCAGTTCGCACCTTTAAACAAGAGGATTTAGAAGCTTTTGCTAATTACTCGCGCATCCCGATTATCAACGCTTTAACGGATTTAGAACATCCCTGCCAGATATTAGCCGATTTACAGACTATCCAAGAGACTTTTCAGACTTTACGGGGAATTAACCTCACCTATGTGGGGGATGGTAATAATGTCGCTAATTCTCTCCTCTTGGGTGGCGCTTTGATGGGGTTAAATGTGCGGGTTGCTTCCCCCGCAAACTATCAACCGGATGGGGAAATTGTCGCCAGCGCCCAGGCTATTGGCGAGAAAACCGGTAGTAAAATCTTAATTACCGACGATCCCGTTACGGCCGTAAAAGAATCTCAGGTGGTCTATACTGATGTCTGGGCAAGTATGGGACAGGAAAGCCTCGCTGATGCCCGAATTCCCGTTTTTCAGCCCTACCAAGTCAATGAACAGCTAATGAGTCACGCTGACAAAGACGCGATTATTCTCCATTGTTTACCTGCTCACCGGGGGGAAGAAATTACCGACGGGGCGATCGAGGGTGTACAATCAAAAGTCTGGGAGCAAGCGGAAAATCGGATGCACGCCCAAAAAGCTTTAATGGTGAGTTTATTGGGATTAATCTAGCTGCCGATGCTCAGTTACCTAAAATAATTATTAAACTCGATCATCAATCATCCTAAGACCTGTCCGACACCAGAAGTTAACGCTAGGATTGATGGTAAGAGCAATAATCAGGGCAGCCTCCACACCTAACTATATGTCAGACACCTCCGCCGTTAAAAAATATCTCGCCCATTGGTTTCAATTGGGAAAAAAAGTTATTTGTCCCAAAAACCAAGCTATGCTATTTCCGCTGCCAATTTTCAATGCTGATCGCTATTCGTCGGAGTTTGAAGATTGTTGGCAAAAAATGCTTGATCCTCAAAGTGGCGATTGTTACCTAGAGGGTACTCAACAAACTATCCAAGACTTACTTTCCCCTCAATGGGAATTTCACCCCTGCGCTCGTTGTACTATACCTGTACCAATTGAAGTGCTGGGCCAGTCGGGTTTATCCTGTCCCTGCCATGATTTGAGTAATTGGCCTAATTTAGAATTACCCCTACCCCATTTACCTGTCAATAGTCAAGAAAATCTCGATCGCATCCGGCAAAGATTGCTAAAAAATTCTCCCTCACATTAACCGGACAAAAAGAGACGTTAGAAGTAACGTCTCGAAAAAAGGATTGATATTTAGGGTCTGCTGAATAAATCTAAAAACCTTGTTGGATAATTTTTTCCTCAAAAAGTGCCAGCCGTTGCGGGGATCGGGGGGAAAATTCAGGTACTTTTTCCCTGAAAATTAGGTAATTGACTACCTCAAAATCGGTAAAACCCCACACCCCACCTGCCCCCCCGATGTCGGGGGGGTTGGGGGGGCCACACCCTGCCCCCAGGAAAAGCTTTTTCAGCAAACCCTATTTAACGATTTCTGCCAAAAAGATTGACTAAATCTCGCAATCTCTCGCTATATTCTCCGGTTAAAGCTTCCTGACGATAGCGCCATGACCAATTCCCTTCTGCGACACTGGGGGTATTCATCCGCGCATCCGATCCTAAACCTAACACATCCTGTAACGGTACGATCGCCTGATTAGCCACGGAACTATAGGCCAGTCGAATCAGATCCCAAGCCACTCCCTGACCACTGGGAGCGCCAAGATATTGATAAAGTCGCGCTTTTTCGTAGTCATTGGCGTTATCCTGAAACCAGCCCACAGTAGTATTATTATCGTGAGTGCCGGTATAAATCACACAGTTGCGTTCGACGTTAAAAGGAAGATAGGGATTACCCGCATCACCCCCAAAAGCAAAGTGGAGAATCTTCATCCCGGGAAAAGCAAAGTGATCGCGAAAATCTAAGACTGCTTGGTCAATATCGCCCAAATCTTCGGCAATAATCGGCAATTTACCTAAACGAGAGCCAATAGTATTAAACAGATCATAACCTGGGGCCTTCAGCCAATGACCATTAATAGCGTTTTCCTGGCCAAAAGCCACGGCCCAATAGGCCTCTAATCCGCGAAAATGATCGATACGGATGATATCGACTAGGGAAAGAACCCCTTTTAAACGGCGTACCCACCAGTCAAAGCCCGTATTTTTGAGATAATCCCAGTTATAAAGAGGATTTCCCCATAATTGCCCCGTTTCTGAGAAATAATCCGGGGGAACCCCCGCCACTTCCAAGGGATTACCGGTTTGGGGATCTAGTCGGAAAACCTGCGGATTTGCCCAAACATCGGCGCTATTATGGGAGACATAAATGGGGATATCACCGATAATCTCGATACCGAGGGAGTTAGCATAGCGTTTTAGGGCTAACCATTGCTCAAAAAACTCAAATTGCAGGAATTTGTGCAGAAAAATCTCCTCTTGTAACTCCTGTTTCGGTGTTTCCAACGCACCCCAATGACGTTCGCGAATTTCTGTCGGCCATTCCATCCATACTTTACCCGGGTAAGCGTGGGATAGGGCCATAAAGAGGGCGTAATCCTCTAACCAATCAGCATTGCCAGCACAAAAGCCGGCAAACTGTTTGTAAAGAATTGTGTCAGAACCCTTGACAAAATTGCTCGCCGCCTTTCTAAGTAGGGGAATTTTCCAAGCGATCAATTTATCAAAATCCACTTGATCGAGGGGAAAATCGGGAATATCCTCGAAATCTGCCTCACTAAGCAGGTTTTTTTCCCGAAGAAGATCGAGACTAATCAGGAGATGATTGCCGGCAATGGCACTAAAACTCATGTAGGGAGAGTTACCGTACCCTGTGGGGCCTAAAGGGAGAATTTGCCAGAGTTTTTGACCACTTTGAGCCAAAAAATCGATAAATTGATAGGCTTCCCTACCTAGTTCTCCAATCCCGTAACGACCGGGGTGACTGGTGGGATGAAGCAAAATACCGCTAGAACGGCTAAAAGCCATGAAAAAACCCCCTTATCAGTGATTCGGTTAGCAGTTCTTAAGTGTTTAAAGCTGAATGCTCACTGCTATCTCCAAGCTAACCCGATCTCGATCGATAAGGGCAATACTTAACAACTTTATTAGACCTATACTAGGTAGGCGCAATTAAAGTTATGGAATCCTCTTCGGGTTTCGGCTTCGGCACGAGGGACGATCTGCCGTCCGCTCTCTCCTGCGTAGGTTAGGATACGACTTTGAACCCTTCTGCTCTCTGTTGGTTTAGGCATGAGATAAATACGCTCTACTTAGATTTTTTTGTATTGGCGAGTGGTTCGGTAAGTCTGATGAGGATCGTTCAATTTTTCTGGGTTTGTATATTCAAGCTCTCCCTCCTGGATCAAAGGTTTAATATGCTCGCATAGTAGATGTTTCCTGCTTCGTTGTAGTAACGATGCTAGTTCGCTTGATGAGCGATCTTTGATTTCACATAAGTCAAGAATTAATTCTCTTATTTCTTTCGTGCCGGGTCGCTTCCCTAAGCTCGCTAACCGTTCCTTTAAAGATTCCGATTCAACAACAGCGAATAGATCAAGCTCAAGTTGTTTAGACGCAAATGTACTACTGTCTGGATTAGAGGTGTCCAGCTGTCCAGATAAGCTTTCCGCTCCCTCTGTACTACTGTCTGGATTAGAGGTGTCCAGCTGTCCAGATAAGCTTTCCGCTCCCTCTGTACTACTGTCTGGATTAGAGGTGTCCAGCTGTCCAGATAAGCTATGATCTCTCGCGTTACTTTCCGGATTAGAGTCTTTGTCTCGATCGGGCCGAGCGGACTGAGCGCCTGAAGCCAGAGTGTAACAAGTAGCCGAGCCTTTACCCTGCTGTTCGAGCAATCCAGCGTCCCGTAAGCGTCTTAGATGATGACTGGCGGTGAGAGTATCAACATCGTTAGTAACACGGTAAATTAAGTTATTAATCATTCCCACTTGTCTTAATACCACAAGTGCTTTTGTTTCATCTGGACTTAATGTGTGATTTTTAAATTGTGTCAGCCATTGAATATCCTCGTCATCGAGAAGATGATGGGTAAAAAGAGTGACGCGAAAATAATCTCTATCTCGGTTGGAAACGAATAGAGGTAGAGTCAGATTAGCTTCTAACATTTTGTCTAACATAATTTTACCACCCGATCCTTTGGTTTCCGCCATATTCACTTCATGGAGAACTGTGGCAATTTTTTCGTTACGAGTTTTTGAAGTCGGTTGATCGAATTGATCTGTAGGTTTGAGAGAATAGCCTGGATTATGAATCTCTAAACGATCGGAGAAACGGATAATTTGAACGGGACTTCGCTCTCGATAATTGCGGTGCATGACGGCATTCACAATTGCCTCCCGAATTACTCTACGAGGGATGATAGGGATTTCTCTTCTGTGAATACCGTTTTCGTCAAGACTGAAAGCTTTGGGCAGATCGTTGAGTACCAGGGTGATTAGTCTAGGAATCGCTAACAGTAGAGGTTCCCGGACTTCAACGACTTGAAAACGCTTATCGGGATCGGCGACCCATTCTTTCCCTTCTACAAGAATGTAGTCGATACGGTGCATGGGGCAATGGCGACGTAGAGTGATCGCGTTTCCAAATAGAATTAAGCCAGCAAAGGTAAGGCAGTATTCTCCTTTTTGGGTAGGATGTTTAACGATCGCGTTCAGAGAGTATAACAATTCCCGATCATCATAATTGAGTTCGCTCGCATCAGGATTAAAAGCTTTTCTCTCTCTACGGTAAGCGGCGATCGCTTCGGGAGCGAGATCGTCTAGAGTAGCATCGGGAAAGGGAGTAGCGTCGTAGCTTTGGGAGTTACGCTCCCGATAGAAAAGTTCGATATCTGTTTCGGTTAGTCTCTGATCGGTGGAGGCGATCCGTCTAAACCCGCCCTTTGAGATTCCTCTACTGGTAATATAAACGGGTTTTTCCGAGGGCTGGGCTTCGGGGATAAAAGCGACGACCAGGGTTTTTCCGCTTTTAGTCACTGTCTCTACCCGCGGGCGAATCGTAATATTAAACACTTCCCGGCATTGGCTGGCGAGATCTCGTTGAATTTTGTCCGGGTCATCGAGTCCTTCGATCTCGTATTTATCGCCGTCGCTACCCTCTAGAGCTTTAATTCCTAAAATCAAGTAACCGCCATCTAATCCTGGTTCGTTGGCGAACGCACTAATCGTTTCCCAACAGCTTTTCCCGAATTCCGATCCTCGTTTTACTTCAATCTGAACACTCTCATCCTGAGCGATGAGCAGTTCCCAAAGTTCGTCGAAAGTTAGCATTGTTATTCGCCTCCTTCTCCTAGTTCAAGGTCGATGGCGGATAAATCGAGGTCATCAACTCGGATTTGAGCGGTCATCAGTTGATGGAGAAGGTTCTGAGATAAATCTTGTAAAGTATTTAATTTTGCCCGATGTTGATTGATTTTTTCCGAAATTAGGTCTAATGTAGTTGTTGAAATTGCATATTTAACAAACAAATTGTCAGGAACTGTATAAAGTAAAAATTCAGGTAAAAGCCGAACATTTACCCTGATAACAAGGATGTCTGTTGCACAAAAACCATTTAAATATTTTTGTAGATAAGGTCGTAGCTTTCCGAATAAAACGTCATTAACAGGAAATTCTATCTTACCAATTTTAACTTTAGATTCAAGACCGAGACCAACTAAATTGGGAAAACCGCTCGCTATATATTCAAGTTCTGTATAAGGCGTATTTCCCTTTTCAACAGGCTGATAGTTTGTCGATATTTTTTGATAACATTCGCCCAATTTATCTAATTTCCAGTCTTTGGCTAGACTGATATTTTTTAAGTATTGCATTGCTCTCAATTACTCCGAAGCTTTATGGCAATCTCACTTTTTATCTTTACTCCCTCACTGTCCATCTCTCCAAAACTTTTCAGTTAACAGAGTATCCACATCCTTCGCAAAAGGCCAAACATTAGGAAAATCGGTATCAGGATAATCCTCGCGCACCGACTCCAACGCTTCCCCGTAGGATTCCTCGAAGATCTCGACTAGAAAGCTTTTTAAACTCGGTGAGTATTTAAACTCTTTTTTTAACTCGTTGCGAAAATTCCGGCTCTCGATCTCCCATCCCCGATAACAATCCGGGAGAGGGACATAACACCGTTTTAAGAGATGCTCCAGTAAACGAACCAGAAAACTATGAACCGATTTACGTTGACTAATTCCCAAGGATTCCACCTCCTCGATTAAATTGTCCAGATCGATCGCCGCAAAATCCCCAGCTTTTAATCGATCTACTGTTTCGTCGATCCAGAGAGCGAAATCGGTATCGTAGAGCGTTTTCGTGGTTGTTGGTGTCATGCTCACGTCCTCTCGGTATTCTTTCACTATCCTAGCCCAACCGACTCAAAACTTTTTTTAATACTTCCAACTCCTCTAGGATTATAGATCTCTTGTGAGAACTAAACTCTGTTTTGCCCATGAGTAGAAAACGGGTTTCTCCGAGAAACCCGTTTTCTGTGCGTTACTCACTGAACTTCTCCCATAGATATCTACTACAATAGCCAAAAACTCTTATCCATCAGACGACAGATAATGTGTGACTGCACAACAACTTAAGCGGGTGAGGGGAATCGAACCCCTATCATTAGCTTGGAAGGCTAGGGTTTTACCACTAAACTACACCCGCATTTTCTTAGCACTTTCCTTAGCATAACACGAATTGCCAATTTTTACAAGTAGGGATTTTCAGCTTGTTAATCGCCCCTAGATGGTTATAAATTGCCTAAAAATCCCGATCGCTCGGTTATTTCCCCGATTTGGCTAAAAGTTTCTTCCACGCGATCGAGGTCTAGTTGGGAGAAATTATCGATCGCCCAGTTGGACACTCTCTGCATAAAATGGAAGGGATAGGTATGAGCGATTCCCACCACCTGCATTCCCGCTCGTTTTGCCGCTTCGCAACCGGCAAAAGTATCTTCAATCACCAGACATTCCCAGGGTTGCAACTGTAGATTAAAATTCCAACGATTGAATCTTTCTACGGCCAGTAAATAACCATCCGGTTGGGGTTTACTGGTGCTAATCTCATCCCCGGTGACAATGACACTAAAGTAATCCCCAAGGCCCGTCTGTCGCAAGATCGATTCTACTTCCGAGCGTATTGCTCCCGTCACCAAACCGATTTGTAGATCCCTGGCCTTAACCCGTTTTAAAAAAGAGTATATCTCTTCATAAATAGGAAGTTTCTCTAATTTTTCTAATCTTTCTCGGTATAAACTCGCTTTTTTGTTAATTAACTTAGTCAGATACTCCTCGGTCACTTGACGACCGCGACGGGTGAGAACATTACGCAAACAGACGCGATCGCTTCTTCCCAGACATAACTCCGCAAATTCCGACCCTAGGGGCAGCAAATTTTCTCCGATCAAGATTTCATTGATTAACTCTTGATGGATTGGTTCATCATTGATGATCACCCCATTAAAATCGAACAGAACAGCCTTTAACATCAATCTTAGACAGAAAAGCTAATAAATACTCAGTGTTCTTGATTATACTCAAGTTTTTCGTCGGGGCCAGGTGTGGGTAAGCTAAGACCCATTTTCCCCCAACCCCCCCCTAAGTAGGGTAGGGTTGATTCATGAATCAACCCTACTGTGAATCAACCCTAGGGCAGGGGGGGGGAGATTCGGCTAATCTAAGAATAAGCGGTTTAAATGCGTCTTAGCTTACAAGCTAGAAGAACAGCAAGTTTTCCATTTTTGGGCAATAGAAAGGATTAATGCTTTTTCTGCTAGGGGTAAATTGGCAGCCTGTCGGTCGATTATATCGCTTAATTCCCCGATAATCCGATCTCTACTTCTCTGGACTAAAGCTATTTCTGCGATAACTCGATTTAAACTGCTGATAGCTTGCCAAGTTTGCGGACGTAATGACGGTTCTGCGGCAATGGGGGCAACCTCCAGGGAAGCGATACTATCGAAAGTTGCTGCCTGACTAAATCGGTGTAAAGTCTGGGCGAGACTATACATTTCTTCCCCGTAGGCGAGGGAACGTACCACAGCAAAGGCTTTTTTGGCTTTTTCGGTGTCCTGTTGGTGAAGATACCAAAAACCAGCGGCGGCGGCGCGAGCAGGAGTATCTAGACGGATTTGGCTGTCAGGAAAAAAAAACGGTTTCGCCGACGCACATTTTAACAATTGCCAATCGGAGGGATTTTCTGCCAGACGGGAGACGCGATAGATAATTTCTGCCTCTGGGAATTGCGGTAAAACGCGATTAACAGCGGCAAGGACAGGAATAAACTGGCGGCTGTACCGAAGGTATTGATTGAGGTTATTAATAGCTGTTTCCCAGTCTTGCTGTAACCATTGTTGTAGAGTCGAGGTTAACCCCGGCAGCGGTAGAAGGGTAATACGGGGAAAAAGTCGCCCTTGGTGGCCCGCCAAAAGCCCGATTAGCCAATTATCAGGACGGAAAAAGGCGAATATAAACCCCACGCCTAACACCACGCCGAACGCCAAGCCCGACACCGCGCCCGACACGCCCGACACGCCGAACACGCCGAACACCACGCCGAACCCCACGCCGAACGCCAAGCCCGACACCGCGCCCGACACCACGCCCAACACCACGACCGACTCCGCGACCGACTCCGCGCCCCCCACCACGCCCAACGCCACGCCCAAGAACACTAACCCCACGCCCAACACCACGCCCAACAACACGCCCCGCACCACGCCCCACACCACGACCGACACCGCGCCCAACACGCCGAACACGCCGAACACCACGCCCAACGCCACGCCCCACACCACCCAAAACCACACGCTCGACAACTCGCCCACGCCCGACCTTGTCTTCCTTGACGCGAGCCACACCCCGCCCCACGCCATGACCAACACCCCGCCCCACACCGCGCCCCACATCGCGCCCAACACGCCCAACACCGCGCCCAACACCGCGCCGAACACGCCGAACACGCCGAACACCACGCCCAACGCCACGCCCGACACCGCGCCCCCCACCACGGCAAACACCGCGCCCAACACCGCGCCCGACACCGCGCCCCACAGCGCGCCCCACACCGCGCCCGACAGCACGTCCCCCCAATTAACAGAAAGTCCTAAATTTGCTGCTATGCTACAGATAATTAGAACGATAATTACAGTTAAGAGAAGATACTGAATCCTTAGACGCAATTGTACGGGATGGTCGCGGAGAAATTGTATTCTATCGCGCCATGTTTTCTGTTCTTTTAATTTATCGCCGCCGTCTCTCGTTTCCACATACCAGCGCACTGCTTGGGGAAAATAAAACACCTTAATGGTGGGGACGGTGCTTTCCTTCATAATTTTTATCTCTGGCTATTTACCCGGTGATGGTTTATTAAGTAGGTAGGTGTTAACTGTCAAACACCCCCCTTATCAAGGGGGGCAGGGGGGATCAAACCCCCCTTATCAAGGGGGGATTAAGGGGGGATCCCCCCTTATCAAGGGAGGCAGGGGGGACCAAACCCCCTCAAGGTAGGGTTGATTCATGAATCAACCCTACTATGAATCAACCCTAGGGGGCAAGGGGATCAAAGACAAAATCTATCTTCTATTTAATCAGAACCACTTAATTATCGGAACTAAAAAGGCTTATATATATTTCGGCACAGATTCCCATTATACTAGAAAGTATAGGTCAAATCGAGGGATTTTGTCAAGTCTTTTTTGCCATTAATCTATATAATTATCGGGCTGCTTACCAGTCAATGTCCTGAAAAAAATTATGCCCCGGTTTGTCAAACAAGCATATATGCAGCGGTTAACCGAGACAGGACAGGAGACAAAAAAGGAGTTATTGGGTAGAAAGAGGCGATGGGATGTTATTATTTAAAGCCGATTCTCCGGAAGCAGCCGAATCGATCATCGGGCAGCATCCCCTGGCGAATAGTAGTGGAATAGGCTATTAAAGGAGTGAACCCTGTGCAAATATTCACAACAATCCCCGGTTTACGCACTTTTTTGGCTGATTATCGCCATGATCACAGTATTGCCCTTGTACCAACCATGGGCGCTCTCCATAAAGGTCATGCTAGTCTAATTCGACGCGCAGTGACGGAAGCGGAGGTAACTGTGGTTAGTATTTTTGTTAATCCTCTACAATTTACCCCCACAGAGGATTTTTCTCGCTATCCCCGCAGCCTTGACAGCGATCGCCAATTGTGTGAATCCTTGGGAGTTGCTGCTATTTTTGCTCCGAGTGCGGAAACTTTAGGAATTGGTGATTCTGAGGAGATAACCGCAGTTGTTCCCCCGATTTCTCTGACTAGCGGTTTATGTGGTGCTTTTCGTCCGGGGCATTTTCAGGGAGTAGCCACAATTGTCACCAGGTTATTTAATATAATTGCACCGACGATCGCCTATTTTGGCGAAAAGGATGCCCAACAGTTAGCGATTATCCGGCAATTAGTCAGGGATTTAAATTTAGCGATCGAGATTCGCGCTTGTGCTACAGTGCGAGAAACATCGGGATTAGCAGTTAGTTCTCGCAATCAGTATCTATCGGCCGCAGAAAGGGAAAAAGCGACAATTATCGCCCAAAGTTTGCAATTAGCTCTCGAAAGTTTTCGTTTAGGAGAAAGACAAAGGGAAAAACTACTGGCTATTGTGCAAAAAAATCTCGACAGAGTACCAGAATTTCGCTGTCAGTATCTGGATTTAGTCCATCCCCAGAGTTTACAACCGATCGAGCAGATCGAGACAGGGGGTTTGTTAGCGATCGCAGGATTGATCGGTCAAACCCGTTTAATTGATAATATTATCTTGCGTCAACGTCGGGCAGTTATCGCTATTGATGGGCCTGCTGGAGCGGGAAAATCGACGGTAACGCGCTTAGTAGCGGAAAAATTGGGGTTAACCTATCTCGATACCGGTGCGATGTATCGCGCGGTGACATGGTTAGTGGTGAATTCCGGTCTGGATTTGTCCGCAGAAGCGGCCATCGCCGAGTTATTATCTTTAGCGAAGATAACAATAATTCCGGCCGATAGTCCCGAAAATGTGACTATAGTGAAGATTAATGGGCAGGATGTGACTTTAGAGATTCGCTCTCCCGCAATTACCTCGCAAGTGTCCAGAATTGCCGCTCAAAAAGCGGTGCGACAGCAGTTAGTCACCCTGCAAAGACAGATGGGAATGTCGGGGGGAATAGTCGTCGAAGGTCGGGATATTGGTACTAATGTTTTCCCAGAAGCGGAATTAAAGATTTTCTTGACAGCGACACCCGAAGAAAGAGCCAGAAGGAGATTAAAAGACTTAGAAGCGCAGGGAAATGGGGGTATTAGTCTCGCAGAATTAACCCAAGAGATTGAAAAAAGGGATTATTTGGATAGTAATCGCTCCCTAGCACCCCTGCGAAAAGCCGCAGATGCGATCGAAGTTAACACCGATCATCTCACTATTACAGAAGTCACGGAAAAAATCATTGCTCTTTATCATCAAGGTTCAAGCACACTCATCTTGAGGTCAAAAGAATGATCAGTACCTAGACAGAATTAATTAGGGTTTGCGGCAAAAAGTTTGTTGGTGGGGTTAGGATTCAGAAGTCAGAAGTCAGGAGATTGCTTTTATTTATTCTTCCCTTGAAGTTATTTAAGAAAGTATCCCTTTGATTGTATTAAGATTGATCGCTCTTTTATCAGCATTTACCTAGCTAAAACCTGTAAATGCGACCGATTTGCCAGCGTTTCTCCGTCATCAGTCTTCAGTTTAAGGTTGACGTTCCAGAATCGCTTCCATGGTACTGATTAGGTAGTGACTATTGAGAATACCACTGGCAAGATGATAACTGTTGTTATTAATGCGATAAAAGGTTTCAAAACCCCCGCGCCGGCTGTCTGTTAATACCCAATGACGTTGGATAATAGTATCAGCACCGATCCAACCTTCTCCTTCGATTTGTCCTAAAATACTTTGTTGCAGCACAAAAGTATATTCTCTTTTTCCTGTTCCCAAACGACCGCGGTATTGAAAGGAAATGTCTTCTTTTTCCCCATCAGGAAAGATTAATTTACTGACTAAACTAAACCAATTGTCTTGACTCCAAGCGATTAGTAGGCGACCCTTGATCGGTCTGGGCATTTGATCTCGTTCTAACCAACTTCCCTCTAATTTCCATCGTCCCGGTTCTAATAAAAAAGTGTGCGTCAATGTGACAACCCTTTCCCTGCGGATGCTAGTTTTTTATCTTTCCATATTAGCATCAGTCGTCAGTAATTACCATTCAGGTGCGTTATCAAAAAAGCTGACAATTGCTATAATTTGTTATTGCCGTCGATGATCTAACCTTTCTCGTCAAGGTGAAGCACATATCAACTATTTCAGCTACAAGAACGAACCTCATCTATTTGAGAAACGCTATAATTATATTGTTTCTGGGAAAATAGGAAAAGAAAATCAATGGAAAACCCTCTAGTTTTTTTAGATACTGATGTTTTGGCTTCTTATCTACGAGGAGATCTTGCCAGTGTACATTTATTCGATCGAGAAATACTCGATCGCCTTTGTCTTGCTCTTAATGCGATCGTTTTACAAGAGTTATTATTTTGGGCAGAAGTTCCTAATGGGACTTAAACAAATTTCAAGCCCAAACAAAGCCTAAACTGGCTTTGTAAGCGGCAAACACATCCCGATTCTCGGTCAGCCACTCAAAGAAACGGAAAGACATCGCTGT
>VYLS01000062.1_pt1 | contig 18297 bp, 18 predicted proteins | sample 5114231 | NCBI WGS metagenome assembly VYLS01 (sample SAMN12291800, study PRJNA351875) | freshwater metagenome | isolation source: freshwater lake | place: USA: Michigan, Lansing Lake | collected 2013-08-14 | reverse complement strand
GATAAACAAGTTAAGTTCTTTTATCCAGTAACGATTATTCTCATCTGGCAACTGCTGCTCATACTTTCCTGCCACTAAACAATAAACATCTAATTCTCCGGTTTTTGGCTGAAAAATTCCATAGACAGGTACTTGTAAGATTTGCTCGTAAAAATACCATTTTCCATAGGGATAGTGAGGGTTAATGGAATACTCACCCCCTTCGGTTTCCGAGATAAACTCTAGGACAATGGTAGGAATTTCTCCTTCAAGATGGGGAGTATAACTGCGCCGAATTTCTCCACTAGCAATCGGTTTTACCGAGGGAATATAAACCCAATCAGGTGCTTTGACAACTGTTTCGCCGCCGACAGTGGCACACAAGCCAAAATTAGAAGCAATTAGCATCGATTCGAGAATTAGTCCTGCTAATTCTAGAGATTCTCGTAAAGCTGCCGCTAACAGAGGTTGCAGGTTGTTGTCCACAGGTTCGTCAGGTAATACAAAATCGTCCGGCAATTTCTCCCAGGTAATTGGCGGTGATTTTTTGAACAAATTAATTGTAGATGGTGTCATGTTTATCTCTTTGTCATTAAGAAAAGCCAAGAATACTTAAAAAAGTCGGTTTTCCCTTAATCACCCTTTGCAGAAGTTTTTTAGCGTCAAGACAACATACTCTAACATCTCCTCAGTTAATCCGGGATAAATACCCAGCCAAAAAACACTACTCATGATTTTATCGGCATTACTTAAATCCCCAATAACTCGATAATTTAACCCCTTATAAAGAGGTTGTCGCAGTAAATTTCCTCCAAATAATAGCCTTGTGCCGATGCGTTTTTCCTCCAAATGCTTAACTAAATCATTGCGGCTAAAAGGAGCATTTTCCTTGACAAAAATCGGAAACCCGAACCAACTCGGTTCAGAATCGGGGCTGGCTTCAGGCAGAATTAAAACATCTTGAAGTTCCTGTAACTTTTGATGTAAAAAGTCGAAATTTTCCCGGCGCTTTTTGATAAATCCTGGCAATTTATCCAGTTGCGCTACCCCAACGGCGGCTTGCATATCGGTCATCTTTAGGTTATAACCCACATGAGAATAGGTGTACTTATGGTCATAACCAAAGGGTAAATCTCCTAACTGCCAACCAAAGCGCTTATTACAGGTATTATCTACCCCCGGAGGACACCAACAATCTCGGCCCCAGTCACGGAATGACTCGACAATCTTTTTCAAGCGGGTATCACTGGTTAAAACCGCGCCCCCTTCTCCCATAGTCATGTGATGGGCAGGATAAAAGCTAACCGTTGCTAAATGCCCAAAGGTGCCAGTTTTTTGCCCTTTATAGAGACTTCCCACCGCGTCACAGTTATCCTCGACTACCCAGAGGTCATGTTTTTCGGCAAAAGCCATCACCGCTTCTAAATTAAAGGGATTTCCCAGGGTATGAGCGATCATAATCGCTTTAGTCTTCTCTGACAAGGCCGATTCCAGCTGCTGGATGTCGAGGTCATAACCGGGTAATTTAACGTCTAAAAAGACCGGAATTAGCTGATTTTGAAAGATGGGGTTAACTGTAGTCGGGAAACCTGCGGCGACGGTAATCACTTCATCCCCCGGTTTAAGTTGTTTTTCCCCCAATTTAGGGGAAGTTAAGGCACTTAAGGCCACTAAATTGGCTGAAGAACCAGAATTGACTAATAAACAATGTTTTACCCCCATCCACTGGGCAAAACGTTCCTCAAATTCCGCCGCATATCTGCCCGTCGTTAACCAGAAATCTAGGGAAGAATCCACTAATTTGACTAATTCTTGCTCATCAAATACCTTACCCGATGCCGGAATATAGGTCTGCCCCGCCACAAAAGCCCGGGGTTGAAATTTGTGCTTATAATATTCTTGTACTGCTTGAAAAACTTGCTCTCGCAGGTCTGTTTCAGTATTTGTATTGGGGGGAGAAATAGATTGAGTCATGGTTAATTTCCTTTCAGGGGAGAAATTTGAACTTAATTATTACTTAATTTGGACTATTATCAGCCTTGAGTTCGCTAATCGATCAGACAACTTTGATAATATTCGATTTGTTGGCGAGTAAGGTCTTGGAATTGTGCTTTATCTTCAGAGTCCATTTGCGCCGCTTGATAATACCATGTCACGGTTTCCTTGAGGGTTTGCCGAAAATCCCAGACGGGTTGCCATTTTAGGGTATGGAAAGCCTTATCTGTGACTAGATTAAGCAATTTAGCCTCATGAACAGCCTTCGGATCACTTTGATCGAGCCAAGTCCCCGGCCAAAGTTGTAGGATAGACTCAACTAACTCTTTAACCGGACGATTAGAAGTCAGAGACGGACCGAAATTAAACGCCCCATATAACCCCCGGCTGTCTTGCTGCCAATTAGCCGTCATCAACTGCTCATAAATCGACTCAGCTAACCGTAAATAGCCACCTAAAGGCTCTAAAACGTGCTGCCAAGGGCGAGTCGCTAGAGGGTTCCGCACCGGAATCGCTTCGGACTTCATCAAGGCCCGCATCGCATCGGGTACAATCCGGTCTAGAGACCAATCTCCGCCACCGATGACATTTCCTGCCCTGGCGCTGGCAATGCCGATGGGGGTTTGAGGGGTTTTAAAGAAGGAATTTCGCCAAGATGCGATCGCCAATTCCGCCCCAGCCTTACTAGAACTATAGGGATCGTAACCCCCTAAGGGGTCATTTTCCCGATAACCATAGACCCATTCCCGATTCTCATAGCACTTATCGCTAGTAATAAACACGGCGGCACAGGGATGAGTCAGGCTTTTGAGGGCTTCTAAAACGTGAATAGTCCCCATGACATTTGTGTTCCACGTTTCCACCGACTCAAGATAGGAAAGTCGCACTAAGGGTTGTGCCGCTAAATGAAAGACTACATCCGGTCGCCATGAAGCGATTAAACGAGCCACTAACTCAGCCTCTCGAATATCTCCTATATGGTGACTCAGGTTTTGAGCTAAGTCTAATTGCTCAAATAAGGCGGGGGTGGTATTGGGAGCTAAACTGAGGCCTTTTACCTCTGCTCCTAGATGGAGTAACCAAAACCCCAGCCAAGACCCCTTAAAGCCAGTATGACCAGTAATAAAGACCTTTTTGCCCGACCAAAATGATTTCTTTACCATATTTTCCATCTAGCTTGTCCACTGTCATCAAGGGGATTGACCATTTCCATTTCTCGATAAGTATCCATGCACTGCCAAAACCCATCAGGCTCATCCCAGAAGGAGAGGGGAGCGATGATTGTTCACAAGTCAAATAGACTCGCTGTACCGGGTTTTCAGTTAATTGCAGCAGCTTTGTGCAAGTAACCGCTCCCAAAGAGTCTTTGAGAAGGCTTTAAGCCATCCCCCCAACTCTTTGGGAGCTACTATACAGCAACTTGACCGAGTATGTCAATTGCTTAGGGGGCTTTGACAATTCATCTAGTCCTGCTATCTATAGGCTGTGATTAAACTTTTATCCAGAAAATTTGCCAGACAATCTCTTATGGACTAAACTTTTTAGCCATTCAGGCATAGAGAGAACTGCCATGTATAATAAATTGGCAAATAAGAGCAAATTGATAACTTCATCAATTGCCCAAGGATGTAAGAATGGACTGGCGTAAAAGGTTACCACTATAGCGACTAAAGCCATACTGGAAGACAAGCTCAATTGATTTTCTTGCTTAATCCAATCCAAGATTTGAGGAAGGGCAAAGATTAGAAAAGTTAATTTGTAATCCATAACAAGGCCAATAACCAGATAATTTCCTAAATAAATGCCTGCTGCAAGACGGAAATAATCAATATATTGACTTTTATCTAAAGATTTGCCCGAATCTGCTGAGACAAAATCGGAACTGAGCCATTCTTTAAAAATCTTAAATTTCGACAATAAAACTCTGGTCAAGACTAATAGCGTCAATAAACTCATAATTATATACATCATATATCTGAGCGTCTTTTTAATATCAGTTTCTCCGCCAGTAGATAAAGAAAGATTTAATAGAAAAGTTTTGACTTTCAAAAAGAGGGCTTGATGTCCAAAACGAAACCAAACACTCTCAACATCAAATGCTTGTGAGATAGTTTTCATCTCCTCTATACTAGCGATAAAATAAGTAATAAAAGCAGCCGCAAAAATAGCCGCCAAGAACAGAAATATATTTCTTTTTTCTTTAATAATTACCGCCAGACCGAAAATTGGAAATAGTTTAATAACTCCCCAAAAAAATATTAACAAATAGGCACACAACCTAAAAATTAATGCTCGGCTATTCTTAATTATCATTAGTCCGACACCAAGCCAAGAATAGATAACAATATCTACGTTGCCACGTTCGACTAAAAGCATTACCGGTGGTGAGCATAAAATTAGGGCATAAACTATAGCTTCTTGATAATTTAATCTGCCAATGATCATTAAAGTTATCACATAAAAGATTAAAGCAAATAAAACTCCTAAAAATATAGTATCACGCTGCCCTAACCCCAGCCAAGTTAATAAAGACCAACTACTAGGATAAGATATTTGATTGAAGCAGGAATTATTTGTTAGGGAAACTTCGCCATTCAATCGATCACAATCAAAAGCACCTAATACGTATCCAAGATCCATAAAAGTGTTTTTAACCGCAGCAACCACCCCCAGTTTCCTCCAAAACTTGTGATAGGGAACAAAAAAATTAGCTAGATACAATAACCCAAAATATCCTAAGAGTGCAGCAATTACCAACAATCTGCCATCAATTTTTGATGGCTGTTTGAGCATTTTCCTAATCTGGAGATGTATTGAATTTACTATGTCCACTTTGTGCCTCCTGCTATTAAAGGATTGACTATCTGTCAATGACTTGAGTTCGGTATAAGACGCTCATTGCGCCGCTAAATGAAAGACTACATCCGGTTGCCATGAAGCGATTAAACGAGTCACTAACTCAGCCTCTCGAATATCTCCTAGATGGTGACTCAGGTTTTGAGCTAAGTCTAATTGCTCAAATAAGGCGGGGGTGGTATTGGGAGCTAAACTGAGGCCTTTTACCGCTGCCCCCAGATGGAGTAACCAAAACGCCAGCCAAGACCCCTTAAAGCCAGTATGACCCGTGATAAAGACCTTTTTGCCAGGCTAAAATGCTTCCTTTACCATATTTTCCATCTAGCTTGTCCAGTGTCATAAAGGTGATTGAGCATTTCCATTTCTCGGTAAGTATCCATACACTGCCAAAACCCATCATGCTTATAGACGGCGAGTTCTCCCAAAGCAGCCAGGGTTCTTAGGGGCTGTGCTTCAAAAGTCGTCGCATCTCCCTCAATTAAATCCAAAACCTTGCGATTTAAGACAAAATACCCCCCATTAATCCATCCCTCAGCCGTTTGGGGCTTTTCTTGGAATTGAGTGACTAAATTACCCTCAATGATTAACTCGCCAAAGCGAGAAGAAGGACGAACCGCCGTCATCGTGGCTAATTTCCCATGAGAGTAATGAAAGTCCAACAGAGCCGCAATATTCACATCACAAACCCCATCCCCATAGGTAGCTAAAAAGAGCTCACTTCCGCTTTGATCTATATAAGGGGTGAGACGTTTAAGACGACCTCCCGTCATGGTTTCCTGTCCCGTATCAACTAGCCAAATACGCCAGTCTTCCTCCTCGTGTCCACTATCGAGTTTGGTCACTTTTTTATTGCCTAACTCTAAGAGGACATCACTTTGATTCCAATCATAGCTAAAGAAATAGTCCCGAATCATTTCCCCTTTATACCCTAGACAGAGCATAAAGTCAGTTAAGCCATAGTGGGCATAAGTTTTCATGATATGCCAAATAATTGGCCGATTTCCGATGGCAATCATCGGTTTAGGTCGAAATTCGGTTTCTTCCCGCAGTCGGGTTCCTTTGCCACCACACAAGATAGCCACGGGAAGGTTAGACTTATAGTCCTTAACTGTTAAACTGACCGATTGTATTACCATTAGATTATATAGTGAAAGGTTGTTAGAGTGACATCATCTTATCGAGGCAGTTTAACACGGGATTCCTGATTGTGTCCAATATCATCTTAGGTACGAGACAAGCATAAAAGCAAATATTCTTAATTGTCGTTTTAATAAATAAAAGTGATGGAAGGCGAGGGGGTTTCCCAGCTTTGCATAAAGGTAATTTATGGATTTGAAAACAAAGAATATTTGTTTTTATTAAAGCCATTGCCTAGAGTGAAAACAGAGACTCAAAAAGATCACTCAAGGAGATCAAAAACGATGAAACCGATTACAGGCCTCGTCACTCGATCGCTACTGACAGCCTTCTGTCTATTGCTAATCACAGTTTTTTCTTGCTTCCATCCTGCCATCGCAAGGGCCGTTACCCCCACTGGCGGCGCACCGGCAAAAATTACTCTGGTCGAGCCGGCTGCCGCCGCGGCTAATCTGCAAAAACTACAGGCAACTAACGCCTGTGTCGGTTGTGACTTTAACGGAATTAGCCTCAAAGATTTAAACCTGTCCTCGGCCAATCTAGAAGGAGCAAACCTCAGTCAAGCGGATCTAGAAAGAACAAACTTACAAGGTGCTAACCTCAAAGGGACTAATCTCCAGGGAGCCGACCTCGGCAAAACTCTCCTAGCGGGAGCCGATTTAAGCAAGGCCAATCTCTTAGGTGCAGATTTAGAAAAAGCTAACCTGCAAGGAGCAAACTTAACCAACGCCAATCTGCAAAAAGCTGACTTAGAGAAGGCCAATCTCACTAATGCTCGGTTAGACGGTGCTAACCTGCAAGATGCGGACGGTGAAGGGGCGATCGGTGTCGATCCCAATCTGTTCTAAAAAAGTTGGCGTTGCTGAATAAGGTATGAATGCCGGACGTGCAGGTTCCCGTACAAAAGTTAGTTTGGGTCTAGGTTTGAAAAATCCTACAAAAGAAGATTCAGGTCTCAAATCAGCAACGTCCTTACTTTTAAGCAAAAACACGAGCATCCCGAGGACGAACATAAACTTGCTCCCCAACTTTGAGATGCAGTTGATCCAGTTGTTCTCGATTCAGATGGGCAATCAGGAGAGAGCGATCCGGTAGAATTAATTCCACATCGATGGCCCAACCCAGATGGATAATGCGCTCGACTTTTGCCGCAATGCTAGACCCATTGGGAGAAGAGAGAATTTCTAGGTCGTGGGGACGAATAAAAATCTTGACTCCATTAGTACCCCCCCCAAGCTGCTCGAACAGTGCAGCCGAGGTCGGTGGTAAAACATTCACCCGGCCGATAAAACTCATCACAAAAGCAGAGGCAGGATGATCGTACACCTGATCGGGAGTTCCCACCTGTTCGATTTTACCCTCATTGAAAATTACGATCTCGTCGGCCACTTCCATGGCTTCCTCTTGGTCGTGGGTGACAAAAACACTGGTGACATGGACTTCCTCGTGTAACTGTCGCAACCAAACCCGTAGCTCTTTTCTAACTTTGGCATCCAGGGCCCCAAAAGGCTCATCTAATAATAATACTTCCGGTTCCACCGCTAAGGCCCGGGCCAGGGCAACCCGTTGACGTTGACCCCCGGATAGTTGGGCCGGATAGCGATCGCCTAATCCCTGCAATTGAATTAAACTCAAGAGATTGTCCACTCGTTTTTGAATGTAGTCCGGGGCAGCTTTGCGAATATTTAAACCGAAAGCGATATTCTGACGCACCGTCAGGTGTTTAAAAAGCGCATAATGCTGAAAAACAAAGCCAATATTCCTTTTTCTGACATTTAAATTGGTTGTGTCTTTGCCGTTGATGATAATTTTGCCTGTGTCGGGAGGTTCTAATCCTGCGATCGCTCTCAGGAGGGTGGTTTTTCCTGAACCAGACGGCCCCAGCAGTGCCACCAGACGATTCGATTTGATCTCTAGGTTGATGTTGTCTAAAGCGGTAAAGGTGCCGAATTTTTTCGATACTTGCTCGATGATGATACTCACGGTGGCTAATCCTCTGGCAAAAAATGTATAGGGTTTGACCGTATTTTAACCATGATTCAATCGCAGTCGTATTAAAATACAATTACATTTTACAAGATAGCAAGAAAATTAAGTTTCGATTCGGGAGATTACTGGTTATAAACAGAGACTAAAAAGACTAAACAGCGATAAAAGCTTACTATTACTCTTTTTCGCTCTTTTAAAGGCTTAATTAACTAATTTTGTCCCTTAACCACCAGAAACGCACTGGAGAAGAGAGACGACTGAGGCAAAAATGGACTATTCTTTATTGACAATATTTAGCTTTTTTATCGGGATTGTCGTGGGATTAACGGGAATTGGCGGTTCATCCTTGATTACACCCCTATTGATCTTTGTATTTCAGGTTCCCGCTACCACCGCAGTGGGTTCCGATGTGGTAGCGGCCGGGTTGATGAAAGTGGTCGGCACCGTTCGTCACTGGCAACAGCAAACGATCGAGTTAGAGGTGGTAAAATGGCTAGTAATTGGCAGTGTACCCGGTTCTCTATTAGGATTAGTCGGTTTTCGCTATTTTCAGCAGAATAGCTCCATCAATCTCGATCAATGGTTGCCTCATATCATCGGTCTTGTCTTGATGATCGTGACTGTCCTAGCGGCCCTAGAACTACTAATCTCCTTATTTTTTCCCGATTTGTCCCTTTTGTCCTGGCCAAAATTAGATTTAACCACTCGCTCTGGTCAGATAAAAACAACGGTATTAGGGGCAGTTTTAGGCTATCTGGTCGGTTTAACCAGTATTTCCAGTGGTTCCTTGTTTGCATTGGTCTTGATGACCTTTTTTCACCTTGATTCTCGCAAATTAGTCGGTACAGATCTATCGCAAGCGTCCATCCTCTTAACCTGTACTTCCATCGGTCATCTGGGATTAGGAACAGTAGATTGGAATCTGGTACTTCCCATCTGGTTAGGTGCGATACCGGGGGTGGTAGTGGGAGCAAGATTATCGGAATATTTGCCCAAAAATGCCCTAAAAATACTGCTTTATACGGTTCTAGTCACGGTCAGTTGGCGCTTACTCCAACCCACCTAACCCCCATAGTTCACTCGAAAGTCATCATACTACCCATCAACAGATCGGGACTGGTGGCGACAAAATAGATAATTCCCGCACCGAGAATAACGATCGCTAAACTAAATAGTACCACCCATCGATCGGCTGGTTCGTAGGTATCTTCATCTATATCTCGTCTGACTGTAAAATAATGGGCTGTAGTCAAAAATACGGTCAATAAACCCACTAAAGCAAACATTAAGCCTAATTTCCAGCCATAACCTGGCCGGGGAACTAGAGGAGGATGAAAGGCCCGTAAACGCAGGATAACCATACCAAAACCCATTAATGCGATCGCCGTTCGCATCCAAGACAGATAGGTGCGTTCATTGGCCAGATGATCGCGGACTCGATTGGGATTGACTTTTTTCGGTTTAATGCTGGTCTTGCTTTCCGTCACTGGTGATTTGAGAAAAAATAACATGATCGAGATGACTGGGGATCCGTTTCAAGGGGAGCGCTTGAGAAGATGATGTTATTCTATGGCACTTGAGTTATAGATGGTATGGAAAAAATCTAAAATCTCTTTTTAAATGTATTTGTATTGAATCAAAAATTAAATAGGGGTTGCTGAATAAATCTAAAAACATTGTTCGATAAGACTTTTAGACCTTTTTGAAATCCAAAAGTACCGGACATTGGAGGGATCGGGGGGAAAATTCCTGGACGTTTTACCTGAAAATGGGTAAAACCCTGCACCCTACACCCTACACCCTACACCCTACACCCTGCCCCCAGGAAAAACCTTTTGCCGCAAACCCTAAATAGATTCTGCTTGCTGCTGGAGAAGCGCCCATCCATAGCTTAAGGATAGGGCCAAGAAAGCCAGGGGAAGACTTTCCTTGATTATAAATACACCCAAACCGATCAACACACAGGGGACAAAGTGGCTGCCGTGACTGGTAATTAAATTAGCGATCGCCGGTAATTGAGTTAACCTATGAGCAGTAAAACACCAAACACCCACCAAGATCAGAAAAACGCTGACGATAGTGACTAAATTTGGCCAGGTATTACTAGCGAACAGCGGCAGATAAATGCCGATATTATCGCTGCCATTGGCGATGGTAATTGCCGCCACAGCACCGGTTTGAGGGGAAAACCAGGCCGCCAAAGGAGAAGAAGGTGCTGATTCTACAGCCACCTCCAGATGATTATCCGTCTCGGTTTCTTCTCGCTGCCAGAGACTCCGAATCCCGAAAATCACCGGCAAAAGACCGAGAAAACGAATCCACTGAGCCGGAACCAAAAAACTCCCGAAAAAGCCGGTTAAACTCGCCAAAATCAGCAGGATAAAGCCTAAATACTGACCGATAACGATATGACGACGGCGAAAAAGTTGATTGACTTGGGTAAAAAGAATCGTCAAAATCAGGATGTCATCGAGATTGGTGGCAATAAAGGCCGCTATTGCTGTGGATATGGCAGTAATCATGGTAGTCATAGGATTTTTTTCTTAATCGGGTCTTCTGATCTCGATCGCCCTACTTCCACTCTAGAAAGAGCCATTAATAAAATCAAATATTCTTTCTTGTTGATTTAATAAATTAAAATGATGGAAAGACCAATAGAGACGGAAAACCCCTTGCCATGGCCAGAATGACCCTAGATCAACTAGAAATCTTTCTAGCGACTGCGGAACATCTCCACTTCACCAAAGCAGCAGAAGCTTTATATATCACCCAACCGGCCGTCAGTGCCGCCATTGCCTCCCTAGAAAATGAATACGGGGTGAAATTATTCCATCGCGTCGGTCGTCATATCGAGATCACGGAAACAGGACGTTTACTGCAATTAGAAGCGCAACGCATTCTCACCCAGGTAACTTTGACAGAAAGGGGACTGGCGGAATTTAACGACTTGCAACGGGGAGAACTACAATTAGGGTCGAGTTTGACTATTGGTAACTATTGGCTGCCGGCAAAAATTAGCGATTTTCAGGAGCGCTATCCGGCAATTAAGATCAACTGCACCCTAGCTAATACGGAAGAAATCTGTCTGGGTACGGCTAACGGACGTTTTGACCTAGCATTAATCGAGGGAGAAGTCAAGAGTGATTTAACAAATTGTTTAGAACAGGAGATCGTCGGCAGCGATCGCCTATTAATTATTGTCGGACGTTCTCATCCTTGGTATAAAAGAGAAGCGATCGAATTACCCGAATTAGTGGAAACCCCTTGGGTAATGCGAGAATCGGGATCGGGAACTCAACAAAGATTCGAGGAAGCACTACGGAATTGGGGCATTGATTTAAGGACATTAAAGGTGACTTTGCTGTTAAATACCGGAGAAATGGTGAAAGCGATTATCGAGAATAGTTCGGCTGCTGCTGGCATTTCCGAATTGATGGTTCAAAAGGAATTACAATTAGGCACATTGCGATCGATTCGAGTCATCGATACTTCCGGTTTATCCCCTCGCTATCTCGAATTTATGCGCCCTTTTTTAAAAATAAAACACCGTCAGCGCTTTCAACCCCGCATCTGTCAAGTTTTTGAGCAGATGTTGTAATCTGATAGCAATCACCAAAAATTAACCCCAGAGAAAATAAAGATATGTAAGGGAAATTATCTTGGGCAAAAAAGAGAGATTAGGGGGAGTGAAGACGATTTGCTTGAACAGAGTAGATTGTACGATTAGAGAGGGAAGTTATCGTTTTTCTCGACCGACTTCTCGGCAACAAAAGGTGTTAGATTTATTAGGGGTTTCTTTAATTTGTACTCAGTAACGGGGCAGCAGAAATTCTCTTAATCCCTCCTATTTATGGTGCTTGAGGGTTGAAACTGTGGTCAAGAGGTCGAAGACGATTTGAGGAACGCTGTTCAACGTGCTAGGGTTGTGGGGTGAAAGCTATCAAAATTGCCTAGCTAACTTGGCAAGTCAGCCTCTCAGGGCAACCTATACAAAAAAGACCGATCGAGCTAGACTCTTAAAAAGATCACTCCATCTAGAAGGCTTACCCTAGACTGGAAAGAACGTCGGAAAAATCTCGTCAGAAATAGGAGTCAATCGAGTTTATGCCAGAGCTTGCTGTACCATTAGAGCTTGATTTCACTAGTGAAACCTATAAATCAGCCTATAGTCGCATTAATGCCATCGTTATTGAAGGCGAACACGAGGCCAATAGCAATTATATTCAATTAGGAGAAATCCTCGCCGATAACAAAGAGCAGTTACACCGTCTGGCAAAAATGGAAAACCGTCACATGAAAGGTTTTCAAGCTTGCGGCCAAAATTTGCAAATCACTCCTGATATGGAGTATGCCAGAGAATTCTTTTCCTCTCTGCACAATAACTTCCAAATTGCCTACGCAGAAGGTAAAGTTGTCACCTGTTTATTGATCCAATCTTTGATTATCGAAGCTTTCGCGATCGCTGCCTATAATATTTATATTCCTGTTGCTGATCCTTTTGCCCGTAAAATTACCGAAGGCGTAGTTAAAGACGAATATTTACATCTCAATTTTGGCGAAGAATGGCTAAAAGCGAACTTTGAAACCGCTAAAGAGGAATTAGAAGCGGCAAATCGCGCTAATCTACCCATTGTCTGGAGAATGCTCAATCAAGTCGAGGATGATGCTCGCGTCCTCGGGATGGAAAAAGAGGCCCTCGTGGAAGACTTTATGATTAGCTACGGGGAAGCGTTAAGCAATATCGGTTTCAGCACCCGTGATATCATGCGGATGTCTGCCTACGGATTAACTGCTGTCTAAAGCTTGAGTCTCTAAATTTCCCTTTTTTTCCCTGCTGCCGCTCAACACAGAGCGGCTCTTTTGTGTATTATATTTAAGAGTCTTAACGATTTCTTAGCAATATCCTCATTTTTATCTAGTGCCATCTAGTCTAACGAAAGAACAATCAATGTTTGGTCTTATAGGTCATCTTACCAGTTTAGAACACGCCCAATCGGTCGCCGACGATCTAGGTTATCCTGAATATGCTAACCAGGGATTAGATTTTTGGTGCGCTGCCCCCCCGCAAATTGTCGATGATTTTCATGTCACCAGCATCACGGGGCAAACCATCAGAGGAAAATACATCGAATCCTGTTTTTTACCGGAGATGTTGTCGAATCGTTGGGTAAAGTCGGCTATTCGTAAGGTGCTAAATGCCATGGCACTCGCTCAAAAAAGTGATATCAACATCACCGCACTCGGCGGTTTTTCTTCAATTATTTTCGAGGAGTTTAATCTCAAAGATAATCGACAGGTGCGGAATATCGAGCTAGATTTTGGCCGTTTTACCACCGGTAACACCCACACCGCTTACGTCATCTGCACTCAGGTAGAAACCCTCGCTGACAAAATGGGCATCGATTTAGCTCAATCTACCGTCGTGGTTTGCGGGGCAACCGGAGATATCGGCAGCGCCGTTTGTCGTTGGTTAAATGAAAAAACCGATACAAAAGAACTAATCTATGTGGCACGCAATCAAGAGCGTTTACAATCTCTGCAAGAGGAGTTAGGATGCGGTAAAATTCTTCCCCTAGAGGAGGCTTTACCCCTAGCTGATATCATTGTTTGGGTGGCTAGTATGCCTAAAGGGGTGGAAATTGATCCAGATCAACTCAAGCGCCCCTGCATTATTATTGATGGTGGTTATCCGAAAAATTTAGGCATGGTATTAAATGCCCCCGATATTTCGGTGATTAAGGGCGGCATTGTCGAGCATTCCCTCGATATTGACTGGAAAATTATGAAAATCGTTAATATGGATATTCCCTCTCGTCAAATGTTTGCCTGTTTTGCTGAGGCGATTTTATTGGAATTGGAGGGTTGGCAAACTAATTTTTCCTGGGGACGCAATCAAATTACCGTCCCTAAAATGGAACAAATCGGCGCAGCTTCCCGCAAACACGGTTTTCAACCTTTGTTATTTTAATTAATTTATCTAGAATGTCATTGGGTTCATCCCATAACCCACTGCTAAGTTCAGCCATCCAAGAATCATCGATTGGCCTTGAGTCCATCGCTTTTCTCTATGTTTTCAATCTACCAAATTTATTTGTAATATATCAACAGGTCATCTAAACTTTTTTGTATATCATAAATGGTGTATAATACCTATATGGCCATGAAAAACAAGATCGACTCCCTCATCAAGCGACTTGGCATAACTCCCTATCGATTTGCCAAAGATACTGGTATTAGCATGAATAATATCTACTTACTGAAAAATGACCCCTCTCAGTTCCCTAGTGCTAGAGTTTTCGACTTAATCCTTGAGAGATATAAAGATAAAGGGATCGCAGTCAACGATATTGTCGAATGGATTCCCACTGGAGCGATCGCATCAAAAAAAGATTAAGCGACCGCAACAGACCAAAAGAGAGGAGACAGAAATGACAGAAGATAGATTAGAACGGATTGAGAAAATAGTTGAATCAAACTCCCGGGCAATTCAAGCTCTTGCTGATGCCGTAGCTAGGGATCGGGAAGAACGAAAACAAGAGCAAAAAGGGCTTTACGATTACCTTGCTCGAATAGCCAGCGCACAATCAGATTTTTATCAGACTCAAGCCGATTTTTACCGGCATTTAGAGAGAATGGATGATCGACACGCCCAAATGATTGAAATCATCCGACAAATCAACGAAAACAAGAGCGATCGTACTTGATGCACAATCAAGCGTTCTCTTTTTAACCAATACCCCCACCCCCCCACCGACCACAGAATTAAAAGTTTTAGGCGACAAATAATTGGGGCTTGCTGAATAAATGTGAAATATAGACGAGGTAAGGGTCTTAGGGTCTTTTTTTGCGAAACAGGTGCAAGATTTTGAGAGAATCGTGCTTCCAAACCTTGCGTCTTCATCGGCCCGCGTCCTGTAGGGGCGAAGCATTCGGGCAATAACCTATCGGTGAAACCGTAGATTTTCTATCCGAATGCTTCGCCCGTACTTTTTCAGGCGACAAATAATTAAGAGTGAGGGCTTGACTTTGGCGGCGGCTTGGGTTATAATTGTCTTACAATGGGATGATTGTGTTTAAGCTTAAATTTTAAGATTACCATTATGAATAAACTCTTTTAAAAACATTATCCCAAAATCTGCCGACAAAAGCAAGCAAAATTTTGCCTTCAATTGTTAAATTTTGTTAAGAAAAATAACAATAGTGGCAAGGTATAGGACTCCCTTCGCTGATCAGAGGGCTTTTGGGGGAATTATAGAGATGTGGGCCTGAATTTTAGCTTTCTCGCAAAGACGACAAAACCACTAAACCCTATGAAAACTTGGTTAGAAGATCGCGGTATCTTACCCGCTTACGGTGGTGGGGTAATCATTGGCATTACCCTCTGTTTTTTCGGAGCTGCGACCAATACCATGGCGGGATGGTTGTATGCTATCTCTGGCACGACGATCGCTCTTTTAATGTTATCGATAATCTTACCCCGTCGTTCCCTTCTTCCTCTGAAAGTGCGTCGTCTTGCCATTGTACCCGTGAGTGCAGGAGAAGATCTTAGTATTAGCCTAGAGATAGAAAATACTAGCAATCAGCCGATAAATCTGTTAGAAGTGACAGATCTGCTGCCAATTGTCCTTGATCGGCCAAAAATAACCCCAATAGAAGCAATTGCCCCCAAAAGTTGCCATCGTTGGACCTATTATTTACCCACCAGTAAACGGGGTATTTATCACTGGCAAGAAGTACAATTAAGAACAGCAGCCCCTCTCGGTTTATTTTGGTGTCGTCGTTGCTATCAAGCAGCGGCTAAAGCTTTAGTTTATCCCCAAGTTTTACCCTTACAACAATGTCCCCTGATCGATTCCCTCGGTCAAGAGATGGAACAAAAATTAGAAAATAATCGCTATTATCAAAGGGCTAGCCAAGGACTTACCCGTAACTTGAGACAATATCGCCAGGGTGATTCTACCCGTTTAATTCACTGGAAAACTAGCGCCCGTTTGGGAGAATTGCAAATTCGGGAATTAGAAGTGTTGACGGGAGGACAGGAAGTGATTATCTGTCTCGATACCCTCTGTGATTGGCAAGAAGACAGTTTTGAACGGGCGATTATTGCCGCTGCTTCCCTCTATTTTTATGCCCATCGTCGGCAATTAAATGTGAGACTATGGACGGGTGAAACGGGTTTAATTCAGGGGGAAAGGGTCATTTTAGAAACTTTAGCGGCTATAGAGGCAAAAGCTAGTCAAAAAAATGCTAATCTGCCTAATTTACCTGTAATTTGGTTGACAAGTAACTTCAATTCCATCGAACAACTCACCCCCGGCAGCCGTTGGTTATTTTTCCTCGCTGCCGATTCTAGGGAGAGTCCTTCACTCTTAATCCGACAGTTTAGCGGATTGGCGATCGAACCGGAAACTTCTCTACAACAACAATTGCAAAAACCGCCTCGTTGAGGAAATTTCCGTTCACAGTCTAGATTGAGGGGAAATTCTCCGGAAAAAAATACCGGTATCCCCGAAAAAGATGTTATGATGGAAAAGACTCGGACTCATGCGATCGCAACGCCTTAACCTTGTCAGGACCGGAAGGTAGCAGCAATACGGGATGCTTGTGACTGGCGTGATCTCCGGGTCTTTTTGTTGCCTGTGACGGTCACTGTCGTGAACGCTTTCAAAACTTTTCGATCGCTTACTGGCGAAACTCGTCGTCAACTACTCATCCTCTTCGTCACGGCGCTGTTTTTCTGGATAAGTATTACCACTCTTGTCCCCACTCTCCCCACCTATATTAAATCCCTAGGCGGTAGCAAACAAGATATCGGTTTTGTCATGGGGGCCTTTGCCATCGGTTTAATTGTATCGCGCAGTTGGTTAGGCAATCTAGTTGATCGCCGCAGTCGCAAATTAGTGGTTTTATTTGGAAGTATTGTCGCCGCTACCGCACCCCTCGGTTATCTATTTTTTCGCGATCTTTCCTCTTTATTCGCCGTCCGCGCCTACCATGGTCTCAGTATTGCCGCTTTTACCACCGGTTACAGTACCCTAGTGGTGGATTTTTCCCCCGTTCGTCAACGGGGGGAGATAATTGGTTATATGAGCTTAACTGCACCCCTAGGCATGGGAATCGGTCCAGCTTTAGGCAGTTATCTCTACGGATCGATCGGTTATGACGGTTTATTTCTAGTTTCTGCCACTTCAGGAGCGATCGCCTTTCTCTTGGGTTTCTCCATTCAAGAACCGGACTTCAAGAAAAAATTAGCGGAAATGAAGGCAGAAAATCCGACAATTGAGCGCAGTTTCTGGGCATTATGTCAAGAGCGGGCCTTTTTAGTTCCTACCTTAGTTTTTCTGCTGGTTGGTACTTTATTCGGCGGTTTAGTCGCTTTTTTACCCCTGTTTCTCCTCGAAAATCAGATACCTTTCAGTGCTGGTGTATTCTACAGTTATGCGGCACTATCGGGCGTAATCGGACGGATTTTGTCGGGAGGAGCCAGCGATCGCTATGGACGGGGTTTATTCATCACTATTAGCGTTTTTTGCTATGGTTTATCCATGTTGGTTCTATCTTCTGCCCGATCTCCTTCCGCTTTAATTTTAGCCGCTATCCTCGAAGGTACGGGAGGGGGGATTTTATTCCCTATGTTACTGGCTTTAATCTCCGATCGCTCTGGGCCCCAAGAACGCGGCCGGGCCTATTCTATCTGTATCGGCGGTTTTGATGTGGGAACAGCCTTAGCTGGTCCAATTCTGGGGGTTTTAGCAATTTCCTACGAAACTATGTTTAGTTTATCGTCAGGATTAGCTGTTATTGCTCTCTTGCTCTTTTTTACTCTTTCTAACCCCACTATCCGCCATTCTTTTCTCTTCGCTTTTGGTTTAGAAAAAGATCGTTATGCTCTGCGCGGACAAGTACAATAGGGTTGACTGAAAAAGTTTTTCCTGGGGTAGGGTTATTTAATAGGTTTGAGGTGGAAAATTATCGGGAATATCTAATTCAAATACTTGGTCATGAATCCGAGCCACATAAAGCCCTTCTTGCAAAATTTTTTCGCGTAATTCCGGGGATAAATCAACCGCCGCTAATATGCCATAGAGTTTTTTATCTTTGTGTTCAGGAAAAAAGCGGCGAAACCGTTGCAAAATACTTTTTAATTGAGTAATATCTTCCTGTCTAACATGACTTTTAACCTCGACGATATAAGCAGTATTTAGCTCACCATTGCTATAGGCAAGTACATCAATTTCTAGGTGTTGTCCTTCTTTACTGACTCGCACACTGGGACTAACAACTTCCATACCAAAGCGTTGTCTGAGAATCGTTTCCATTGAGGGAAGGGCAAGTCCTTCG
>VYLS01000060.1_pt1 | contig 18890 bp, 16 predicted proteins | sample 5114231 | NCBI WGS metagenome assembly VYLS01 (sample SAMN12291800, study PRJNA351875) | freshwater metagenome | isolation source: freshwater lake | place: USA: Michigan, Lansing Lake | collected 2013-08-14 | reverse complement strand
TGCACCTGTGGGAGCAAGAAAAGCCACAAAACCCTTACCATGCCTACATTTCACATTTATTCAGCCAACCCTATGTATGTTGGCTTATTATGTGGAATGGCATTTAAAACAGTCTTTGGCTCCTTTGTTATTTGAGGATGAAGAAATTGATGATAGTTCTCTGAATGTGATTAAGGCAAGTCGCAGTGAATCGGTGCAATCTAAGGAGAGAAAAAAACGGAATCAAGAGAACTTTCCTGTGCATAGTTTTCGGACTTTGTTGGAAGACCTGGGGACGATTTGCTTGAATACAGTGGAATGTACGATTAGAGAGGGAAGTTATCGTTTTTCTAAGATAACTCGACCGACCCAACTGCAACAAAAAGCGTTAGATTTATTGGGAGTTTCCCTGATTTGTACCCAGTAAAGGGGCGATGGAAATTCTCTTAATCCCTTCTACAGCACAGGTTATGGCTTTTTGTCAACGGGGAAGTGCAGGTATTACTCTCATTACAACCGAAGAACTCAGTTAAATTCGCTGTATCTGGTGAGAAAAAAGACAAGAATTTGATGACAGCTTACCCAAAATTGATCAGGAAATTATGGACGAACCGTCGGTTCTATAATCTCAATTTTTTCGATGATACCGAATTCTTCACTAATTGCTCGTGTTGCTTTCAGTTGACCGGTTACTAAAAACTTCAGCTTCATTTTAATTGAGGATGTATCGGCTGGATTTCCTGCTAAAAACTGAATTTGTCGCAGTTGGGCTAAAATTCTCAGGGAATCCGCATTATATTCTGTTTTATAGGTGGGGTCTTGATTATAGGCTTCGATTAATTGGTCGTGGTAGGTTAGGACAGAGCCAGCAATGAGAGCCGTTAATTCTTCCAGTTTATTGATAGTTGCAGCTTGTACCTCTATGAAAAGTTCTTGTTCAAAGTTTCTTAGGCTAAAAATACCGACAAACGAGTAAATCAACAAGATACTTTCTGCCTGTGATATATCATAGGTAAAGTTACACTCTTTGGTTTTATAATTGATGGTAAAGTCTTGTTTTTCCTGAAGCCAAATTTGCTGTTCTGTTAAGCTACCTTCAGCAAAGAAAACTTGACACTGAACCGTTCCTTGTAGCGGTGTTTTGACTAAAATATATGGTCCTAAAGGGTTTTGCTGACTGACAGCCAGTTTTTCCCGAAACTCTTCTGGACGTGGTTGATTAGAGGTATTTTCTCCGGGCTGTTGGCTGATGGTAAAGCAACCCGGAGTTAGCACAATAATCGGGAGATTACTGCTATCATTTGAGTCAAATTGTCCAGCTTTAATGTGTTGCTCTGCGGGAGAAAGAACGCTTGCTAAGGTTTCAACTAGCAAGCTGATTATTCTCAAAACTAGGTTTTGAATCATGGCGGTTTTTGGGAAGAATATTAACTACTTCATTGAGAGAGAACTTCTACTTTTTTAGCGTTGTCAAGATTTTCTTCTTCCTCAGCTTTAGCAAGCAATTCTTCTAATACTTGAATCGCACCACTGATGCGCAGCATAGTAGTTCTTAGATTAGACTCTTGTGTTTCTAGATCAGCTAACATTTTTTGACCGGACTCATATTCGGCTTTGAGTTGTTCGATGCGTTCTTGGATTTGTTCTTTCATGGGAATAACCCGTGGGAAAGGTTGACTTTTAACCTAGTGTTTCTAGATCATACCACCAAAATTGTAAATTGAGTTTGAAATTGCTATAAGCCATTTACACTCACCGCCTTTTATTTGGGTTAAATAAAATTATAATAAACACCACAGAGACACAGAGGACACGGAGTTTTTTTGTTGCTGATTCAGTGTTCGGTCTGTTGTTTTGCTTCCCTAAGTTCTCGCATTCGCTGTTGATATTTTAAGGCTACTTCTGTTGATATTTCACAAATTTCTCTCGCTTGTTGTTCAGCAATTTTGAACTGTTCTAGCATGGCTAATAAGGTTTTTTCATCGGGCAGTTTTTTCATGGGTTATTTCCTAAAAAATCAATAAGTCTTTGCAAGCGGATTTTTTCTTCTATGATTTTTCCTTGCAACATTCCCAAATCTTCTCCTGCTTCTTGAATTAATTCCCTCGGCACGTCTTCATCAGAAATAGTATCAATAGTGGTTTGGATTTGTCGTCTTGCTGTTTCTAGGAAAAACAGAATCGTGTTAAGATAAGCAAAATACTGCATTAGTATAACATTTTCTGGGAAATAAGACAATAAGCTTCTAAGCAGATTAATTCCTTGTGCTGCTTGTTGTTCAATTTCGTTTAACTGTCGATCAAGTTGATTGATGAGAATTTGGATTTTTGGGGGAATGGAGATAGTTATCGGGACTCTCCCGTATTTGTGATACAAAATCTTATTATTGGTAACAATAAGAAACACCACAGAGACACAGAGGACACGGAGTTTTTTTTGTTGATTCAGTCCACTACTGGACTAGGAAAAGCTAAAATGAAATTAGTTTAGAGATGATTGCCATGTCTTATTTGTCTGAGCAGATTTTACAAACGGTAGAGGCGTTACCAATAGAGGATCAGCAACAGGTTTTGGATTTTGTAGAGTTTATCTGGACAAAACGTCAGAAAGCAAGCACTACGGAACCGGAAACTACTCCTCGCTCATTTTTTCAAGTGGCCCAGGCTTCGATTGGGGTAGGGGAGGGACCAGGAGATCTTTCGACCAATCCAGAATATATGCAGGGTTATGGACAGTAACACTCTATCAAGTGATTGTTGATACGGGTGTTTTGGTGGCTTTTTTATCTTATACAATTGTACCGATTATGCTAAATCAGGAAGAACTTTATGTCGAGATTCCTATTCAGATTTAAGTTCTTGTAAGCGTTCATAATTATGAGACCGGATCCCAATTATTATCCCCGTCCCAAGATATTTGTTTATTAGTACCGTGATATGCATTCGATAAATAAAAAACTACTCGATTTCCTTCTACGCTTATTCTAAATGTGTTCCCGTTACCCTTAACTTCTAGCTGACCATTAACTTCTAGTCGATCCCAAATAGACACCCGACGACCTAAATTGGCAGAGCTATTGCCAACAATCATCAGGGTTTTATAATTTCCCGTGTCATTAGAAATTTCTGCCTGATTGGTAACTGCATCAGGAAAAGCACTCCAAACGGAAGTGAATCGAATTGGATTAGAACCAGTAAGAATTCGGAGGCTACCTGCTACATCTAATTTGTCATTTGGTGTGGAGGTTCCTATTCCCACATTGCCAGCATTAGGCATCAAAGCAATATGATCATCAGAATCATTTGACGTACCAATTTCAAAAGTGGTGGCTTCACCTCCTCTTACATAATAACGAATCCAAGCAGCATCTCCACCGCGCCCACCAGGATTTATGGGAAACATAATACCGTTGTTTTCGCTGTTCCCTACACTTGGAGTGATAGCTCCATTAACTTTTAAGGTCCCACTTGCATCAAGATTCCCATCAATAATTTGATTACCTACAAAGGTATTTTTACCTCTTGTTGCTACTTCCTTCCAACCAGGATTATTGGTTTCTAAGCCAGCCGCAACTTTTCTAAAGAAAAGTCGATCATTGTCGGTAAATGTTGAGGCAATTTGCAATTGATAATTATTAGATGTGTTGCTATGACGAGCGGTTATTAAGTGTGTCCAAGGATTGGAAATATCGGGTACATCACCAGGGATTTCGCTGCCGCCGCCATTTTGATAAAAACCTGACTTAAGAGGAGTACCAAAATTGGAGATATCACTTTCATAACCTAGGAATGCAGAGCCTTGTAAATCTAGATTACCCCTAATATAAGTATTACCAGTATCTCCCTCAACCGCAAATAATGGATTCCAACCAGTTGACCAAAACCCAAACTCTCGATTCTGGTGAAAATGAATACCAAATCCTGCTTTTTTAAAAACTCCTCGACTGGACGAATGTTTAATCAGTCCTTCATCCCAATTTTGATTCAGATCACGAGACCAAAATACATTAAGCCATTCATCTTTATCCTCAGAGGTAAAACCTCCCAATTGCAAGCTTCCAATCTCAACAATACCGGAAACAGAAAGATTGCCATTGCTATCAAGGGTCATCAAGGATGTTCCACCAGTACCTGTATTCCATAGCGTATCATTGTGTGAACCACCTTTATACCAAGCAAAGTGGTCTGAGGTACGAAAATATGTGGTATTATTTTGTACGCCAATTCCATGTACAGTTCCGTATAAATTAAGCATTTGGCGCGCTTGTGAACCAAAACTAACCGAACCTGTTACTGATAAATCACCAGAAACTGTTAATGTTTGGGCTTTGACAATACCAGAAACTGATAAACTTCCAGCAACCTTAACTTCTCCTGTCCCTTTTGGTTTTAATTGTAAATCTTGATCATCATTACTTCCTGCTGCATAAATGGTATTGAAGCCAAAGCCAATTCCTTGAGTACCACTACTATGGCGAAATTCTACACCATCATTATCAGCATTAAAATCACCGGTTATATATAAACCTTTAACGGCTGTGGGATGAGTTCCAGTGCGAGAAGCTGAGGCAATATCTAAACTAGCAATTGGATTATTAGTTCCTATTCCCACATTACCACTGGGTTTAATTCTCATTAATTCTTTACCTTGAACCTCTCCTCCGGCTAGTACATTAACAAATCTTAAGTCATCTTGTGGATCATCACCCCAAGCAATTACCGCATCTTTTCGGTTAGTTCCTTCATTTTTTAAGCCAATAAATAAACTATCACTATCCCAATTTATCTTGATTCCTTTTTGCATCCAATCACGATTTCCGCCAGTATTTCCGGCAAGAGGTGGATCGCCAATTTCTAAGACATTTGTTACTGATAAATTTCCAGAAATAATTACACTACTATTGACTTTTAAGGCCTCAGTAATAGTTAGCGGTCCTTTAAGAGTGTCGGCTCCATCTCGATTGATTTTGCGGTCAATTTCTTTGATTATGACATTCCAATCATCAGACTTGAGAATGTCACCCGGTTTTCTGTTGAGAGTGTCAGCTAATGGCATGATCGTCACCAATAATTAGAGTGTAAGTTGATTTCAAAAGGTGATTTCCCAAATCAGGGTAAGGGTAAAATCTGGAGTTTTATTAATCGGTTTAAAGATAACCCTATTATACATGACTTTATCCTCATTGAATAAAGCCGCTTCTTTTAATTCTCCATTACCTTCTCCCGCTTGGAGATCAGCCGTTATTGTTAGTTTGATTCTTTTACTGTCAGGTAAGAGAACTAAATCATTGTCCTTAATGGGATTTATCTTTTTGCGGAAGATTTCTTCAGCTAATTGTAAATCATCATCACTGACCGCTTTATCATTACCTCCAATCGCAATCTGAGAAACTGGTTTAATAGTGTCTTTGAAGTCTTTACTAAAAAGTTGAGCCACTAATCTCCGTCCAGAAGTGACAATAGTATTGTTAGCGCGAATTTCTTCTACCAGTTGATTATTCAAGTCTCTTTTTTGGATGGTGAGACTTCCCTTAATGTCCATTGTGTCTTGGATAGCCATAGCTAGATCTCCTTAGGTAAATACAATTGTATCAAAATAAGTGTAGTCAAATACGGCTGAGGTCAAAAATGTATCAGACATTTCCTGTTCAGAACGCAAAGATTGTTGAGATCGACCATCAAATTCATCAGTTATGTTATGATCTTCTGAAAATTTGCCTTTTCCTTGAAATAACAATTTTTCCTGGATTTGATGGTTTTCTTGAAATTGTTGTTCATAAGCAATCTTGGCACAAATTCCCGATGCTTTGACTTTTTCAATTAAACTTTGGATTTGATGGCGTGGATGATCTAAGCTTTCGTCAAAGCGATCACTGTAACCTGGGATTTGCCAAGGAATCTTAACTGTGAAACCTCCCGGAGTTATTTGATAAAAAGAGAATGTAACCTCCAATGAATAAGATTTAGCTTGTTGCTCAGATTTAAGGGGATTATTTTCAGTCTTTTCAAACAAAGAAAAGTCAAACAGAGTGCGATCAAAAGTAACTTGTGGGTTGCCAATATCCGCTTCTATTGACCATTCAGATTGACCTAAAGGTAAACTCGGCATAGTTCCCACAAGTGGAGGTTTAGGAATTGTTACTCCGTTTACCATAGCTGAACCATCTGGTAGGATTAATAAAATTTGATTGATATTGAGACTTGCTTCATATTTTATAGATTGATTATTAGTGAGATTCTTTAGAACAATATTCGTCAAAGGTGATAAAGAACCTTCTGGATTATTACGCTTATCTAAAATCTTGATTTGAATCGCAGGAATAGCTGGAACAGCATTGGGGTTTTTGACATCAAATTTATCAATATGAGGATGAATTGTGTATTTATGAAAGACTAATTCAGGAAAAAATTCAATTACCCGAATTAACTGACGATAAACCTTAAGGGTTCCATTTTTTTTAAGAATACGATAAACTTGTCCTTGGCTGGCATCAGTAAGCAACCAACATTGTTGAGATTTCTCTAATACAATAGTTGTCCCAAATGCTAAAATTAATCCTTTTTCTCGAAAGGCTTGCTGAAGTTCTGCGGGTACGGTAAGTTTACTAAGAGAGGATTCTAGAGTTATCGGGATGTCAAAAAGGTAAGATTCCCAAGGTTTGATCTCCTCGTTATCATCCGTACTCATTCCTAAGTTTGCAGCAACAATTTTGACAATTCCCTCTTGAGTTGAAGCACCGGACTTTAAAACATCGATTAGGCGTTGAAGACGTTTGCGATAGACAGTAATATTTTTTTCTAAATAAGTGGGATAGGCTGTTTCTAACAGTAAGCGATTCAGCCGTTTAATTTGTAAATCTGATTTTTTGCTGGGAGATTCAGACTGAATCAAGCTTTGCATTTCGCGAGATAGGCTTTTAAAAGTAAAACTTTCTTTATTATTTTCATAGAATTTGTCATCAGTTAAAATTTTCTGATTGAAAGCTTGAGCAAGTTGTTCAGCGACTTCTCTTGCTGTCGGCGTTTTACTGGAGGGAATTTCCTCTGGATAAACCGATTCTAATAGCATTCGATTGAGTCGGATTAAGTCATCTCCAACGATGACTTGAGATAAAAGGTATTCCGCTGTGGGGGAAAGCTTGGCTATTTCTATATTGGTGGTATTCTCTGGAATCGATAACAAACTAGATAAACTAATTTTGCCAATTTCTAATAAACTGTTGATTGCTTGGGTTGATAAAAATGTAGTTGCTGCTTCAGCTTGATTAATTGCAGCAAGTAACTGTTGGACAAAGAGGATATTTTTAAATAAAGCTTTTAATTGATTTTTTAAATCAATCTCAATTTCAGGGGTAATCTCTTGAGGTTGAAAAGGCGGGTTTTGTCGAGAAATTATTCTTTGAATGTCTAGAGGTAAACGCCGATACAATCCTTTTGCTAATACTATTTTTACTGGTTCTAAGCCTTGATTAATTTGTTGTAAAAGGTTGATCTGTAAATTTCTTTGTTGCAGGTATTTGTAAAGATTACGATCTTCGCGTAAAATCTTATTAAATTCTTTAATTAGTACAAGATTTAAATCGGTGTTAACAGATTCTAAACCATCATAATTGAATAATTTTTCCTTAGTTTCTGCTGATAATTTATCCCGCAGATAGCTGGTAAAAGCATCCTCTCCAATAATAAACTTAACAATTAGTAATGCTTGAAATTGAAAATTCTTGGAGAAGTAGGAATTGTTAACATGATATTTATTGATTAAATTTTCTGTATTTTCAAATAATTTAATTTTTGTAAAAATATAACTCGATAAAGGGTTTTCTGAATCAACCAATTCTTTTACTAATAGGGAGATTTGTGTAAAATCCCTAGGCTGAAATTCGGGATTGACTGTGGTTAATTGGGATGTTCCCCCCAATTCCGCTAACATAAGAGCAAAGATTTTATCTAAATCTCCTTTTTGGGTAGCGGTGAAACCCAGAGAACCAAAGTTGTCTGCTGTATTAATAAAATGAGATTTTAAGACACGGATTAAATCCTGCTCCACTTCGTCTAGCATCTCTCCAAAAACATCCAAAAATTGAGGTAAAAAACTCTTAGGATCTTCAGGAGGATAGAAGTGGGGAAACCGACTTATGATACTAGCTGTTCTACCACTAATCGCCATTGTTTTCTCCGTTTAGGACACAAGATGAGAGTAGGGTCGCGGAAAAGCGGGGTTGCGGTGGAAATGGGACTGTTCTCGACAACCATGTAAATCAGTATAGCAGGTATGGCCAGTTGCAGCAAGCATTTATATGAGATGACGATTGCTTAGTAGGGTTATTTCACTTCTACTGTTGCTAGAGGGTTGATTTCTTTGATTATTTCGACGGAACGAACATGAATCTCTTTATTGTTGTTAATATTTCTTGTTTGAGTGCGGTTATCAGATTGAGAAGTTGCTGTTAGGTCAAAATTTTCGATAACGTAAGTAACGCCTCGCAATAAATTTTGTAATTCTGGCGAACTAATTGGTGTAAGAATAGTTTGTTGCAAACTCGCATAAGACAAGTTTTTGCCTTGTTCCAGCCTCGGAAAGTCTTGAATTGCTTTAGTAACAGCTTTTTGTATTGGTTCAATCACATCCGTTTGCTTGAAGTCGCTAGGAGGAGGATTGGGAATTACCAATTTTAAGCTTAATTTAGTAATATCTACCTTGATACTTTCAATCTCGCTAGTTACACAAAAATTACCAAGTTGCGCTTTTTCCCATTGTTTAACTTCAATTTGCTTTTGATTGATTCTTAATTCTTCTTGATCATTAATCAGAGTAATAAAATCATTTATATCAAGCTTGACTGGCATATCATTAACAACATTTTTCGCCGCTTTTTCTAACCCATCAATATCAACGTTTTCTTCGGGTTTCAGAGTCGCTAAATAATCGTTCAAACTGTCAATAATTTTTTGCTTGATTTTATTTTTCTCCTCATCATTAGTTGTCTTAGGAGGGGTAAATTGAACTGCACCAACGATTTTCAGAATGTTACGATAGATAAACAGATTTTCTTTGTCTAATTCGGCTTTTTCGGCAAAACTCAATTTAATTTCTTCCAGTGTAACTACTGCTAAAGGCGATAAATCTGAAGCTTGTACTTGTAACTTCAAGTCTTTATCTTCAACTGTAACTACTGCTAAAGGCGATAAATCTGAAGCTTGTACTTGTAACTTCAAGTCTTTATCTTCAACGGTGATTTGAGCTTGAGCTTCAGCAATTTTATTTTCAATATCTCCTTTTTTCACTGAGTCACCAGATTTTAGACTGTTAAAATATTCCAATAATTTATTTATAATTTCTGGTTCTTGAGAAGATTGAATATCCTGATTGATTTTAAATTGAATTACAATAGGAACTGTTTTCACTTGTGAAGTTACCCAAATCTTACGCAGATAGATTTTTTGCGCTTCCCCAATATCAATTTGCTTTCGAGAATCATTATCAGCATAGCATTGAGTTGGTGTACTGGGAATAGAGCCATTGTCTATTGGGACATAGGTACAAATTTCAAAACGCTCTATATTATAGACATTGGTTACAGAAAGAATTTGGCGAGTCAGTTGAGAAAACAACAAAGGTTGTCCCATTTTTATCTGACTAATATAAGCAATGATGCTTTCTTCAACAGATTTTTCTATTGTCTTGCGCTCCATTTCCGATATTTTTATACCTGGATTAATTTCAATCTTAAATACAGCATCTATAGGAACAGGAATAGCTGATTGTAAACGAACAAATACCCCTGCTGCTCTAACTTTATCAATCTGGTTTTTGAGACTTTGAACTTTAGTTTCATTGCTAAAATCAACGCCATCGACAAATATGTCAACTAAACCATATTTTTTGTCAGGCTCATTAAACCTTTCAATCAGTTTAACTTCTTTAACGCTCGGCTGACTTAAAAGTGCATTTTCTAGAGCAATATTAGAAGCTTTTCCAGAAGAAATCAGGGCAATTTTTGCTCTTTTTCGTAATTCTTCATCGGTTTCTGTTTTCTTTCCAGTAAACTGTATAGGACTTTTATTGATGACTGATTTAATTCCTGTAACCGGGAGAGGCATAATATTAATTGTCTCCTCCTTAGTCACCTGTTCTTCTCCTGGTTCTACAGCTTGAATTTTAACATCAAGAGTTTTTGAATTGGCGGGAAAAATTTGGGATTCAATAGTTGTATAAGCTTTTTTCGGTGATTTTTCACTGTCTTCTGTAGTTACTAAAGTTCCCACAGGAATTTCAATTATGTCGGTTCCTAAATCCCGTTGAAAAGTGACGGTTCCCTCGGCAAAATCTGGTAATCCTCGTTGAATTCCTAGCAAAGCTACCAACATTTCTAATTGTGAACCTTCTGCTGAATCAATAAAGGCTGACAGATAAACTTGATTTAATTGTTCGTAGAGTATCCCAATTTCATAAGCAAAAGATTCATACATGGTGCGAATAACGCTACCTACCTGAAAATCTGTCAAAGTAGGAACTTTTTCTTGGGATTTCTGCACCATGTTGGTGTAGATTTCTTCAAATTTTTTCGGTTCAAAAGTCATAATCTAATTCTCGGTGTTGGTGAAAGGATAATTATGGCTAAAGATTGATGGCTAACTGAATGTTAAGATCCGTAGATTCTCCTACAGGTTGCAAAATAATTGTTGTTAGTAAAACATTGCGTTTGTCTAAGTCGCGAGAAGGTGGTTCAAATCTAATTTCCTTGATTTCAGCAATCCGAGATTCTTGCTCTAAGCATTCTCTGATATAAAGTTCTGCAAGCTTACGGGTACGAATATTATTGGGTTCTCCCATTAATAAATAAAGGCGAGAGCCATAGGATGGATGTCCTAATTTTGTCAATTCTCCCCGACGAGTATAAAATCTATTAACAATAGCTTGAGATAGATTTTTTCGTCCATCAACTCGATTAAGATCTTGTTTTTGTCCTAGTTCCCCCGGTGTTAATTGCAGATCAAATGTATTGAGAATGGTCATATTTTAACCCTCAATTATTTATTTAAGCTTTGTTTGATTTCCTGAATTAATTCCTGTTTCATAGTGGTGGAAAGTTTTCCAGTAATTTCTTTTTCTACGGTAAGATTGCCTTTAACCGTCACTGTTTTATTGACAGCAGGACTTAATTCAATGTTACCGGCTAAATCAAAACGAATTGCTGCGCCATTTTCTAGCTTGATTTCTAATCCTTGCTCTAACAGGGTTAAAGAACAACTCGGTTTTTTATCCCTTTTAATGATAACTTTTCCACTAGCGGGGATAAGTTCAATGTTACCCTCCTGAGTGACTGAGAGTTTATTATTGTTGTCAGTAATTAAAGAAATTCCCTCCTTTTGATGTAGATTAATAAGAGCATGACCGGATTTATTCCCTTCGTGGGGACAATTCTGATCTGTGCCTATGCACCATTGACCATTATAGGGTTCTTCGATGGGACTAGGCATATCATAAGGACAGATAAAAATCTGAAGAAAAAGCTCTGGTTTTTCTTTCGTTTTGTCAACAATTCCATCAGTTTGACTTGAATATTCATAATCGCTGTTTGCGCCTTTAATTCTGACCATAATTTAATCCTCTTTGTCGATTTTACTTAGTTAATTATCCTACTTTTGTATTTCTTGCTTTAGCTTGAATTGAGTTAATCTTTTCAGTCGGAACCAGAATCGGACAAGGCGCACCTAAATTTCCCAGATGGGTATGAGTTGTTAACAAAATGTCATCATTATCGGCGATCGCATTGGCGGGAACTCTCCCCCCAACTTGGATACTAGAAGTAGCAGCATCGCCAATTTTTATCCCACCTAAACTTTTCAAAGTCAGATTACTACTTGCTGCATCAATAGTAATTCCTCCACTGGCAATTTCAATTTTACAAGTCCCATTATCAATCGTCAAAGTCGTCCCTTTAAGAACAATATTACACTGTTGAGTTTTTAAGGTCATATCGCCATCATTAAGATTAATTTCGCATTTCTCATTAGTTGTTGTGATTTCTTTGTCCTTCACTGTCACAATGCTTTTTTCATCTTTACTGGTAATGGTAATCACACTATCTTTATCAATCTTAATTTGACTACCATTTTCCAGAGGATGTTGTAATAAAAATTCTTGCTCTTGGTTGACAGGTGGCAGCTCTTGATCATTGTATAAACGACCAATAATCACGGGAGAATTTAGATCACCCCCAATAAAAGTAACCAAAACTAGGTCATCAACTTTGGGAATATTTACCCATCCTAAATGAGGAGTAGCAAGGGGAACTTTCCTGAGTTCAAAATCAGTTCCGTCTGGTTGCCTTTTATTTTTTAATTTTACTGAACATTGATAATTATCTTGATCATTTTCTGCTGAATGAGAAAAAATTGCCGTCACAATACCAAGTTCAGTAGTGTAGATTTTTTGTGCTTCCTGTTGAGCAACTTTTTTCATTACGCCGACAATTGAATCCATTAGACTTCCTCCCAGTAAATAGTAGTATAAAATCCTTTCTTACGAGATAAATAATGTTCTACTCCCGTAATTTTAAAAGTACCATTAAGCGACGATGTCGGTATTTTAGCAATTTCAATGCTGTCTCCTAATTTAGCTTCAGGTTCCCCCACAACTTTAATCACTCCTTTTTGTTTCTTCTGATATTTTTTTAAGTAAGCTTTGGCAATTTTGTTGGCAATATCTTGAGTTCTAGCAGTAGAATCTTCTAGTTGCAAAGTTTCTGGAGATTTTTTGCCATCACTTCCTTTAACCTCTTTTTTAGTGAGCCAAGATACAGCTTTTTCCCCTTGTCCTTGACTAGCGGGACTTTCCCCATAAACTTCTACCCCAGATTGCAACGGATTTTCCTCCATCTGTTCCCAAGCAAGAAGATTAATGCCATACTCAAATTTATGTTTTTTTGAAGTTTTATAGGGAGCAAAAACTAACTGGTCTTCAATATTAGCATACAGATCAAAGCCGCATTTCTGAGCTAAGATTTGTAAATTTTCATAAACTGTCTGCTGATTTCCGATAACATAGACAGGAAATTTAATCCCATTGTCAACTTGCTTAACTTTCAACCCCAATATATTTTGAGCAATATTTTTTACTATATCTCCAGCAAAGGATTTTTCATAGAGGAGGTTAAATTTTGCCTTCGTCAAGCTACTAAAACTACTCATAGCTTCAATATTTACCTGATCAACCTGCCATTTTATCTGGCTAACTTTACCTTGAAAAACCTGGCTTAATTGAGAATTACTTCCTAATTTAACCGTTATCGATTCATCAAGAGAGGGAGCCAACGAATCAGCAAGACTGAGGGAAATCTCACATAAATTGACAGGAATATTCAATGAAGAACTTACCCGCAAGTTTAAAACCAACGATGAATCATCAACCGTATAAGTGGTAGTACCAATCGTTACTTTATAGTTAACTTGTAGAGGTTGATTCATAAATTTAGTTTAACCTCCTTCTTTTAAACGGGAATAGCTACTAATAAACTTCGGTAAGCATCACTGACATCTTCTAATCCGATACCTAACTCACTTTCTAACCCATATAATCGTTCAATTAAAGCTTTAAAAATACGATCAATTTTCTGGCGTATTTCTTGATAAGCAGCTACTACTTTTTGATATTCATCATTAAGCGCACCTTCTAAAGCTTTAGGAATATCAAGGATGAGTTTGACAATGTTAGCATGAAGTTGATCTAGTTTTTTGACTATTTCGGTGGGATAAATTTCCTTCAATTTTCCTAAGAAGAATGGATAAATTGATTGTAAGCTCAGAATTATTTCTTGAGGATAAGCGGTTTCTAGCAGTAAGCGATTTAAGCGGATAGTTTCTAGTTCGCTGCGCTGGGGTTTAGCAATTAAATCTTTAGCTTCTTGGGGAAGATTTTCAGCAACTAATTTGAAGCGTTCAGTTCCATAGAAATTTACATCTGTTAGTAATTTATTGAGAGCATTAAAAAGAGCTTTTTGCGTTCCTGGTTGGTTAGGATCAGCATTTTCTAGCAAAGCTTTTTGCGTTTCATTGAGAGTTGACCAGAAGTAGTCTGAAACTGCATCCAATGGCTCTTTACGCCGTAATTTTGTCAAGAGATGTACCACAGTACCACCTTTAAAATCACTGACATCATAGAAAGAATTTAGAATCAGCAAAGGTCTTAGTTCTTTGAGTTTATCAACAATCTCTTTGTAAATTGTTTCCAGGGAATCAATAATTTTATTTACAGTACCATCAATAGCAGTTTTAACTTTATTGATCGAATCCCGAATAATGTTACCAAAATCAGTGGTTAAATTTTTCAGAATCTTGGCGATGTCTGTAGGAGCAGATTGCAAGCGTTGAATGACTTCCTTGATTTTTGCTAGGACAGTACGGGGTTGAACAAGAATTTCATCCAAGCTACTAAGAATCCTTTTGAGCGGACCTGTCAACTGAGATTCGATTTCATTGGGAATGACTTTTTTCAAATCAGCAATAATTTGTTCATCACTTCGCGCTGTAGAACTTTTCAGTAAGTTGTCTAACTTTTCTCTGGTTGGATTTGACGAAGGAGTTAGAGCTTTTGTATCAGGATCGTTGGTGACTTTTGCAGTAACTAATCTTTGACGTAGAGCAGTCATACGAGTTAACAAATCTCGATAATCTACCGCAAATTCCGCAGGTGGATTAAAATTGTCTAAAAGTGGCTTGCTGCGATTCCATTCAGCCGTAAAATCCTCCGATGCTTTTTGATAGTTGTTCCAAGCTTGGTTTAACTCATTCTTGGCGTTACTGATCGCAATGTTAGGATCGGTTTTATAGTTGGTAAGATTAGTGCGTAAGCTAATTAACGCAGCAATCAACTTGGTTTCATCAATGTTATTAACCCGTTCTATAATTTTCGCCTTAATAGTATCTACTTGTTGAATTTGTTCTTGGAGGTTAAGGCTCAAAATTTCTTCTAAAGTTTGCCAAAAACCAGAATTTAACACATTGTCTAATCCTAAACCGCTTAACAGTTTTTCCACATCACCGATGGCTTCAATAACTTTATTGATCAGTTGTTCAACTGGTAAGTTATCTAAGATGCTTTTCAGTGCATTTAGCTTTTCCGTCAAGAACTGTGTGAGTTTTTCAGGAGAGAGAGAGTCAACAACTGCCAGTAATTTTTCATAAAGTTCTTCTAAGCGTTCTAAAAGCTGATTAGGATTCAAAATTTCTAACTTTTCTAGTAAGGTTTCATACAGTTGTTTAACTGTCTCTAAAAGTACAGAAGGCTTATATTTATTCAGTTCCGTCACTAGAGATTGAATATAAGGATCAAGAAAAGTCTTAACTAAGGTTCCGGGAGCAAAAGATTTAACTTGTTCATCAACTTGTTTAATTTCTCCTTGAATTGAATCTACTAACCCAACAACCGGATCTAACAGAGAATCGAAGGCTGCTGTTAATTCTGGATTAACTACCCCAGGAACATCAATTTCTTGGAGAATTTTGACTCCTACTTTTAAGGCGGTTTTTTGTGCCGTCCCCATGGTAGAAACATCTATCTTTTTGAGTTCTAGTTCTAATTTATTGGTTTGAGTAACTGCCAATTGAAAAGCAGGTTCAAGGGAAACTTTCTGTAAAGCAGCCACCACTTGATCGATACCTTGATCAGCTTTATTCAAAGCATCTTTAACTGGTTGACTCTGTAAAACACCTGTTACTTTACCCAGAAGTTCTTTGATTGGTTCTTCCAATTTTTCTGGACTAAGTTCAGTAGTAATTTTTTTATTTACTTCATCTAAAGATTTCTCAATTGTTTGAGTTGTCTGTTTAATTTGTTGCGCTACTGTTTCAATACCTTGTACCGCAGTATTAGCAAATTGATTGATCGCTTGCTTCAAAGGTTTAACAATTTCATCAGATTTTGCTGCTGTTTGTTCAACAAAATCAACTAATTTATCAATCGTATTAGTCAGATAAGCTTGAACCTGATCTAAAGCTTTTCCCGCTTGTTCAATTTTATCGGCGATCGCTTTTAAAATCTTATTCCCGATTTCACTAACTTTGGTAATAGCTTGGTTAATTAAATCTTGTATGTTGTTAATGAAGGTTTTTAGTTGTTCTGTGACTGTCGTAATCCGTTCGTTTAAACTGTTGACAAAATTTTCTATACCTTGAAACATTTTGGAAAGAGTTTCAATTTGTCCCCCTCCACTATTGGGAAGATTGGCCAAAAGCATGGAAAACTTATCAATATCAAAAGAGTTAAGATTTTTAATTGCTAAATTAATCTGTTCTCCTTGAGAGTTAACCTCCGATAACCAGCTTTTGATTTGTTGTCTTAAGGGTATAATTTTGGCGCGGCTTAAATTTTTAGGATCGAGAGATTTCAGAAAATTTTGATAATCTTTATAAAGTTGGGTTTGTTGATTAAGTTGTAAGGTATAGAGTTGAATCGCTCCATTGGGTAAGATATAGTTAAGCTCTTGAATTTGTTCAACAAAAATTTCAGTTAAAGCGTCAGAACTAAGCCTATCTAACCATTCGTCTGGATTAGATAATTTATCAATAAAATTTTTAAAGGCTTTAATAATAGCATCTAAAACTTTACCCGGAAAAGCTTGAGCATTATTGAGAAACTCTTGAAACTCATCAAAGGGAGTTGATTGATTTTGGGAAATACCAAGTTGACCAAAATTAGCATTACCAGTAATAGATGAAGTTAAATTACTAAGAGAACTATTAACTTGATCTGTGACAGCTAATCCTTTAAAAGTATCTGCACCTGGATTAGTCGGAATTGACTGGGTTAAAGTGTCTATACTAATGCTAGAAATATCGCCTAATTTTCCTGTAATCTGTGTTTGAATTTCAGCCACAGAAAAAGGTGCTGTAGGTATCTCTATCGGATTGCTAGTAATTTGTTGAGTTACTTGATCAAAGCTATTGGTTAAATCTGAGGAAGGAAGAGGGGTAACTTTTCCCCCTAAATTAGCCTTAACTAATTCCTGAGACGTGGTAAAAGGGTTTCCCGCTTCCGCAAAAGTTGCTTGTGAATCTACATCAAGGGTTTGGATTTGATCGAGAATTGCTAAACTCATAATTTTTATTTAAAGTAATGGTTAATAATCCGAGCGTCTGACACAAATCGTCACATTTTTTCTGCGCTGACAGTTAGGTGATACAGTGCGAGACTTAGAGCTAATCCCCGATTCTTTGAAAAGTCTTAGGACATCAAGGATTTCAGGGAAAATGGAACTGTTATCAAAACCTATGGTAATCATTATAGCAGGTGTCGGGGGACTGTCAATAAAGTTATAATGGGGAGGGGAGTGTGGAGACTGTGGGAGGAAAATCTCAAAAATCCTAAAGAACACCATATTTTCACTAAAGGTTAAAGAGTGATTTTAAATCACTAAGATTACCATCAAGAGTGCTAGTTGCTTCTTTGATAGGATCGAGAGAAGCTTTCAAGGGTTCTATCGGATTAGTAATTGCTGGAATTGAACCAAATTGTAAAGCATCTGGTAGCATAGCAACGGTCATAAAACTAGCAGCATCTGCTTTAATATTAGCATCAACAGAAGCCCCTTGTGCAAATGCTTGACTGGGAGTTGGAGGGACATATTCAGCTAAGGTTAAAGTATAGCTAAATTGATCGGGATCTGTGGCAGATTGAACAACGGCAAACCTTTCTAAAATGACTTGACTAAAATAGGATTGTCCGATAATTTCAGCAATAAATTCAACTGGTTTTTGCTCTTTGTAAATTTTTCTTAATTTCTCTAAATCAGCCAAGTATTTATTACCATAAAAAATGCCTTTGATTTGTAATCTTACCGAATCTCTACCAAAATTCTGGACTAGGTTTCCCTGTTTTCCCGGAATTTGGTGATAGACAAAGTTATTTTGCTCGATTGTCTCGATTTGATGTACTCGATTCAGTTGAATTCCTGCGATTTCAATTGCCATATTTAACCTCCATAAAATCGTCGGTATTCTTGATTAATTTTTGTTTGTAGAGTTTCTAGAATATAATCTAGATCGATTGCTTGTTGTTCAGTATCTTGCAGGCTATGGTGTTGATTGAAAGATTGATTTTCAGATTCCTGTTTATTGATTTCTAATTCTGTTTCTTGAATATTAGAAAAGTTGCTGTTAATATTATTGATTTGATGATATAATTTTTCTCTGGATTGCTGTAAAAGTTGAGGTGGAATTGTTAACATCTCAGCAGGCTGAGAGATAATATCAGCCGCTGTTGCTGAATCTAAGGGTAAATTGTCTCCTGATATATCCCTAACTAAATCGGTTAATTCTTGCCAGTTTTTCGGTGAAGGATTATTTAACTCAATTTCAGTCTTTTGTCTAGAACTTTCCCAGGGGGTTGTTTCCAAATTGAGTTTATCTGAATCTAAGGGTAAATTTTCTCCTGATATGTCTTTAACTAAATTGGTTAATTCTTGCCAGTTTTTCGGTTCAGTCTTTTGTCTAGAACTTTCCCAGGGGGTTGTTTCCAAATCCAAATTGAGTTTATCTGAATCTAAGGGTAAATTTTCTCCTGATATATCCCTAACTAAATCGGTTAATTCTTGCCAGTTTTTCAGTGAGGGATTATTTGACTCAATTTCAGTCTTTTGTCTAGAATTTTGCCAAGGGGTTGTTTCCAAATTGAGATTATCTGAATCTAAGGGTAAATTTTCTCCTGATATATCCCTAACTACATCGGTTAACTCTCGCCAGTTTTTCGGTTCAGTCTTTTGTCTAGAACTTTCCCAGGGGGTTGTTTCCAAATTGAGTTTATCTGAATCTACGGGTAAATTTTCTGCTGATATATCCCTAACTAAATCGGTTAATTCTTGCCAGTTTTTCAGTGAGGGATTATTTGACTCAATTTCAGTCTTTTGTCTAGAA
>VYLS01000054.1_pt1 | contig 19300 bp, 11 predicted proteins | sample 5114231 | NCBI WGS metagenome assembly VYLS01 (sample SAMN12291800, study PRJNA351875) | freshwater metagenome | isolation source: freshwater lake | place: USA: Michigan, Lansing Lake | collected 2013-08-14 | reverse complement strand
GAAATCGCAGACGGCGATTTGGTCTGAGATTGAATTTGATTGCTGGTATCTACAATTACGAACTTCGTTACCGAGAAAAATATATATCTTGATTACTTTTGCAAGAGATCTATTGTATTGCCGTCCCTATTTTTAAAGACTGATCTTATGCTAGAAATTCCCATTAGCTACAATATGCCTAATGACTACGCTGTGGCCATCGGCAGCAGTCAAGTCGTACTTCCCGATCGAACTTCCCTTGATTTGTGGAGTTATACTCCCATCACCTCTAACTCCAGTCAATTACCCTTAGTGATCATCTCTAGTGGATTCCGATCAACAACACTTCTAGAACCGAGTGCTGGAGACATTCCCGATTTTAGCAATCTAGCTACTGCTTATGCGATGAATGGTTATAGAACTGTCCTATTAGATCATGAGGATAGGGCTTCTAATTCCACAAATCTCATGAATAAAAGAGCTAGAGAAATCAATGGTGTTATTGATGAACTAACAAACCCCGGTCAAGAAGTAATCTTGGTGGGCCATTCTTTGGGAGCAGCCAGTGCGTTAACAATGGGAATGAATCATAAATCTACCTATAATCCCGCCATATCAACCATTGTCGCTATATCTCCACCAACAGCAGATCAAACTGATTACAATCTATCGACGAACGACTGGAGTCATCTTGATGTCCCCAGCTTATTTATCACGGGAACTAATGATATTTTTAAATTAAATTATCTGACTTTAAAAATTCAGTCAATCCCTTATCAAGACCGCCTTGACGGAGCCTTATTAGCGGTAGAAAGCAATAATTTTGATATTGCTACAACAGTTATCAATGAAGCGGATCATCTAAGTTTTGGGAATGGGGGGACAACCTCCGATCAGGATATTGTGATTAGTATGTCTTTAGCTATGTCTGATCGGTACAATCCTGCTCTAGCTTCTGATGATCAAATTGCGGCTGACAATTTTCTCCACAATGCCAATCAGTTATATAGTCCGACACTGGCCACCATCGATTTTTATCAATCACAACAACTTCAAAGTCAGTCTCCCAACAATCTCTCAGCAAAGACAGAGGGAAAAATTTTAGACCCTGTTAATTTGTTAAACACTGACGTTAATTCTAGTTCAATTGCTCAAGGTTTGACGAGCAGTGATAGCTTGATCATTAATCTCTCTATTGATAATCAAACCTTTTCGCAAACTTCAACACTAAAACTGTCTAATGATCCTACTACCGCCGTGGAGAGAGAAATCTCCTTTAATCATCCTAATACCGCTGATGCTTGGGTCTATGGGGATGTCAACCTTTCTTTTGATCGACAAAACCAAATTGGCTCTCTTGGTTTAGTTGGGTAAAATGTAGTCTAGCATACAATTTTCTGTCGGTTTATCCCAGAAGAGCTAAGGATAAACCATAGAGGTATAAAGAACCCAGAGAGGCAGACTGATTATATGAGTAAAACTGATCAGACAAAAGATTAAGAGAGCTAGCAAATTTGGTTCTTCCGAACTTACACTGTAGAAAATTCCTCAAGCTCCCTCTCTGCCCAGCAATGCTCTAAAGTTGATAAATATCAATCTAACAAAAACTCAAAGCCTTAGTATACAAGCTTTACAAGCACGAGTTGTTGATAGTTTTACATGACAGGTTCGGTAGAGTCTAAAAAATTGGCTCTTTGTTACTTGGTATGATTCGATAAGGGGGTATAAATTGACTAAATCCTTATCTGGCAAGAGACTTAATTGATTAGCTCGTTCTAGATTGACAACAATTGTCAAAAATCGAAGAACCAAAAAATTCGAGATACTCTCTTTCTCTGTCAGACCCAAACGCACAGTTTACATCCCACTCATTCGCAGGTTATACTGGAGACGTTACCAGTCCGAATATCGGGTCGGGGCTAAAGTGAAATTGAGGACAACATTGACAATGATTGACACTAATTCATTAGAAACTAACAACCATCAACTATCTTATCAATCAAATACCGCTCAGATTGGAGCTACCAGTGCCTATGGTTTGTCTAATAGCCGTGGTGGCGGCAGCTTTATCGGTAATTTACCCGTAGGTTATCAAGCTTTTTCGGGAACTTTAATTAGAACCGATGACTTTACGACTGCGGTGGAAGGTGGTATATATGGCGCCCCCCCCCCAGAAACTGCTTCTGGCGATGCAGTCTCCTTCGGCAATCCTAATACTCGTTATGCTTGGGCTTATACGCCAGAACCGGGGATTGGGTATGATTACCGTCCTCAAGAGAGCAGTTTTCAGATTCCTCCCTCTTTTCAATTAGATGGAGATGATGCTTTAGTCTTATTTGGTCAAACTCCAGCTTCTATTTCTTATATGAGTTTGAATTTATATAATACTCTCAGACCAAGAAGTGATGGTGCCGAAGGCGGAATCGATGGTTATATGTATTCGGGTTCGAGTATTGGGTTGGGTTTAAATCAAACCAATTTAAGGACAACAAAGGATAACGGTGAGGCACCTTTTAATAATCAATTCGCTCTGATTGTTACCTCAAATATCACCACTAGAGATCTGATTCAGGCTTCTTTGATTAGAACTGGCATTCCTGGCACAATTATTAATAGTTATTTATTCCCAGAAAACTTTGCTGATGTGGGCAAAACTGAGAAACCTAATCAGCTTTCTTTCCTGTTACGTTATACCTTCCAAACGGAATCAGAAAGACAGATAATTGATCGGTATATGGAGAATGTACCAGCGATCAGAAACCCTGTTGATTTTGATGAATACACCTTACAATCCTATGGTTCTGAAGATAGATATTCCCAAGTAGTTTTGGGGGATGAAGGCAGAACACTTCAAATTTCTGGTAATACTTGGAAAAGAATTAATAAGTCCTATAAGATTACTCCAAATACAGTTCTAGAATTTGATTTTAAGAGCGATAGCCGTGGCGAGGTGCATGGGATTGGGTTTGACAATGATAACAACATTAGTAATGATCGTTTTTTCAAGCTATATGGCAGTGAAGCCCCTGGTATTAGTGCATTTAATAACTATAATGGTTCGGGACAATGGCAACACTATGTAATTCCTGTTGGTCAATTTTTTACTGGGGATATGAACGCCTTAACATTTATCAATGATAATGACGTTTTGAGATCAACCTCTAACAGTTTATTCTCTAATATCAAGATCTATGAAAATGTAGCGAATCCCGTGCCCGTGATTAATGTGGCTTTTGTTAAAGGACCGAAACAGAATGGTGATGTCACAACTATCCCTAATTGGACAGACACCTTAAGAGACAATCCTGTAGAATTGTCTCTCGGTAGTAATTTAGATACTCTACAACAGAGTGTTCTTAATACTTATGCTCAACAAGGTTATACCCTCAAACAAGCTTTAAATGAAGAAATTAGTCATGTTGATTCAGATGTGACACGAGCTACCGATAAATTTGGATCCTATGATTCACCAGATGCTAACTATACCTTTTTTCGGGGCGGTGAAGAAAACCCGGTTTTAGGGAGTATTATTCGCTTTGAAAGCGACGATGATATTTTAATTATGATTGGGGCAGATCATACAATTACGGGTGATAATACTAATGCTACCTATTGGTCTTATGAGTCAAAACCTGTAGTTCTTAGCAACCCTAAAACTTTCTCTTTTACAAACTATTATACGACTAACTCGGCTGCCCAATTTGTTAGTCCAGAAGTGGCTCAAGATTTGTTTGCTGTTAAAATCGCTCGTTCCAATATATTTGGTGGGGGACAACCTTATACGGTAAATATTCCTGTTGATTCGGGAACAACCCCACAACAAAATCAGTTTGTTGTATTGGGACGAGTTTACTTGGATAAAATAACTGGGAGCGGACCGAATCCTGCTAATCTATTGCCGTCACGCATTCTTTGGTTGACTAAATCCTCTAATCATGTTGCTCAAACTCAGCAGATAAATACTGTAACTCCGGCTACAATTGCGGACTTGGCTTTAGAGTATAAAGACACTGGCAAGTTGTTGAGGGAAAAAGAAAGCCCGAATCATGTCTCGTCGGGTGTTGTTCTCAATTATGGTTCTATTGCCATCAGAAACAATATCAAACCTCTGACTGACAAAACAAAGGGTTACGATGAACTAACTAATTCAAAAGCACAGACTAGCCCATTTAAGGTGATTGATGACTTATTGGGGACAACAGATGATACGCCTTTGTTTAGTCTGGAGTCACCGCCCAGTATAATCGACCCATTATCACTGCCCTTATAAATATAGGTTTTTAGTCCTGGTATTGGGGAGCTTCTCGACTTTCTCTGATAGTCGGTGCTTACAGCATTTATCATAAAGATGAGGTATGACGGGATTGGGCATCATCTCTGGGTGGCCAGCTACCGTTCCCCAGTTCTGGTGTTCCCTAAAACTAGAGACTTCACTATCTCACCATATACTTGACAGTCTTATCGATCTGGAGATGGATATTCCTAATAAGATAACTACTGTATCATTCGTAACAGGAATGAGAAGATCTGTATTGGGTTTTCTCGTTCTTCGGGAATTGGCGGTGGTGCGGGTGGATCAAGATATGAATACTAATTTCGCATCTATCCACAAGTCATCCTAGTGCTGGGTTTTAAAAATTGTCGTCAGGACAATTCATACTTAAAATCAGCCACGCCCTGTCTTGTAAATTTCTACAAATTATTCTCGAAGACATGAACTTATCAAATCAGCCCACAAATATTGCCATTATCGGAATGTCAGCCCTATTCCCCGGTGCTAAAGATTTACAATCCTATTGGCAAAATATCCTTAATAAAGTCAATGCTGTGCAAGATGCACCCGATAATTGGGCTAAACCTTATTTTGACCCGGATGCTAAGGAAAATAGTCGAATTTATACCCGTAAAGGCGGTTTTTTGGGAGATTTAGCCGAATTCAATCCAGTGGAATTTGGCATTATGCCGACTTCGGTAGATGGTGGTGAACCGGACCATTTTTTAGCTTTAAAATTGGCCAAAGAAGCCCTCAGAGATGCTGGTTATCTGAAACGCCCATTTAATCGTCAAAATACTGGTATTATTTTAGGCAGAGGCACTTATATCAATCGTGGTTATAATACCCTATTACAACACGGCCAAATTGTGGATCAAACCCTCGATTTATTAAGTCAACTATTGCCACATCTTGATCCCGATACTTACTCAAAGATTCGCAGCCAATTAAAGGCTAGTTTACCACCTTTTACCGCAGAAATGGCTCCCGGTTTGGTTCCCAATGTGATTACGGGCAGAATTGCTAACCGTCTCGATATACAGGGTCCAAATTATATTGTGGATGCGGCTTGTGCTTCTTCTTTAGTAGCCATTGATGTGGCGATTAAAGAACTAGAAAGTAAACGTTGTGATATGGTAATCGCGGGGGGAGTTCATGCTTCCACACCACCACAAATCAATATGATTTTCTGTCAGTTGGGGGCATTATCACACGGTGATATTCAGCCTTTTAGTCAAGGGGCGGATGGTACTTTATTAGGGGAAGGTTTAGGGATTTTAGTTCTAAAACGACTTGAAGATGCAGAAAGAGATGGCGATCGGATTTATGCTTTAATCAAAGGTTCGGGGATTTCCAGCGATGGCAAGGCATTAGGATTACTTGCACCTCGTTTGGAAGGGGAAGTTGTCGCTTTAGAAAGAGCCTATCATGCCAGTGGTATTGATCCGCAAACGGTGGGTTTAATTGAAGCCCATGGTACGGGCATTCCCTTGGGAGATCAAACAGAAATTCGCTCTTTAACTCATTTATTCGGAAAAAGGGAGAAACCGCTGCCCCATTGTGCAGTGGGTTCGGTAAAATCCATGATTGGTCACTGTATCCCCGCCGCAGGTTCAGCTAGTCTTATTAAAACTGCTCTGGCACTGTATTATAAAATATTGCCTCCCACCCTCTGTGAACAAATTAATCCTAATTTAGAAATGGATCAAACTCCTTTCTATCTTAATACAGAAGCACGTCCCTGGATTCACGGAAATCAAGCAATACCCAGACGGGCCGGCATTAATGCTTTTGGTTTTGGTGGTGTAAATGCTCATGCTGTTTTAGAGGAATATATCCCTAAAAAAGTTCAAGATAAGCCCTATAAGCCTTTTGTTCAACTTTATCAACAATTTCCTACAGAATTACTGATTTTAAGTGCTGAGAGTAAAGAGATTTTAATTGGGAAAATTAAGCAATTAATTAATTTTATCGGTAATAATCCCCAAATATCCTTAGCTTCTCTCGCTTATACTCTCTCCACTTCTAGGAAATTGGACAGCCATGAACGTTTAGCAATTATCGCTAAGGATGTGGCGGATTATCAAAATAAATTAGAGCGTATTCTTGAGAAAATTACCGAGCCAAACCGCACCAAATTACAAACTCGCACAGGAAGTTATTATCTGCAAAATGGTAATTTAGCGCAAAAAGAACAAACAGTTCTCTTATTTCCAGGAGAAGGATCACAATATTCAGGTATGTTAGCTGATTTAGCGATGTATTTTCCGATTGTGCGTTCTTGGTTTGATTTTCTGGATGCGACTTTTGGTAATCAAAGAGAATTACCTCCTAGCACCTTTATTTTCCCACCACCAAACATTAGTTTAAATCATGAACAAACCCGTTTTGCGGCGGAAGAACTATTTAACATGGATTTAGGTTCGGAAACTGTATTTACGGCTAGTATGGCGCTCTATGAACTCCTGGAACAATTTGGACTCAAAGGGGCGGTGATGTTGGGTCATAGTACGGGAGAAAATGCCGCTTTAATAGCTTCTAAAACGATTAAAATTGCCAGTCGTGAACAACTTGGCGAATCAATGCGTTTTTTAAATCAAATCTATCAGGATTTGTTAGAAAAAGATCAAATTCCTCGGGGTGCATTACTTACCATTGGTGCGTTCAATCCTGAAAAACTGCAAACTTTACTGGATCAATTTGAGGGGAATTTGCACTTAGCGATGAATAATTGCCCCAATCAGGCAATTGTCTTCGGTAATCCCGATGATATTCAAGGGGCAATGAGTTATATTAAGGAGCAGGGCGGTATTTGCGCTTTATTACCCTTCGATCGAGCCTATCATACTCCCCTATTTGCCGATGTCAGTCAGGCTTTTCGGGCGTTTTATGATAGTTTAGAGATTAGTGAGCCAGAAACGACCCTTTATACCTGTGTCAATGGTCAAACTTTTCCCTCAGACCCCGAACAGGTCAGAAATGTAGCAGCCCAACAATGGTCAAGTCAGGTTAAGTTTTGGGAGACTATTGAAACCCTTTATCAACAGGGGATGAGAACTTTTGTCGAAATCGGACCTAGTAGTAATTTAACGGGTTTTGTGGATGATATTCTCAGAAGTCGGGAATATTTGGCTTTATCTAGTAATAATCAGCGTAAATCAGGCTTAGAGCAGTTACAAAATCTCTTAGCTTCTTTGTATGTTAATGGTGCAGAACTTGATTTTGCTCCTCTGTATGGGGAACGTAACTTAGATTTGGTTGATTTTAATAGTAATGCCGAACAATCTGAGGATAAACTGAAAAAAGCCGCCATTTTAGATTTGACCATGCCCATTATGAGCCTAAAACCAGATTTAGTGGCAGAAATTCAAACTAAATTACAACCTGAACCGAAAATAGTCGAAAAAGTTGTCGAAAAGGTGGTCGAAAAAATCGTTGAGGTGGAAGTACCTACTCCCGTAGCTATTGCTCCTGTAATTGAGAACAAATCGGAAACATTCACCGATAATTATCAAGACAATCCCGATACTGCTGCTGATTTGGCTGATTCTAAGTTAATCTCAGAATCAGAAATGCGATCGCCAGACACTCCTTTGGTTAAGGATAGTCAGCAAAGATTAACTCTCTTGTCTAATCACTTTGAGTTAATGCAGGAATTTTTGGCTACTCAAGGTCGTATTGCCATGGCTTTCGGGAATAGAGGCGAAAACCTCGCTAATTTTCTTCAATCAGAATTATCACCGGGGGAATTAGGGGCAGATTCCTCAACCCAAGTCGATCTGTTTCCCCTTTTGGGAGAAATATTGGCCCATGATGGCGCAAAATTAGAATCTAAACGGCATTTTAATCTAGAAAACGATGTTTTTCTCTATGATCATACCCTGGGAGGTAAATTATCCCAACGTCATGGGGAATTAATACCTTTACCCGTGATTCCATTTACAGTCAGCATGGAAATCCTTGCGGAAGCAGCCTTGTACTTGACAGGGGGAACAAACTATGTAATTGGGATTTATGATCTACGGGGCTACCGTTGGTTGGCTCTCGATCAAGGGGAATTAACTCTGAAGATTGAAGGGGAAGTTGTAGAGAATAATCCGCAATTTTCCTTAGTTAAAGTCAGATTATTTGAAACTAGCAACCAAGAGGGTTTAAATCGTCATTTAGTCTTTGAGGGAACGGTAAAACTAGCATCTAGCTTTAGTCCGGCACCAGCACCAATGTCATTTCAGTTAAATCAAGCTGCTCCTTCTCGTTGGTCTGATCAAGAATTATATAGCACTGGAATGTTTCATGGTCCTCGCTTTCAAGGCGTTAAACATATCCGGGGTTGGGATCAACAAGGAATCGAGGCTGATTTAGGTGTCATTGCAATTGATGATTTCTTTGCGCATCAATCCTATCAACCCATATTTCAGATTGATGCGGGGTTATTGGATGCGGCGGGACAATTAGTCGGCTATTGGGTTTCTGAGCAATTTGGGACAGATTTTAATGTATTTCCCTTCAATGTTGAATCCTTTGAGCAATACGAACCCCCCTTAGGGACGGGGAGTTATATTCTCTGTCGAGGTTTGATGAAGTTTGTCAGCGAACGTCAAACTCGCTCTAGTTTTGACTTTCTCGATCAAAATGGGCGTGTCATCGCACGCTTAGAAGGTTGGCAAGATCGCTATTTTAGCGTTCCTCACCGCTATTATCAATGTCGTTTGCACCCTCAAACATCTTATCTTTCTGATCCTTACTTACAAGCGGAAACGGGAGTAATTTGCCGCCGGATTGAACCTTTACCAGAGGGGTTTCTGGATGATTCTTGGAGCATTTGGAAGCGTGTTTTAGCTCATTTGATGCTTAATCAAGCTGAGAGAGATTTTTGGTACAATTTACCCGAAAAAGGCAATCGGAGAACCAATTGGCTTTTAGGTAGAATTGCAGCTAAAGATGCTATCCGTCAATGGTGTTATCAAAATTATCAATTATCATTGGCTCCCGTTGATATGGAGATTTTGGCCGATTCTCAGGGTAAACCTCAAGTAAATTCTCCAGAATTAGCAGGAATGGGAATCTTACCAGAAGTTTCCATTAGTTATAGTCAGGGTTATGTCATAGCGGCGGTAGTTCCGCCTGATTCCAAGATTGGTGTTGATTTACAGCGATTTGAGTCAATTCCTAACGATGAATCCTTAAAAATTGCTCTTACACCCCAAGAACTAGCATTATTACCCAATCAAAATCCTCAATCTTTGATGACATTATGGGCAGCCAAAGAGGCAGCATCTAAAGCTTATGGTACAGGTTTACAAGGAGAGCCGAAAAAATGGTGCATTACTAATTATTTACCTTCTCAACAACGAGTTACAGTGGCATACGACAATCAATCTTTTAACTGTCAAATCTTGAATTTGACTACAGAGATTGTGGCGATTTGTCAATATTAATACTAGGTCGGATGATGTTTAATGATCAATAATTCTACAATGTTGTCTATATGTACAATCCTAAACAGAACTGTTTTCGTAAAGATTTAATCATTACATCACTCAGACCCAAAGGGGAATCGGCAAGAGTTTTTTTAATTAAAGAGCCTAATTCTGGCGAAACTTTTGAGTTTGGAGAAGAAGAGTATTTTTTGTGTAAGTTAATGGACGGTAAATTAAATCCAGCCCAAATTATTGCCGCTTTTCAGGAAAAATATCAACTTCAACTTAGTCAAAATGACTTTGAAGATTTTGCCAGTTCGATACTAGACTATGGACTCTTAGAATCTTATCAAGAACCCGAATTAGAGTTAGGATCAGGACAACCAGACTTGACGGGGGAAAATAGGTCATCAGATTTAATAATTTCTCAATCTAATATTGATATTGATCGCGTTAGTAACTTGCCGGACTCCGGTTTATCAACTCGCTCAAAACTTAAGCAAAAAGCCAAAACCGAAGCAGACCGTTTAGTAATCTTCAGGCCAGGTTTATTTTTTAAGCATTGTGCTAATTTTTTAAAGCCGTTATCTGTTCTTGTTTGGTTGATTTTACCCACTGTAGTTTTAGCATTTTTTACAGTAGTTCATAATCGCTTTTATTTATGGGATAGTTTATTACGTCTCTGGAAGGGTTTGAATCCTATCCTAGCAGTTTCTATGAGTCTAACTACAGTCAATTTTATCAGTGAATTCTTTCAAGGTATAGTCTATAGCTATTATGGAGGTCGGGTAGAAAGTTTAGCAATCAAGATAAAAATGGGAATCCTACCCCTTTTTTCAGTTGATTTACAAGGAATTAAACGGTTAAGCCGCCAAAGACAACTTTGGGTGTTTGCGACCCCCTTATTAACTAGGATAGTTATTGGTTCATTAGGTATCTTAATTTGGAAAATGACTTACACTAACCCCAATAGTTTAGCTGTCATCGTGCTATTTCTGGTTCAGAGTTCTCTGATTGGTTTACTGGTGGATTCTAGTCCTTTTTGGGATTCCAATGGCTATAGATGGTTTAGTCTTTATTTTAATCTACCTCGCCTGTTTGAAAGAAGCTTACGAGTCTGGTATATGATGTTAAATCGTCGTCCTTTCCCTAAAACCTTATCGTCTAAAGAAAGGTTATCACTACAGATTTATGCCTGTTTTCTTGTTTTAATTTGGGTAACTTTGTTGCTGGGGTTGGGGAGTATCACTGCCATTCTTTTAGAGCAAAATCTTCAGGAAGTGGGAGTAGTTATTTTTTTAGTCCTTATCGTCTTAATCTTACGCTGGTATTTCGCTATGAATAGTAAACCTAATCGTTCTCAAACTCAAGTTTCTAAAATTAATAATAATTCTCAAGTTTCTCCTAGCAATAATAACGGTAATCCCCTAGGTCGAAATAAATGGCTCAAGTTTATTGATAAAAATCGTTGGCAAATACTCGGTTTAATTGTGCTTGCTTTTGTGCTTTCTTTGCCCTATAAATATCGCCCAGGCGGATCAATTAAACTGTTACCACCTAAACAAAGGGATATCCAAGCTGATATTTCTGGAAAAGTTACTAAAGTTTTCTTCCCAGGAGGGGATAATACCTGGGTTAAAAAAGGAGAAGTTATCGCAACGATGGAAGCGTCAAGACAGTTAAATCCCGCCACTCCTATTGATAGTGATGTTTTAGTTCTTCAGGAACAAATTAAAAATCAAAAAGCACTAATTGAAACTAAACATGCTCAACTTGACGAACTCTTATCTACTCCCCGCAAAGAAGACATAAAGGTGGCTAAAACTCAACTCCAAACTGCTCAACAACAATTGATATCTTCTCAAAAAACATTGGAAATTGCTCAACGAGAATTAGAACTAGCCAAAAATAGTCTTAGGGTTGCTGAAGCCGAGGTAGATGTAGCAATTAAAAGTTATGAAACTGTCAAGATTAAAGCAGATTTTCTGACAAATGAAGCTGAACGTTATCAACAATTATATAAGAATGAAGTAGTTTCTTTACAGAGTTATGAAGATAAACAAAAGTTAGCAGAAGCTGGGCGTTCTGAAGTGGAGAAAGAACAACAAAGTATTCGCGTGAAAAATAATCTAGTTGCCGAGGAAGAGCAGAAGGTACAAGTGGCTCAACAAAAAGTAGAAGAACAAAGGCAAAATGTCCAAACTAGCCAAAGTCAAGTTGATGAAAAAGAGGCTAATTTAGAACTGGTCTTAAGTGGACCTCATCCTGAAAAAATAACGGCGGCTAGCCAAGAAGTTGAAGCGGCTAAGGCAACTTTACAAGCTACACAACAACAACTAATCAGCCTGCAATCGCAGTTACAAGGAAAGAATTTACTGATGCCCTTTGATGGTCATATTAATACTGCTTTCTTGGATCAAAAAGTTAATACTTATTTGCAACAAGGCACGACTTTTGCCGTAGCTGAAGACAATCGGAACATTCAGGGACAAATAAATGTTCCAGAAACAGATGTAGGTTTATTTAATATTGGTCAAGAAGTGGAGGTGAAATTAGCTGCTTATCCGAATTTGTCATTAATTGGTAAGATCATTTCTATTGAACCCGCAACTCAGGAAACGGATCAAGGCCGATTTGTGCAAGTCGTTGTCGAATTACCCAATTCAGAAAAATTACTTAAATCAGGAATGTCAGGTTATGCTAAAATGGAGGGGACGACAATGCCAGTAATTGCCGCCTTTACCCGCCCAATAGTGAGATTTATTCAAATTGAAATGTGGTCTTGGATTCCTTAATTCTATAACTTTTACAGCCTTTTCAGTTAAGGTTAATTATAGATAAAACCTTGCTTCGGCAAGGTTTTCAGGAGCTAGAACCTACCTCATCTATCGGAGGAACACCCTCATATTCAATCCCAGAAGTTATGTCTGAGTACGACTCTTCGAGTACACTTCCCGAAATTGAACAGCGTCAAATGCGACTGCGGTATCGCTGTGATTGGTTACAAGCTTTATTTAATGAAACAATTCTGGAACTTAAATTGATATTAAAAGTCGAGGAGTTAGGGGAAGAGCAAAATCAAGATGTAACAATTTCTGAGCGAGAGATTCTTAAATTTGTTAACTCAATGCCTAGCGTGTTATTAGATTTTGAGAAAAAGGCTGAGACCCCTGAAGAAATTCAACAACGTCAACAACAACTTGAACATTACCGAGCTTGCTTTAAGTATTTATTGGATGATACTCAGAGAGAACTAACGATTTTAGCAGAAATTATTCAATCTTTACAGGGTGAGGCTGTCACCAGTGACGGGGAGGAAATGATTTAATTACCGATTATTAATTAGTAGAGGTTATTTAATTATGATCAATAAACCTTGGTCTTCAGGTCTTCTCACTTGTGTGGTAGTAACTTTCCCCCTGACAATTTTGCTAATTACAGCAGTTACTGCTTGTTCAACAGCAGTAATTAGAGATAATAGCAGTAATTCCAGTTTACCTAAATCATCTAATCTATCTATGTCTATGGAATCAAGTTATCAGCCAAATCCGGGTCCTTATACAGTGGGAGTGGCTGATAATCTCACATTGATAACGGCAAGCAAACGCCAAATGCCTATTAAGATTTATTATCCTGAAGGCTCTGGTCGATTTCCTGTAATTATCTTTTCTCATGGTGCAGGAGCATCAAAAGATAGTGCCGAGGGTTTAGGGCGTTTTTGGGCAAGTCATGGCTATATTTCAATTCATCCTACCCATGCTGACTCCTTATCTTTAAGAACTGATAATGCTGGTTTACGGGAAGTTTTGAGCAATATGCTTAGAGATTCTCAGTCCTGGATAGAAAGAGTGCAGGATATTTCTTTGATTATTGATTCTTTAGATAATTTGGCCAAACAAGCCCCCCAATTACAGGGAAAAATGGATCGACAACACATTGGTGTGGGTGGTCATTCTTATGGCGCTTATACAGCCCAATTAATTGGTGGAGTTACGATTGATATTCCTGGAAGTGCGAAAAATCAAAGTTTTGCTGATTCACGAGTAAAATCTGTATTATTATTGTCCCCTCAAGGTAGAGGTCAACAGGGACTAACTGATAGTTCTTGGGATCAAATGAATAAGCCCATGATGGTGATGACTGGTTCTAATGACCAGGGGGCGCAAGGACAAGGGCCTAGTTGGAAAAGAGAGCCTTTTGATTTATCCCCTCCAGGTAGTAAATATTTGGTATTTATTGAAAATGCTAACCATTTTTCCTTTACAGGAAGACAACCCGCTGAAGGCCAATTCGGAAGGGGAAGTCTCGGAGGTCCTAGATTTGGGGGAGGACGTTTCCGCTCTCGCCTTAATAGTAATCCTGAAACGGGTACTAATCAAGAGCCTATTTTTGATTATGTAAAAATAGCCAGTTTAGCTTTTTGGGATGCTTATTTAAAGAATGAAAATCAGGCTAAAAACTATCTTAAAAGTGATACTTTAGCGAGATATAGTCAAGGGAAAGTGACTCTTTTGAGCAAATAAACCTAGAGATAACTGAAATGACACCACCCCCTTTATTTATCTTAGGCTCCCCCAGATCTTTTACATCCTTACTCTGTGCTATGTTAGGACAACATCCTCAAGCTTATGGTGTACCTGAACTCAATTTATTTGCTGGAGAAACGGTCGGGGATCTGTTGGATCAAATGAAGGGTATAAGACAATTTCAAATGCACGGTTTATTGCGTACAGTGGCCGAACTTTATGCCCATGAGCAAAATTTAGTGGCTGTGGAAATGGCTAATCGTTGGGTATTGAAATATTACGATTGTAAGACGGGAGAAATTTATGATAAATTATGCAAAAAAGTTGCTCCGAAAATGATTATCGATAAAAGCCCCGTTTATGGAACTAGGCCAGAAATATTAAACCGCATCGGTGAGAATTTTGGTCATGCCTATTTTCTCCATTTGGTGCGTCATCCCAGAACACAGGGTAATTCTATGATGAATGTGGCTGAGGGGATGATGACAATCTTAAGCAGTTCTATTGATTATTCGACCGAACCACCTACTGTTGATCCTCAATATTTATGGTTAAGAATGCAACGAAATATTATTAATTTTTTAGGTTCTATACCTGAACGGCAAAAAATGTTTTTACGAGGGGAAGATATTCTAAGTCACCCAGAAATATATTTTGAAAAAATTTGTAGATGGTTAAATCTTGATTGGCATGAGCAAGCCTATGAATCTATGCTGCATCCAGAAAAATCTTGCTACGCTTGTTTAGGTCCCTATGGGGCCCCTTTAGGTAATGACCCCAACTTTCTAAAATCCCCTATTTTTAAACAAAGAGGGATTCCACCGAGTACCTTGAGCGGTCTTTTGCCTTGGCGCAATGATGGTAAGGGTTTTATTAAAGATGTGATCGAACTCGCCCAAGAATTAGGTTATTCTTAACCTAGAAAAATAAACTGTCATCAAGGGCAAGATTCTTTGACTTAAAAAGGGGATGCAATGGGGTTTCCCATGCGAACATAGATATCCCTTTCATTGTCAGCAAATGCCCTTCTTCCATGCATCAATCTTCGGTTATCAAAGACGACTAAATCCTGTCGATGCCAATCCACTAAAAAGGTTAACTCATCGGTAACTTTTTTGATTTCCGCAATCACATCATCAGCAATTTTTGAGCCATCTTCCCAACGGACTTTGCTATGAGATTTACCTTCCAATTCTTGTTCAATAACTGGTAAAATGTTGTTAATAAAAACTTTGTGCTTGCCACATCGGCTATCAATTGCGGCCAAACAAGTATATTCCGTAGTAACTGACATATCTTCATTAACAATTAACTTAAGATCATTTTCTTGACAAGTTTTTTCAAGATCATTAAGGTTGTCAGTTTGATATATTTTTTGCCAAGAACCATCAATATAAGTTCTCATGTATTTAATCTGACTATTCGTCAATAATTCTTGAGTTTTTGGACTGAGATGCTCGTAAACTTCAATGCCATCGCAAATTGTTGTTTGACCGTCTTTAAGGGGAGGATTAGCACAGTAAAACCACAGGAGTTCAGGTTTATACTTTTTGTAGTACATTTCACCATGAAAGGGGACAGCAAAGTGTAATTTATGTCCAGTAACAGACAATAAGGTTTTATCTTCATTGATCATATCCCTACTATAAGCACCGCCAACATAGGCTAAAAAATCTTGACAAATTGAGTTACTAAATTCTTTAAACTTCTCCGTATCAATAGCAAAGCCTCGAAACAGGAGCAAACTCGAATTTTTCAACAAATTATCAACTTCTGAAGTTGGGAAGTGGAGGATATTGTCATGGGAGAAACTTTCAATCTTTGTTCCAAATGTTTTTGTTAATTGACTATAGCTGATGTTCATAAAATATTATTCCTCAGAATTTCCAGATACATTCGTACTTTATTACAGCAGCATTTTAGCATGAAACAGCCCTAGAGAGGCTATCCCTGGGGTGCTCTCATACTGGGGATAGCCTCTCAAACCTGATTGACAATTGACCAATTTTGTGATCTGCTTGCTGTGTGGGCATTTCAAGTGATACCAGTCAATCAGAATAGTTACGAACTCGACCTACTTGGTCGATTTTTGCTTAACAATTGAGATGGCAAATTCTCCTTAAATATGCCTGCATCACCCCCTGAGTAAGCAACTCCCATCAAGTTCATTCGGTCAAGGATTGTTAAGATGCCCTTGCCCTGTACCCATGCCAAATTTCCAAACCACCGTCAGGATTATCCACATAAATCCACTCACCATTTTCTTGAACAGCAACTCGCGGACCGAAAGGATTAGTAGTCCCAATAAAAACCCCATAAGGAGTAGAAATGATATTACGAACACCATAATTATAGGGATTCCCAAAACCTTGTAAAGTGACTGGCATCCAGTTTTCACCGTCATAAGTACGCCAAATATCAAAACCACCTTGACTATTGAAAATATTATTTAGCCCTACCTGAGTCAGTAATCTTATCGTTCTTTCTGGTCTGCCCTCAAGGTTAATATATTTTAAAATGCAACTCCATTCCATTGTGCCAGCATAAAGCCAGCCTTGATGAATACCCATACGCCAAATATAACCATTACAAATATTATTAAAACCAGCAGCTAGTCCACTCAAAGGAGTTTGACCATCACTGCGAATATCTCCCATAATCAGATGCCAACTACCATCAGATTTTAGCCTGATAATTTCGCCTCCAGCCGGACCAATTTTGTTAAGATGGTCATAACCTCCATTTTGAATACCTGTACCGATAAACAGAGAATTTCTAAATACCATCATGCTACTTGCAATCTGATTGAGACTACCCCGTCCCGCACCATCAGCAATTACATTTTCCCATTGATAAGGTGGTTTACCCTCAGCTTTGGTACGCCAAATTTGGAACCCGTTATTATTTACTGTTCCCGCATAAAGATGACCATGAAAACCTCTAAGTTCAAACACAGTTTTATTATTAGTATCTCCGAAACTAGGTTCATTAATTGCTTGCCAATGACCTTTAGCTGGATCTGTACTTTCAAAAATCATTGTCACCCCTGAAGTGTTAGGATTACCACCAACTGCCCCTGTAGGCGCAGTAAATAATCTTCCTTTGAAGGGAATTAATAAGCGAAGACTGGTGACAGGTAGCCCAACTAATCCTGGTTCAGATACGGGAACAAAATTTTTACCATCTTCAGTTCGCATAATTATTGGTCCATCACCATGCGATCGAGACCAAGTGCTAACATATAAAGCTGGAACACGATCGGATTCTCCTCGAAAGACCACCATTCCTCGATAACCTAAATCTCGGCTCATTTCTTGACCGTGATTACCAATTACTATTGGGGATTGAAATACTCGCTCCCAAAAGTCATAAACTGGATCATAACGCCAAATTTCGGCTCGTGCTTGCTGATATTCAAATTCAGGCGAATAAACCTTATTACTACAATCCACAGGCCAAATATCAATTTTGACGTGCTTCATGCTATTACCAATTAAATGAAGATTAGCTCTGGTTGTTCCTACGTAAAGATGTCTCCTAAACCAAGCCATAGAATGGGCATAGGCATTATTACCATCTCCAAAGCCATTCTTACAGATTTTCCGAAAATCCCGAAGATTTAACCCAGTATTAGTCCACATCCATAATTCTCCTCTATCAAATCCATCTTAACAACTTCTTATTCTGATAGGTAACGCTGTTGTTGTTCTAAAGAATAAAAATATAATACTATATCTAAATTACTACTAGCATTGATAGTTTCTGACAAAGAAACTTCCTCCCCATTGTCAAAGAGTTGTTTTCCGATAGTGAATTTTTCCCTTAACTTAGGTAACTCTTGAATAATTTGATTAGCTAATTTTAGCTCGTTAGATTGAATTAAAGCCTCTGAAAGTCCTACCTTAGCTTCAACTGACGAAGGATTAAGTTCTGTTGCTATTTGAAAAGCTTTTTTAGCCGCAACATTATTTCTTTGTTGTAAATAAATACGCCCCAGGCGAATATGACCTAATAAAAACTTAGGATTAATCTCCAGTGCAGTTTTAATTGCTTCAATTGCCGAGGCAAATTTTCTCTGCTTTTTATAAACATCCGCTGCCAATACATAGCCAAAAATAATTTGAGAATCTAACTGTAATGCTTGGTTAAAATAGTTAATAGCCTCATCAAATTTTCCTTGTTTCATCCTTAACTGTCCCATGCCAATATAAGCTGAAACAGCTTTATTATCTAAGCTAAGTGCTACTTGAAATTGCTCTAAAGCCTGTTCAAAATTACCAATTCTTAAATGAACAGTTGCTGTTTTTAATGGTCCCTCATATAAGAGAGGATCTAATTTAGTTATAGTTTGAAATTGAATAAGAGCTTCATCATAACGTCTCTGAAGTAAATAAATATTACCTAAGGCCAAATAAGCATAAATTGATTTTGGTGAAGTTTGCACAACGGCTTCTAATTCTATCAAAGCTTCATCAAAACGCCCTTCTTTAGATAAAGCATAACTCAATTTAAGTTTTTCATCTTCACCTGTACCTAATTTCTTAACACGCGGTATAAATTTTGCCATGATTAAAAATAAGAACTTCTGCAAGTTAATTATATATTACAACTGTTTAGGCCAAAGGTTTTTTTCCTTGGAGCCAATCTGATAAGCCGCTCGCCAGCTCCGAGCAAACTTCTCACCCGCGCTTGAATCGGTGACACTAATGAGTGAGACTTACTACAGCTCATAGTTTCATCTCGGCTCCGCTACCAGAGGTGAAATAATTTTTTCTGTTGAGCGAGTAAGTTTCTTCCTAATGTAAGCAAGTAAGCAGGTAAGCAACATGGCTCACCACTACTACCGAATCATTACCAGTATCAGTTCTAGTGTTAGTATCGCTGGCCCCTATTTCGGCATTGCTTTCGGATTAAAAGGTTTAGGAGTGATCGTTTTAGGGGGATTGGGAAGTATCCCCGGAGCGGTTAGGGACTTGCGTATTAATAAATTACCATCTAGACTAGAGAAGCAACTTGTTACTCCCACTCTCAACTATGGTAACTGAACTGACTGAAAAAATCAAATCAAGCTTGAAAGATGCGGCAAAAAAGCTGACAGGTTT
>VYLS01000108.1_pt1 | contig 20081 bp, 24 predicted proteins | sample 5114231 | NCBI WGS metagenome assembly VYLS01 (sample SAMN12291800, study PRJNA351875) | freshwater metagenome | isolation source: freshwater lake | place: USA: Michigan, Lansing Lake | collected 2013-08-14 | reverse complement strand
AAATATTTTGGCCGCAGGGCTTGCGGTGTCAGTCTGTAGAGCGACCATAAGACCAGAACAGAGTAAATCTGTTAAGGCAGGTGCGGAACCCCGCAAGGGAAAGAAGCAGAAACCCAAATCGTGAGGTTTGGGAATCACCGTCCGTTTACGGCGGTGAGGATGTCAACTAAGGTCAGATTTTTGATTTTTGCCAGAGGTCTAATATAAGTAATCCTAGTTTTAGGCAATAAGTAATATTAAAATATCAGCGCGGCATTCAACAAATTCTCAAAGGGGAATGGAAGTTTCATGGCGACTTCCACCATACTGGACAATCTTCTCAACTTTCGCCCGATCCTTTCCTACTAATAGGATGCGTTCCCTGCTGCAACTCTGACTAAGCAACTAATCGACCAGGGGGAACGCACCTTACCGAATCAATTCCTGAGAGTATGTAATCTTAGTCTAACAAAGCCCAAGCACAACAGCTTATCTAGCTCAAGGCCGCCGGCTGACGGCCAGTGACTAAAAATTAACCTTGCAAGAAATCTTAACAATTGGCCAAGAAACTCGATCGAGTAGGTAGAATAGCAAGTAAATCATTTTGTAAACTCCAGTCGATTAATTAACCAGAATAGAGATAACCCAGAACGCCTGTGATAGATAAAAGACGCACTACTCGCGATCTCCCCCAAATTAACGAAAGAATCCGCTTTCCTGAAATCCGCGTTATCGATAGCGACGGCTCTCAACTAGGCATTATTACTCCTGCCGAAGCTTTGCGCGTGGCCGAAGAAAAGGAACTTGATCTCGTCCTCGTCAGTGAAACGGCAAATCCTCCCGTTTGCCGGATTATGGACTATGGTAAATACAAGTTTGAACAGGAGAAAAAAGCCCGTGAGGCCAAGAAAAAACAGCATACAGCCGATATAAAAGAAGTTAAAATGCGCTATAAAATTGATGAGCATGACTACAACGTGCGAGTCAACCAAGCGCAACGTTTTTTAAAAGCGGGAGATAAGGTAAAAGCGACGATTACCTTCCGAGGCCGGGAAATTCAACACTCTAACCTAGCGGAAGAATTACTGGCGCGCATGGCCAAAGATTTAGAGGATGTAGCTGAGGTACAGCAAGCACCTAAAAAAGAAGGTCGTAACATGATGATGATGTTATCGCCGAAAAAATAACTAACTAATCCAGAAAAAGGGGCTAAAACCCCTTTTTTGTTCTTCAGAAATCCCCAAAAGAAACCAATAATTTAAAACAAATGTATTATCTGCGAATTAAGTCTCTAGATTGAAATCACAGGCACTCAAACCAAATCCGTTTTTAATGGTATGATTAACTCCCAATCGAACTTTAAAAACCCAGTTATGGATTGTTTCTCCGCAGCTCCGCTCCCCTCTCCCTGCTCCCCGATATCCTATGCCTTTTAAACAGGATTTAGTATCAAAGGGGTTGACCTAGTAGCAAAAGAGTATTAAAATAGCTCCATTATTAGGTCAATGACTCTGGATTTAGACATAATAAGCTGCCCGTGTATCTAAATTAGTCTAGGTGGATGTGGATAAGGAAATGGAGAAAGCCAGAACACTGGAACAGTAAAAGGGTTGTCCGCTTTTTTGGCCAACTTAACAATACCCAGTTTAAATGCGTCTTAGCTTAATTCTAATCCAACTTAACAATACCCAGTTTAAATGCGTCTTAGCTTAATTCTAATCCAAATGGCTTCAAGATGGACTACTATGAAACATAGGTATGTAAGAAAATCTGTATAAATAACTACAATTTGGGAGATTTGATGGTGAAATATAATCTAGACCAGAACAGAGCGCGGAGAGACCGAGAGTTATTCGATGCTATTGCCCTCAAATACGCAAAAAAGGATATTTATCCACCTTCAAGGAGAGCGCGGGCTTTAAGATTTGTCCAAACCCTTAACAAAATACACCTCAACAATCAGTCTGACATTTTGGAAGTGGGGTGCGGTGCTGGCTTTACTGCTGAGTATCTGCGTGGACGCTACGGAACCTATACGGGACTTGATTATTCTCAAGAATTAATCTTGAGTGCCCAACAACGAAATCGATTCTCCAATGCCAGCTTCCAAACAGCAGATTTTTTTGATTACCAAACAGATCATCTCTACGATGTCATTTTCATGATCGGTGTTCTCCATCATATGTCAGATTTGCCCGCCGCTCTGGAAAAATGTCTATACTTGTTAAAACCAGGTGGTTTTCTTGTCGTCAATGAACCCCAAGATGCCAATCCTCTCTTTCAATATCTTAGACAAGTTCGGACTAAGATGGACAAATCCTACTCCGCAGAACAGGAGCAGCTTGATGAAGCACAATTGTTAAAACTATTCCGCTCTTCTGGTTTTGTCAAAACTCTGTCTTATCCGCAAGGATTTTTCTCTACTCCCTTTGCAGAAGTCATGCTTTCTCCACAATGGTTGATGAATCCAATCAGTCAGGCCGCTTGTTTGGTCGATCAAGTATTGGAGAAGTATCTAAGTGGTATTATGAGCAAAATCGCTTGGAATATCGTCGTCTGCGGTCAAAAACCGTTCTAAGCTGTTAAAAATTTAGGTTTATATACTTTGCACTTTCACAACTTGAACTTTTTCCCCAAAGGTAATAGTCCAGAAGAAAGTTCGGCTCTTCTGGTTTCTGTGTGGAGGGAAGAAGAATAGGGATAATTTTATAGAAATATAGTCTTCAAAGCCTTGCCTAGCAAGACTCCTACGAATGATAATCAGTGCTTATCACACAAAGTAGAGAAGAGCCGAAAGTTAGACTTGAAAAAAAGACAAAGGAGAAAAAAATGATCTCTCTCTACATCATTGTGTAAGCTTTTTGTTAATGTCACATATTGGGTGCAAGCATTGCGCCCCTAAATTACCCCATATTAGTTGTTATGTGGGGGCCAAGGCATAAGCCCTCCCTCAGATAACTTTTTCTGATAACCATAAGTAAGGGAGAGCCGATAGGGTTCTTCCGTAACCATTTATTGATTATTATTCATTCTTAATTCTCCTGACTACTGACTACTGACTACTTACTCCTAACCTATCAGGACAATTTTTGACTTTTACCAGAGGTCTATTGAGGGTGAATGCGTGGATGGAGTAAACGCTCAACTGGTTGACCGTTTTTTAAATGTTCTTCGACAATCTGATTGACATCCTCTGGTTTAACACGACAGTACCAAGTTTCTTCAGGAATAATTCTCAGCGTGGGGCTAGTGCTACACTGTCCTTGACAACCACTGGTCCTAACGATGACATCTTCTGGGAGAGCTGCCGTTTGCCAAGCTAAAAGAAGCTCGGACGCACCCTGTACCAAACAGGAAGAATGCTGACAGACCATGACAAATCGCTTTTGCGGATAAGACATATTGCCTAAAAAGTTGAAAAATTAGAGAGTTCCCTGTCGATATTCTTGGGAGCAGCTTTGAGGAAGCATACCTTTATTTTGCCCCGAATCCCCGATACTAGCAATATAACTGAACTTTCCCATATAAATATACTAGCTATGACTAAAAGTCTTACAGAGCCTGAGTTAAATCAATACAATACTAATGCCCTTTGCGATGATTTGCGGCGAAAGCAGGCTGAGAGCGGTAGGCAAATCATCTCAAGTCCATTAAAGCAACCACGTCAGTTACAGAGCGATCCCCGAAGAGCGTGATCCAATGTTGTCGGGACTCACCGTTCCCTTAATTTTTTTAGAGAAGGAGCCTCCAGTCGAGTATTCTGGTACTGCTCTGGTGCTGACATCTCCCTAAATCCTCGATCTAAAAAAGACAGGCTCAATGCCTGTCTAAAAAACAAAACAAATTACCTATTAGCTAACCACAAATAAGGAGTTTTTTGCGTCAAATTTCCAAGCAATACCATCGGGATCTCTGATGCGACTCCAATCGGCGAATTCTGTTTCGGATTTATTTTTTTTGTTTCTACCCAAAACGGCTGGGGTAACTCCTAAACGTTTAGCCAAATCCGCCAAACTCATTGATGAGATGGTTTCAGAATCAGAGGTTAGAGATTCTTCCCTAACTTCTGATTCTGATTGGGATAAAGAACTGTCAGAACTGTTCAAACTAGGATTAATTATCTCCTCCGGTTCTTGAATTACCGTTTCTTGAACAGCGATCGCTTCGTTTTTTTCTTCCTCTTTTTCCTCAAATAATTTACCTAAATTGGTCAGAGGTTGGGAGGAGGAAATAACAGGAACCTCCGGGACAGAATTTTCGCTTTTTTCGGCGACAATCAGAGAGGATTTAGCCTCCTGGGATTGCTCTAAACTGGTCAGAGGTGATCTCGAGGCAGTAATCGCAGGAATTTGTTTTTCCTCTATTTCTTCTAAAGAGGGGTCACTCTCATCAAAAATACTACCCAAGGTACTGGCGGTGATAAAGTAATAGGCCATACCCTGATCGCCTACAGCTTTTTTTTGCGCTCCAAATTCCTCAGCTTTTTTGTCTAAAAATTGTCTAGCTAATTTGGCCGTGAGATTGGCTTTTGCCGATAGGTCAATCGGGGTGAGACAACCTTGATTGTCCTGTAAAAGTTGATTGAAATAGGGGTTAATCACCGTCGATAATTTTGACCAGCGATAGTCTTGCCACACCTTGACTGCCAGAGTTAAGAAGAAGACAAGTAGGATCAATGGCCAAGCGGTAAAAACAAGGATGATTAGCACCGCTAGGGGAATGATGAGGACGAGAAACCCCGCCGTTTGACGCTCGATAATTTTTCCAGTCATAATTTCATAAGCTGCCACAATTAAAATTCTTAATGGCTAGTTTGACTATCTCCTGCCATAAGTGTATATGACCAGTTTAGGCTTTATTGGTCACGCCGGTTAGTTCTAGTCGTTCAAACATGGCAAATCGTGCTTTCAGGGCCAGAGAATCATCAAGTTTTGTTAAAAAAACGGCTTTTTGATACTTTTGTTCTAAAGCTTTTTGGATTAACCAATCGGCTAAAAAGGGATTTTTGGGTAGTAAGGGACCGTGAGCATAGGTAGCGATCGCATTGTGGTAAAATGCTCCTTCATAACCGTCCTCTCCGTTATTTCCGTAACCGGTAATCACCTTTCCCAAGGGAGAAACGGTCTGTAAATAGGTACGACCCCCGTGATTTTCAAAGCCAATTACTAGCGGTTTTTCCCCAGTCATAGCTTTTATTTCCTCCGCTAAGGGAGAGGCAGTAATTTCAAAAACCACGTTACCGATACAGCGTTTTGCATTGGGGCCGGGATGTTTACTTACTAGGTCTAATAATCCTAATCCCTCGATTCTTTGACCGAAAGCTGGTTCGTAATAATGTCCTAATAATTGTGGGGAACCACAGGTAAAAACTCCCGGTATTCCTGCCGATAATTGTTCTTTCATCGCTGCCGCTTTTTTACCCTGTAAATCGCGCATAACGATCTCCTGTTGCCGATCCTGCGCTCCACCCCCAACAATTATATCTACTTGATAAAATGTCTCGGCTTCTGTTTGAGCATCTAGGGGAATAATTGTCACAGGAATATCACGCCATTGACATCTTCTTTGGATAGTAATAACATTACCTCGATCGCCGTAGGTACTCATTAAGGTCGGATATAACCAGCCGATTTTTAGTTCTAGTTCTTGCATAATTTTTAATCAGGAGACAGGAGACAGGAGACAGGAGACAGGAGACAGGAGACAGGAGACAGGAGACGGACTGCATCTCAAGTTTGTAGAAATATCAAAAATTATTACAAATATCTGAACAACTGCGTGTAAGCATCTCACAAAAAAAGCTAGTGTAAGCTTGCGCTTATGTCCCCCTTTTCTAATTTCTACAAAATCTTTCGTCCCGTGAGAATCTCTCGTACTTCTAACATAGCAGAATAGGTGGGTAAAATATGTAAAGTTTCATCATTTTTGGTGTTATTAAGGGCAATTTGGATCGCTTTTTTTAGCTCGGATTCAACAATTAAATTAACTGGATAAGCGAGACTATCCTGACTATATTGTAAGCGTAAAGCCATGTCATAAAGTCGATCGCCCGTTACTACTAAAGTTGTTCCCAAACGGGTTAATTTTTCCGTATCCACATCCCAAATCCAAGAAACATCCGTACCGTCGGGGATGCGATCATTGAGAACTAAGAGAGTAGTAGAAGACTTTTCTTTCTGTAAAATATCAGCCACTGCGCGAATTGTTTCATTCATACCCACAGGATTTTTAGACAGTAAAATTCTAACTTTTTTACCCTCAATTTCTAATTCTTCCGCTCGACCAAAAGCCGCTTTAAAACCCTGAACTGTCTCAAAAATTTCTCGATCTTTAATCCCTAATTCCTGGGCTACTAAACCCGCCGCTAAAGTATTATATTTATTATAAACACCGATTAAAATCTGCGGCCAATCGTGACTATGAAAAGCAGGACTACTCTTTTTAAAGCCGCAACTAGGACAACTAAAATCCCCTAAATGGGAGAGATAAACCCCGCGATAATCCAAAGAAGCACCACATTTAGGACAGTAAATAGAATCGACAGCGTGGGGAATTTCTTCTAGATATAATTCCGGCTCACTTAAGCCAAAATATACAACTCTTTGGGGCAGTTGTTGACCCAAATGGGAAAGAGTCGGATCATCAGCATTGAGAATCACTAAAGTATCGGTGGGTAGGGGAGATATGGCCCCTTGCCAACGGCGACTAATCGTATCCACTTCCCCATAGCGATCGAGTTGATCGCGAAACAAATTGAGAGCTAAAATAGCGCGAGGACGACAATCTTTTAAAACCAAAGGGAGAATATTTTCATCCACTTCTAAAATGGCATAATCAGCCTTTAAAGTGCCGAATAAATTGGCATCGGCTAATAAAGCAGTGATTAAACCATTAATTAAATTCGCCCCAGTGGTATTATGGGTGACTTTTGCCCCCTGACGCTCTAGAATAGTTCTTAGGAGTAGGGAAGTGGTAGTTTTTCCATTAGTGCCAACCACCAAGATTACCCCCCCTCGGACTTGCCCACAGAGTAGCGGCAACAAACGGGGATGGAGACGACGGGCAATTTCCCCCGGCAAGACGCTGGCAGCCCCTAAACGGAGTCCTTTAACCACAGCAGTAACGGTTTTAGCCACCGCTACGGCTATCCCTAAACGGATGCGATCAAACAATTGCATGAAGTGAGATTCTTATAGCTGTTTCGTGATTTTACCCCTAAAAGAAGACCCGTAAACGGCGTAAGTTCCCATTGATTCTTCCCTACCGACAAAAAAGACAGCCTATAATTGTAGGTAAGTTTTGCGCCGATTCTACCGCACACGACATTTTAGGGCTAGAGCTTATGGGTTTATTGACAAGATTGGGGATTTCATTGGGATTACTCGCCCTAGGTGGTACTGTGGGAGTGCTAGGAAATCAGTATTTAAGCAGAAAAGAGCCGCTAGAGGTAAATAAACCGCCGGCAATTCTCCCCGCTTCCCTCTCTCTCCCTGTTATTACCCAAACCGACGGTAATGTTAATTTTATCGCCCAGGCCGTGCAGAAAGTCGGGCCGGCGGTGGTGCGGATTGACTCGGCCCGGGAAGTGGCCGACCAAATTCCCGAAGAATTTAAACAGCCCTTTTTTCGGCGCTTTTTTGGTAATGAAGTGCCGATTCCCAAGGAGCATTTAGAACGAGGAACCGGTTCTGGGTTTATAATCAGTACAGATGGACTACTTTTAACTAATGCCCATGTGGTGGAAGGGACAACCCAAGTAAAAGTGACTTTGAAAAACGGTCAAACCCATCAGGGTAAAGTCCTGGGGGTTGACAATATGACCGATGTGGCCCTGGTGAAAATCGAGGCGAAAAATTTACCGACGGTGACTTTTGGCAAGGCCGAAACTTTAATCCCTGGGGAGTGGGCGATCGCTATTGGCAATCCCCTAGGCTTAGATAATACGGTGACAGTGGGCATTATTAGTGCCTTGGGCCGGACTAGCAGCGAAGTGGGGGTTCCCGATAAACGGGTTCGTTTTATTCAAACCGATGCCGCTATTAACCCCGGCAATTCCGGCGGCCCGTTGCTAAACGCCAAGGGGGAAGTTATCGGCATTAATACGGCAATTCGGGCCGATGCTCAGGGTTTAGGGTTTGCTATTCCCATCGAAACCGCCCAAAAAGTGGCGGGACAGCTATCTAGCAAGGGTAAAGCGGAACATCCCTACATCGGTATCCACATGGTGACGCTAAACCCAGAATTACGGCAGCAATTGAACGAAACTAAAGAATTAAACTTTAATATTGACCAAAATGAAGGGGTAATCGTCCTGCGAGTGGTGGAAAATTCCCCCGCTCAAAAAGCCGGAATGCAAGCGGGTGATATCATCGAAACTGTGGCAGGAAACCCCGTTAAAACCGCCGCCGATGTGCAGCAAGGTGTGGAAACCAGTGCGATCGGTGGTAATCTGGAAATCGAGATTAACCGCAGGGGTAAACAACAAACTCTCACCGTTCAACCGGGGGTTTTTCCCAGCAAAACTAGCGATTAAACTACTTTCAACCGGTCAAGGGGCGACCCCTTACCCTACACTGGGAGGAGAGAAAATAGCAGCGGAGCGATCGAAATTGAGGCAGCGGTTACAATTAAAATTATCAATTGGGCGCGGGGCTGCCCTTCTAATCGGTTTGCTGGGATTAACGGCCTGTCAACCTCCCGATCCGCCGAAAATTTCGCCGACAGAATCGCCTAAAATTGAGGAAACTGGCCGGTTAATTCTCAATAATGCCACCTTAGAACAGGCTAACCCCTCCGGACAACCCCTCTGGAAAATTCAAGTCAAAAAAGCTACCTACACCCAAGACCAAAAAATCGCCCGTCTGGAAAATATCAAGGGTAATATCTATCAAGATGGGAAAGTAGTTTTACAGGTTAGTGCTGACCGCGGTGAAGTCTATAAGGAAGGCCAGGAAATTCTCCTCAAAGATAATATTGTGGCTGTGGATCCCCGCAATAAGGCCATTATTAACGCGCCGGAATTGCGTTGGCTACCCAAGGAGGGTGTTTTAATCTCCCCCAAAGGGATCAAAGGTAGTCATCTACAACTAGAAGCTAAGGCGCGCCAAGGACGCTACGACACGCGCCAAGAAAAACTAGAATTACAAGGTCAAGTGGTGGCTACCGCCAAGGAATCCCGTGTCGTCCTGCAAACCGAGCGCCTGTACTGGGAAATTCCGCAACAGGTCATTAGTACCGATCAAAAAGTCGCTTTTGATCGCTATATTGATAAAACTATTATCGATCGCCTGACTGCTATCGGTGGTCGTTGGGAAAGAAAAAATAATCAGGTTATCCTGCAAGAAAACCTCGAATATCGCTCTTTAGAACCACCTTTACAGATTTCTGGTTCTCAGGCAATTTGGAACTATCAAAATCGTAGCCTAACTTCCGATCGCCCCACGGAAATTTTTCAATATCAAGATCAAATCACTATTACTGGTAATCGTGTGGTGGTGGAATTAGGCAATCGTATCGCTTATCTCAAGGATGGGGTTAAGGGAATTAATCAGAAAACTGGGGCGCAATTGTATAGTCAGATCTTAACTTGGAAAATGTCGGAAAAAATTGTCGAGGCCGAGGGGAATATTATCTATGAACAACAGGAACCAAAATTTAATCTCACTGGCGATAAAGCGATCGGCACTTTAGAAGATAATAACATTGTTGTTACCAGTAGTTCCCCCGATCGAGTTGTCACCGAGATTTATCCCCGTTAACAGGGAAAATTAGCCAAAAAAAACTCTCCCCAAAAAAGGGAGAGAGGGGGGGTAAATATTTAAAACCTTACCATTTGAGCAGGTTAAACTGTTCCATATCGATCGTGTCGCGGTTACGATAGATAGTCAGGATAATCGCTAAACCCACGGCTGCCTCGGCTGCCGCTACGGTAATCACGAAAATAGTAAAAATTTGGCCTCTGATATTAGCGGGGTCAAGATAGTTGGAAAAACCCATTAAGTTAATGTTAACGGAATTGAGCATCAATTCGATCGACATTAAAACCCGGACGGCATTGCGACTGGTGACTAAACCGTAAATTCCGATACAAAACAAAGCCGCCGCTAATAACAAATAATACTCTAACTGAATCTGCATGATACCTCTTTCTTTGGTCTTATTTAGGGGCGGTTAATTCTCTAGGTCGTTCGGGTAATGTTAAAGCTGTGGCCGTAGGTTCTTCAGCTTTTAGGGTAGGGATAAGGTCACGACGAGCTAAAATAATTGCTCCGACCATGGCCATTAATAATAGCACAGAAGCTAATTCAAAGGGTAGCAAGAAATCACTAAAGAAATGCTTACCGATTTCTACTAAAGTATTAGTCACTACTGCGGGAGAAGTGCTAGAAATTGACCAAGGTGTGATTAAAACCATGGTCGATAACAGTACAAATAAACCCACACAAACTAAAGCAGTAGATGCCTGACGAATCCAACGTTTAGGAATATCAGAAAAGTCCTCTTGCTTATTAACAAGCATAATGGCAAAGAGAATTAAAACGTTAATCGCACCCACATAAATTAGAATTTGTGCCGCCGCTACAAAGTCAGCATTTAGTAAGAGATATAAACCAGAAATGCTGATAAAAACACCGCCCAATAAAAAGGCGGAATAAACGATATTAGACAATAGTACCACGCCTAAAGCTGTCCCGATTACTAGGGCTGCTAAAATGCCAAAAGATACTATTTGAACGCCCTCGGCTAAATTCACAGTAGTTTCATCTCCTTTTATGTTTGAGAGTTATTAATTATTAGTTATCAGTTATCAGTTATTACTGTTAAATTTCCAACTCCTGACGGCTGATAGCTAACTGCTAATTAATCGGTAATTTCTTCTGGACGTTTACCAGCGCGTTGACTACCGACGGGTAAATCGTGGGGTTCGATGACACCTTTAGGCAGATAACCTAATTCCCTCAGAGGTGTTACCATCGGGTCTTGGGTGACTTTGTAGGGTAAACGGCCTAGGGCGACGTTATCATAGTTTAATTCATGACGATCATAGGTCGCTAGTTCGTATTCTTCGGTCATCGATAGGCAATTAGTCGGACAGTATTCCACACAATTGCCGCAGAAAATACAGACCCCAAAATCGATACTGTAGTGTTTGAGTTCTTTCTTTTTAATTTCCTTGTTAAAAGTCCAATCCACTACTGGTAAATTAATCGGACAAACTCGCACACAAACTTCACAAGCGATACATTTATCGAACTCAAAGTGAATTCTACCCCGATAACGTTCCGAGGGAATTAACTTTTCGTAGGGATACTGGACGGTAATCGGACGACGACGCATATGATCAAAGGTAACGGATAAACCTTCGCCGATGTATTTCGCCGCTTGAATGCTACCTTTGGCGTAATCGCTGACTTGTTTGAGGATGTTAAACATGATGGTCAGAGGGGTAGTAGGTTAACAGGACAAAAACGGAAATTAACCGCCAAAAGCAAAGGGAAAAGCTAGTTTTAGGGCGGCGGTAAGTAGTAGGTTAACTAAAGATACCGGTAGGAGGAATTTCCAGCCTAAATCGAGTAATTGGTCAATGCGAACCCGGGGTACGGTCCAACGCAAGAGAATAGCGATGAAGATGAGGAAATAGGCCTTTAATACTGTCATCGTAATCCCTAGGGAAGCAGTGATAATTTGTAGCCAAGGATTGGTTTCACTAACTCCCAACCAGCCGGCCAAAGCATTGACGGGGATAGGAAATTCCCAACCGCCAAGATAGAGGACGGCGAAAACTAGGGCCGACAGCACGAGGTTAACGTAGGAACCCACATAAAAGAGAGCGAATTTCATCCCCGCGTATTCGGTTTGATAACCGGCGACTAATTCCTCCTCCGCTTCAGGTAAATCGAAAGGCAGACGTTCACACTCAGCTAAAGCGGCAATCCAGAAAATCAGAAACCCCACCGGTTGGCGCCAGATATTCCAGCCTAAAATGCCATAACCGGATTGTTGTTCGACAATATCAATGGTACTGAGACTATTAGACATCATCGCGATCGCTAATACCGATAAAGCCAAGGGAATTTCATAACTAATCGATTGCGCCGCCGCCCGTAGGCCTCCCAGTAAGGAATACTTATTATTTGAGGCATAACCCGCCATTAATAAGCCAATGGGGGCAATACTGGACAAGGAAATCCATAAAAAGATACCTACGTTTAGGTCAGTAATCACCAGATTTTGACCGAAGGGGACGATGAGATAGGAGACAAACACCGGCATCACCACCAAAATCGGCCCGAAGAGGAATAACCAAGGGTCAGCTTTAGCGGGGACGACATCTTCTTTAAAGACTAATTTCAGACCGTCGGCGACCGGTTGTAAAACGCCCAAGGGTCCTGCGTATTCCGGCCCGATACGCTGTTGGACGGCGGCGGAAATTTTTCTTTCTAACCAGACGCACACTAAAACCCCCACTGTGGCGGCTATAATCATCAGGAACATGGGTAAAGGCATCCAAATCGCTTTAGCCAGTCCTCCACTTAATCCCAAGTCTGTTAGGGATTTAATGAAACTTTCTTGTAAATCTATGCCTTGATTCATATTTGGCGATCGCTGTACTGTCAATAGTTCGGCATGGTCTGAAGATTTTTAAGCAAATCTTATAGCCTAGTATACAGTTAGTCGGTCTGAGGGTTATCAGAAAGTGACAAAGGCTTCAACTCATTAGCAGCCAAGAGAGTCAAGGAATCTTGATTCCCCCGCCGAGAATAGCTATTAGTCAATAGTTAACCTAGGTTGCTACCTATGGGATTAAGCAAAAAAAGCTGCTACAAAAAGCAACAGATCAGCGATGCGGAAGTGATGACCACAGCTATAGTTGCCACCCTGTATGACAGTGGCAATTTTGAGAAAGGGAGAAAAGCAATGTCACAACCACAGTATATTCCGAGTGATCAGAAAATGAACAAAGGATTCAAGACTTATCTCAAGAGTTGGCAGAATGTCTCTATAAACAATCTCAAGTTAAAAAAATTAATAACTTGGGAGAAATAGAGGTAACGGTTAGAGACTTAATGATTCAGTATGTCAACCCAGAAATCGGTATTTTTTTGTCAAAACAAGTACCGAAGAAACCGGCAGTAGGCTCCGAACAGTAAAAAGTATTTTGGGGGAATTACCCATTACAGAAAAACAAGCAAAGAGATTAGAAATAAAGCCTCGAACTCAGATGAGTCATATCTTAGAGAAGCACTGTTTACTACTGAGCGGCGATGAATAGAGATGAAAAAGCAGAGAAGAAAATCAAATCATTGACAGGAATTGCTGTTTCTCACAGCACGCGGCAACGCCTTGTACATCGCTATCATTTTGAAGAATTATCCTCTAACACAGAAGTGGAAGAAATGAGCATAGATGGTGGGAAGGTACGACTCAGAACTGCCAAGGGGGAACCCTTAATTGGGCGTGATTATCAAGGAGTGAGTTTTCACCAATTGGGGGTAGCTGCCTTTTTTCAAGATAACTCAGCTTTATTAGATTTCGTGAATTCTCAAGTTTTGGCTAATCCTTTAGTTTGTTTAGGGGATGGGCATGATGGTATCTGGAACTTATTTCGTGAGATAGGAGAAAAAGAGCAACGCCTTGAGATTTTGGACTGGTATCATTTAATGGAAAACCTCTATAAAGTTGGGGAGTCATTCCAGGGAATAGAGGAGGTCAAGTCTCTTCTCTGGCAAGGTAAAGTAAAAGATTCTATCTCATGTTTTGAGGGATGCTCAGGTTCAAAAGTTGGCTCTCTTATTCTTTGTGTGATCTCGCGTAGCGAGCGCGTTGCGACCAGTTTAACTTATATAGGAGCGATCGATCTTTGTGTCCTTTGTGTCTTTCTGGTTCGTTCCACTGGCTCGCCAGCAGAACTGTATCTTAGAATACATTTTACCCACCAAACCCGAGAGAGCCAAAAGTTGAGAATTTTATCATTTATTTGAACAAGCATAAACATCGAATTATCAATTATGATTATTTTCAGAAAGAGGAGATTTCAAACAAATTGGTTTTCGTCTCAAAATTACTGGTGCGAGTTGGAATTCTGGCAATGTACCGCAAGTCCTTCGTCATCGTTGTGCCTATCTGAATGGTTCTCTTTTTTAACTTTTTTATTGATCTTATTAAGTATTTCTACTTATGGCCAAAGTGAGATGCTCCCCACTGATAACTGATAACTGATAACTGATCACTGATCACTGATAACTGATCACTGAAAATGCACGAACTAGGAATTACCCAAAATATTATTGAACTTGCTTTAGAACATTCGCGAGGAATGAAAGTTAAGCGCGTGGTGTTGGAGATTGGTAAACTAACGGCAATTATGCCAGAATCGATCGCTTTTTGTTTTGATACCTGTTGTCAAGGTACTAATATAGAGGGGGCGATGTTAGAGATTCTGGAAATTTCTGGTTTAGGACAGTGCCAAGATTGCGGAAATGAGCTAGAACTAGAATATCCCTACGGCATCTGCGATCGATGTGGTAGTCGCAATATAGTCATTTTACAGGGTCAAGAATTAAATCTCAAATCGTTGGAGACAGAATCCTTATGTGTGTAACCTGTGGTTGTTCTGATAACTCGGAAGTAACGGTAACTAATCCGCAAACGGGAACCCATGAACATATTTTAGCCGATGGTACTGTTATTAGTCATAGCCATCACGATCACGAGCATGAGCATCCCCATCATCCCGCGGAAATTCACGCTCAAATTCATGGTAATATTCTCCAAGTTGAGCAAAATCTGCTGGCAAAAAATAATCTATTAGCGGCACAAAATCGCGGTTGGTTGAAGGGGAGAAAAACTGTTGCTCTTAATCTGGTTTCTTCCCCCGGTTCGGGAAAAACTACCCTGTTAACTCGCACAATTGCCGATTTAAAAACCGCTATTCCTATCAGTGTCATTGAGGGAGATCAAGCTACAGCTAATGATGCTCAAAAAATTAGTGAAACCGGTTGTCAGGTTATCCAAATTAACACTGGAACAGGTTGTCATTTAGAAGCATCAATGGTAGAGAGAGGATTAATCGAACTCGATCCACCGATGAATTCTTTAGTCATGATCGAAAATGTCGGTAATCTAGTTTGTCCTGCTTTATTTGATTTGGGAGAAAATGCCAAAGTCGTCATTCTTTCCGTCACCGAAGGGGAGGATAAACCGATTAAATATCCCTATATGTTCCACGCTTCTCAAGTCATGATCTTGACAAAAATAGACCTACTACCCTACGTTAATTTTAACCTCGATCGCTGTTTAGATTACGCCTATCAAGTTAATCCCAATCTGAAAGTTTTTCAAGTTTCCGCTACCACAGGAGAAGGTTTAGATGCTTGGTACGGTTGGTTAAAATCACTGATTTAAGTTAAGTAGTAACACACCAAAAAAGTTCAGTCTAACCCCTAAAAACAATGACCCTAGCACTTGACCAAAATATTGATAATCAACTGTTGACTAAATTTCAACCCAAGATTATTGAAAATGAGGAAGAATATGAGCAAGCTCGTCATCTTCTGCTTAATCTAATTAGTAAACAGGATCGACTACCAGAAGAAACCGCGATGGTTAAATTAATGGCGACAATTATTAAGGATTTTGATGCCAAACAACCTCAACCCGAACCAGCTTCACCGCAGGAAGTATTATTACACTTAATGGGAGCTAACAACATGAAACAAGCTGATTTAGTTGGTAAAATTGGTTCTAAGGGGGTGGTTTCTGAGATTGTTAATGGCAAGCGATCGATTAGTAAAGCTCAAGGTAAAATTTTAGGAGAGATTTTCAATGTTTCCCCCGCTGTATTCATTTAATTCTCTATTAGTTTTTAATGAAAACAGCCGTCATTGTTCCCCCGATTAAATGTCAAGGTATCAAAAATAAACTGGTATCATCAATCAAAAGTTTAGCAGATCATCAAAACTTTGATCGCTGGATAGAACCCTTTTGTGGTTCGGAAGTGGTAGCTTTTAATTTACAACCCAAAAAGGCCTTACTTGCTGATGCCAATATTCATATAATTAACTTCTACAATGACCTAAAAAATCAGCAGATCAACCCTAATCTTGTTAAAGAATTTCTCGACTCGAAGAAAATGGCAACTTACTCAAAGAAAAAGGAGCAAACTATTATTATCAAGTGCGAGAAAGATTTAATCAAAATCACAACTACCTAGATTTTTTATGGCTCTTCGGGAATTGTTATGCAAATAAATAACCTAAGTTGCCACCCATAGATTAACACTAAAAGCAAGAACAAAAAGCATTACTTTAAGCTCAAACCCTTTAGCAGTAACAGCATGAATAGATTTGGGTAAAAGCTGGGATAGCAAGCTACCACTCGTTTCAATTACCTGGCGTTTATATCCCTCTTCTGTCACTCTAGGGAACGGGAAGACAGAAATGACAGGGAAAAACGAACTCTAATAGGGAATTGATAAATCGATTAATTTGGGTATATAGAAAAGAAAAGTAGTGAATTAGTCGAGGAGTAAAGAAAACACAGAGCCAAGATTTTAAACGATTCAAGTAACCGAAAGGCTCAATAAATAATCGAATATTGTTTAGGTTATCTTGACCTCCTTTCCCTAGAGACCACCAAGGATGAGTGCTCGCAATTGCTCTGGCCGTTTTCTGGTCGGATGACCGATTTTCTTTTTGCTCTCGCTCTTGAAAAACTGACCCTTGAAGGCTAACCATTAGGTACACACTCATGACTAGCTCCCACCATTTTTCGATGTCGCTATAATGGGTTAGACGATAATCTGACCATCCGAATTCGTTTTTACTTTGCCGGAAACCGTACTCTACCCACGTCCTCTCCCCGTAAATATTGCCCACTTCTTCAACACTTAGGGCTGGCTGAATAATGGTAAAACCCTTTTAAAATAAAGCTTTTGACCTGTTCTTGTAGTACATCGCTTGGTACAAAAAACAAGGGCAACAAAGCCTGAAACGACCGGCTACTGACTCGGAGACGACCGACTCCTACCCCCAGGAAAAACTTTTTCAGCAGACCCCACTTAGACACTCGATTCTCGTCATGACATACCAGGTCGTTTCCTCGGATATCGTCTCTTTATCTGTCGTGATCTCCCAGTATCTTAACTTCCTTCTTTTTCCCCAAATTATCTCTCTAATATACCGTTTCTCTCTCTCTCCATCACTATGAATACGGTCAAAAATATGCCATCGATTTCTTCGGACTCTCTGCCCAGGTCCCATTAGTAACGAGTGGTTGCTCCGAATCGCTACCGCATATTCTATAGTTATTTCAAATAAGAACGAGACGCTAGGCGACACAATAAGTACGAATAATTTCATCAAGGGATGTACCCACAGGAGCATACATTCTCGCTCTCTTTAATGCACTAAAATCATGCTCGATATCATTTAAGTCAGGAGAGTATGTTGGCAAAAACACTACCTGATGACCTGCTTCCTCTACCAGTTGTCTAATCACTGTCTTCCGATGAATTGGTGCATTATCCATAATTAATATTGATGTCATGGTTAAAGAGGGCAATAAATATAAAGATAACCAGCCTTCAAAGCCTTCCGCAGTCAGGCTTCTCGTAAATATCATTGGTGCAATCAAGTCTTTTTTCCCCTTTCTTCTCCCAGGGACAAGGTTCTCTCTTTTTCCTCGTTTTCCTTGTCTATCTCCAAAGACTTTCTTCCCTTTTTTTGACCAGGCATAAAGACAGTCTTGAAATTATTCAAACCCAGACTCATCAATAAATACAAGGCTTTTACCACCATATATTTTAATCAATTCTCTCAGGGTTTTATAATATTTTATTCTTTCTTCTCGGTTTCTTTCTCTATAACGAAGTTCTTTCTTTTTTCTGGTGATTTCCATTTTTTTTAAGGCATAGCAAATGGCACTTGGTCTCACTCCAAACTTCTCGGCTCTATCTCTTAATCTTGCTTCGGGATTTTCTTGGACATCTCTTTCTAGTGCTTTCCAGTCCAGCTTTCTCTGACGGTGTTTTACCTTTGTTGCTGACCCTTCTTCCCTACTCAGCCATCTATATATTGTTGCTCTCCCTATCTTAAATAGAGCGGCAGCTTTAGTTATGCTTCCTCCATTCTCTACATAATCGATTACCTTTTTTCTCAAGTCTAGACTATAGGACATTTTTCTGTATGGGTTGCTCGTTTCTCCTTATTTTACCTTATTTTTCACTTGTCTCACAATTATTTGAAATGACTATATCTCCTTCTTTTAATCTTTCTTTTGGTTTGTAGAACTCGCTTATTAACGGGATGGTCATACCTTCAATCAACCCATTATGGGTTGACACTCACAATCCCGTTCTCTACTTTTCCGATATTTCCGATGTATTGTCTTTTCACATAATCTGTCGTTTTTCCTTTCTTCTTATCCCCTGTTTCGTCTATTATTACGGTAATTTCTCTTTTCACTAACACGGATAATATTAATTTTAATCTCCTTTCTTTCAGCGCCTTGGCTAACCAAGGTGAACTCGTCAAAAAATGGTGTAACCCTTGTTCGTTTTCTAATCCTACCTCTCTCGCTATCGCCGGCAAGGTCTTTCTTTTTATCTCCGAGAGCAGACCGATATGCAGGTATTTGAAATACTCGTAACTTCTCACTTCGGAAAATAGGTCTCGATACAGGGAGCAGTATTCATCTACTATCGTGACTGTTTTTTGGTCGGGACGTGGCTTAACCATAGACCCCCTCTCACTTTCGGGGCTTTTATCTCTATTCTAACTCTCCCCTTCTGACAGAAGAGGGCTATAGCGTTTCTCATAAAGATGAAGTATGACATAATTTTGCCTTATCTCTTGGCGACCGGCTACTGTTAACCATTCCCTGTTCCCTAAAACCAGATACTTCGTACCTCACTATTAAGATAACTGCTATAGTGCAACAAGAAATTGGACATAGCCAGCTACAGGTCTTTTAGAATTGTGCTTAGGCATAGCCGAGAGTTGGATATGTTCCGCTTCAAGCAACAAGTCTTCAGTCTCATAGTCGTTGTAAGCTTTATCTGCATAAACAACGCTACCGACCGGTAAATCGAAGGGAAATACTCTCAAACCTCTAACATCGGCCAATGAACCTTTCAAGAGAAAAAATTCCACAGGCTCTCCTGTTTCTGTAACCATCAGATGAATTTTAAGGCCATAGAAATATCGCTTCTTACTGGCTTGATCACCTCGATAAGCCTCGTCACCACCATAGATTTTTGACCTTGGCATACGGATATTGTCACAAACTGGGATGCTCCCGCTATCAATACTGTAAACAGACTCGGTGTTCAGATGCTTCCAAGCTTGTCCCAAGGCTTCAAATAAAACCAATAGCATCGGCTCAACTCTGTGTAATCGGCGATTGAAGCGACTACGACTAATCATATTCGGAATATACTGTGGTTGTGACATTGCTTTTCTCCCTTTCTCAAAATTGCCACTGTCATACAGGGTGGCAACTATAGTCACAAAGGCAATAAATCGCTATAATCTCATCCTTCATTTTTTTGGCTGCTACTCGTCTTTTATCTTTTGTAGCAGCTTTTTTTGCTTAATCCCATAGGTAGCAACCTAGGTTAGTTAGGGTCTGAATCTATCAATGTTCCCAGCTGTTTCTTAGCGCCGACAACCTCAGTTAGTTACCAATTATTCACAGGAAAAAAATACAGCCATTTTCTCAAGACAACATCCGATAAGTTTTACCGATTGTTAAAACCCAGTTATCGAGCGTTTCTCGCCAATCGCCGCTATTTAGGGTTTGCTGAAAAAATCTAAAAACCCTGTTGGGTAAGACTTTTAGACTTTTTGTTAATCAAAAAGTACCAGGCATGGGAGTGATCAGGGGGAAAATTCCGGGACTTTTTCCCTGAAAATTAGGTAATTGGCCACCTCAAAACTGGTAAAACCCCACACCCCCCCTGCCCCCCCGATGTCGGGGGGGCAGGGGGCAGGGTAGGGTTGATTCATTTAAATTAAGTACAGCTGATTTTGAGTCAATAAATTTGAATGAAAATTCTCAAGTTTATCTTTTTCTAACCAAAAGAGTTAGTCACAATAACTAAT
>VYLS01000058.1_pt2 | contig 20440 bp, 21 predicted proteins | sample 5114231 | NCBI WGS metagenome assembly VYLS01 (sample SAMN12291800, study PRJNA351875) | freshwater metagenome | isolation source: freshwater lake | place: USA: Michigan, Lansing Lake | collected 2013-08-14 | reverse complement strand
TCTGTGTAAGACAGTACATGGTTTTTTAACTGTGGTATGCGACGGTGGTGGAAGCAGAAACTTAAATCGTGAGGTTTAGGAATCGCCGCACTTTTAGGGCGGCGAGGATGTCAAATTCAATAGGATAAGGATCAGCCGTAATTGTCCAGCCGTCTTTAATTAAGGCATTTTTAACGGCTTCGTGATAGAGGTCTTTTGCTGGCATTTGCCTCCTTCTATTTTGATCACTGGATTTATTATAAGCGATCGCCCTCCTCTTCTCACAGTAAAATAGCGATCGCCTCTTCCAAATTTTTATTAAAAACGCGATCGCCTATCGGTAGATGTCCTTTCGATGTCCAATATCTAAAATAATCACCTTTTTTGCGGAATCATCTATCGCGTAAATAACGCGATAAACTCCAATCCGAATCCGCCAGCCTTCTCGTCCTGTCAGTTTGAGACACCCTGCTGGTCTTGGATTGTCAGCTAATGCTCTAATCCCGTCTCGAACTTTCTGATAACTATCTTGGGGAAGATTAGCTAAAGCCTTAGAAGCTTGTTTTTTAATCGCAATAGTGTAATTCATTGACGACTATTTTCAATTTCGGCGATCGCCTCTTCAAAAGGAATTTCTTCCTCTTCCAAAATAGCTAAATCATAGGCTCTAATAGCATTCAATTCTTCAGAATCTTCTAGGAGTTTTCGATATTCCTCTATATCTAAAAGAATACCGATTTGATTACCCTGTTCATCAGTAATATACTTTTGCTTTAATGGCATTGATAATTACCTTGTTTGTTAATTTTATCCCCTATTATAGCTCAAATTTCTCCTTCATCCTCAACTCAACAGCGATCGCCACTCTCGCCTTTACAGAAAAACAGCGATCACCCTTCTCAAACTTAATAAAACAGCGATCGCTCCAATTAAAGTTAAGATGAGAAACTATACCTCAACTTATCCTAAGAATTAAAGATTAAAAAGTATTTCCTATTCTACAAACTAATGGTATTAATTTAGCTAGAGTTGAGGGTTTGACTTTAGAAAATTGGAATGCTATAATAATGCCTAAATACCAATATTCGGAATAAGTAATTATGCTATCTTTAGACTTCTTAATTAAAGAATTGAATAATAATGGTAGCGAAGTAATAGATATAATTAAAATTTATTCCCCAAACACCATTAAGCAAAAAGTTATGGGAAATCCGACAGAGGGCAATTTCGGCTGGATTGCAACTGCTCAATGAAGACGAAATAGAACAAGAACTTGCTGCACGTCGAGGAGGATGGATGGATGCACTTCATGTTGCTGCTGCGCTGCAAATTCAAGCTGATGAACTAATCACCACCGAAAAGCCAACCAAACCAATGCACCGAGTCAGGGAAATTCAGATTGTTTCAATCTAATGTGACCGCTGAAGGGGTGACAACGAGTTGCTTGTCATACTAAATCCAGTTATTAAAAACTGATTATGTATTCCCCCTTTTGCATGAGTGCATGAGTAGAAAACGGGTTTCTCCGAGAAACCCGTTTTCTGTGCGTTACTCAGTCTCAACTTAGTTGGGGTTTAACAACCTTTCTAGGTTTTGTTCACAGTTCTCTTTATGGGAGAGAATATTTAATTTTTCAGAAAGATGTAAGGCTTGTTGCCAGTGATTAATAGCTGATTTAAGATCATGGGTTTTTTCTTCAAATTCTGCCAAAACAATTAAAGTCTCTAGTTCTATATATCTTTCTCCAATATCGAGGGCAATATCTAAAGCTTGATTAAGATATTGATAGGCTAGATCATCCTTTCGAGTGATACTATAAATTTCTCCTAATCCAGCGCAAGCATGGGCAACACTCGCCACATCTGAAATAGCTAAAGCTTTTTTCTTTTGTTGTTTAAAGTATTTTTCAGACTCCTGAAAATTTGCTTGTTGCCCATAAATTGAGGCTAAATTTCCCAAAGACAAAATAATTCCTGCTTCATCGGTTATTTGCTCAGATAAGTTAAGACTTCTTTGAGTATAATCGATAGCTTGATTCAAATCATTGATTCGCCGGTGTGCTTCTCCTAAATTTCGTAAAGCTATTGCTTGATAAATAAGATTTTTAATTTTTTCTGCCCATTTTAAGTATTTTTCTAAACAAGCAATAGTCTGGTCAATTTTTCCCTGATAACCATAACAATTACCCAGATTTAAATAAGCAACATTAATAATCTCAAATTTTTCGTCACAATCGGGAATAATCTCGGCTAGATTTAAAACTTCATTCATTCCTATTTCAGCGCTTAAATATTCCCCTTTTATTCCATCAATTGTGGCTATATTTCCTTTTCCTCTTGCTTTCCAAAGAGGATTATTTAATTGCTCGGCTAAGGATAAGAGTTTCTCCGCATAATTTTTTGCTTGGTCAAATTGTCCTAATTCTCGATACATATAACCAAGTTCACTTAAACAGAGAAAATCGGTTTCATTGTCAAGATTTCCTAATAATTCTTTACACAGTTTTATGCCATCTTCATAGCGTCCCCAGATGCGTAATTGTTTGTGCAAAGGGAAAGAAGTTGGATCATGAATTTCTAAGGGTAAAGAAAATAAAGATTTAGCTTCTTTATACCAACCTAATCGACATAGACAGAGAAATGCTTCCACATAACGACTTGCCCGTTCTTGAATAGAGAGCTGCTGTCCCATTTTATCCTTAATATGGCGTTCATAACCAATTAAATGCCAGATAAATGCGCCAAAATGTGCTTTTTCAAAATGACTTCCTGTCGCCCCTAAAATTTCCCCTTTTTGTTTAACTTGAGCGAGTTCTCCAAAAACAGTAAAATCGATACTTGTGAGACGTTCTTTGACTCTTAATTGAGGAGATTGAAAATCATTCATGATTTGGTTTTCCTTCTTTTCTTTGGGTAGATACTAGATGCTTGAAAGCAACATTGCGAATTAAGCTGTGCTGTTTGATATGTGGTTCATATCCCGGTTGTTTTTGAGTTTCTACTAAATAACGGTTAAACAAGGTAAAAAGAGCTAGGTCTAAATCTTGTTCCTCGTATTCTGAAAATAATTGAAGATTTTCAAACCACGCATTTTTAAATTCAAAAGATGAATAAGTGGAACCATATATAAGCAATAAATAAGCAGTTTTAAAAGTTTTTTCAAGTCGCTCTATTGTTCTTTCGACTTCCTCCTCTAGCAGTTGTTTTCGTAATTGTTTGGTCATTAAGTTAACTTTGTAATAATCATCAGGATTGGCTTTTTGAGCTTCATCAATCATTTCTCTTAATCGTCGAAATCGGGATTTATTCTCGTCATAATAAGTGCCGATATTTCCATTCAGTCTATCAATAATATCACCAGAAATTAAGCGGATAGCGAGAGGATGTCCCTCATAAAGTTTTCCGATCTCTTTAAGGTAAGCAAGGTTACGTCCATGAAGAATTAATTCGACTTCTGCTTGTTGAAATAAGCGTTCAAATAACTGTAAACTTTCCTGATCCTCTAATCCCATTAATGGCTGAATATGCCAATATTGATCTTGACTAAAAGTTTCAAAATCTTCAGGCTTATCCTGCGAAGTTATCACAATTCGAGTCTGACAATTTTCGGCTTCTAATATTTTTTGAAAAAAGACTCGCCAGAGGGGGTCTTTAAAGCGATTACTGCCATCTTGTTGTTCTCCTTGTAAAATATTTTCCATTGAATCAAACCAAATCAATCGACGATTATTGCTCAGATGATTAACCAGTTGAGTTAATAATTGTTCTGGGTTTTTTGCTTGTTTTGCCGTAACAGGTTCATCGCCACGATTGAGTAAATCAATAGCTGTGCTGATAAAGTTTTGTGCTTCTGATTGCGACTGTTGATCCTCCCGTTGATTAAACCCATCAAAATCAATAGGCAGTTCAGGAGGAAACCCTTCTTGACACAAAGCTAAGGCCAATTTGTAGGCGAGGGCAGTTTTCCCAATACCTGTTATTCCTGTAATCACGACAATGCGACAATCACCTCTTAGTTTTTCCAGTAAATCACTTTGAAGAGACTCTCGCCCCACCCAGATAGGCTCGATATCTTGAGTCAGTTTTTGCAAAAGATTATCTAGATCTGCGACTTTTGAAGGGTCGATGTTCAAAGCTCGACAAAAGGAAACAAAACCTCCTAATCGAATGTTTTCCCTCCTTAAAAATCGATCTAAAGTCTCTGGGGTGCAATTCAAAGCGTAACGTCGGAGATTGAACAATTCCTCCCAATTGGTATCAGGTTCAGCAAATTGACTAGCTTCTGTGCATAAATGCTCTCTAGTCCAGCCTTCTTTTTGTTTTTGCGCCCATCGAGTTTTGACTTGCTCAAGTCCCGCTACGGAGAGTTTTAACTTCATTGCTCTCTATTCAATCTACATAAGTTTATTTCTCTATTGTTGATCAATTATCCCCAGAAATTCTCATTTTTTGAAAAACTTTCTCTCAATGTGACTAAGTACATATCAGCTATTTGCTCAATTATAGGTATAGGAAGCCATTCAAGCTTTCTAATTCTTTCTAATTCCAGCTTCTTTTGCTTTTTGCGCCCAAAAATCATCGTTTTGCTTGCTTCTCCGTAGAAATCTAAGGATTTCTATCGCTTTACTCCCAATGAAGAGAGCCTCATTGCTCGTTGTCCTCTTCTTAAGGGTAGCAAAATGGCTATTTCTCAAATAATCAACCAAACCAATGGTAAACAGTTTACATCATTATCATCTACATCGGTGCGGCTACTGTCGTCGGATGGAGTTGATGTCAATCACTTATTTAGCGGTCAAATACCAGAGCGTCACTATGAGCAACTTTCTTGTTGGCTTAATTTAAAACCAAACGAGGAAAAGGACTTAACGGCACAAACATTTGCAACGCTAAAGACCACAAATTACACCCAAAAAGATCCCCTATTCACTTTAAGGACTGTCCGAAGAATGTTACAGGATAACGGTCTTCTCTTTGTCTATGATATATCCCAAACCCCTGATATTGAGCAATATGTGAAGATTCTGTTTTCTTGTGCTGGATTTATTGTATTAAATAACATTGGCAACTGCTGGATTCTTTGCAAAAGAGCCTTACTTTCTTTTGATGTGCCAAAGGTCAAAGGTTATCTGGTCAAGGAAGCGGAAACACCAGCAGAAATTGAATCCTATTTCTTATTTCTCAAGAATCGCTATCCTGAGTCACAAAATTATTGCAAAGAAATCGACGATTTATTTACTCACCAATCGGTTATTTTTCTAGCCTATCCTGAACAGAATCCCTCTCAGGTAATCGGTGTTGCACGTTATACCTATTCTCTGCCTGAATATGGCTACTATTTGCCTTGTCAACTGGCAACATTTTGTGAAGGAAAACACATAGGAAAGCATTTGATGTTACCCAAAAATGTAACAAGCATCGGAGAAAGTCTCTCTCTCTATGATGAAAAGGGAACTGGCAAAAAAGGAACAAGTTATCTTGTTTATCAGCAATTGATTCGAGCTATCTTGACTTACAAACATGATATTGCTCACACTGAAATTTCCTACACGACTTATCCAAAAGGGGACGAAACCATTGAAGCACTCTATAAAGAACGTTTTGGATTTAAGCACACTCTACACGATAATGAAAAAGTTTGCTTAAAATATGGAACATTTGCCGGTCAATGGTATCTCATTGAACTGGAGCAGTGGATGATTAAGCATCAGTACCACAACGCTGACCAGATTTTTCATAAACATAAGGAAGCGTTTGCGGTGTGAAGTCTAGCTCAATAGTTTGCCGATAAATACTAGATTTTGGGAACTTAAGGTAAATTATCCTGAAAATTGGCTATATCCTTAAGTGTCCCGAAGTCAATCTCAGCTTTAGATGTCATATTCCTTACTCTATAAGGGTTTGAGGCTATTTTAAAATTGATACCAGTTTGGGTAGATTCCCAAATTATTCTCAAGCTATACTGGCATACCAGATGCGGCCTGTTCAGCCGAAACTTAGAAATAAGTGGATGATTGGCTTTTGTCGAATAACCGATAGGTTAGAATTCGCACTTTACCTGAATAAATTGTATGGTTTTGGTGTATTATGTATCAACAACAAGTTCAACTTTTGGGAAATCCTTTAACGCTTAAAGTCAGCAATCCAGATGTTAATCAGTCCTGTAATATTATTGGAATTGATAACAATGGAGAAGGGAAATCTTTATACGTCTATAATGTCGTAGCGGATGCGTTAGAATCTAATAAACGCAATATTGAAGACTTAATCAAGGAATATGAAAGACAGACAAATATTGCTTTTAAAGTTTTGATTGCGCTATCCGATGGCGTTATTTGGGTACTAACCACTGTTATGAGTATCTTTACCTCTATCTTCGGAGGAGTTGGTGGTGCTGGAATTTATGGCATCATGTTTGTCTTAATTATCCTTGCTTTGTTGGCGATAGCATGGATTTACGCTTTAATGGTAATTCTACCTCTTATGGCAATTTCTTATGGTACTAGACTGTGGTTAGAACAAGTTTCTAAAAAAGCCATAGAACAATTAAGCAGAGACGCAAGAGAGGTGGCGCGTAAATCTTTAAAAGGAACTCAAGATTCCTTACAATTACCTGAAAATAATTCGTAATCTACCTCAAAAATTATCTTTTTTCTAAGCCAATAAGAGGGTTTAATGAACAGTTTCTGGCAAGACTTTTTTACCTTTCGGAAAATGGTTAGCATTACCATTATCAAGTTTCTCTATATCTTAGGCTTGTTTCTGATTACCCTAGGAGGTTTAAGTGGACTATTTGTGGAACCTTTAGCAGGAATCGCTACTTTAATTATTGGTAATTTATTCTGGCGAATTTTCTGTGAATCATTGATTCTAGTTTTTAGTATTCACCAAGAATTAGTCAAGCTTAACAGTAAGTAATGTTTTCAGCAATTGACCATCTTGCGAATTGAAAATTATGAAAAAAATTAACTTCATCTTATCTATTTTTATCCTGAGTCAGCTAGGGTTTAGCTTACCACTTAAAGCTCAATCTCGCTGTCAAGCAACCATTAATTCTATTGTCAATGAAATAGAATCTAAAGGAGTTAGAAGGGTGATACTTACAAAAAGGACTGTAACTAATAGGAGAAATCCCACTAATAGAAAAGATGAAATCATTTTCGCATTAAGCCCTTATAATGAAAGCTATACATCTCTTGATACAAGAAGTGATAGGATTGTTGATAACATCATGAGGTCTCCTGTTTTAATGAAAAGTTATGCCGATAGAATAGTTTCTAATTGTCAAGATATTGCCGTTGTAATGTTCGGGGCTGATCAGACAGATTGGGGAGCAGAATTTGCTATTCAATCTAATGGCAAAACTCGCCTACGAGATTGCATTGATTTTGATCTTAGCTTAACTCCTAATTGGAATGAAATGTATTGTTATTAAGCTTCTAAAAGTCTTAATTAACCTCAAATATTTCTTTCATTAATTTAGCAAAAAATATGAAAATTACTCATTTATTTTTTATCACCTGTCTTGTCAGTTTAACCAGCTTAGTCTTACCAGTAAACGCTCAAACATGGCGTCGTCATCAAGAAAATAACTATCGTAATGTGGTAGCTATTGTTAAACCTCATCGGAGTGGATATTGTAGCAATCATTTTATTCGACAAGATGGCAGGGTTTATGACGCAAGAAAGGGGACTCGTGGAAGTTATTTAATTGTTGATCAAGTCGTCTCATTAACAGGTGTTATTAACACCAATAATAGAGGTGATAAAATTTGGCAAGTTTTCTATCAACCCTCACGCACAACCATGTGGTGACATGACTGTGATTTATCTATTCCTCAACTCGTTGATTAATTAACAATAACCCAGAGGTTTAAACATGAAAACAATTCAAAATTCAATTGCTCGTATGATTGCTAATAGAGAGCAAATTTGGCAACAATATGATCGGGCTGATTCTAATCGAAAAGACCTAAGTAAACGCTTTGCTAAATATTATAGTAATACAAGTAAAGTTACGACTATTTCCCCTTTAACTTCTCAACAATTAGCCCCTGCTGAAATTGAAGCTTGTCTGGATAAATTAGAAGAAACAGACCGTAAAATTAACCAAGAACAGTCTAATATAGAATCTCATAAAAATGAGATAAAGTCTTTAAAAATTAAGGCTCGTAACCTAATCATTGGGCTAAGTGTAGGAGGTGCTTTCTTGTTGTTTACTTTATTTGTTTTTATTAAAGGTAACTCCTCTGATGACTCTAATTCTTCTCAACTGTATCAGTTAAATACTCAAAAAAATGTTTTAAAATTATCTAAACAAGGAGAATAATGCTTATGTTTTGGCAACAACAAATTGAAGGGTTAAACCAAAAAATTGAACAAAGTAGTCAACGCATAACCGACTATTTAGGGTTTTGTGCTTCTTTGTTCAATCATGGTAAATTAAACGGCGAACAATTACCTAATTATTTTGGAAAATTTCTCCAAGATAGCTATCTATCGACTCAATCTTATTTAGAACAGCAACCATTAGAAATAATAGGAAGTTGGCAAGATTATCGTTGGGAAAATTGGAACATTAACGATAATTTATTATCCTCATTAGAGCATAAAGAATTAATTCGTATTGGTCAATTAGTTGAACAAAGATCGAGTAATAACACTTTTTGTGTTCCCGAATTTGCTCCCTTTATTGGTGGGAATAAAACTATTATTATTCGCTGTAGCAATAATACCCGTAATATGGGGCTAGAATTACTGCAATCTCTTGTGATTCGTACCGCTATTTTACTTCCTTATCAAATACGTTATACCTTCTGTGATCCCGTTAATAATGGGGGTGCATTTTTAATGCGTCGTTCCCTTCCTGAGGCTTTGATTAGAGAAAATAGTGGCGAAGTTTATCGAGATTTATTAGAAGTAACTCAAGATATTCGTCGCGTCAAAGAAACCTATTTAGATCCTCAGTCTCCTGCCTTACATTTACTCCCCCCAGATATTCGAGTCAATGAAAGATTTGAGGGGATTTTTGTCGCAGATTTTCCTAAAAGATATGACCGTAGAGATATTGAAGAATTACAAAAAATTGGTAATAGTGGACCAGAAGCTGGAAGATATGTGTTTATTCACTATAATCAAGATATTGATCTCCCTAGAGATATTAATATGAGTGGGTTTGAAAATGCCTTTTATATTGATCTCAATAAACAGTCAAAGACAGCAACATCTTGTCAACTTCAATTTAAAGCGGATAGTATTCCTGACGCAGATTTACAAAAACAATTACTTGATAAAGTTAAACAAGCTAAACCCCCCGAACGAAAATTAGATTGGGATGATATAGTAGGAATTGATCCGCAAAATTGGTGGAATTATAGCAGTGAAGAATGGATAACCACACCTATCGGTGGAAGAGGAAGTTCTGATCAATTAAATATTTGGTTTGGTAAAGATAGCGAAGGTCATCAATGCGCTCATGGTATGCTAGGAGCAATGACTGGATCAGGAAAATCTACCCTGTATCATGGGCTTATTTTAGGCTTGGCAACTCGTTATAGTCCCTCAGAATTAAGATTTTATCTCATTGATGGCAAATATGGCGTAGAATTAGCCCCCTATCGCAATTTGCCCCATACCGAAGTAGTTTCCTTACATTCCTCCCCTGAATTATCGCGTAGTGTTTTAACTGAATTAATCGCCGAAAAAGAACGACGTAACGCCTTATTTAAAAGATTAGGGGTGTCAGAATTGGCAGGTTATCGCCGCCTAGGACAACCAGAGGGCAAAATGCCCCGTATTCTTCTAATTATTGATGAATATCAGGAGTTATTTTTTAACGACAAAGAGGATACTGCTTCAAGTCAACTACTGATTTTAGCCCAACAGGGGCGAAGTGCGGGTATTCATATGTTACTCGCTTCCCAAAGGTTTGGGGCTGAAGGAATGCGGAATCAAACGGGAATTTTGGGTAATATTCACCTGAGAATGGGAATGCAGATGTCAAAAACAGAAATTCAAGCCCTGACAGAATTTGGAAAACGAGGAAAACAATTATTAATGACCTGTGATTTGCCGGGGAAAATTGTTATTAATGACCGTAGTGGCGATGATAACTCTAATTATTTTGGGAAAGTGGCATTTATCGAAAAATCTCGCCGAGATATGATCATTAACGCTTTATCTCAAAAAGCTGATCAACTCTCCCCAGAAGATTACACGGAAACAGTGGTCTTTGATGGAGATTCTCAGCCTAATTTAGCAGATAATCCTCAATTACGCCATATTTTAGATTACGGTAAATGGTTAACCTCAGAAGATTGGGAAAAAATCGCCCGTTTACCTTTCTACAAAGGAGGATTAGGCATTTCTGACTGGTTTAGTGCAGAATACCCGGTCTTAACATGGCTAGGACAAGAATTCAGTGTGAGGCAACAGGCAAGGCTGATATTACGCCGTCGTCCAAGTGAAAACGTTCTAGTTATCGGTGGAGACTATAATACAGCCCGTTATGGAATTCTATCGGCTATTTTGACCAGTCTTGCTATTAATGGCAATCTTCAACAATCTCGTTTTGTTGTGGTAGATCGCAGTGTATCTGGTACACAATGGCATTTAGCATTGGAAGAAGTATGTCAGATTATTCTAAAACCTTTGGGCTTTACGACGGCATTTAACCGCGAAAATAGAATTATTACGGCAATTTTGAACAATTTAATTCTTCAACTTGACGAAAGAAACCAACTCAGTGAAGCAGACTTGATGACTCAACCTTCTATTTTCGTCATCATGACGGAATTAGATAGAGTAGATGACTTAAGACGGAGCAATGAGCAGTCTTATAGCCCAGAAAGTCACTTAACTACTCAAATTAAGCGATTATTGAAGGAAGGACCGAGTAAAGGTATTCATCTCATCCTCAGTTTTTCAGGGATCAAAGCTTTCTCTAATGTCCTTGATATTCGGCGAAATTTAGCTTATTTTCGCCATAGAGTCGCTTTACAGATGTCAGAAGATGATTCTTTCACCTTTGTTAGTGATCGCCAAGCCTCACGTTTACAAGCAGATGGAGATGTTCCAATTAAAGCCCTTTATCGGGATACGGATAGCGATCGCACTACTCTTTTTAAACCTTATAGTACGGAATCTACACCCGAATTTAAGCAACAAATAGAGAAAATTGCTAATAGTTTAATCAAAAGAGCTTAAAGCTTAATTTAACCATGGATGACTCATTTTTACAACTCAAACACTTTCAACAAACCCTCGAACAATTCCATGATCGCGTTCAATCGGCGTGGCGAGAAGTGGAAACCACCTATGAGGATCTTTCTCCCCATTGGCAAGACCAAAAACGACAAAAACATGATGAAATGTGGCTTGATTTGCAAGAAAAGACTAATAATTATTATAGTCGCCAAATTCCCACCTATAATGATTTTTTAAACCATAAGTTACAAGTATTAGAGAGGTATTTAAACGGTGGATAATTCCCGAAAAACAGCCCTTTTAGCCTATCAAACTGCACTCAATCAATATTATTTGATTTTAAGCGAAGAATTGGAATTTCTCGATACGGCATGGCGATCGCTTGATGAAGTTTTTCAAGGATCAGTCGCCGAAGAATTTACAGGTTTTTGGACAAGAACCTTGGCAGAAATGGAAGATTCAAGGCTAGAAGTTCAGAAAATCCTCAATTTTATCCAAGAAATCCCCGATAAATCTTAATCATTATGACCATTCAAGATCCGCGTATTCTTATTACCCTTCTCAATGACTTAATTGAAGAACTTAGATACTGGAAAATAACCGCCCGTGAGACGCTTGATCAAATGTCATGGCATCAAAGGCAAAGTGAAGAAAAAGTCAGTCAAGCTCTGTATCATGCTTCAATTATTCAAGATCAGGCTAAAAATGATCAAAAATTAGTTGATCAGGCTAATGATGAAGTTGCTCAATTGTTATCTAATTGTCATCAAGTCTTAGAAAAAGCTCAACAAAATTTGGCAGAAGCTCAAAATACCCAAAATCAGGCGCAATCAACCTTAAATCATTGGCAAACTCAGCTAAGTCTTGCGTTAGCTTGGTTAGAAAGGGCAGAAGACCGATTACAACGTGCCATAAACGAAAGAGAGCAAGCAGAATTTACTTTACGCAGTGCAGAATCTGAATTACAAAGCGCACAATCCGCCCTTACCAGTTGCCAAAATTCAGGCTATACTGACAAAGATGGACGATATCATGCGCCCAATTGTTCTGGTCAGCAAGCTAAGGTTAGTCAAGCCCAAAATGCGGTTCAAGCTGCAGTCCAACGCTTAAATAAAGCCATTGAAGAAGAAAAAGCAGCAAGAGAAGAAGTCGCACGAGCGCAAGCTAGGGTTAATTGTTGTCGAAATGCCATCGGATATGCTCAAACAGCCGTCTATCAGGCGAATATTACTTTAAATTATGCCCATAATGCCCTGAGTTTTGCCGAACGTAGTTTAGAAAACGCAGATGCAGCTAGACGGGAAGTTGATAGAGCGCAATTAGAGGCAAGCAATGAGCAGGAAATGGCAGATTTAATGTCTTTAGCCGTAAATAATGCCCGCAATTTCACCGAAGAAGCCCGAAATGATTTCAAAGGAGCGGAAAAGCAAGGAAACTCCGCTCAATGTTTAGAAATTGGGGTAACAAGAGAAATAGAATATCGAGTAGAAAGTCTGATTGAATTCAACCGTCCTTTTCAATTTTAGTGATTTTTGGAGGATAAAAAATGATGGAAGATATTGTTTGGAAGATGCAGCAGCGATCTCGCACTCTGCAAGACTATCGTAAAGATATTCGAGGCCTATGGCAAGATGAGGCTGCCAAAACTCTTAACCGTCGTTATCTTGACCCCCATGAAGATGACGATCAGAAAATGATAGAATTTTTGCAGAAACAGGTACAAGGCTTAGAAAAAACTAATGAGGAGTTGGTTAAAGCCAAAGATTATGCTTTAGAGGCTGAACGCTATTCCCAACAAGTTGAACATTTCTTAGAACGAGAAAAACAGGAAGTTAAACAAGCTTATTATTCTTATGATCGATCTATCGAATATTACGGCTTAACTCAAGCAGAATTACCTAATATTCACAGATTAATTCAACAAGCTAATCGCAGTTGTAACTAAAAAAGATATTTATATTACGAAATTTTATTAAAAATAAATGTTTGATAAATATCTATCTTAGACAGGAAAAAAGATGAATACCTAAGAGAATAAAAACAATGTTAAGTTACCAGAATATCAAAACTATTTTTTCCCAGAAATCATTTTTAGCTATTGCAGCTGAAACTTATGAAAGCTATAAAACAGAAACAGGTGGCATTTTTTTAGGAATTAGAAACCCTAATAAATGGTATATTTTAGAAACCTTAGATTCGGGTCTAAATCCTATCTTTCGCCCCGGCTATTTTGAGTATGATAATGCTTATATCAACCACCTGTCTAACAAAATTGCCAGATTTTATCGAGAACCCATAGAAGTTCTTGGACTATGGCATAGACATCCGGGCAGTTTTGATTACTTTTCCTTAACTGATGATACAATTAATAAAAAATATGCTTCTCAACATTCTGAGGGAGCTATTTCAGCCTTAGTTAATTTTGACCCATTTTTTCGATTGACTATGTATCACGTTTCCCTCCCTTCTCAATCTGATTCACGACCCGAATATACTAAGCTTTCTATAGAAATTGGAGATCAATTAATTCCCAAAAATTTGCTAACTATTAAATCTTTATCTGATTATTTGTCAATAGTTAATGATTAATTTTATTCAATCTAGTTACACAAGTATTAACTTTTTTCATACTTAACTTAATTGACGGTGAATAGATTATCAGGCTATAATCCTAAAAAGTGAAATTTCAGACTATGCCCAATCTCAATACCAGTGCTAACGTCAAAAAAAGAATTCTGATCTTCTTAGAAAGACTATTAACTCATGTTAATAAGGAATCACGAGATCATCAGTATTGGTCGAATCACCTATCTTTCAGGTGGCTTGCAGAAGGTGCATCACATCCTAAGCTAATTGTCTATACAACTTTAAAAATATTAACAGATTTTTGTCATGGAATTACTAAGCAAAAGTTAGGGGCTGCCATTACTGTTGAACAGATGAGAAATGGGCTCTCTTAGGTTTGGTGGGCAAAATGTATTCTAAGATACAGTCCTGCTGGCGAGCGAGTGGAAGGAACCACAAAGACACAAAGGACACAAAGATTGATCGATCATAGAGTAAGTTAAACTTATCACACAGAACCTAGAAGAGCCAGAAATGACCTTAAGGTTTTACAAGAATGGGAAATACTAATAGATAATAGAGTCAAAACTAAAGGCGCAGCAAATTTGCACTTTACCCTAAATCTTTGGCATTCATCAACAGAAGAAAATTTGAAAAAATTTGAAGAAGAATGAGATAAGCGTAAATCTCCCAATCTTCAAAACTCATCAATTAAACCAGAAATAAATTATGATAATTTCGGATTAATTCCTGATATTTATCAGATTTATGGTAGAGAAAAAGAACTAGAATTATTAAAACAAAAGTTTTTTCAAAATAGTCCCCCGTGTAAAATTATCGGAATTTTCGGAATAGCAGGAATCGGAAAAACATCTCTTGTCTGTAAACTGATTGAGCAAATTCAAGAGGAATTTCCCCGTGTTATCTATTGGTCTTTTTTGAATCCTCCTTTACCCCTAGAATTTCTTGAAAATACCAGTAATATTATTTCACAACATATTAGTTTTAAGGCAGAAGATAAATTTAAAATAAAACTGATAAAATTTATCAAGATACTAGCCAAATATCGTTGTTTATTATTGTTAGATAATATTGATGCGATTATTGAGCATGAAAACTATCGAGAATATAGCGAAATTTTACAAGCAATTGGTCAGTCAAAGCACAACAGCTGTTTAATTATAACCAGTCGAAAAATTCCTCAAAAACTTGAATCGTTAGCGGGAAATAAGACTTCAACCTATTTCCTAGAGTTACAAGGACTTGACTATCAAACTGGACAGCAAATTTTGAGAGATATTGACACCTTTCATGGTTCAGAGGATGAATGGCAATTTTTAATTCAACAAGTCTGTCACGGCAATCCTTTATTCATCAAATCTATCGCTCATCATATTCAAGAAGTTCATCATAATAACCTCTCGGATTTTCTTTTAAAAGGGAATCTTCTGATAGAAAAAATTGAGTCTATTTTAAATTCTTACTTTCAGCAACTATCTAATTTAGAAAAAGCCATTATTTTTGAGTTAGCGATTAATCGAAATCCAGTTTCTTTGTCGGAGCTAGAACATAATATTATCATTGAACCTGATGGTAAAAGTATCCAAGAAGGGATCAGATCATTATCTAGCAAAATTCTGTTAGATAAAAAAGATGACTACTTTACCATACATCCTCTACTGATTGAATATTTCACTCAAAAAATTATTACCATAGCAACCGAAGAAATCAAAACTCAAAAATTCCAATTATTAAGAAGTAACTCCTTGACTAAAACTACTGTTCCTGATTATCTAAGAAAGATTCAAATTAATGTTATTTTACACCCAATAATCAATAACTTAATTCATAATTTTCAAGAAAATAATCTAGAAAGCAAACTAATTGATTGTTTAAAGACATTAAAAAATGAACCTTCTGGACAAATTGGCGGCATTGCTGGCAATATCATTAACTTACTTAATATACTGAAAAATGGTCATTTAATCGGCTACGATTTTTCTCATATCTCTATTCGACAAGTTGATTTCTCAAACATTAGACTCAACCAAGTAGATTTTTCCTATTCGCAGTTTTTTGACTGTATTTTCCCTCAAACTTGTGGCAGTATTTTATCAATTTCTTGCAGTCAGTTTAATCACTCTTTTCCAAGAGAAGAGCTTTTAGCAACTGGTGACAGTCATGGGATGATTTACCTCTGGAAAGTCAAACAAGACGGAAAATTAGAATTAAGCAAAAGTTTTCCTGCTCACGGAAGCTGGGTGTGGTCAGTAGCCTTAAATTCCGAGGGACAGTTACTAGCGAGTGGGGGACAAGACGGAATTGTTAAAATTTGGTCTATTACAACAGATCTATCTATAAATTGTCATTCTTTGCCCCACCCTTCTCAAAAACATTATGCTCCTATTAGAGCCGTTACTTTTAGTGCTGATAGTCAGTTTTTAGCCACAGGAAGTGAGGACAAAACTATTAAAATATGGTCAGTTGAAACAGGAGAATGTCTCCACACCCTTGAAGGACATCAAGAACGAGTAGGTGGTGTTACCTTTAGTCCAAATGGTCAACTTTTAGCCAGTGGGAGCGCTGATAAAACTATCAAAATATGGTCAGTTGACACAGGAAAATGTCTCCATACTCTTACAGGACACCAAGATTGGGTTTGGCAAGTTGCCTTTAGTTCCGATGGTCAACTTCTAGCCAGTGGAAGTGGCGATAAAACCATCAAAATATGGTCTCTTATAGAAGGAGAATATCAAAATATTGATACTTTAACAGGACACGAAAGCTGGATTTGGTCAGTTGCTTTTAGTCCGGACGGTCAATATATAGCCAGTGGGAGTGAAGATTTTACACTGCGGTTATGGTCAGTAAAAACCAGAGAATGTCTTCAATGTTTTAGGGGATATGGCAATCGATTATCATCAATTACTTTCAGCACCGATAGTCAATATATTTTGAGTGGTTCTATAGATCGTTCGATCCGATTATGGTCTATCAAAAACCATAAATGTCTTCAACAGATTAATGGTCATACTGACTGGATCTGTTCAGTAGCTTTTAGTCCCGATGGAAAAACATTGATAAGTGGAAGTGGAGATCAAACGATTAGATTATGGTCAGGGGAAAGTGGCAAAGTAATTAAAATTTTACAAGAAAAAGATTATTGGGTTTTATTGCATCAAGTCGCGGTTAGTCCGAATGGTCAACTGATTGCTAGTACCAGTCACGATAACACCATCAAACTTTGGGATATTAAGACAGATGAAAAGTACACTTTTTCCCCAGAACATCAAAAGCGCGTATGGGCGATCGCTTTTAGTCCTAATAGTCAAATATTGGTGAGTGGTAGTGGAGATAATTCTGTTAAGCTTTGGTCAGTTCCGAGAGGATTTTGTCTCAAAACTTTTGAGGAACATCAGGCCTGGGTATTATCAGTAAATTTTAGTCTTGATGGAAAATTAATAGCAACTGGTAGTGAAGATCGAACTATTAAACTCTGGTCTATTGAAGATGATATGACTCAATCTTTGCGGACTTTTAAAGGTCATCAAGGAAGAATTTGGTCTGTTGTCTTTAGTCCTGACGGTCAGCTATTAGCCAGTTCAAGTGATGATCAAACGGTCAAAGTTTGGCAAGTCAAAGATGGTAGATTAATTAATAGTTTTGAAGGTCATAAGTCTTGGGTATGGTCAGTAGCTTTTAGTCCCGATGGGAAGTTACTAGCAAGTGGGGGGATGACGCAACAATCCGAATTTGGGATGTTGAAACAGGTCAACTTCATCAACTCCTGCGTGAACATACTAAAAGTGTCAGATCAGTCTGTTTTAGTCCCAACGGTAAGACATTGGCCAGCGCAGGTGAAGACGAGACGATTAAACTTTGGAACCTAAAAACAGGAGAGTGTCAGAACACTTTACGCTCTCCTAGACTTTATGAACAAACAAATATTAAGGGAGTAGAAGGGTTGAATTATGAAACGAGCAACACAATGAAAATTTTAGGAGCTTTTCTGTCACGTTGAAGAGAGGATAGAAGTTAGTCAAGGGAGTCTCAATGAGAGGTAATCCCGATCTGAAAATCCCTAAAACCCCACATCCCACTTCATAATTCATCATTCATAATTCATCATTCCCATGTAGTCTTAACGGGTTACTCCATCCACCACTGGACGGACATCGCTGCCCTCAAAATAGCCGGGATTGCCTGTCCAGTTGAAATCCGACACGCGAATGTTGAGTATTCCCAACTGCAGCACGGGGTTATAGCGCAAAATTAAACTATAGGTGCGACGACTCCATTCGAGAAAATATTCTGTACTGATTTCCTTCGCTTGATCGATACTATAAATACTCTGGAAACCCACACGGATCGGACCATATACCTGTTGAGTTATACCATAGGACATTGTTTGTTGATCAACAAAGCGATCGAAGAAAAAGGGTGATTGTCCGTTGACTAAACCCTGACTAAAACTGATATTAAACCCGGTATAGTCGAGAAAATTGCGGGAAAAACGCCCAAACTGTCCCAATAATCCCACGGTTCCCGTAACGGAATTTTGCGTCTCCCCATTAGTGTAATAACTGGTGACACCGGTGACACCAGTGACAAGAGCAATATAGGGTTGAACAGGAAGAGGAGAAAATCTTAAACCTTGGTCGGGGGTCGGTGGTAAAGTAAGGGCAGACCAGAGTAAAAAACTGCGATTGAGGGAGACAGCACCCTGAAAACGGCTTAAATTAGTAACATTATCCGTTGCATTGGCCGGTAAGAGATTACTGCGATCGGTGGGTGCGTTGATATTCTGAACAGAAGCTTGATAACTGAGTCTAATATCCGTATTCGGGACGACAATCACCGGTGAGGTCAAAATTGCCCCAAAACTGCTATTAACCGTCTGAAAACCCAAAGAACCGTTAAAGAGACGCTCGCGATAATTGTACTCCACATTGAGCAGATAGGGATCCTGCAACTGTCCGATCGTCTGTTGAAAGCGAATCTTAGAACGAACACTATTTTCGATCTGTTCCAAATCTAAATTAGAAAAAGAAGCTGTTGCTTGAAAAAACGAGCGCTCACCAAAATTAGTGGCAAAATTGCCCAATAAACCAAAAGCTTTCGGACTAAGGGGCGAAACTTCGCCACCTCCGGGGTTAGCTGAGGGGAAAGCATCGGGATTAAGGACTTTTTGAATTAAATATTGCGGTGTCAACTCAAAAAGAGTCTTCGGTGTCTCCACTAAAGTTAGGGGACTTTCTACGAAAAATCCGCCTCGATCCTCCCCATCATAGCCCGGAGCAATTAAAAAAGGACGACGACGACGGCGATCGAACGTAAGACTATTAATAAAAGTGGGTGCCACTACCCGTTGATCGAAAACCAACTGGGAATTACTCATCCGCAACTCATCGGTAAAGGGGCCGGTACTGCGAAAAGTGGCGGAATTGGCCCGAACTTCCAATTCAGGGGGGGAAAACGGGTCATTCGTCAGACGCACATTAGTGGCATTCCACACCTTACCATCAAAATTCAAGCGCTCGGCCTGAAAACGGACACGATTAATCGTTCCCCCCGATGGACTACTGATATTCTGTCGATCGCGCCGACTGGGATCCTGTCCCCCGACGACAAATTGAAAACCCTCTCCCGTCGTGATTCTCTGCAAGGGTTGATTTAATGCCAAACGATCGGTTAGGGTTCCAAAAGAACTGCTGGCCCCCGCACCCACATCGGTGGGCAGCGTTTGCCCTAAATCCCTAGCGGTGCTGGGTTGAAAAATCTCCCCATTAGCATTAAATACCACACCGCTATCCTGGACGAAATAATATTCAAAGCGATCGCCGCGCAGGATTTGATCTCCCCGGGTTAGGATCACCTGGCCCTCCGCTACCGCTAACTTTTCGGGAAGATTAATCTGTAAGCGATCGGCTGTTAGTACACTTTGGGCAAAACGCAGGGTGACATTACCTCTAGCGGTGATAATCTGCCGATTTTGGTCAAATTCCTGCTCATCGGCCACTAATTCTAGGGGCTTTTCCCCTTCTGGATTAGCGGTCTGAGCTAGGCTGTTATTGAGGGAAATCAAGTATTCTTGGCTGGTTTTTTCGCCTTTTTTCCGCACTAATAGCCGAGTTGAGCCATTTTTCTGGTTAAGAGCTTTTTGATTTAATCCTGAAACTATCTCGGTTTCGGGATGAATGGTGACACCAACGGCTGCGGGGGGTGGAGAATTCCGAATAGAAAGGGGTTTTCCTAAAGCTGCCGCATCACCCGCACTGCTAGGTAATGGTTTGAGGGGAATACCCTGATCGGGAACCAAGGGTTTTACCTCGACGGTTTCCGGGGGTGGAGTGACGGTGAGGGGAATAGAAATGCTCTCTTCTGAGAACTTTTTTGCTTCTAGAGGTGCTGGGGTGACAGGGAGGGGAACTACAGACGCGGGACTATTTTCAGCAACTTGGCGTTCCTCCGTTTCCGGTTCAGCTACAGTGTTAATTAGGGCAGGTGGTTCAACAGCTAAGAGAAAAAAAGACATGACTGCACGAGTCGGCGATCAAAATAGAGGACGAGCGAACCTCATTGACATCCTCGCCGCCCTAAAAGTGCGGCGATTCCTAAACCTCACGATTTAAGTTTCTGCTTCCACCACCGTCGCATACCACAGTTAAAAAACCATGTACTGTCTTACACAG
>VYLS01000072.1_pt1 | contig 21336 bp, 22 predicted proteins | sample 5114231 | NCBI WGS metagenome assembly VYLS01 (sample SAMN12291800, study PRJNA351875) | freshwater metagenome | isolation source: freshwater lake | place: USA: Michigan, Lansing Lake | collected 2013-08-14 | reverse complement strand
AGAAAAACAGTATTTTACCTTGGGAACACACATTGATAACGCTCCTGACGGTTGGAATGATTTCGAGATTGAAATTGGGCTATTATCAGACCAACTTATTATCAGCGGAGAAAGTGTCAGTAAAGCTAGTAAAGATCAGGAATTAACACTTTACAAAATTGATGGCGATCCTAACCGACACACCGATGAAATTAGGGTGATGTATAACAATTTTAAAAAAGGTGGAAATAAGCCCCATATACCTTGTTCTAACCGACAAGCCATTTTTTATCAATTGGAAACTCCCAGTCGGTTCCAGCAAAATCATACTCAATCACAAAAAATTATTCCAGCAGTTACTAAAGTAATTCGAGAAACCTTGAGAAATATTGTCTTTCTTGATCCTCGTCCAGAAGTAATGCGGGATTATGCTTACGCTAAATATGATGATATTAAAGAAGATGGCTCTAACCTTTCTAGTGTTCTTTACGCAGTTTGTCAGCAGGGAGAGACTCAAAAAAACAAGTTGCTTGACTTCATTCGTTCATTACCAGAACAGGATATTACCGATATTCGCTTTAGCATTACAGACCGCAACGATGTTATGGTGAGACTAATAGAGTCTTTTGGGAACAAAGAACATAAGGTGGATGCTCCTTTGTTGTCTGATGGTACTCTGAGAGTTTTAGCGATTGCTGCAACTCTACTAAGTGTAAATCCTGGAACTTTCGTAATTATTGAAGAGATCGATAATGGTGTTCATCCCAGTCGTGCAGATAATTTAGTTAAGCAAATTCGGGAGATTGCCTTAGAAAGAAAACTGAGGGTACTGATCACCTCCCATAACCCGGCGTTACTAGATGCAGTACCCGATAGTGATATTGGAAATGTACTTTGTTGTTACCGAGATCCGCAAGCAGGAGATAGTCGTATTGTCCGATTAGCTGATTTAGAGCGTTTCCCCGAATTAATTGTGCAGGGAACTCTTGGTCAGTTGATGACTAAACAAGTATTAGATAAGTTCTTAAAGGATAAGTCCACAGCAGAACAACGTCAACAAAACGCGCTAAGTTGGTTAGAGCAATTAAAACAGGGAGAAGTAGCCTGATGGGAGCTATTTGTCTGATCGATACTTCGAGCTTTTTAGAGATACTTAATGTTCCCCACAAAGCGAGTCAATCTGAGTTAATATTTCAAGAGTTAAAAGAGAAAATTAAAGCTGGGGAATCTCTTTTTTTGCCAATGGCGACCATTCTGGAAACTGGCAATCATATTGCCAAAGCCAAAAAGGTAGATGGCAATCAGCGACGTATTTGTGCAGAAAAATTTGTAAATCAGGTAACACAAGCTCTTGAAGGAAAATCTCCCTTCACCCCTATTAATTTTCTAAAGCAAGAAGACCTGCAAGGGTGGTTAAAAGAGTTTCCTGATCAAGCGATGCAAGGTAGGGGACTGGGAGACCTTTCTATCATTCATGATTGGCAAAGAATTTGTGATCAAAATCCAGGCCGCCGCGTCTATATATGGTCTTTGGACAAGCACCTTAAAGGTTACAATCGGCCACCGAAGTTATGAGTAATTCACTACGGATTTACTTCTAATAGTCCATTTGTATTTTAAAAGGTGGAGATTTAATTATTGGACTTCCCCCTTGACAAAAGACCATAACCCGTGCCATATCTGAATGTGCCGTTACTGGGTACAAATTAAGGAAACCCCGAATAAATCTAACGCCTTTTGTTGCCGAGGAGAATTACAATTAGGGAATTTTCGCCTAAACTTTCCCCACTTGTTTATTAAGAAATATTATAATAAACATGGGTACATTCAGAAAAGTTAATGGGCGTATCCATTGATGGATAAGGGTTTTTGGTTATTGTGGTATATATGTATGGGAAAGTTCAGGTATAAGTAGGGTCTGCTGAAAAAGTTTGTTGGTGGGGAAAAAGTCCAGGGATTTTACCCCCGATCCCTCCAATGGTCGGCACTTTTTGAGGGAAAAAAAGTCTAAAAGCCTTATCCAACAAGGTTTTTAGATTTATTCAGCCAGCCCTAAGTAGAGATTAGCGAAGCTTAATCCACATTCCCAAATCACCGTAATTCACCGCCATCGTTGCAATAATAGCGCTGCTTTGCTATAGCTAACGCTACTGAGAGGAACTATTTCTTTTCAAGGCAATTGCTAATTGTCTCAGTCGTTCGCTAACTTCTAAATTAAATTCTTGAGATTTCAAATTAGCGGGTAATTCTGCTACAAGCTGAGGATTCTCCTTATACCATTCGTTTTGGGCGACACCTGCCCATGTTCCTTCTTTTTCTCGAAAAATATCCACTAATCCTCTTAATTCTTGAATACAGTAGGACTCAAATCCTGCAGCTTCAAAAATACCATTGCGTAGATATTCTTCAAAAGCGTTAATATCATTCGTTACTTCAAAGGTAACAACCTCTCTGGGTGGGGTTAATTGGTCAGCCAAATCGATAACTGTATCTACTGTCATTCCGATAACGTTTTTGGCAATTTCTGTTACACCTAATACCTGTTGACGAAGACTAGGATTAAAGAGTAAATCAGAACCATACTTAACTGAAACATTCCAGTAGGGTGTGTTAGCGTTAGCGTAACGCACGAATTTTGAACATTAGATAAGGTGCGTTACATTTCATTAACGCACCCTACAAGAGCGGCGATCGCACTGAATCAAGGTATGAATCAGCAACGCCGAAATTATTAATGAACTTAGAAATGCTTGGACAAAATACTTCTCAAGTTGAAGTAATACTAATTCTACAAAATCTGGCTACAAATTTTCCTTGATCTATCTGGGTTTCAGCGATTTTGGGCTTCTCGAAGTAAATCCCAAGCAGGGATTGGGGTTGAGGCTTTTCTCGATTTGTTTTTTGTCTAAGTCCCAATAAGTGGTTCTTCGTTACTTGGTATGGTTCGATAGGGTGGCATAAATCGACTAAATCCTTATCTGGCAAGAGATTTAATTGATTAGTTCGCTCTAGATCAAAAACAATTGACAAAAATCGCTAAATGCCTTTCTCTATAAGGGTTCCATCCCTTATAACCCTCGTCCATTGCATAACACAAACCGAAGAGCCGTATAAGTAGAGATTAGCGAAGCTTAATCCACCGAAAAACCCTATCCGCTAAATCGCAACAATTCGTCAGGATAAACATTAAGGGGTGCGTTAACGATAGCTTAACACCCTCTACCACTGTCAACCTAACTTCTAATTAGGTTGCTTAGGTTTTTCAAGTTGCTCTTTAACTAATTCTAAGGGAAGTTTTAATACTCTAGCAATTTGTTCGACGGTTAATCCTTCTTTCATCAATTCTGTAGCGATTTCGAGTTTATATTCTTCAGCAATATTAGGTTTTTGTAACTGATTTTCTGGTAGTTGATTACAGATATTACCTTCGCTAATTTGGATTCCAAATACATTATTGTTAGCGACATTATAATAATATCTTCGCAGACTAGACCTAAGATTAGCTTTATTAACTTCTTCTCCTAGAATTTCCGATAAGGTTTTCCATAGCTTACCGGCTACATCCTTGACATATTTCTCGGAACGATGATGATTTTTAGCGATTTCTGTGTATTTTTGGTGATTAATCACCCCTTCTAAGATTTCAGACTGAACATCATCTAAATTCTCTCCTGTATAGGAGAAGATGAGATTATCAACAGTTGTAATTAAAGAGTGAATATCAAAATTGTTCATTGTTAAACACAGAATCCAGATTAATAAGCTTTTACCTGACATTATATGACATTATCAGTTGTACGGTCAATTTAATATTATTTTTAGATTTAAGTTATGTGTCTTAATACTGCTTTATATAGCTTTAAAACGCTCTCATTCCCTCGAAAAAGAACCCAGTAACGTCGGTTAAATTGCCTTTTTTATATAACTCATTCCCCCTTAATTGAATAAGTTGAGGGGGATTTTTATAGATTAATTTTCGGCTTCATTTTCTAAAATTTCCTGTAATTGTGAACGCAATGGAGTTAGATTATTTTCAATCGTCCGCCAAGCAATTGCCAATTCTACCCGAAAATATTCATGAAAAATGACATTTCGCATATCTCCCATTAAACGCCAAGGAATTTGAGAATAACGCAATTGTATCTCACTAGGAATATTTCTAGATGCCTCACCAATAATTCCTAAATTATAAAGAACTGCTTTAAGAGTCACTCGATTTGAGCTAAAATCTTCAAAGGTCATATTAGCCGTCCATTCCAAGATTTCATCAATGGATTCAATAATATCTTGAAGACGAAGTTGCCAATCTCTAAAAGGCATTAATCACATCCTTTAATACAGGTTGTCGTAAATGTTCTTTTAAAGAATCTTGAGTACCTAAATCAACAGAACATCCTAATATATCTTCTAAGTAAAGTCGTACCTCGATAAACTCAAATAACCCTACCGCTTTACTAAATTCTACCAATAAATCTACATCACTGTCAAAACGTGCTTCATCCCTTGCTACTGAACCAAATAGAGACAGAGATTTTACCCCTAGTTTTTCTAATTGTTCTCGGTGTTTTGCGAGAATTGTTAGTACCTCATCTCGTTTCATGGCTATTTCCTGAAATCTGATTCCTTCATTGTAACCTTAATGGTTGTCTCGTTGATATTGGCTCTCATGATGAAGTTTATTAAAATAGAAATTATTATTGAACTTAGAAATGCTCTGCCAGTGCCAAATACCACCATTAATTAGGTTGCTTAGGTTTTTCAAGTTGCTGTTTAACTAATTCTAAGGGAAGTTTTAACACTCTAGCAATTTGTTCGACGGTTAAGCCTTCTTTCATCAATTCTGTAGCGATTTCGAGTTTAGATTCTTCAGCAAGATTAGGTTTTTGTAATTGATTTTCTGGTAGTTGATTACAGATATGACCTTTATTAATTTGGACACCGTTAACGACATTATTGTTAGCGACATTATAATAATACCTTCGCAGACTAGACCTAAGATTAGCTTTATTAACTTCTTCTCCTAGAATTTCCGATAGGGTTTTCCATAGCTTACCGGCTACATCCTTGACATATTTCTCGGAACGATGATGACTTTTAGCGATTTCTGTGTATTTTTGGTGATTAATCACCCCTTCTAAGATTTCAGACTGAACATCATCTAAATTTTCTCCTGTATAGGAAAAGATAAGATTATCAACAGTTGTAATTAAAGAGTGAATATCAAAATTGTTCATTTTTAAACACAGAATCAAGATTAATAAGCTTTTACCTGACATTATATGACATTATAAGGTGTACGGTCAATTTAATATTATTTTTAGATTCAAGTTGTTTTTCTTAATACTGCTTTATATAGCTTTATATAACTTTAAAAGTCTTGACAGAATAATAGTAAAGTATGTAGACTTTGGGGGAAATTTTGGATTACATCATTACATCGGATTGAAAAAAACATGAACACAAGGACTTTAGCAACTATTCTCGGAACTGCTCTAAGTGCGACAACAATAGCACTTCAAGCTAATCCTGCTTCAGCACAGACTGCTTTCGGTTATGCCAGTTATTCTGTTCGACACGATTTTAATTTTAATTTTGGGGGGAATGCTCCTAACCTACTAGGTGCTGTTGCCTTTGGAAATGACCTATGTTTTAATCCCTTCACGTCCGCCACGTATTTTGATTCAGATATTGCATTTCCATCGGTTACAGCTGAGGGTTCAGCAGGTGTCTTTTGTAATGGGGCAAGTGCGGAGTCAAGTTCAATCGCAACAGGTTCAGTCGCAGGGAATGTTTTAACAGGTACAACTTTAGCAGAGGGATATGCCTTCGCATTTGCCCCTCCAGGAGGGTTCGCACGAGCCAGAAGTGCGGCCGCCTTAACCGCAGGTCAATTAGGAATTAATCCCCGTGGACAAATCTTCTGGCGACCTTTGTTTTGGAGTTATGTTTCTGGAGAAGGTTCAGCTTTTGCCGCTATTCCAAGACTCAGAGATCCAATTGCCTATACAATCACAGACCCTACTACAGGCGATACTCTACTTCAAGGCAATCTTTTGGATATTTCAGCTGAATTTGATGGTTTTGGCTCAAGTCTTGAGTGGGGATTTTTAGGGAGTCCTGATTCTGGAAACTCTGGCAACGAATCTCCTGCTCCTGATGATAATCTTAACATCAGATTCCTAAATAGTGGTTTGTTTAAAATTGATCTTACTGATCCAGCAGTCAGCGATCCGGGCTTGTTGGATTTGGCGTGTGAAGGTGGCCTGGTGACTGCTTCTATTACTTCGGGAAGATTTTCAGGAGTTACTTTACCTGGGGTCGGAACAAGCTGTGAGACTTCAGTTCCACTATCTTTGTTAAATCTTGATTTTGATTACGACTTTACTGGTCTAATTCCGACATCAGAAGTCAGTTTAAATTTTAACTTAGGAGGTGACGGGGAAGCTGTTGCTTCAGTTCCCGAACCCACCTCAACCCTAAGTCTCCTTGCCCTGGGAATACTTGGTGCAGGTGCAACCCTAAAACGGAAAGTAAAACGCTCTAATTCCCTCGAAAAAGAACCCACTAACATCGGTTAAATTGCTTTTTTGTATAACTCATTCCCCCTTAATTTTAGACCAGTTGAGGGGGATTATTTGTTAGGTTTAGGCTTTGCACTATAATAGTTGATAATTAAAATGAGGTCTTAAAATGGAACAGCAAACCCTAAAAGGGACTTGGGAATGGCTGTGTCCTCAACTTGCCTACGCATTTGAAAAGTCCCCACTATAAATCTTAGGGAGACTTAGACAATTTAGCTGATGGAAAATAGCTGATGCACTTGCGCTAGGGTTTTCGTATCTTGAAAAAACCGTTTTTTGTCTAAGTTCTAAGGGAGTTATACTAGCGCACTTTGCCCCCTAAAAGCTATCATCTTGAAAGGGGGCATTTAAGAAGTATAGTGAGCGACTCTTTTCTAGGCACAGTTCATGCTGAATAACTTAACAGTTAAAAATTTGACGGTTTTTCCCGAAATCCAGCTGCAATTTTCCCAAAATCTGAATGTCATTGTCGGGGAAAACGGAACAGGCAAAACTCATCTTCTCAAGATTCTCTATTCGGCACTCGCTACCAGTGGGGAAGAAGGGCGAAAATCTCCGAACGGAACGCCAACAAAAACTTTATTGCAAACTCGTTTAGCCGATAAACTGATTCATGTATTTCGCCCCGATTATTTAGGAAGGCTCACCCGCAGAAAGCAAGGACGAGAACGATGTGACGTAAAATTACACTTTCAAGATAGTCGATTTAATTTTGCTTTCAGTTTCGCAACTAATAGTAAAACAGAAGTCTCCCTAGAGGAAGTTCCAGAGGCTTGGCTTGATGTATCTTCTGCCTATTTTCCTACTAGAGAGCTATTGACAATTTTCCCAAACTTTGTATCTCTATACGAAAGTCATTATCTTGAATTTGACGAAACTTGGCGAGATACTTGCTTACTTCTCGGCGCTCCTTTGCAACGTGGCAATAAGGAAAAACCCATTCAAAAGTTATTGGAACCGATCGAATCGGCGATGGGAGGTTCGCTAGAGTTAGATAAAAATGGGCGTTTTTATCTAAAAAATGAAAGTGGACGATTCGAGATGCCTCTCGTTGCCGAAGGAAATCGTAAATTAGCGATGTTAGCTCGTCTAATCGCCACTGGTGTGTTAATGGAAAAAGGTGTTTTATTTTGGGATGAACCGGAAGCGAATCTCAACCCTATTTTGATCAGAGAAGTCGCTAAGAGCATCGTCAATCTTAGTCATGCGGGTATTCAAGTCTTTCTGGCAACCCATAGTTTATTTTTACTACGAGAACTGGAAATTTTAATGAGCGATCGAGATAACTTTCCCCTGAATACGCGTTTTTTCGGCCTACATTTCTCCGATGGTGCTGTAGTCGTTCAACAAGGAAATACAAGCGATGAAATCGGTGAAATCACAGCCCTTGATCAAGAGCTTGCTCAATCCGATCGCTTTTTAAGTATGGGAGAAGAAAGACGGTGAGGGTTAAAGTGGACGGCATAATCTTTGATTTTCCCGATTCGTGGCAAGTCAGTAAATACGATAATTGGGCTTTTTATCGTCACCATTTCTCTACAATGCTAGATGGAATTAAAGGAGTTGATTTGATTGCGATTTATCGACAAGATATCTGGTTAATTGAGGTGAAAGATTATCGCCAGTCACGTCGTACTAAAGCTCAAGATCTCGCCGAAGAAGTTACCGAAAAAGTTCTCTATACAATCGCTGCTATGTTACCAGCGAAGATTAATGCCTCTGACAAATCCGAAGCAAATTTTGCCAGAAAAGTTCTTCAGGGAAAACAATTACAGGTTGTCCTTCATCTTGAACAACCGGAAACACATTCCCGACTTTTTCCCCGCGCCATTAACCCTGTAGATGTGCAGCAAAAACTGAGAAGATTAATTAAGCCGATCGCTCCTCATCCAAAGGTAGTAGAATCTACTCGGATGCAGAGTGTACCGTGGAGTGTAATTTAATTCTCATATTCTCAACTGGCAAATTAATATAACTCATTCCACCTTAATTTTAGATCAAATGAAATTAGTTGCTGACAAGAGTTTTAAAAGAGCATTTAAAGAATTTATCAAGAAAAATCCTCAACTTAAATAAAAGTTATTGAGTATCTTAGATTGATTAGAAGCTTATCCCTTTCTTCCTTCTTTAAAGTCTCATAAGTTAACAGGAAGTTTAGAAGGATATTGGTCTTTTTCTGTTGCTTACGATTGTCGTATTATTTTTACGTTTCGTCAAGATACTGAATTGCTATAGATAAGGATAATTTTCTTTCTTGCCTTTAATTCTCCTATTCTAAACTGGTAAAAAATCAAAATCTATAATTTCTGCAAAGGTATAAGGACAAACTTGCGGAAACCTATCAACAGATAAACCAGTTTTTTTGATCACCGATCGCTTGGCTTTATCATAAATTATATCTAGCCTAGAAGCCCCATAATTGTAGAGGGTTTTTGACTGGAATAAAATTTCTAGTTCTAGACGGAAATTATCGATTTCATCGGCCCATCCCCGGCCACAATTACCTTTTTCAGTCAGCCAATACTGACACATCAATAAATGTTTAACGGTTTGAATTAGATAGCTTTCCACTTGGTTTCTTTGTTCTCTCCCCAAATCTTCTATCTCCGTTAAAAGATGTTCCCAATCTAAATTTTTCATCTCCCCGCGTCGAATTTGTTCGGTGGTTCGCTCAATCCACAAAACAAAGTCCTGATCATAAAGCTGTTTTAATTCTTCCCACTGCATAGATTTTTGAGATTGAGCCGCGCTTTTATGATCAATCATAAACAAAACCCCCCACCAATGGGCGGGGGGTTTTTTAGTCACCTAATTCAAGGTTTAGCCGAACTTGCCAGCAGTGGAGGCGATCAAGAAGGCGGCGTAGGTGAAGATATAGCCAACGGTGAAGTGAGCTAAACCAACCAAACGAGCCTGAACGATCGAGAGAGCCACGGGTTTGTCTTTCCAACGAACGAGGTTCGCCAGAGGAGTACGTTCGTGGGCCCAGACGATAGTTTCGATCAACTCTTGCCAGTAACCACGCCAAGAGATCAGGAACATGAAACCGGTTGCCCAAACGAGGTGTCCAAAGAGGAACATCCAGGCCCAGACAGAAAGGTTATTAACACCGTAGGGGTTGTAACCGTTGATTAACTGAGCCGAGTTAGCCCAGAGGTAATCGCGGAACCAGCCCATCAGGTAGGTGGAGTTTTCGTTAAACTGAGCCACGTTACCCGACCAGACACCGAGGTGTTTCCAGTGCCAGTAGAAGGTTAACCAACCCAAGGTGTTCAACATCCAGAACATGGCTAGGTAGAAGGAATCCCAAGCAGAGATGTCGCAAGTACCGCCACGGCCCGGACCGTCGCAAGGGAAGGAATACCCGAAGTCTTTTTTATCGGGCATTAATTTGGAACCACGAGCGTCTAAAGCACCTTTAACCAGGATTAGAACGGTGGTGTGTAAACCAAGAGCGATCGCATGGTGAACGAGGAAGTCGCCAGGACCGATGGTTAAGAATAGGGAGTTAGTGCCGCTATTGATTGCGTCTAGCCAACCGGGTAACCAAACATCACCGTAGTTGGGATAGGCGGTGTAAGCGATGCTATCGGGGTTAGACAACAGTACGTTCATGCCGTACAGGGTTTTACCCGAAGCTGCTTGCACGAATTGAGCAAACACAGGTTCGATCAAGATTTGTTTTTCGGGAGTACCGAAAGCGACGACCACATCGTTATGAACGTAGAGGCCGAGGGTGTGGAAACCTAAGAAAAGGGAAACCCAGCTTAGGTGAGAGATGATCGCTTCTTTATGCTCCAGCATCCGCGCCAGCACGTTATCTTTGTTCGCTTCGGGATCGTAGTCACGCACGAAGAAGATAGCACCGTGGGCGAAAGCACCCACCGCTAGGAAACCAGCGATGTATTGGTGGTGCGTATAAAGAGCCGCTTGGGTGGTGTAGTCCTTAGCGATAAAGGCATAAGGGGGTAGCGCGTACATATGCTGCGCCACCAGAGAGGTGATCACGCCTAAAGAAGCGAGAGCCAAACCGAGTTGGAAGTGGAGAGAGTTGTTAACCGTGTCATAAAGATTTTTGTGACCGGCTCCTAACTTACCACTGGGGGGTCTGTGTGCATTGAGGATGTCCTTAATGCTGTGACCGATGCCCCAGTTGGTGCGGTACATATGACCAGCCACAATGAAGATCACAGCGATCGCCAAGTGGTGGTGAGCCATATCGGTTAACCAGAGGGACTCGGTTTGGGGATGGAAACCACCTAAGAAGGTGAGAATCGCAGTTCCCGCGCCTTGGGCAGTACCGAAAATGTGGTTAGCAGTATCGGGGTTTTCTGCATACACACTCCAGTTACCGGTGAAGAAGGGTAGTAAACCCGCCGGGTGGGGGGGAGTGGAGAGGAAGTTGTCCCAACCAACGTGCTGACCGCGGGATTCGGGGATAGCAACGTGAACGAGGTGTCCGGTCCAAGCCAGAGAGCTAACACCGAACAGAGCGGCGAGGTGGTGGTTCAGGCGAGATTCAGCGTTTTTGAACCAAGCGAGGCTAGGACGGAACTTAGGTTGTAAGTGTAACCAGCCAGCAAAGAGGAAAATCGCCGAGAGAATCAGCAGGAACACCGCACCTTGGTATAGGTCTTGGTTGGAGGTCATACCGATGGTGTAGAACCAGTGGTAAACCCCGGAATAGGCGATGTTAACCGGATTAGAAGCGCCAGCTTGGGTGAAGGCATCCACAGCGCCTTTACCGAACTGGGGATCCCAAATCGCGTGGGCGATGGGACGGATATTTAAGGGATCTTTGATCCACTGCTCGAAGTTACCTTGCCAAGCGACGTGGAATATAGTACCGGAAGTCCACAGGAAAATGATTGCAATGTGGCCGAAGTGCGACGCGAAAATCTTTTGGTAGAGATTCTCTTCCGTCATGCCATCATGACTTTCAAAATCGTGGGCTGTGGCGATCCCGTACCAAATCCGACGGGTGGTCGGATCTTGGGCTAGATCTTGGCTAAATTTAGGGAATTTAGTTGCCATAGCTGTTTAGGAAATTCTCCTCTCTAAATAACTGAGGCTCTTACACGAGTGCTGGTTATTTCCTTTTTTCAATTCACCTTCTGTAATAGGAAACGCTTACAGAGGTATCGGTCAATCGACGCTGGTTGAGCCTAGTCTTGCCAATCCCCGGGGGACTGGCAAGCCCTTATAGGCAAGTTTAGCCAATCGAGAGACTTCTGGCCAAGAAGAATGCCCAAGTGGTGACAATACCGCCTAAGAGGTAGTGAGCCACACCAACGGCACGACCTTGAATGATGCTCAGGGCGCGAGGTTGGATAGCGGGGGCAACTCTTAACTTGTTGTGCGCCCAGACGATCGACTCGATTAATTCTTGCCAGTAGCCGCGACCACTGAACAGGAACATCAAGCTAAACGCGAAGACGAAGTGACCGGCTAGGAACATGATTCCATAGGCAGACAGGGCAGAGCCATAGGAATTAATGACTTGCGCTGCTTGCGCCCAGAGGAAATCCCGTAACCAACCGTTGATGGTGATGGCACTTTGGGCGAAGTTACCGAGGGTAACGTGGGTGACAGTGCCATCAGGGGCGACGGTTCCCCAGACATCGGACTGCATTTTCCAGCTAAAGTGGAAGATTACGACCGAGATGGAGTTGTACATCCAGAACAGGCCGAGGAAGACGTGATCCCAACCGGAAACTTGGCAGGTACCGCCGCGACCGGGACCATCGCAGGGGAAACGGAAACCGAGATTCGCTTTATCGGGAATCAGACGGGAACCGCGAGCGTAGAGAACCCCTTTGAGGAGAATCAACACGGTGACATGGATGGTGAAGGCGTGGATGTGATGCACGAGGAAATCGGCAGTACCGAGAGTGATCGGCATCATGGCCACTTTGCCACCCACTGCTACCACGTCGCCACCGAAAGCATAACTAGCGGTAGTGAGAGCGTTAGGAGCGGTGTTGCCGGGGGCTAGGGTGTGGAGACTTTGTACCCATTGGGCAAAGATGGGTTGTAGTTGAATTCCCGTATCCGAGAACATATCTTGGGGACGACCAAAAGCCCGCATGGTGTCGTTGTGAATGTATAAACCGAAGCTATGGAAGCCGAGGAAAATACATACCCAGTTCAGGTGGGAGATAATTGCGTCGCGATGACGGATCACCCGATCGAGCAGGTTATCGACGTTTTTGGCTGGATCGTAGTCCCGCACCATGAAGATCGCTCCGTGCGCTCCCGCACCGACGATTAAGAAGCCACCGATCCAAGTGTGGTGAGTGAACAAGGATAGTTGGGTGGCGTAGTCAGTCGCCTGATAGGGATAAGGCGGCATGGCGTACATATGGTGGGCCACGATGATGGTTAGCGAACCTAAGAGAGCAAGGTTAATCGCTAACTGAGCGTGCCAAGAGGTGGTCAGGATTTCGTACAGTCCTTTGTGACCTTGACCGGTGAACGGACCTTTGTGGTTTTCAAGGATTTCCTTCATGCTGTGACCGATACCCCAGTTGGTACGGTACATATGACCAGCAATGATGAATAATACAGCGATCGCCAAGTGATGGTGAGCGGTATCGGAAAGCCAGAGACCACCGGTCACGGGGTTCAAGCCACCTTTGAAGGTGAGGAAATCCGAGTAAGCACCCCAGTTAAGGGTAAAGAACGGGGTCAAACCCTGGGCGAAACTGGGATATAAATCCGCCATCTTGCTCGGTTCGAGAATGAACTCGTGGGGCAAGGGGATATCTTGGGGAGCGACTCCCGCATCGAGGAGTTTGTTCACCGGTAAAGAAACGTGAATCTGATGACCGGCCCAACCTAGGGAACCTAAGCCGAGTAAACCCGCCAAGTGGTGGTTCATCATCGATTCCACGTTTTGGAACCATTCCAGTTTCGGTGCGCTTTTGTGGTAGTGGAACCAACCGGCAAACAGCATCAGGCCCGCCATCACTAAACCACCGATAGCGGTGCAGTATAGCTGATAGCTGTTGGTGAACCCGGAAGCGCGCCAGAGGTAGAACAGACCAGAGGTGATCTGAATACCGTGGAAACCACCGCCCACATCGCCGTTGAGGATGCCTTGACCGACGATCGGCCAGACCACTTGGGCGCTGGGTTTGATGGCGAGCGGGTTGGTTAACCAAGCTTCATAGTTAGAAAATTTCGCGCCGTGGAAGTACATTCCACTTAGCCAAACGAAGACAACGGCGAGATGTCCGAAGTGGGCGCTGAAGATTTTCCTGGAAATATCTTCCAGATCGCTGGTTTGACTATCAAAATCGTGGACGTTGGCGTGTAGGTTCCAAATCCAGGTAGTGGTTTTGGGTCCTTTGGCTAAAGTGCGATCAAAATGCCCCGGTTGACCCCACTTCTCAAAGGAAGTAGGTACTGGGTCTTTATCTACAATCACTTTAGCTACCGCCTCTTTGGGGGGGAGTGCCATGAGGATTCTCCTCTCTCGACAATAGACTTAGCGTTTTATTTGAGGATAGATTTTTTAACCTAAAAAAGGCAAGTTGAAATCTGACCCACCTTTTGTTAATGTCGCTTGACTTTCCTCTTGGGTGAGATTCCAGTCGAAAGCATCAATAGTAGATGATAAGTCTTTGTTCTCTCCTCTGTTCGTTGTGCTTAACAATAATTAAAATTCTCTCAATCCTTGATAGGAGAGACATTTTCTGCTATGGACGGTCTTAGTCAGGGTCAGACCGGTGATTTTTCTTTACAAAAGTTTATCAATTGTCCCTCCAGAAGCCGATTTCCCCCTTTTCTCCCCCACCAGACCATATAGAAAATTCAATAGATAGATTCTCAAAAAACAATCAAACAATTCTGTAAAATTGAGGCCATGACCTCATCTTCTCGCGCTTTTGCTGACACCGGAGCATTCAATGACTCTAGCAAAAATCAATGGTTTGTATAGATTTTGGCCTTGGCTCTAGGAGGAACGTGCTATCCCTACTACATAAATTAATCCCAGTCAAAACCCTTCATATATTTTTTGTGATCGGTTTACTGACCACCCTGTTAACCGCCTGTGGCGATCGCCTGACGGCTACCAATCTCCCCACTTCCGAAACCCTTCATCTTCCCGTCGTCCAAGGCCGCATTTCTGAGGTTGCCCCCCCGGCCCTAATTCAGGAACTGCGCCCCAGTTTAGATCGTTACGCCCCACAAGTAACGATTCTCAGTCCTCTGGCCGAACAAGTTTTCGATGACACTCAGGTGATAGTTAAACTACAAGTGTCAGATCTGCCAATTTTCCAAGACGATACCCTGAAATTAGGACCCCACTTGAGCCTAATTGTCGATAATGAACCAGCAGCGGCTATCTACGACCTCAAGCAACCGATTATCCTAGAAAATCTTGCTCCGGGTACTCACACCCTCCGCGTCTTGGCCCTGCGTCCTTGGCAGGAAAGTTTTAAAAATGATGGGGCCTTCGCTGAAACAACCTTTCATATTCTGACAAAAACAGGCAAAAATGCTCCTGATAACAACTTGCCCCTATTAACCTACAGTAGTCCGCAAGGAATCTACGGTGCAGAACCGATCCTGCTCGATTTTTATCTGAGTAATGCTCCTCTACGTCTGTCCAATACTGCCAACGGGGATAATAATCTTCAAGATTGGCGCATTCGTGTCACTGTCAACGGTGAAAGTTTTCTACTTGATACTTGGGAACCAATCTATCTCAAGGGTTTTGCCAAGGGCAATAACTGGGTACAACTAGAATTCATCGATGGTAAGGGAAATAAAGTCGAAAACGAGTTTAATACCAGCGTGCGCGTGATTAGCTTTGATCCCTCTTACCAAGACGGCCTCAGTCAATTAGTCCGCAGCGATTTATCCCCTATAATTGCCCGTAGCATCGTTGATCCCAACTATCAAACTATTCCTAGTCTAGAGGAAGAAACCCCCGTTATTGAGCCAGAAACCCCTGTTATTGAGGAGGAAAAAACTCCCATAGTTGAGGAAGAAACCCCCGTTATTGAGCCAGAAACCCCTATAGTTGAGGAAACCCCTATAGTTGAGGAAACCCCTATAGTTGAGGAGGAAACTCCTGTTATTGAGCCAGAAACCCCAATAGTTGAGGAAACCCCTGTTATTGAGCCAGAAAGCCCTGTTATTGAGCCAGAAAGCCCTGTTATTGAGCCAGAAAGCCCAATAGTTGAGGAAAACCCTGTTATTGAGCCAGAAAGCCCAATAGTGGAAGAAAAACCAGTAGAGACAGAAACAATCGAAAAGGTCGAGGAAACCCCCGAAGCGATCGAATCTCCCCTAACCACCATACCGGAGACAAAAGAGATTAACGAACCGGCCCCTGGGGTTCAGCCTCCGGTAGAAATGGAACCTATTCCCGAACCCCAGAACAATAGCGAGCAAAAAATCACCATTTTTGATCGCATTCAACAAACCTTCAATCGCTTCCAGTTAGCCTCTCCCCCAGCAGAAAAAGATATCGAACTACCCACCCTCGATCCTCAATTATTCACCAATATCGATCGATCTTAAAGCCTAGCTTGATCCGGTTTTCAGGGGAAGTGGGGAGGTGGGGATTTTTCAGTGAGCAGTGAACAGTAAACAGTAATCAGTGAAAAGAAAGTTCCCAAGTTTGGTTCTATTGGAGTTAAGGTGATCAGCTTATCTTATCGAAAAAAGGGCATAAGCCTTATGTCCCTAGCATTAATAACCATTATGTAACACAGTGAACATTTTTCACCTGATGTCCAGAAGACACCGAAGTTTTCCCCTAACACTGTCTACTCAACACTGCAATCTGATAACTGATAACTGATAACTGATAACTGAAATCCCCAACCGCTCGATCGAGAAATTATTAAACTAATATTTCGCAATATAGACAAAATTAGGAACTAGGTTATAATCTAGAACGTCTCTAGGTAATTTACTAACTTTTTGCTTGAGGTAATTGTGTTTAACAAAATTTCCCTTGTCGCTGGTTTTGCCGGTTTAGTTGCCCTAACTACCCTTGGCGCCGTACCCGCACAAGCAGAACCGCAAAATAACGAAATCCTGATCAGTCAACTGCGCGGCCATAACACCTACAGAGGTGAGCCGCAACTCAACCCCGGTGACTATGTACTAGGTCGCGTCCGGGGAACCGTGGGTGGAATTCTGTCCATCCAATTGATCAGACCTGTGACAGTGGATGGCAAAGAAATTTTCAGTGGCGACTTTGCCGACGGAACCACCGCTCGTATTGTTGGGGATGCCACGGGTGGCGACGATGTACTATTGCAAGTGGTAGATGGCAAGTTAATTTATGTGGGTAAAGCTCGTCCCTATTGGGTTTCCCGCTTAAAACTAAAATCGGAAACCGCTAAGTAGTCGGACATAAGTTTTCGCTGCTGTATAAAGTTTTGTAAATAGGGTAGAAAGCTGTATGCAGCAGCGAAAACTGCCTATTTTACATTCCTTAACATAGTGTTGTTTATTTATGTCCGACTACTTACCAGCACCAATCGCTCGCAACTTTTAAGAGAACTTAACCAAAAAGAACCCGCTTGGGGACTTCCCGCTTTACCGCCGGAAACCAGAACCTTTACGGAAGTTGCTCCTCAACCCGCTCCCGAGCCTAGTGTATCTCCTATCCGCGGACTTTGGTAGTGGGAAGAAATCAGGAGAAAATTTAATACAAGTGTACAAAGTGAACCCCTCTTTTTTCTATGGAAGGGGGGGTCTTTTTTCGTCAAAAATTGAGAAATAACTGGACTTCAGCCCAGATTCTCGTCATCACATCGGTAAGGGCATGATCACTATCTAATTCGATTAATTTTACCCAAGGACGATTTATGCAATAATGGCGACTATTTTCTAGGGGAATCACCTCATCGGCACGACCATGAATAATCAGGGTGGGGAGCTGCCTGATTAACTTTTCTTGGGGATAATTAGCTAAATCCTCGATAAATTTGGAATAAATTGGCAGAGAACGACGATAACCGTAGTGATAAACCGATAAACTCCCAGATTTTTGCCAATTGGCTAGGGTTTCTGCTCCCAATTGTCCTAACCAAATCGGCCCGAAATTAAAAGCCGGAGCTAATAAAACGAGCCTTTGCACCTGAGAATAAGTTTCTGCCAGCCAAGCTGCCGTTAAACCGCCAAAACTGGAACCAATCAGAGTAACAGGAAGCTGAGATTGTTGAATCAACGGGCCGATTTGGACAATCTGACGAGTGAGAGTTAAGCTAGAAAAGTCATCACCGTTAAGATCGGGAATTTCCATTGCTAAACCCCTCTTTTGCCAACAATGTCTCAAAAATTGCGCTTTTGTTGATTGGGGGCTAGAAGCAAAACCGTGTAGATAAATATATCTGTTTTGAAGAACCGCCATTCTAGAACCAATTAGGGTCTGCTGAAAAAGTTTGCTGGTGGGGGCAGGGTGTGGGGTGTGGGGTGTGGGGTGTAGGGTTTTACCGATTTTGAGGAGGTCAATTACCTAATTTTCGGGGAAAAAGCACCTGAATTTTCCCCCTGATCACCCTCTTGCCTAGCACTTTTGGATTTCAAAAAGGTCTCAAAGTCTTACCCAACAAGATTTTTAGATTTATTCAGCCAACCCCAATTAGATTTCTTCATCTTGCTCTTTGGTGGCACTGGGAGAAGAATTATAAATGGCATCTAACTGTTGACGAGCATCTTCGACAGTGAGAGAACGAATCACTAACAGAGGTTCATTAATCGGTTGTCCGGCCTCGTCCAAAAGTTCGGGATGGGAAGTCATGGGATAACCGTAGGGATTATAGGAATTAGCCGATTTAGCAGGAAGTTTCTGGGAATCCATGCTGACAGTAATCAGACTCCGAATTAAATTATTAATGGTCAAAAAAGCGATAACTGTGAAGGCGAGGATATAGAGCAGATGTAACATTGGCCGAGTCTCCCATGAATTATGTGTGAATATTCCTAATTGCCAAAACTTTATGCTAAAAATTCGCTCAACTCTCTAGCTTACCAAAAAAGTTTCAGGTTAAGCGTCAGTTTGAGGAGATTGATATTCTCCCCAACCCTGTAATCGACGACGACGACTGCTGACACCCCAACACTCTGCCACCAGCTGATGCCAAGGCAACAACATCTTGGCCTCGATACCCACCTGACCACCTGTGGTTTTAAAGAGTAAATAAGCCGTGGCCACCTCCTGTTGGGCATTTTTGACTCTTGCCAATAAATTGTTTTGTTCCTCGAGGCTGAGAAAGGATAATCTCTCGGATTCGAGGAGGAGACAGGAACGGGAAAACCAATAGGTGAAATCCTCTAGTAGAGGTTCTAAGATAGTTTTCAGGAGTTCGTTTTCGGCGGGTTGCGAAGGGAACATTATTTTTATAATGACGATTTTGCTTACCTTAATCTTAGCGTCATTTATATTTCTTAACATTGTGACGGAAAAATTTTAAGATTTGCCCCGGCTGTAGGCGGCACTAAAGAAGTCCTGTTCACAACTAAGGGCATAACGATAGGATAAAGAGATATTTTCCGTCATCAAGGCGTATTTATCGGCTAATTCCTCTAACTGGCTTGCTAAAGCGGCGAATTCATCCCCACTATAACTATCAATCCAAGCTTGATAGGGATTCTCAGAAATCGGCTCTAAGGCTAATTGTTGACCCAGATAAGCATAAAGACGCATACAGGGACTCATCGCCACGGCAATCGCACCGATGTCACCCATCCAAGCGGTAGCGAGAAGAAAATCCCGATAGCGACGGGTGGCGTTAGCGGGCTGAACCTTTCTCAGGTCAACGCCCCACTGTAGAGCGTAATTTTCGTGTAATTCTAATTCCTTTAATACCCCTGCCGCTAACCGATGAAAGCTAGTAAATCCCTGCCAATCGGGAGCTTTAGCGGCGGCGATACTGTAAGCACGGGCGAAAGATTCCAGAAAAAAAGCATCTTGACCGACATAGAAAGCGAAACAATCCCGTTTAAGCTCTCCTGTGGCGATACCTCGCACAAAAGGGTGTTCTAGACAAGCTTGTACTAGATCTTGATGGCTCTGCCAAAGTTGCTGACTAAGCATGGGAAAATACTAAATATAGCATTTCTGATTCACAAGAGGTACAGTCTCGATCCTGAACAGCTTAATCAGCAAAGGTTTAACTGTGCCGCAAATCTGGTTATTAAAGACTGATTATTTATTCCCCTTTTTGCATGAGTGCATGAGCAGAAAACGGGTTTCTCCGAGAAACCCGTTTTCTGTGCGTTACTCAACGGATTTAGTATTAGGTGGACAAGGTTGGTTAACTAGAATTGGGCATTCCTTAACCCAAACTGAGGTTAACCCTGTTATAATACAGATAACTAACCAAATTGGAATTAAAAACTATGCGACTTAAGCGATGGGAGTCCCCCCGCCGTCAGGGACGTAACGACAAAGGCAAGGGTGGTTCGGCCCGACAGCGACAACTGAAAAAACAATTTAAAATGCTGTCGAAAAAACTAAAAGGGGGAGAGAGTAACATCTCTCCTCTTTTTTTGTCCCCAGCAATCTCCTCTGAAAAATCTTCCTCTGGGAAACTCTCAGTCTCCTGAAACAGTCCCAGACTTGAGCCACTTTCAGATTAGGAAAAAAAATGAAGCGTACACTTGCCGTCATGACGATGACAGTAGCTTTAACCGTCACCAGTAACCATTCTAGCCTTGCCGGAGCAATCTTCGATCGCATTCAAAAAACTGGGATAATTACTGCCGGCGCTCGTAAAGATGCTATTCCCTTTGGTTTTGTCAACTCCCAGGGCAAGTGGGTGGGTTACAGCCTTGATATGTTAGAGTTAATTCGCAAGGAAACCGAACGGAAGTTAGGAAAACCAATTAAGTTAAAAATTGTTGAGATTACTCCCCAAAATCGCTTTGAAAAGTTGAAAACAGGGGTGATAGATATCGAATGTGGCTCCACTACTTTTACTTGGAAAAGAGAAAATGAAGTGGATTTTTCCGTTAGTTACTTTGCCAGTGGCACTCAATTACTCACCCGCAAAGGGAGTAATCTCGATGACATCGGTAGCTTGGCAGGCAGACGCATTGGAGTAATTGCCAATACTACTAATGAAGCAGTAATTAAAACCCAACAACCCGCCGCTATTTTGGTCAAAGTTAAAAATCGTGGCGAGGGTTTACAAAAACTAGAAGCGGGAGAAATTGATGGTTTTGCCAGTGATGGCATTACCCTAGAAGGTTTAAGGAAAAGCGCTAAAAATCCCAATAATTTAGCCATAGTTCCCTCCTATCCCTACGCCTACGAATCCTATGCCTGTACTTTACCTGAAAATGATTCTAAATGGCGTGATACAGTGAATTATACACTATTAAAATTCATGGAAGGGATCGTCAGTGACCAACAACAAGCGGTGACAATTTATGAACGTTGGTTTGGTGAAGAGGGTGTTGTTCCCTATTCCAGAGAGACTATTAATGATTATTTTCAAGGCATTGTCAACACCTACGAATGGATTCCTTTAACTGTATTTCCCTAAAATCAAAACCTTTTTAGGGAAAGGTTCAAAAAGGCACTCTTGCAAGTGGGAATTATGAATGGGGAAGTGGGGAGAAGGGAGTGGGTTTTTAAAGTTGGATTTGATTAATAAAGGTAAAAAATAAACCCCCTCAACTGTTAGGGACTTGCGTATTAATAAGTTACCATCTAGACTAGAGAAGCAACTTGTTACTCCCACTCTCAACTATGGTAACTGAACTGACTGAAAAAATCAAATCAAGCTTGAAAGATGCGGCA
>VYLS01000111.1_pt1 | contig 23435 bp, 16 predicted proteins | sample 5114231 | NCBI WGS metagenome assembly VYLS01 (sample SAMN12291800, study PRJNA351875) | freshwater metagenome | isolation source: freshwater lake | place: USA: Michigan, Lansing Lake | collected 2013-08-14 | reverse complement strand
GTTTTTCTATTAAGCTCAACATATATTTGAAAAGTTGCCGGTCACTTATCATTTTACCTGACAGTGATCGCTTTTACTTTTGATATTCTGATGGGAGAATGAAACAGCCCTACCTTATTAAGGGGGGTGCCGATAGGCGGGGGGATCTACCCTTATTAAGGGGGGTGCCGATAGGCGGGGGGATCCACCCTTGATTGTCGTTAATCGGGATGACAGGATTCGAACCTGCGGCCCCTTCGTCCCGAACGAAGTGCGCTACCAAGCTGCGCTACATCCCGAAAATTTTCAGCTAAATTATCATAGCATATTCGGCCTTGATTGGGTCGAGACTTGCTAGGATATTACAGATATAGGCAAAAATTATCGGAGTAGTTCAGGCGTGACGGTAAAACCAGAGTGGTTACGGGTAAAAGCACCGCAATGGCAGCGAGTCGGCAGTGTTAAGGAAGTTTTACGCGATTTAGGCTTAAATACCGTTTGTGAGGAGGCTTCCTGTCCCAATATCGGCGAATGTTTCCACGCGGGGACGGCTACCTTTTTAATTATGGGTCCTGCTTGCACTCGCGCCTGTCCTTACTGTGATATCGATTTTGAGAAAAAACCGCAACCTTTAGACTCCACGGAACCCCTGCGACTAGCGGCAGCAGTGCAACGTCTCGATCTTAATCATGTAGTGATCACCTCTGTCAATCGCGATGATTTGGCTGATGGTGGCGCTAGTCAATTTGTCCGTTGTATCGAGGAAATTCGCCGCATTTCCCCTAAAACCACCATCGAAGTGCTGATTCCCGATCTTTGTGGCAATTGGCAGGCTTTAGCTTTAATTCTTGCCGCTAAACCTGAAGTTTTAAACCACAATACCGAAACTGTTCCCCGTCTCTATCGTCGTGTGCGTCCCCAGGGTGATTACCAGCGTTCCCTAGAATTATTGCAGCGCGCTCGCGCCATTGTTCCCGCTACCTACACAAAATCGGGCATTATGGTGGGATTGGGGGAAACCGACGAGGAAGTGCGGCAAGTGATGGATGATTTACGGGCCGTCGATTGTGATATTCTCACCATCGGGCAGTATCTGCAACCATCGTCAAAACATCTCGGTGTGCAGGAATTTGTCACCCCCGAACAGTTCCACGCTTGGCGCGAATACGGTGAGTCTCTGGGATTTTTACAAATTGTTGCGAGTCCCTTGACAAGAAGCTCTTATCATGCTGAACAAGTCAGAGCCTTAATGAATTTGTACCCGCGAGAGTCTTGAGATGGGGCAGCAATTGCTGAAAAGCTCGTCCTCGGTGGCTAATTTTTCTTTTTAATTCGGGAGACATTTCCGCAAAGGTTAAAGCGTATTCGGGGACATAAAAAATCGGATCGTAACCAAAACCACCCTCACCCCTAGGACTGGTTAAAATTTCTCCCGTGCAGATTCCTGTGGCGCTCAAGGCAATCTCACCATCGGGACGGGCGATCGCAATTACACAGACAAAACGGGCCGATCGATCCTGATTATCTCCTAATTCTCTGACTAGGCGATCGATTCTTTCTCGATCATTTTCACCATAGCGGGCCGAGTAAATCCCCGGGGCATTTCCTAACCCGGTTACTTCCAATCCCGAATCATCGGCGATCGACCATTCTCCCAATGTTAGGGCAATTTGAGCAGCTTTTAAATAGGCATTTTCAGCAAAAGTCGCCCCGGTTTCCTCGATCTCTAAATAATCGGGTTTTAACTGCAATTCTAGGTCGATATCGGTTAAGTATTCCCCTATCTCTGCTAATTTACCCGGGTTACTCGTGGCTAGAATTAATTTTTTCATCGGCATTTTATCTCAGTGATCAGTGATCAGTTACCAGTTATCAAATGTGAGGTTTCAGCTTACTAGACCTCCAGCTACTATTATCTCAAGACTAAAAGTCTTTCTGGTTGATTAACCCGTATTTTTTCAGTGAATTGCAGATATCTACTGATAACTGATAACTGTTTACTGATAACTGATAACTGATTACTGTTTACTGATAACTGATAATCCCGCTAACATTTGAGCGTAGGGAGTTTCGTGGAGGTGGGCCTTATTGACAGCACCAAAAAGGGTTAATTTGTCGATAATTACCGATTTCATCGCGGAAATTGCCTCTCCTGCGATCTCTAATAAATCCTTATCCTCTGGCCCGCAAATTTCCCGTTTCAGGGACTGCATATAGGCTTGACGCACTTCCGTATTAACATTAAATTTGCAGACTCCTAACTGGATCGATCGCCCGATCATTTCTGGGGGTAAACCGGAAGCACCGTGTAAAACTAGGGGAATAGAAAGAAGTTGTCGAATCCGGGCCAGGCGATCGAAATCGAGACGGGGCGGACTTTTGTACTCGCCATGGACATTACCGATAGTTACGGCCAGAGAATCCACTCCCGTCGCTTGCACAAATTGCACTGCTTGCTCAGGATCTGTCATTTTAGCCTCTTTTTCGGCAATAGTTAACCCGTCCTCTGTGCCGCTAATTCGGCCGATTTCTGCCTCCACCACGGCCCCGTATTCGTGAGCGAGACGAGTCATTTCTCTGGTAAAAGCGAGATTATCTTGGTAGGGAAGATGAGAGCCATCGGCCATAATTGAGGTCATCCCCGCTTCTAGGGCCTCGTAGATATCGCTGGCTTTAGTGCTATGGTCAAGATGGACCGAGATAGGAACCTTGGCCGAGCGAGCGGCCTCTAAACAGAGAGCGACGAGGGTAGAACTGCCATAACGCAAAGCGCTGGGGTGAATTTGCAACATAGCGGGACTACGACAATCCTCGGCGGCACTAATCACCGCTTTGACCCCTTCTAGGTTATAAACATTAAAAGCCCCGATCGCATAGATATTTTTGCGAGCGGTTTCGAGGAGTTCCTGAGTAGAAGCGAGCATAATATGCAAAATAACCATGGATACTGCCCAATTTTACCCTAATTAGGGCTGGCTTCTGAGTAACGCACAGAAAACGGGTTTCTCGGAGAAACCCGTTTTCTACTCATGCAAAAGGCAATAGGAGGAATAGATAATCAGTCTTTAATAACTGGATTTAGTATAAAAGGGCAGCGATGGTCAAAATCGCTACAATAATAGATAAAATCCTAATTGGGAGGAAAGCCTATCGATACCATCTTCGGCAATACCCAGGGACTGAAAGCTAGTCAGATGAAACAGCTACAAAGGCTGTACCATGAACGCTTGCCTATTGATACTCTCACCACCCCAGAATTCGCCCAAAGACTGGCGGCCATCAGTACCGATATTCATCAACCCCTCTGCACCTATATCAACCGTCGCGGCCAGGTAATTCGTGTGGGAGTGGGAACCCCCCGACAAACCCAATTTTCTCTCTTGGAACTACCCCGCTACGGTTCCGAACGTCTTTGCGGAATTCGTTGCATCGCCACGGAACTCAAGCAGGAACCGCCAAAAGAATCCAGTTTAACCGCCATGGCTTTGCAAAGATTAGACGCACTGGTGATCTTAACCCTAACCGGCACAGGCATGATCCGTCGCGGTGGTGGGGCGACTGGTTATGTGGAGCAGGTCTATCTGGCGCATCTCATACCACAAAGTCAAACAAATGTCAATAGTAATATATACTGGTCTGTCTCCCCGCCCTTAAATCTAGAGGATTTAAGCAAACAGGACTTTTTAGAGTTAGTGGAAGGACTAGAGGCGGAGTTTCAGCGAGAATTTACCGCTATAACCGTTGATACAGCCGAAGATCGGGTGCTATTGGTTGGTTTAATCACCGACGGTATGAGCGATCGCCAGTTTGAGGACGGTTTAAGCGAATTAGAGCGTTTAGTTGATACCGCCGGGGGTAAAGTTTTGCAAGTCACCCGACAAAAACGGGATCATCCCCATCCTCAAACTGTGATCGGTTCGGGAAAAGTGGCAGAAATCGCCCTACAGGTGCAAACTTCGGGGGCTAATTTAGTTGTATTCAATCGCGACCTTTCTCCCGCCCAAATTCGCAATCTAGAGAACCAAATCGGGGTGAGAGTGGTCGATCGCACCGAGGTGATCCTGGACATTTTCGCCCAACGGGCCCAATCCCAAGCGGGTAAACTACAGGTAGAATTAGCCCAATTAGAATACACTTTACCCCGTCTCACTGGGCGCGGATTAGCCATGTCGAGATTAGGGGGAGGAATTGGCACTCGTGGACCGGGGGAGACAAAATTAGAAACAGAACGCCGAACTATTCAACGTCGTTTATCCCGTCTCCAGGATGAGGTGGATCAACTGCAAGCTCATCGTTCCCGTTTACGCAAACAACGGCAAAAACAAGAGGTAGCCAGTGTGGCGATCGTCGGTTACACCAATGCGGGAAAATCTACTTTAATTAATGCTCTCACCGCTGCCGAAGTTTATACCGCTGATCAACTGTTTGCTACCCTCGATCCCACCACCCGACGCTTAACTATTACCGATCCCCTCACCCAAGCATCTCACCCCCTCTTACTAACCGATACGGTGGGTTTTATCCATGAATTACCCCCCTCGCTGGTGGATGCTTTTCGGGCAACTTTAGAGGAAGTAACGGAAGCAGACGCCTTACTCCATCTGGTGGATCTCTCCCATCCAGCTTGGGAAAGTCAGATTGCCTCGGTGTTAAAAATCCTCTCGGAGATGCCGATTCAAACCGGTCCGATGTTAATGGTGTTTAATAAGTTGGATCAGGTAAAAAGCGAGGATTTGGAAATAGCTAAGGAAAAATATCCCCAAGCTGTTTTTATCTCGGCTATTCGTCGCCTCGGATTGGAAACTTTAAAACAAAAGTTAATCGATTTAATCGCTTAATTAGGGTTTGAAAAAGTACGGGCGAAGCATTCGGATAGAAAATCTATGGTTTCAGCGATAGGTTATGCCCGAATGCTTCGCCCCTACAGGACGCGGGCCGATGAATCAGAGCTTTGCGATCGCCAATAAAAATACCAGGTTTTTGAAGAGGGCGAACGCAATTCGCCCCTACCGCTCAAAACCTGGCACCTAATTTGAGATTTATTTAGCAGACCCTAATTACTAATTATTTCTGCTCTTTCAACAAATCGATGATAGTATCCAGTTTCTTCTCAAGTTTTTGGTTTTCTTCCTCCAATTTAGCAATCTTATCCAACAATGCTTGATTGTCACTGACTGCCGCAGCAGCGCGTAATTTACGCACATCCCGACCAAAGCCCATCAAGGCCGGACGTTCCACATAAGTGACCCGGTGCAGTACCCGCCAGGCTTTATTGGGCTTACCTGCTTGGGTCTCACGCAAGGCCCGCGCTTCTTCGTCGTTGCTCCGTAGCCATTCAGGATCAACCACATAGTTAAAGAAGTCGTGGAAGTTATCGGTACTTCCTTCCAGGTAGAAACTCATAAACCGATAGCGATCTACTTTTTCCCCGGGCAGAATCGGGCGATCGTTGTAATCGGTGATGCCTTTATACTCCAAACCACTCAGATCTACATTCAACTGAAAACCCTTACTCCGAGCTTCAGTTTTGCTCATGGTTTGAGTTAAATTGACCGTAGCCTGGGCAGTGAGTTCTATATCAGCACCTAATGAGAATGAACTCTCAACTCCTAACCCGGCATTCATCGCAAAAGAGCCACCAATAGTATGCTCTACGGTGTTGGCAAAGCTTTGAGCTTCAGTTCGCAGACCACCATCGGCATCCCAAACGTAGGTATTGACGATATTGCGCTTACCCGCCCGAATTTGGATATCTTCCATCCGTTTCTGCCAGCTTGCAAAACCTTCTATGGCTTGCGCTCGTTTCTCTTGGTCATTAATTTTGCTTTGGATTTCGGCCTGTTTTGCTTTGGCGGCAGCGTTGGTCTTGTCAGAAGCAGCGGCAGCATCTGCTTGAAATTGTTCAACTTTCTGGTCTTGCTCCTTTTTCTTCTCCTCGTCAGTCATTTGGGTACTGGGTTTGTCTTCTTCCCGTTGCACTCCAATGCTGGTTGGTGCAGGTCCACTGTCGATATTCCGATCTAAAGAGGTTCCATTGGAACGCACATCAAAGTTAGAAAAGTAAGATTCTCGGCGTTTATCTTCCGCTTCAATTTGGCGTTTTAAGTCATACGCCTCTTTCAGGCGATAGTAACTAGCGGGATAAAGGGAACCGTACTGGCTACGCATTTCGGGAACGTGCTTGAAGAAGCGATCGCTTGTGGCAATGCTGCCAGTCATCCCATCCAAGCTACCGTTCATCGTGTAGGCAGGATTCATCAAAAAGGTGATGGTGTTGACATCTGGAGGAATGCCATCTACCGGCTGCACTTGGTAGCCCACCATTCTGCCACTGCGGGCTAGTCGGGTGACAAACACATCTGCCAAGGCTGAAACAACCAACGCATAGCCAATATTCTTGGGAATAAATCGTGTTCCCAAATGGGGAAACTTAGTAGTTTCTTCTGGTGTGCCGCGTAGTTCCAGTTTATCGGTCATGCTCAGAGATGAACTGGAAGTAATGTTACTTTCATTTTGGTATTGGTAGCTGAAGTCCAAATTACCTTTGAAACCGACTCTGGTACTGGTTTCGATGGAACTTCCCATACCCATAGGTGCTGTGAGGATAGACATTGTTCCCCCTGCTCCAGTAAAGGTATCAGTTGTTGCTCCTAACCCATGATCTTGTGCTCGATTCCAACTAAACTCGACATCTTCCGATATGGTTAATTCTACAGAAGTTGCACCGTTGTAATCGTCTGATAAGGTTAGGTTTTCACTGGGTACGGGGGGTGGACCCTCAATATAACCCAACAAAGTGGGAGCAAATTGGGCGTTACCAATCCACTTCAGTTCTAGGGTTTCAATCCGCTTATCGGGTAGCAGGGTGACTCCGTTGGCAGTGGGATAAGCAAAGAACCGCCGCATGATGGCAACTTTGGTTTTTGTGGATGATTCCAGAGTCACGGTGCTGTACTCAGCAGAGACTAGGGCATCGCTACCAATGGGTAGGGTATTATCATCTACCGTCACGGCTTCATAGACAGTGCCATGATTGTTGCCCACTAGGTCTAGGACTTTTCGGGTACTACCTTCCAGTCGGATTTCATTGAGGGGATAGTAAGCTACTAAGTTTGGTTCTTTACCACTCAGCCGCTTGTAAGCATCCGCCTGAATTTCTGCTTGGGTACGGGCTTTGTTCCAGATGCGAACCTCAGCGATGTTACCGTTAAACAAATCTGTTTTCCCTCCTGACCAAACTCCTGCGCCAATTTGAAAGGGATCAGAAGAGGTTCCATAATTTTTGGTTTGAGAACCACCGGTTTTGATTGGTACTCCATCGAGATAAAGAAGTACATTTGTGCCGTTACCAACTACTGCTACATGATGCCACTCATGAAGTGGATAAACAGCATCAGCATGAAACGAGTTACTGCAGTCCTTTGTCCAGACAACCAGTTTTTGGGAATTGATGCCAAATTCAATCACATCGTTTTGCCCAAATAGAGAGATTCTTCCGTTTTCTGGTAGGGAGAGAGCTTTCACCCAACCTTCCAGAGTGAAGGTGGACAAATTATTCATTAAGCTTTTGGAGGCAGTAATATAACTATTAACCCCATCAAACTTCATCACTGTATGTCCTGGGTTGCCAATGGGGGCCGTACAACCCCACCAATTTGCCCCCGATACCGTGGCCTTATTCTCATTACCGGAATGGTCGCGCACTTCCACTCCTGTGGCTTCATTCATGGGGTAGTAAGCCAATAAACCAGGTTCGTTACCACTAAGCAAGGTTTTACTGTTGACGGCAATTTCATCGTCACTTAGGGCAACTACCCAAATACGAACTTCGGCAACTTTTCCAAAAGGTTCCCAACCTTCCTTACGGTTACCAATAAACGCAACATTGTTCTTAGCTTTCAGACTAGCTTTCTTAAGGTCTTCAACCTTTTTCTTTGCGCCTTCATCATTGGGGTTTTTCGTCAGATTCTGCTCGGCATCTTTTAGGGCTTTTGCTTTCACATCACCCACTTTTTTGCCATCAATATAAAACAGAGTCGTATCTCCCCGACCGACGGCAGCGATATGATGCCATCCCTCGGTTAACAACTCCATATTGAAACCGCTATCGTAAAAGTTATTCCCCAAGGAATCATTGGTCAGATAAGTCCCTAACTGTTTACGATTTCTGACAAGAAGGATGTGATGATCCACATCGTTGCCTCGGATTAAAGTATTCCATTCCTTCGTGTCTGGTAATGGATAAACGAACCAAGCTTCAACACTCCAGTCATCTGCAAGATAAAAGGGTTTATTTAAGGTAACGATACTGTTGCTGTTGCTAAAGTTCAAACAGGCCCGTTGAGCATCAGGAATCCACTGTTCAAAGGCGGCATTTTTTCCGTCTGCTGTGGCATCATAGTTCGTTTGTCGCATCCGTCCTGCGCGGTCAAAATAACTCAATTGGACATTGCCTTCACAGGTTTCAATGGCATTGAGGCGGCCGGCAGGTTGCACAAAACCAAGTAACGCTCCTTGAGTGACTAACCCTTTGCTATCTTTAGCAACTTGGGGCATCGTTTGGGGTTTGGCCTGAGTGTTTTTGACATCATTGAGGAAGTTCGTGTTTAAGGCGGCCAAGGCCGGTTGAACTTCTCCCAGCTGCTTTTTGATTTCTTCAAGACGACCTTCCCAACTCAATTTGTCTTTTGTACCATTTGCTACAACATCTTGCCAAATCTTTAGCTGCCCTTGTTTTTGGCGGATGGTGCTACTTGTTGTCTGTAAAGAACTTCTCTTAGTGTCGATGTAAGACTGATTTAACGCTTGTCCCGTAGAAACAATTCGCCAGAGTTCATCATTAGTTCCAGTATAACGTTGTCTAGCATTGATATAAAGGCCATCTGTTTCCAAGCAATTTCCATTTTCCCTGTTGTCAAAACGGTAGTGACTGCTGTCAGCTTTTGTGATTAACCATTCGGCATCGTAATGGTAAGAATTTGTTTGCCATTCTTGGAGAGATACTTGATAATTTGCTTTGGCTACAGCTTGATTCTTATCTACCTCTAAGTAACAGTTTGTCTGTCTATTTTGCAGTCGATAGATGTTGTCTTGAATGGAATCAATGCGCCAGTGAGCATCATGCCAACCAGAACTCTTCCAAGTGGCTTGTGATGTAGTGGAATATGGATGTTTTGTTACAACAGCAACAGCTGGTGGTTCCAATTCCATAAAACGGTCATTCTCTAAATTGATAATTACGCACCAGTAATTGAAGGGATTATCAATGTCAGCTTGATAATCTTTTTCATCTTTTTCAAGATCCGCAATCTCTTTTTGGATTCGAGTGATATCGAGTTGTGTCTGTTGCAGATTTTGTAATGCAGCAAGTTTTGCTTCTAACTCTCGCTTTTCTTTGAGCAGAACAATTTCCTGTTTCTCTTTCACCTCCAGTTCTTTTAACTTCGCCGCTAAGGTGGCATAATCATCCACCAAAGTTGTCAAAGTCACATCGTCTGTGTATTTCGCTTCCGTAATACTATCGGACAAGAGGCGAATCTGGTGTTTGCGAATTTCCAGCGATTGCCAATTTCCTTGAACTTGGGCAATTTCAAAGGAACGTAACACACTGACTTCATCGGGAATTGTCACATTACAGGAAGCACGATACCAACCATTGCGCAAATCTTCAAACTTATTTTGTACCGCCGAAATGGTCTTTTTATCTTCGGCACTGCGGCTGGTTTTTCCCCAATAGGAAAAGGTAAATATCTTGGTGCCAATATTTTTACCATCGGCATTGTCTAGATAGGCTAAATTAACCAGATTGGGTGAGTTAACTTTAAACTCAAAACTTTCCTCGTAAGTTGCCCGTTCGCTGACAGCAAATAGCTCAGAATTGCTATATTTAACTGCATTTAACTCGGTTCCCAGTGTACGGCTAAGGGTAGCAGCACTGACATACGGTTCACCATAGACAGTGCCATCATTGCCGTTCACAGAAAAGTCAACTACTTTGCCTTCGGAGATACCACCTAAGCGCCAATACCCCACTAAACCGACTTCTTTTCCTGTCAGTTGTAGGTACATACTATTTTTAATGTCTTCGGCAGTCCGGGCTATTTTCCAAACACGGAGATCTGCAATTTGCCCTTCAAAATTAATGACTCCTTCCCGACTATCACGCCCGATTCTGTGAGCAATTACAGCCTGCTTATCAGAAACTTCTCGAGAATATTCAAAATCAAGCACACCATCAATATAGCCGGAGATCTTTTTGTTTTCCCGATCTCTGACAAAGCTGATGAAATGCCATTGATTGTCTCTTAAATCTTTGGAGCCAAATAGGTTGTGTTCATCATTCCAGAAAAACCGTAGTTTCCCCTCGGGCGAAACTTCAAAATTAACGTTAATTGACTTCGGTAGTTGATAGTCTCCTAGCAAGACACCTCGGTTGGAATTTGCGGGAACTTTTACCCACATAGAAATCGTGAATGAACTGGAAAAAATCGGCAGTGGTTGCGCCAGTTGAATATAATCATCCACGCCATCAAACACGATCCCCCGTCGCTTTTGGGACACCAATTTCACATTAACAGCTTCTCCGATTGCCCATTTGCGTTCAATGACAAAATGGGTATCATCAATTTTTCGCACGGGGTAGCTGTCTTTGTAGTCTTCTGTGCCGGTAATTTGGACGCGATCACCGTTTTCTAAACCATGATTAGGACAGGTGACTCGTAATTTGCCATCGGCGGTTTTTTGATAAGCGGTAATCATGCCATCAAAAATCAAACCACCTTCTTCTTGGTCTTCTTTTTCCCAATAACCCAAGCCGCGCTCCAAGGGGATGTCAATATCAAAGGTATTTTTATCTACTTTAATTGTTGGATATAATCCTTGATAATCACTGGTGCCGCTGATTTTCACCAAATCGTAATTGGCTAATTTTGAAGCACCGCCATCGGTGGATATTTTAACTAAATCTTCGATATCTTCCTCATCAGTTCCTGCGGCGAATCCGCTAATAATTCCTTGGGGAGGAGGGGTTGTGTCACCTATTGCTTTTATTTCATCTAAGGTGTTTAAGGGTAACAAAACTTCTCGCTGACGACTGCGAATAATCTTGCTATCGGGGTTTTTGCCGATTTCTCCTAAAGTACCATCCCCGGCGATGGCAAAACTGAAAACGGCTGCCCCTTTATCTGTGGGAATTGCTAACATTAATCGCGTGGCAGTTTTCAACAGTTGTTCTTCCCCAGACTGGGTTTCTTGCGCCTGTTGTAAATCGTATTTAGTGGCCGATAAACCGTTGGTGACTGTCACATCCTTAATGTCTAAAGTCCGCTTAATCACCCCCGGAATTTTTCGGGGAACTAGGCTATCCTTTGATTCTTCAAAAACGGTGTAATCTTTAACCTCAAATAGTCCTGCTTCCGAGGCGCGAATCGTGGTTAATTCGACTTTCTTGGTTTGGCTATTGTAGGCGAAAATATGCCAGCGATAAACATCATTTTCAATAGTGGGAACCAATACCACAGAAAACCAGCCCTTATGCAGGTTATTGACTAAACTTAATTCGGTGGTGGGTTCATAGAAAAATTTACCGTTGGCATCACGAAAGTCTAAGGTATCCACATTAACCAGTCCGTTAGACCCCTGTTGCATATTTTTCGTGGGGGTGTGTTTCCGCTTACTCCGCTTAAACCGAACTTCTAGCTTGCGGTTCAGCTTATTGGTCATGCCATCTAACACAAATCGGTCCACTAATAGCGTGTTAGATTTGGACTGACGAAAAACGTAAATATGTTCCAGTGCGGCAATGACTTGTACTGGCGCAACTGCGGTTATATTTTCGGTTTTGTAAAGGGATTTGAGGAGATATCGACTGGTATTTTGTTGGTCAGTCAGTTCGGCTTTTTCTTTCTCAATTACCGACTGGTCATCATCTTCATCGGGAAATTCTAGTGTTTGCCAGTTTTCCCAGCCGGTTCTTTGGTCGGCGGGGGTGTTGAGGTAGCTATCTTCAAACCCATCTTGCTTGACTGTGTAGGAAATTTTCCCTTCGGCATCGGTGGCGAACACCACTATCTTGCCCTCGTGGGTAATTGTACTAATGTGTTGTAGTTTGTCTTTGAGTAGGTACATAAGTGTCTTTTTAGTTAGTTGGTTTACAGATCCGACAAAACAAAAACGATGACCGCACTATCCCCGGCCATCTCGCCTAATCGGCCTTTGGGTTCCGGGATAACTACGGATTATTCAGGAAAGTTTCCTTGACTTTTACCTTAGACCTCTTGCATAAATCCGAAAACAACGATAGAAACAATAATGGGAGGGACTTTCAGTTAATTATTTATTAGTAGTTGATAATCTTCAAAAATGTTGCTGTACAAGGATCGACTTAAGACTTTTGCAAGAGGTCTCTTTAATCCGCCAGCCATCCGTAATCATAATTACCGATTATCCGCCCCGCCCCGATTTTTTAACAAATTTTTAGTTTTAACCGTTCAGGGGGGAGATAAATGATCTAGGAGACTGCTGGCTCTCCTCGACTTTGTGTGATAATCAGTGCTTATCATTCGTAGGAGTCTTGCTAGACAAGGCTTTAAAGACTATATTGCCAGAAAATTATGGTTCTTCGTTACTTGGTATGGTTCGATTGGGTGGCATAAATCGACTAAATCCTTGTCTGGCAATAGATTTAATCGAAAACAATTGACAAAAATCGCCAAATGTTTTTCTCTATAAGAGTTTCATTTCTTATAATCCTGTACGTTGCATAAGACAAACCGAAGAACCAAAATTATCGGCTGCATCTCCTATTTGTGACTTTCCCTCACATATATGTGGGCAGCAGCAGTTAAGTAGCTGGTTATAATTAAATTAAAAATGGATTTTAGGTTCGATCCCCCCTGTCCCCCTTGATAAGGGGGATGCTGATCCCCCCTTAATCGCCCCTTAATCGCCCCTTGATAAGGGGGGGGCCGATCCCCCCTGCCCCCCTTGATAAGGGGGGTGCTGATCCCCCCTTAATCCCCCCTTGATAAGGGGGGTGCCGATCCCCCCTGCCCCCCTTGATAAGGGGGGTGCTGATCCCCCCTTAATCCCCCCTTGATAAGGGGGGGAATCTGACAATTTTTAACACCTACCTACTTAATTCATAATTCCTAATTCCTAATTCCCACTGATAACTCAGGAACTATGCAAACAATCTTTCAGCGCGTAGGCTACCTGTTGTTGTTCCTCAAAGCTTAAATCGGGGAACATAGGTAAAGATAACACTTTTTCACTGGCCAATTCAGCCACGGGTAAATCACCTTTTTTATAGCCTAAATACTGATAAACCGGCTGTAAATGTAGGGGAATCGGATAATAAACCATCGATAGGACATCTTTTTCCTGCAAAGCTGCCCGAATTTGGTCACGATTTTCTGTTAAGATCGTGTACTGATTCCAAACGTGCTTACCTCCGGCTAAAGCGGCAGGTAAAGTGATATTAGGCAAAGGTTGCAGTAATTCCCGATAACGTTGGGCAATCTCGATCCGTTGATTATTCCAAAAATCGAGATATTTTAGCTTAATTTGCAAAATAACCGCTTGAATGGCATCTAAGCGGCTATTCACCCCAATCACCTCGTGGAGATAACGCACCTTGCTGCCGTGTTCTTTAACCATGCGAATTTGTGCCGCTAACTCGGGGTTATTGGTGGTAATTGCGCCACCATCGCCACAACCGCCCAAATTTTTGGTGGGAAAGAAGCTAAAACAGCCAATATCGCCGATACTCCCCACTTTCTGCCCATGCCATTCTGCTCCCGTTGCTTGCGCGCAATCCTCAATCACCAATAAATTATGGGAACGAGCGAAATTTAACACCTCAGACATATTGACAGATTGCCCAAAAAGGTGTACTGGGATAATCGCTTTCGTCTGGGGAGTAAGCGCTTTTTCCAACAGTGCCACATCGAGGTTAAAAGTATTAATATCGATATCGACAAAAACTGGCACTGCCCCGACTAAATTAATCGCTTCGGCGGTGGCAATAAACGAAAAAGTGGAAGTAATTACTTCATCCCCCGCTTGAATACCGAGGGAGCGCAGTGCCAGATAAAGGGCATCGGTTCCCGAATTACAGGCAACACAATCGCTAACACCATGATAGAGGGCAAATTGTCGTTCTAATTCACTCACAGCTTCACCGCCAATATAGCGCCCAGAACGGAGGATTTCTAAAACGGCATGGTTAGCTTCTTCGCTGATGACTTGGTATTGACGGGATAAATCGACGGGGGGAATTTTACTCACGCGCTTTCACTCAAATTAGAGACTAATCGGGATTTGTTGGCGAAAAGAAGGAATAATTAGGGCTTACTGAATAAATGTGAAATGTAGGCAAGGTAAGGGTTTTCTGGCTTTTCTCGCGAAACAGGTGCAAGATTTTGAGAGAATCGTCGTTAAAAACCTTGCGTCTTCATCAGCCCGCGTCCTGTAGGGGCGAAGCATTCGGGCAATAACCTATCGGTGAAACCGTAGATTTTCTAACCGAATGCTTCGCCCGTACTTTTTGCCGCAAACCCTAATTAGTCAAAAATAATTATAAACTTGCCATTCATAGATGAAGTATCCTTTTAATTTGTTTCTTTTATTTTTATGGATGGATTAGTAGAACTAAATCTGGTGGATTTGGGTTGGGCTTTGGGGATGATGGGCATTTGTTTACTCCTCTCCCGTTGGTCAAATTTAGCTCTAGAGGGACAATTATTATTAGCGACCGGTCGATCGATCCTGCAATTATTAGTGGTAGGCTACGTTATCGCCGTTATTTTTTCCCTGGATAATCCTCTAGCCGTGCTGGGGATTTTGGCAGTAATGATGACTATCGCGACTATTGTTGCTAAAAATCGCATTGATAGCCGAGATAAAGGCTTATTACCCCTAGTTTTTTGCTCTCTGTTGATTAGTAGCTGTCTAACTTTAGGTTATGCGATCGCTTTAATTATTCAACCAGAACAATGGTACTCACCCCAATACTTAATTCCCTTGACGGGGATGGTGTTAGGCAATGCCATGAATAGTGCCTCTTTAGCCGGGGAAAGATTAAGCAGTGCCATTAAAAGTCACCGTTTGGAAATCGAAACCCATCTTTGTTTGGGGGCAACCCCTCAACAAGCGATCGCATCTTACCAAAAAGAAGCGATTCGAGCTAGTTTAATCCCCACCCTCAATCAGATGATGGTGGTGGGTTTAGTCAGTTTACCCGGAATGTTCACCGGACAGGTATTGGCAGGAAGTGAACCTTTAAACGCCGCTTCCTACCAGATACTGATCCTGTTTATGATTGCCCTAGCTAACCTAATCACCGCTCAATTGGTGACAGAGGGAATCTATCGGCGCTTTTTCGGTGAGAATTTATCACTTATCAGTTAACAGTTATCAGTTATCAGTTATCAGTTATCAGTTATCACTAACCACTGACTCCTAATTAACGCTCACTGTTCACCGATTACTGTTTACTGATCACTGATTTAGCCTTTCCACTTGCTGGCGACGACTTCAGCGAGATCAACCACCCGTTGGGAGTAACCCCATTCGTTATCGTACCAAGCGATAACTTTTACCATATCGCCACCCATCACCATGGTGAGACTAGCATCAATGATCGAGGAGGCATCAACACCGCGATAATCGGAGGAAACGAGGGGTAAATCATTATATTCGAGAATTCCTTTCAAAGAATTTTCCGAAGCTTCTTTGAGGACTTCGTTTACCTGTTCCGCGATCGTGCTTTTTTCCACTTGCGCCACTAAATCCACCACAGAAACGTTAGGAGTGGGTACACGCAGAGCGATACCGTTAAGTTTCCCTTTCATGTCGGGGATAACTAAGGCTACAGCTTTAGCGGCACCGGTGGAGGTGGGAACGATGTTAACGGCTGCGGCGCGAGCGCGACGCAGATCTCGGTGACTAGCATCCAGAATGCGTTGATCACCAGTGTAACTGTGGGTGGTGGTCATCGTCCCTTTGATGATGCCGAAGTTTTCGTGAATCACTTTGACGACAGGAGCAAGACAGTTGGTGGTACAACTGGCATTACTGATGACGTTGTATTTATCGTGTTCGTATTCGTGAGCGTTGACACCGACGACATAGGTTCCCACACCCGCACCCTTACCCGGTGCGGTAATGAGGACTTTTTTAGCTCCTGCGACAATATGCTTAGAAGCGCCCTCTTCATCGACGAAAACACCGGTAGCTTCGATCACTAGATCTACACCCCATTCTGCCCAGGGCAGATTGAGGGGATTGCGATCGGAATAACATTTAATGGTTTTACCGTTAACAATTAAAGAATTATCATCGGCATCGATATTAGCGTTAAGTTTGCCTAACATCGAGTCATATTTGAGCAGGTGAGCGTTACTCCGGGGATCGGATGTATCATTGATCCCCACTACCTCCAAGCCACTATTAGTCCGTCCTAACCAACATCTTAGGAAATTACGTCCAATCCGTCCGAAACCATTGATCGCTACTCTAATCACTGCTGCTTGCCCTCTACCTTTTAGTGCAATACATAAAAAAATAATTAATGTTCCCAATCATACCTTAAAGGTTGAACTTTACGATCCCGATCGAAAATAATTTATTACATCACCATTCAGGAGAGTAGGAGACAGGAGACTCCGAGACAGGAGACTCCGAGATTATTTTTATTTATTCTCCCCACACCCTACACCCCACACCCCACACCTGCCCCCCCGATGTCGGGGGGGTTGGGGGGGGTCACACCCCACACCCCAAAAAAAGGGAATTGGGAGAAAAAATTTTAATTCTGCGTCAAGGATTTTGCCAGGTGACTGGGCAACACTTGGGAATTCTGCTCAAATGCCCCTATCATGAGGTTGACTTTACTACCGATCGAGTTTAAAACTTATATAATTGTGGGTCTGAGGAGTGAAAAAAGTGAAAAAAGTTAATTTTAACGGCCAACCTTTCCATTTTATCGGTATTGGCGGCATTGGGATGTCAGCCCTCGCTTATATCTTAGCCAAACGCAATTTAGCTGTGTCTGGCTCCGATTTACGTCCTACTCATATCACCCAACGGCTACAGGGAGCGGGAGCGCAGATTTTCCACCGTCAAGAGGCAAATAATTTAGCTTTATTTCATTCTCCTGGCCCTCAAAACATCAGCCAAACAGTTCCGCAAGTAATCTGCTCCACGGCGATTAATGACCATAACAAGGAATATCAAGCGGCCAGAGACTTAGGATACCCAATTTTTCACCGTAGCGACGTTTTAGCGGCTTTAATCGCTGATTACGACAGTATCGCCGTCGCCGGCACCCACGGCAAAACCACCACTAGCAGCCTAATCGGTTACGTTTTGTTAGAAGCGGGATTAGACCCCACGATCATTGTCGGTGGTGAGGTGGACGCTTGGGAAGGTAACGCTCGTCTTGGTCAAGGTCGTTTTTTAGTGGCAGAGGCCGATGAGTCCGATGGTTCCCTAACCAAGCACGCCCCGAAAATCGGCGTAATCACTAATATTGAGCTAGATCACCCCGATCATTACCAGAATTTAAGCGAAGTTATCGATACTTTCCGTGAATTTGCCCATCAGTGCCAGATTTTAGTCGCTTGTTTAGATTGTGACACGATCGCCGAGCATTTCCGTCCGACAATTAGTTATAGTCTCGATCCCGAAAAAGGTGCCGATTACACCGTCAGCGAGATTATCTATGAACAGGGAATGATGAAAGCTTCCGTCTGGGAAAAAGGCAGTTATCTGGGACAAATGGAAGTGAAAATCCCAGGGCAACATAATATTAGTAATGCTTTGGCAGTGGTGGCCATCGGACGTTATCTCGGTTTAGAATTTGCTGTTATTGCCGATGCGATCGCTACTTTTGCCGGGGCAAAACGCCGTTTTGAACACAAGGGAGAGGCAAACGGCATTACTTTTATCGATGATTATGCCCACCATCCTAGCGAATTGTTAGCCACTTTAGCGGCGGCAAAATTGAAGGTAGAAGGCAAACAGTACCAACGTTCGATCGCTATTTTCCAACCCCATCGTTACAGTCGCACCACTGCCTTTTTAGAGGAATTCGGAGCCGCTTTTAGTTCCGCCGATGTGGTAGTCTTAACAGATATTTATAGTGCCGGGGAAGTGAATATCAATCACGTCACGGGGCAGCAAGTGGTCGAACAGGTGAGAAAACACCATAAAAATGCCTACTATCACCCTGAATTGAGTTCTTTAGGTCAATTCCTGCTAGAAATTCTCCAACCAGGGGATCTAGCTCTGTTCCTCGGCGCTGGCAATCTCAATCAAGTTATCCCCGAAATGCTCTCTCTTTACCGCGAACAATTAGCAGTTAGAGTATAGGATTCAGTTATCAGTTATCAGTTATCAGTTATCAGTTATCAGATTTGAGTTTTTAAGTGAGCAGTATTAAATAGGGTTTGCTGAATAAATGTGAAATGTAGGCAAGGTAGGGGTTTTGTGGCTTTTCTTGCGAAACAGGTGTAAGATTTTGAGAGAATCGTCGTTCAAAACCTTGCGTCTTCATCGGCCCGCGTCCTGTAGGGGCGAAGCATTCGGGCAATAACCTATCGGTGAAACCGCAGATTTTCTATCCGAATGCTTCGCCCGTACTTTTTCAGCAGACCCTAAATAAGTAACATGATCGTTGGGTTTCATGCTTCAACCCAACCTACGTTCTGCTCCCCAACCCCCAATTCATAATTTATAATTCATAATTTATAATTTATAATTTCCAACCCCCTAAAAACCTATGATTAAAACCTCTGTTTCTCTAGCTGATTTCACTTCCTACCGGGTGGGGGGAAGAGCGCAATGGTATGCCGAACCAGTTAATCTAGAGGAATTAAGAGAAGTGTTCGCTTGGTGGCAATCACAAGATTTACCCTTAACTGTTTTGGGGGCTGGTTCAAATTTACTAATCAGCGATCGAGGTTTACCCGGACTTGTTATCAATACTCGCCATCTGCGATCGAGTTGTTTTGATGCCGAAACTGCTACGATTACAGCAGCGGCGGGGGAACCCCTGCCAAAAATAGCTTGGAGAGCGGCAAAAAGGGGCTGGAGGGGCCTAGAATGGGCGGTGGGTATCCCCGGTACGGTAGGGGGTGCTGTGGTCATGAATGCGGGGGCGCACACCTCCTGTGTGGCGGATCGATTAGTGCGGGCGCTGGTATTAAATCCCGATGGTCAGTTAGAAACTTTAAGCAAAGAAGATTTAAATTATAGTTATCGCAGTTCTTCTCTGCAAGGGAATCAACGTTTAGTTGTCGAAGCCACATTTCAGTTAGAAGCTACCGATAATTGCGAGGAAATAATGGCAATTACTACCCATAATTTACGCCATCGCAAAAGTACCCAACCCTATGATCGTCCTAGTTGTGGTAGTGTTTTCCGCAATCCTAAACCGCAATTTGCCGGGGCTTTAATTGAGGAAATGGGATTAAAAGGTTATCAAATTGGTGGGGCGCAAGTATCAGAATTACACGCTAATTTTATCCTGAATATTGGTTCAGCAAAAGCCTCGGATATTCTGCGTTTAATTCGTCATGTGCAGGAACAAGTGTTCGATCGCTGGTCCCTCTGGTTAGAACCAGAGGTGAAAGTTTTAGGGGAATTTGACGGTATTTAATTATTTTTCTCGATAACGGTTGAACTCAGCCGCGATAGGCTGGAGTGCGACGGCAAATATTTTTATAATCCTCTAGCATGGTGCGTTCCCCAAAAATCTATTGGTGGAGCAGTAGAACTTGCATTAGGGAACGCACCCTACAGCGATGGGGATCGTACTGACAGTGGGAGCAGTGTAACGGTCTAGTTATGCCGTCTTCGCTTGTGAGGTTAACTTAAGCAGTTCATTAAGCTTATTTTTTAAGTTTTGGGATGCCATAAGCGGATTGTAAACTTCTCCTGCGTAGGGTTGCCAAACATAACTAGAACTAAAGGGGCGCAATACTGGCAATATTCCTAGCTCTTGTTCGAGTGGTTTTGCTAAAACCAGTCCTGGGATAGATAAGTTAGATGATTCTTCGAGAAGCTCGCTGTAAGTTCTAAATTCATCGACTTCAACACCAACCAGTGCATAACGGAATGGGGGAGCAAATCGTAGGGACTGATATAGTAAGATACCTAACTCTGTCATTGAATATGCACTTTCAGGGCTGTCTATTCCCACTTCGCTAAGATTACTTGGTGAAACACGACACCACCAATTTTCTTCTATGTCTTGGAATATATCTGTGTGACACTGGCAATGGCGACCAGTTGACAGCAACCATGATATTCCCTCAAAATGCTGAGCAAATTTATGGGCGTTGCTCTCATCCGAACCACATTCTGCCGATAGACTAAATATCCATGCCATTTTGATAGCCTCCCATTGTGTGTATGCCACTAATCAACCTTTTCCCAATATTTTTGGGTGTTTGCCAATGCTGCCTCGTACTTTTCTAGAGCCATTGTAACTCTTGGCATGATGCTAACGTGAGTTGGGCTATCTTGGACAGCCTGTAAATCCCCTGTGATATGGCTATCGTCAATTTGCCATAAAGGGTCTTTGCCAGTTCCACCAAAACTGGCAGGTTTGCGAAATGCTGGTAAACCTTCAATGGATAGGGCAACAGCTGACAGGGGGACAAGCTGGCTGAACTCCTTACAGCATAAGCTTTTTGGGGTGTTCGAGCGAAAAAGTTCGATGCAGATCACCCCCCATTGTTGATAAAGATTTCTAATAAGCTCGCCCAAATCCCTGATTCTCTCGTTAGCTTTTTGGCTGAAAGGGATGTATCTATTTGTAACTGAGGAGCCTAAAAACTTTTGTGGACAACGCTTTGAGATGTCTTGTCCCCCTGTCAGCACTACGCATTAAGGTTAGGACATTCTCAAATCCTGAAACCCAGTCATAGCTTACTATTGCCTCTTGCCTCTTGCCTCTTGCCTCTTGCCTCTGCCTTGCGCGTAGTGCTATAATATTTTTAATACTATACTTCTAAAGAGAAAATGTTTTATTTTAAAAAAGTAAAAGAGTTGGTACGAGTTTTTCCTTATGCACACTATTTGGTGACTGTTTTTCCAGTTTACGCTATATTATTACAGCAAAATATATTTATATCTGGTTTATCATTATTTTATATATTCCCTTTTGTAATTATGATGGCTAGTGGTTTTGCCTACAATACGATTAGTGATGTTTTAGAAGATCCTCCTGAGAAAAATATTATCAGAAAAGGTGATTTATCTTTAAAAGAATCATATATTATAATGATACTTACTTTAGCCTTTTCGCTATGTTCTTTTCTGTATATTTATAAATCAGCATACTCGTGTCTTTTTTTTGTATTTTATATTTTTTTATGGTTATCATATAGTGGAGCAAATATAAGATTTAAAGAAAGTTATCTTGGTCCAGTAGTAGCATCAATTGTTTTATGGGTTGGACCACCTATCACTTTAGCAATAGAATTTAATATTTTATTTAATACGGAAGTTTTCTATTTTTTCTTAGGTTTATTTTTTGTTTATATATCTAGTGAAATCAGACATACTTTAGGTGATTACCAAGTTGATTTATCTTACAATTGTAAAACATTTGCTGTTCTTTTAGGTGAAAATAATGCTAGAATTGCTGATTTTATTTTCTTGCTAATTGGTTATTTACTATTAATAATTAGTTACTATTTATATAATCCAAATCTTATAGTTTTTTCTATTTTTTTACAATATTACTATTTTTTATTGGACGTTATATGACAACTTTAATGTTCATTCTAGCTTATAGCTGTGCTTTATTAAAGTTCTCATGGATATTAATCTTTTTTATCACTTGGATATCTTTAGTTTCTGCTATGCAGGGGCTTAAAACAATAAGAGTTGATGAATTTAAAAAATTGATTAGTTCTTTTTTAAAAATTTGGTCTAATTTATATTTAGAGTAACCTTCGGGGTGGTTGGGTTTCGCTTTTTCAAGCGAATTAAGCTATTTTCGCCTCAGTATTGTTTCGCTCAACCCAACCTACGAGGCTATTTTTAATATATCTCGTGGGTAGTGCGTTACGACGGATTGCTAGTCCTAAGTAAGAGCAGAGATTGTCGCCGTCTAACGCACCCTACTGGACTATTGATTATACGGAAACTTTCCGTATATCACGCCCAAAAGCGTGTTAGCCAGATTAGCCTACTGCTAGTGGAGCGGTAGGAGTCACATTAGAGAACGTACCCTACGGCTAACGTTCCCAATCACCCGCCGCAGATAACCTTGAACTCTAACCGATAACCTTTCGTCGGTCGGTGTGCATTGGGGTTGTTATGCTGTGTCACCAACAGATATGATGCGCCAATCACCTTATGGAATAAACAACCGACCAGCCCCCATATAGTCTTGGATATCGATCACAATTTCTACAAGCCTTTCAACGCAGCGTTCTCGATAGTCAGATTCATTGACCCTATCCGGATCGCCAATCGTAATGATCGGAAATGAAGTCGGTTGATTTTCTTCACGCATTACTTGTTCCAACGAGTCTTCACCCTTCGCATTCCGGTTTGCTGTAAGTAAGAGCATCCCGTTGGTTTGGGCAAATCTCCAAACTACTCGATCATTGCTGTCTGCGGGTAAGCCAACGTCTTCAAATGTCCTCAACCGAATTAGAGCGAGATCTAATAACCCGCTAACAACAAGACTTCCAGAGATCAGAATTGCCTGCCGATTCAAGTTGTAATCAGCCAGAACAATCATTGCTTCTTCGCTTCCCGCTTTGCTCTCCGTTCCTGAAGTTTAGCTCTAACCGCTTCATAGCCTGGACGAGGAGGAGTAGCAGCGATCCGAGCAAAACGTTCGCGATTCCTCTCTTCCCAAAATTGTTTAGTTTCTGCGGCAGTCTTTAAAACCTCCTGATACTCTGCTTCCACTTCTGTTCGATGTGTTTCAATGTAGGAAAGGGCAGCATGAATCTGAGCATCTGTAAGATTGAAGGCATCACGAATAAACTTGGGTGGATACTGAGCTTTGAGATAATCGATTACGTCATACAGAGTAATACGAGTATCCGCAATTGTAAGCCCTCGCTCTGTGCGGATTATAGCTGTTTGTCCATTCGATGCCAGTGCCATAGCAGTCTTAGCTTTTAATCATTTAATTCCATAGTAGCGCACAAAAAAAGCAAGGGGAGCCAACGCCCCCCAACGACTGATTCACAAAATCCTTAATCCTCGACCCAGACTTTCAAAACGTATTTCAGCCTCGTTCCTGCATCTAGCCAGTAGTGAACTCCAACATCTGGCAGTTCAGTATCATTTGTGTGAGCGTCACCCCGTCCTAGTGGGACTTAAACAAATTTCAAGCCCAAACAAAGCCTAAACTGGCTTTGTAAGCGGCAAACACATCCCGATTCTCGGTCAGCCACTCAAAGAAACGGAAAGACATCGCTGTC
>VYLS01000041.1_pt1 | contig 24219 bp, 21 predicted proteins | sample 5114231 | NCBI WGS metagenome assembly VYLS01 (sample SAMN12291800, study PRJNA351875) | freshwater metagenome | isolation source: freshwater lake | place: USA: Michigan, Lansing Lake | collected 2013-08-14 | reverse complement strand
CGATAATTTTTTGGCGAAAATCTACGGAATAGGGTCTCATAGGAAGCTGGTAAGTTCTATTATTTGTCTATTTGCTTTCTATTGTACCTCATAGCTCCAAGAATTGCTATATACAAACTAGCCACATATTCACCATAGCCATTATAGGGCAGAGTTTCGATAATTTCCCAAGATAAATCACTTCTACTGCCGATAAATTTCTCCGTTGCTTGCGACCAACGGGGATGGGGTTTACTAGGGTTCACATTAGCCTCAAAATCGTATTCGTGAGCGTCAATTGTGTTCCAGTAGGTGGCGGGTTGTTTGGCGGTAAATTCAATTTTTACTATCGATTTTGCTCCTTTAAAACCGTATTTCCAAGGAATAACCATTCGCAAGGGTGCGCCCTGTTGTTTCGGTAAATCATGACCGAAAATTCCCACGGCAAAGAAAGCTAATTCGTTGGCCATTTCTTCAATTCTTAAACCTTCTGTATAAGGCCATGGTAAGGCTCCTAAATGTAATCCTGGCCCCTGGGTAATTTCGGGATCATAAAAGGAGGTGAAACGGACGAATTTAGCTTCTGGTTTTGGTTCCACTGCCGCGATTAAAGCACTCATCGGAAACCCCAGCCAAGGTAACACCATTGACCAAGCTTCCACACAACGAAAACGATAGATTCTTTCTTCGAGAGGAAAGGTTTTTTTAATAGTATCTATATCGTAGGTCTGGGGATTTTTTACCAATCCTCCCACTTCTACCGTCCAGGGATTCGTCGGTAATTTCTGCGCTTTTAACCAGATATTTTTCCCCCCTCCGAACTCATAAAAATTGTTATATCTCCCCGCTACAGTTTCGGCAACTATGGGGCGATTTACCGTTAAAAACTGCGGATTCTTGCTGAACCCTGCAATTTTAGGTAATTGCAAACTTTTTTCTAAAGCTTCCGAGGAGGAGGATTTACCACAAGCAGTTAATAATAGGGAACTCCCCGCAATTCCTGTCCCGATTAACCCCTGTAAAAAGCGACGACGGTTAAAATAAACACTTTCGGAAGTAACTTCATTTTCGGAAATTTGCCAGGATTTAGCTAAACGAATTAAGACCATAATTATGATTTGCTGAAAAAGTTTGTTGGTGGGGTTAGGAGTCGGTCGTCAGGAGTCAGTAGCCGGTCGTCGGGAGTTTCAGGCTTTGTTGCCCTCTCTTTTTTGTGCTAATTTATGTACTATAATAAGGATAATGCAAGGTTTTTGATGGTCCCAATCCGATTTTCGCAGCATGAACATTGGATTTTAACAGGTCAAAAGCCTTATTTTAAAAGGGTTTTCCCATTATTCAGCAAGCCCTAATTATCCCCAATTTTATTGACAAAAAAACAGAGTTATGATATATGATACCACAACTCTGATTGTACAATAGTTTGTCAGTTTTTTTAAGAAATTTCGGCGAGCATGGGGGCAGTCACCAGAGGTTCCCGTCGTCCTTTTAAGACCATGGGAACTCCTCGCGAGGGAGCAAGGGTGACACCGCGGCGGCTGGGTTTTTCGGGGGTATTATTAACTAGAGTTAACTGATAATTGGCCAAAATTGTGGCGATAGCGATTTTCATCTCGTAGATAGCTAAAACTTCCCCAATACAACGACGCGCTCCACCACCAAAAGGCATATATTCGTAGGGGGTGAATTGTTTTTCTAAAAAGCGTTCTGGTTTAAAAGTATGGGAATCGGGGAAAGTTTGCTCGCGGTGGTGGGACAGATAAATACAACCCATAAGAATTGTCCCTTTTTCTAAAGGATAACCATCTAGTTCTACCGGTTCTTCCACTGCTCGCGGAAAAGTTAACATTCCCACGGGATGAATGCGTAAAGTTTCCGAACAAACCGCCGAAAGATAGGGTAATCGAGTTATATCAATGGGGTTAGGATTATCTCCTAAAGTGGCTATTTCTTGCAGAATTTTTGCTTTAATTTCTGGATAGCGATGGGTCCAGTAGAGCGCCCAAGACATAGCAGTGGCTGTGGTTTCATGACCGGCGAATAATAAGGTCATTAATTCATCGCGCAATTCCTTATCGCTCATCGGGTTGTCTTCTTCATCCCGGTCCGACATCAGTAGTGATAAAACATCGGTACGATTGGGGTTAGGATTAGCTTTTCTTTCGGCAATTTCTGTGTAGATAATATCATCAATTTTTTCTTGGGAACGCCGGTATTTTCCCCAGGGACTCCAAGCACCCAAATCAGCCCGCAAAATTGGGAAAAATAACAAAGAAGCCATCACTGGAGAGTTAAAAATATCGAGCATTTCAGCCAGAATTTTTTTCAGGGTTTGATAACGTTCCCCTTGACTAATTCCAAAAACTGCCTCCATAATTACTTGTAAAGCAATCGCTGTGGTCGCTGAACGGGCTTTAAAAGGTTGATTTTGGGGCAATTCTGCCATTACTCTCAGGGTAATATCGCGGATTAAATCGCCGTAGAAACGCATTCTTTCCCCGTGAAAAGGTGGCAATAAAAGCTGACGGCGTTTTTTGTGGATGTCTCCGTCTAACATGAAGACGGAATAATCACCAATAATCGGGGCAATAATCCGATTGGCTTCCCCCGGTGCCGAGAATTGTTTACGGTCATTAGTTAAAATTTGTTGTAGGGCCGAAGGACTACTGACAAAGATAAAATTACCTACAGTTAAACCCACTTTTGTGCTAAAAATATCGCCATGCTTGCGGGCGGCATTTTCCATAAAAGCTACGGGATTAATGATCCATTGTGCCATTTGCACGAAGGTGGGGGCTTTGACCTTGGGGATGATTTTCATAGATTAATTGCTATATCCAATGCTAATTATTTCTAATTCTGACATTTTTTCCCCAGAGACGGCAAGGTGTAATAAGCTGCCCGCGCATTTAAATTGCTTATTGAGATGAGGCACTCTTGCAAGAGGCAAGGGGGGGGGGAGATTCAGCTAATCTAAGGATAGGCGGTTAAGATGCGTCTTAGCTTATCAAGTAAACAGCAAAAATTACCGGGCTGTTGCTTGTCTTATCTTCCGGGAGAGAGAGGGATTTTCTGGGAATTTTCAGGATTGACTTTCTGGTCTAAACAATGATAATCGGGGTAGAATAGCCCCCAGTTCTATTTAATTCGCTTTTATAGTTCAATCTCTCTTTTTTCATGCCTTATAGGGACTTTTTATGATTATTTCCAAGTTTTTGCCCTTAGGAAAAACTGTGATTATCAGGCATTTACTGTTATTAACTACATTTAGCCTTGTTTTTTTCCTGACTACTCCCCCCGCTTTTGCCCTCGAATCCAGTCCCTCCACCAGTTTTAATCCTCAAACTATTCTTTTCCATGCCTTAACTTGGGTGGATAGTTTGGGAGCCGTAGGAGCGATCGCGTTTATAATTATCTATATTCTAGCTACTGTGGCCTTTTTCCCCGGTTCAATCCTGACTTTAGGGGCTGGTGTGGTTTTTGGCCTGGTTTTAGGCTCTTTTTACGTCTTTATCGGGGCAACTATCGGCGCTACTGCCGCTTTTCTGGTGGGACGTTATTTGGCTAGGGGTTGGGTGGCGGAAAAAATTCAAGGTAATAATAAATTTCAAGCTATCGATGAAGCTGTGGGGAAAGAAGGCTTAAAAATAGTGCTTTTAACCCGTTTATCTCCCATATTTCCGTTTAATCTGCTCAATTATGCCTATGGTGTCACCGGGGTTTCCCTGAAAGATTATCTACTAGGTTCCGCAGGCATGATTCCGGGGACGATAATGTATGTCTATATTGGCTCTTTAGCGGGCAGTCTTGCCACTATCGGCACCTCAACACCAGCCACTAACCCAACTTTACAATGGACTATTCGCCTGATCGGTTTTATCGCTACCGTTGCCGTCACCCTCTACGTCACAAAAATTGCCCGTCAGGCCCTGGCATCAGTTATCAATGAATAGTCATCAGTTATCAGCCAGGGGTGTGGGGGAATGGGGAAGTGGGGGAATGGGGAAGTGGGGGAATGGGGAAGTGGGGAAGTGGGGTGTAGGGTGTAGGGTGTGGGGAGAACAAATAAAAATAATCTCCTGACGACTGGCAACCGGCGACCGGCGACCGGCTACCCAAAACGAAAACTTCGTATCTCACCATTAAGATAACTGCTTTAATAAACCTCTTGCATAATTAATTTTTCAGGGTTCAAAAACGGCAAAAATAAGAATTAAATTGCATAAAATCTGTAAATAGACCATTTAACTGATTATTATTGATTCTTAATTATCCTGACTACTGACTACTGGCTACTGACTCCTAACCCTAACAACAATTTTTGATTTTTACAAGAGGTCTAATATGTTTGAAAATAGCTCTAGGGAAGTTAATATTCTCCCCATGGACGAACATAATCAAAAATTAGTTAATTATGTTCATCCTGCCGATTGGCTCAATCCACAACCCCAAGATTGTTATGATTTAGTCGTCATCGGTGCGGGTACTGCGGGTTTAGTCGTAGCGGCGGGGGCGGCGGGTTTAGATATAGGTTTAAAAGTGGCTTTAGTGGAAAAACATCTCATGGGGGGAGATTGCCTCAATTTCGGTTGTGTTCCTTCTAAATGTCTGATTCGTTCCTCTAGAATTATCGGGGAAATTGAGAAAGCCAAAAAATTAGGAATTGATATTGGAGATACTAGGGTAGATTTTGCCAGAGTCATGACCAGAATGCGGCAAATTCGCGCCGATATTAGCCCTCATGATTCAGTGCAACGTTTCCAAAAACTAGGTATCGATGTCTTCTTGGGTAGCGCTCGTTTTTTAGGACAAAATGCCGTGGCAGTGGCGGGAAAAACCCTCGCTTATAAAAAAGCCGTCATTGCCACTGGTGCTAGGGCCCTTCATCCCGATATCCCCGGACTAAAAGAAGCGGGATTTTATACCAATGAAACAATTTTTTCCCTCACAGAATTACCTCCCCGATTAGCTGTTATCGGTGGCGGGCCGATTGGTTGTGAATTAGCCCAAGCTTTTCAACGGTTAGGCGCGCAGGTGATTTTATTTCATAATCATTCCCATCTTTTGAATAAAGAAGACCAAGAAGCAGCCGAAATTATTGAGAATACTTTCCTGCGGGAAGGAATGCAATTAATTCTCTCTTGCCAAATTGAACGGGTGACAAAAAATGAGCAGGGTAAAACCATTGAATATACTAGCAACGGTCAAGGAGCAACTATCACCGTTGACGAGATTTTAGTCGCTGCCGGCCGGGAGCCTAATCTGTCAGGATTAAATTTAGAAGCGGTGGCCGTAGAATACGATACTCGTCGGGGAGTCAAAGTTAATGATTATCTGCAAACTACTAACCCGAAAATTTATGCAGCCGGTGATATCTGTATGGATTGGAAATTTACCCATGCCGCCGATGCAGCCGCCCGTATTGTGATTAAAAATACTCTCTTTTCTCCCTTCGGTTTCGGACGCTATAAGCTCAGTAATTTAGTTATGCCTTGGGTCACTTATACTGACCCAGAAATTGCTCGTGTCGGCATGAATGAAACCCAAGCACAGACCCGGGGATTGACCACTAATACTATTAAAATTCCTTTGAGTATAGTCGATCGAGCTATCACTGATGGCGAAACAGCAGGTTTTTTAAAAATTATTCACAAACAAGGTTCCGACCAAATTTTAGGGGCCACTATCGTCGCCTCCCACGCCGGTGAGATGATTTCCGAAATTACCACCGCTATGGTTGCCAAAATCGGACTGAGTAAACTCTCTACTGTTATTCATCCCTATCCCACCCAAGCGGAAGCGATTAAAAAGGCCGCCGATGCCTATCGTCGAACTCTCTTGACTCCTAATAGTCAAAAACTCTTGGAATTGTTGAGTAAATTATCGCGTTAAAATCAATGATTGCCACCGGAGAACTGCGGCAGAACTTTGAACAATTCTGGTGGGAATTATAGTCATTTCAATTAAGATTGAGAATATCAATGCCAGAGTTCATAAGGGGTTCACCGGTCTAGAGTGTATCAGACTTATCTGAAATGACTATATAATCGCCATCTCCGAAGAGGAAACCATCTTGAAATACAGCAACAAAAACCCTACCATATTCTACTTATTCCGTAGCTATCGAATATTTCATCTGCGCTAATAATCGACATTTTTTCTACCATCGCTTGAGCAATTAATAATCGATCAAACGGGTCACGATGATGAAATGGTAAAGTTGTGACAACTGTAAGATGTGCCATGCTGATTGATAGAATTTCCATGTCGTTAAGTTGCACTTGTTGAGGAATAAATTGATCGTATGTATTGGGTATGGTTAGCTTGCCAATACTAACTTTGATGGCAATTTCCCACAAACTGGCAATACTCAACAGTAGATCGACATCTGATTCAATTAAATTTTTAGCATCAATACTCAACTGAGGACTGTTATTAATAAACCAAAGAAATGTATGGGTATCGAGTAATAATTTCATCCCATGTACTCACTGAAATCTTCCAAAGGTTCATCAAAATCAGGTGACATCCAGATTAATCCTTTGGCACTCCCACTCTGACGGCGTTTTGGGGGTGGAGTCAATCGCACTAATTTTAAAACCGGTTGATCATTCTGGGTGATGATAATCTCATCCCCCTTGAGTGCAGATTGCAATAAGCTTTCTAGTTGTGTTTGAGCTTGATTTATATCAATTTGGTGCATAGTCTCTTATTATTAAAGTTTTCTAGAAGTTTAGCAACAAAAATCTCCCATCACTATCCAATTCTAAAAAGTGATGGAAACCATGACACCATCCAAGATATCAAATTTCCTTGGCATCAACTCACTATCAAAGTGCAAAAAGGGCATTCAGCTAATATTCTATCGATAATTCGGTGGACATTGCTGAAGTTGAGCATTGACTTCATCAAGTGACTTTTGAACTTCCTTTAAATTGTATTCTGCGTTAATTTTATCCGCTTGTGTTGGTTGGCTGTATGGACTTGGTGATGAAATTTGCTGTTTCCAGGACTGAACGAGAAATTCCGCTCCTTCCTTCTGTTGCATGAGACTGATGCAATTTTCGTGTACAGAACGTGGTATTACGGCTTCCGTAGGCGAGGATTGCATTTCTTGGGGGTTGTTCAGGTCGTATGGAGTTGACCCACTTGAAGGCTGAGAATTTACTTGAGTAGGCGAGGGTTGCATTCCTTGGGAATTGTCCTGACTACCTGTAGGAGACTGCCGCTCAGAAGAGCAACCCAGAATAGGCACGCAAGCCAGCAGAGCTATGGTAGCAAGTTTTGCAGCACATGAGCTTTTCATAACCCTACCTCGGCTATGCGGTTGTTGAAGAGGCTCAGTTAAACCTTTGATTATACTATAAACAAAGAAAATACCAGAGGGACGCATTTTCAACTTTTCTTAACTTTTATTACTCTAGAGGCTCTGTTGCCCGAAAACCGCTATCCTGATGTAGTCAAGCCAGATAAAGTCCCCTTTCAGGGCAGTTTTGAGGAAATTGCGGTCATTACGGTCAATAATGACATTGGAAAAATTGAAGATAACGGCAATGGTTTAGTTGTCAGTGAAGAATTAGCCGAACATTTACGCTTGTTGGAACAGCAGGCAATTGAAACGGGCTTTCAAGTAGGATTCCAGCAGGCAGAAATCATGGGGAAAGTCATCCCGCAAGTGACCATCATGCGGCTCAAAGAGATGATTGCCACCGGAGAACTGCGGCAGAACTTTGAGCAATTCTGGCGGGAAGCTGCCGCGCAGTTGGGAAACGCTCAATCCCTCACCGAACAGGGGTCGGGGAAATGGCAGGAGTATCAGTTGGAGAAATACCAACCCCTGACGCAGCTCTGCCCTTTTTAGAATACAAGTAAACGGTGAAAACCTTCTTGCTCAAAATGGCGATCGGTGGTTAATGCTTCATTAATATTGAACTGACGCATCAATAAAAAGCTAACTGCATCGCATAAAGAATAAGTCTTATCTTGCCGTGCCATCAATAGTTTGACAGCAGCACGATGTAAAGGCTCATCTATCCAAACTGTCTCGATATCTGGATTTTCTAGCAAATCGGTGATAAATTCTAGGGTGGCTAAACGCGGGTAACGCCGAACTTGAGCTAGAGCAACTAACTCTGCTAAAACGTAACTGTGGGTGATGCTTTTACCTGCACTATCTAACAATTGGACAGCTTCTTCATGTCCTGGTTCATCACGATAGACATAGCAAAGTAACCCAGAAGTATCGAGGAGTATCACCGATTTCATGTCTCCTCATGAGTATCTCCATACTCTCTTCCTAAGTCAGCATCAATGCTTTCATTATCTGCTCCTGTCGGATAGCCGCTAATTGAGCCAGCGTGCGCTCGAAAGCGTTGACGTGCTGCTTCTTTTTCCGCTTCCGTGCGTTGGTCTTTATTTTTGTTCAAGCGATACTGTCGCTCAAGGGAAGTTGTTACTAATTCTGACAGGTCGATACCTAATATTTTAGCTTGCTGTTGCAAGGCGGCATAGACTTCATCGCTCAATTCTAGGGTTAAGACTTGACTCATTTGGCTGTACCTTCATTGTGGCTATTGATTAGATTAATTTCTTTTTTAACTCTTTGACCATTATAACCTCGGACTCTTCACAGTAGCACTGTAGGGTGGGTTAGCGACAGCGTAACCCACCGCATATTAGAAAATTGATGGTGCGTTACACCCGCGTTTTCGCACCCTATGGCGATGGCGATCGCACTGTCGGTTGGTAATTTCAATATAAGCAGCATCGTGGCGCACTTGATTCGTCCAGCCTGCTTTCAACACCCATGCGGAAAAGGAAGCTTTATTACGGGCGCTGTTACAATTTACGGCTTTTTCAGCCTTGTCGGGAAGACAGGGCTGGGAATTTTTTTCAGCAGGCGAACTTGAAGCAGGTTAGGTTAAAATTAACTTATTCGGCTCTGATTTTGGATTGGGGAGTTATCTGCTCTCTTCCTACGAAAGGAAACGATTTGCCGAAACGGGATGCTCCCTAAAAATCAGAAAAAATTCGCCACACCAGTCTCAAGGAGGAAAGGATGTCTCAAGTCTCTATTCAATCAGATTTGGTCGAGGATAAAATTCAGTCTAGGCTCGTTATTCGTATCGCGTCAATTATTGATGATTTTATCAAGAATGAGAGCTTATTGGAAGATTTAAATAGAGATGAAATGGTTAAGTATTTTGTGAATTTACTGACCGAAAAATTTTCCTCTTCAGAATTAGAAACAATGCCCGATGAAAGTCTAGGTCGCAAAATCAGGCGAGTCTTAGGAGTGCAGGCAATGGCGGGACTGCTGAAGGATTTAACTCCAGAACAAATGGCAGAGTTTGAAGCAGTGATGGCAAGTTTTAGATAGAAATAGTAAATAGTCGTGGGTTATCTACTCGATACTAACATCGTCACAGCTATTCTCAAAGACAACCAAGTAGTCGTTGAGAGATTGAGTGCAGTAAGGCTACAAGGAAAGGATGTTTTCATAAGCTGTATTACTTATTTAGAAACTGAAGCTGGACTATTAGCAGTTAAGGCAACGAAGAAGTTAGCAAGATTTCAGAATTTGTGTCGCACTGATTTGAGAGTATTGTTGTTAGATACAATGGAGATTGTTCATCAAGCCGCAGCAATTTCTGCTGATTTAAGGGTTAAGGGAACCCCCATACAAATGACTGATATTCTCATTGCAGCAACAGCTATTAGCTATAATCTCATTGTCGTTTCTGACGACTCAGATATGCTGAGAGTTCAGGGATTAATCGTAGAAAATTGGCGGCGATGAGATAATTTGCTGGTGATGATCTCACCCATCCAGGAAAGAAAGCTTTATTACTAATATTTTAGCCTGCTGTTGCAAGGTGGCATAAACTTTATCGCTCAATTCTAGGGTTAAGACTTGACTCATTTAGCTGTACCTTCATTGTGGCTATTGATTAGATTAATTTCTTTTTTAACTCTTTGACCATTATAACCTCGGACATCAGCTTGTCTCTTCACAGTAGCACTGTAGGGTGGGTTAGCGACAGCGTAACCCACCGCATATTAAAAAATTGATGGTGCGTTACACGCGCGTTTTCGCACCCTACAGCGATGGTGATCGCACTGTACCTCTCTTTTTAGCTTTCTGTTGAATTAGTCTCTTATTTTTGGGGAGTTATTACAAAAAATTATAAGTTAGTTTGACGCAAGAAAACTCAACACAGATAACCTTTTGTTGGGTTGCGCTATCGCTTAACCCAACCTACTTTACTGAGAATTTTACCAATTTATCTGAACAGGATATTTGGCTAATGTTAAATCGTGGCTAATTAGTATGACATTTTCAATGTTAGCTTGAGCAACCAACAAACGGTCAAATGCATCTTTATGGATATTCGGTAAAGTATTTAAAGCTAAAACATGGCTAACTGTAATTGACAACAGTTCAAGTTGATTAGTTTGTTGCTGAGTATTAATCATTTGTGCCAAAGGTAGCTTGAGTGATAGTTTACCTAATTGGAGCTTGATTTGCATTTCCCAAACACTGGCAATACTGAGTAATAGTATGTTAGTTGGATTTCTACACAATTCTAAAGCACGTTGAGATAGTTTCTCTGGTTCACTATCCCACCAAATAAATGTATGGGTATCCAAGAGTAATTTCATAACTCGCCTGTCCAAAATTCTTCAGGAAGTGGCTCATCAAAATCTTCGCTCGTCCAAATTTTTCCTGAGTGTAGTCCTGGTTGTCTTAAGTTAGAAGTTTTAGTGGTTGTTTCTTCAGTTTCTACTAGGGAAATAAGACGAGCTAGAGGTTTATTTCCTTCAGTTATAATAATCTCAGTATCTGCCTTTACTAGAGAAAGTAACTCTTTTAATGTTAACTGTATTTTGTTGGCATCAATAATTTTATTTGACATGATGAATTTTCTCCTGTTATTTTCTTAATGAAGAATCTCTTCTCACCTTATCTAGTTTTCACAGAAAATTGTAGGTTGGGTTGACGCAAGGAAACCCAACACAGATAACCTTTTGTTGGGTTGCGCTATCGCTTAACCCAACCTACTTTACTACACCTTCATCTAAGGAATGGATGAGAAAGTAAGCTAGTTCAGCGCGATCTTGCATAGGAAGTTGAGCAAGTTCTATTTTGAGGGTTTCTGCTGTTTTAGTCATCTTGAAAGCATCTATAACCAGTCATCTTAGATTGTAACAGATCTCGGCTCGCAAGATAAACCATACTCCTTGAAATCATGGGAATTGAGAGAGTTATGCCAAAAATACCCCCTCAACTGACTGAATGAAGAGGCATTTGTCCTATTTTTAGTGGGCAATTTAGCCTACTTTTGTGGTCTCTTTTTCTGAAGATTTGGATGACTTCAGTTTGCGTTTGAGGGTTGAGGCTGCGCCGAGGGTGCCGAGAGCAAGTAGGCCCAGAGATAAACTAGGTTCGGGAACTGGTTGAATATCAGAACTAAAGAGTTTCACGGGCACACTACAGCAATTAGTGCCTAGTTGTAAACTGGGATTGTTGAAGGAACCAATAACATTCTGATTGCCAGTTAAAGCAGTGATGCCATTCTCAGCAACACTATCGAAAGCAACATAGTACCCAGCAAAAACACTAGACGTAGCAGTTAGACCGTAAGTGATTCCGGGTAAGAAAGTAAAAGACAGAGGATCACTTTCTTTGAAAGTATTGTTAGCTAAATCAGTACCTCCATCACTAGCGAAAGTCTTTGGGTTGCTAGAGAATAGAAGATCTCCGTTCCCGGAATTAAAGATTAAGAACTTGAGGTCCCCGGCAGTAGACAAAGCGTTGAGGACAGAGAAAGATGTGATAGTTGTTTGTTGGTTAAACGTGTATCGACCAACTGGAGCATTGCCGCCATCTCGCTGAGTATTAAAAGGATTGAGGGTTCCAATTTCATCAAACAGAACAGACGCTTCTACAGGTCTTACTGAACTAAGAGTGGCAAAACCTAGCGTAGCAGCACCAACAACAATAAGTAAATTTTTATGCAACAACATGGGGTTAAGCCTCCCGAAATATTAGGTATTGCCCTTGTAGCCTGGGTCAAGCAACAGGACACCCCGATTAATTCCGACTTATTGAAAAGGGACAACGGATTCATGGGGGTTCCGAGCTTCGCTTATTGAGAATGAGGCAATTTTTCGAGGTGTTTAACAGCCCAACCCAACCCCAAAGGCGGTTGAAAACAACAATACACACTACCCCCCCCGCAAATGTATCCTAAACTACAATTTAATAAATCTTTACATTCTTCTCCCTGACTAGGGATTCACAGCAGAAAATGAAGTCTGCGTCCCCAGAATGCCCGATGGGGCAGAATTGATTGTCACCCGCAGCCCCCTGGTGAATTCCAACGGTGTCATCACCCTGACTAACCGCCACCTCCCCCAACTGATGCGGTTGGAAGGCACAATTCACATCCATCCCGAAACCGCTGCCAAGCACCTACAGGCGGACTTCGATGGCCATAGGCTGGCGTTTGAACGGGCGGACAAATATCCCACTCTGACGGCAGAAATTAAAGAAGCTCTGTTGCCCGAAAACCGCTATCCTGATGTGGTCAAGCGAGATAAAGTTCCCTATCAGGGCAGTTTTGAAGAAATTGCTGTCAGTGCGGTCAATAATGACATCGGCAAGATTGCCAATCAAATTATGATGGCTGTCACCTTGCGTTGGGAAACCATTTTGATGCCAGGGGAAAAAAAAGAGGGTTATGTTAAGCCGGTTGCTCAGTATTATCGGAGTATTCTTGCCAAAAATGCCGATCCAGAACAAGATTTCCAGATTCCTGGGTCATATCGGGACGGGATACAAGCGATCGCTAACTTACCGCAACAACTCTCCCCCCAACAAATTGAAACAGCCCTACAACAGATGCGGGACATCCAATTTAAGATTGTTGGGGACTTATCCAACGAACTACAGGTAGCGGTTGACGGGACAAAAAGTGCTTTACGTCCAGACACCACAATTTTGAAGGCCTGTAAAGAAATTGGCGGTTATCAACCCTTCACTTGGTTAGCAGGGAGGGATAAAAGCCGTTATCCCCAAGTTTATCGCACTCATCCCTTAGAAAGCAGCAATTATGGGGCAGTTGACCGGATGATTGGGGTTGCTAATCAGAAATGGCAAGAAAGCCTCTTAATACCTCGTCCTGTCAATCAATTTCGTGGTTTTTTTCCCGAAGTTAACAATCAGAATCTTACTGAGATAGCGATCAAAATCAAGGAAACCTACAATGATTATTTAAAGTCAGCGCGATCGCTTGAAGACCTGAAAAACCGGCATCCCGAACTGAGAGAACCTTATATCGAGGTAACATCGACTAAAAGCCAGAGAACGCTTTACCTGACACGGCTAGATCGGTTTGGGACTTTAGAATCGGGTTTTTTTAGTCAAGATAAGCTGTTTCCCGTTGATTTACAGCTTGTTAACAACAAGATTGACCGAGAGATTCCTAATTCTCTTTTGGCTGTAGCAACGCTCGATTTAGAAGGGAAATCAGTGGAACAACCCATTGGAGCGATCGCCTTATCCTCGGTAGAGGAATACAACCTGAAAGCAGGAATAAATATGTAGAGATGGTGCGTCAAGAACACCCTGAAAGTGAAAGACAGCAATTAGCGGCGGCTCTCTGGCATTATGCTCATACCAGGGGTCATCAGTCATCAGTTATCAGATTTGCGTTTTCAGTCCACTGATTACTGGAAAAGCTTCCCAACTCCCACTCGGCAATAACTACTGGCAGCCAGAAATATGTTGGTTGCATATCATGCTTTGTGCTTTTTGTCAAAAAAACTTTTTTTTTGCAATAAAACTACACAAAAAAAAGATCATCGTTGTGGGTGAAATTGACTCATTTACCCGTCTTAATTAGGATTACCTTGTAGATGTGGCAAGGGTTTCAGCCATTGCTGCCCAAAAAAGCACAAAATAAGCCACTATGAAATTCTATCAAATCGCTGTAACCATTGGAACATCGTCGTTAAATAAAAATCTTTCTCAATTAATTCTTAAGAATTTGTAAATATTGCGAAATGTTAATTTAAATATTCTCAAGTTTCTGGAGTCAATAGATAATTTTTACTTATCTTTATCAAAAAATAGAACTCCTGCAAAATCCAACATCTACCATTGAGTTAGAAGTCAGTTATCAGTTATCAGTTATCAGTTATCAGTTATCAGTTATCAGTTATCAGTTATCAGTTCACTGAGAAAACTCCCCACACCCCACACCCCACACCCTACACCCCACACCCTACACCCCACACCCTACACCCCAATTCTTATGAGAGATTCCATGTCGGGCCATCTAAGAGTACAACAACACTGCCTCAATCCAGTTAAATTAGCAGTGAGAAAGCAGGGCTTTAGCAGTCAACGCTCCTTAGCCAAAGAAGCTGAATTTAGTCTGGCTACTGTCAGCAACTTCCTGACTGGTAAACCGGTAGAACAAGCCACTTTTGAACAAATTTGTCGTCGATTATGCCTCGACTGGCAAGAAATCGCCGCCCTGAATTTTGAGCTAACAGCACCCCCTCAAGACAAAATTCTGGTTAATTCCGCAGCCAAGAGCGAAAAATTGGACACATTGCCCCCCTATCCTAATGGGGCTGTTCCCCTTGGTTCCCCATTTTATTTAGAACGTCTTCCCCTCGAAGAACAGATAAGGCAGGAAATCAAGAAACCGGGGGCTTTAGTGCGGATAAAGGCTCCCAAAGAAATGGGCAAAACCTCCCTACTTTTGAGAATGCTCGATTTTGCTAAACAGCAAGGCTACCGCACGGTGAGTTTGAACTTAGAACAGGTGGACCAGGCCATTTTGAGTGATTTAAACCAATTTTTGCGCTGGTTGTGTGCCAATGCCGCCCGTCAACTACAGTTAAAACCGCAATTAGATGAGTATTGGGATGAGGATTTAGGCAGCAAGATTAGCTGTACGGTTTACATTCAAGACTATATCCTGGAATCGATTACCGCCCCCATTGTCCTCGCTCTCGATGAACTTAATCAGATGTTTGAACATCCCCAAGTGGCCAAGGATTTTTTACCGCTGCTGCGTTCTTGGTACGAGGAAGCCAAAACCCTACCTATCTGGCAAAAACTCCGTCTTATCGTCGTCCATTCCACGGAAATTTATGTCCCCCTGCAGCTCAATCAATCCCCCTTTAACGTGGGATTCCCCGCACAGCTAAGTCATTTCAGTCTTGAGGAGGTATTACAATTAGCCCAACGTTATCAACTCACCTGGGAAAATCAGGAAAAAGTCAAACAATTGATGGAGTTAGTGGGAGGACACCCAGCTTTGGTACAAACTGCCCTCTACTATCTCAGTCGGGAGGAAATAACCATGACGCAAATATTAACCAGTGCCACCTCTGTCACGGGGATTTATGCCCATCACCTGCGGCGCCATTGGGCGGTATTAGAACAACAGCCTGAACTAGCAAAAGCCCTCGATCGGGTGATGAGCGCAGTGGAACCCGTACAATTAGACCCAATTCTCGCTTACAAACTCAGCAGTATGGGACTACTCAAACAATCAGGAGATAAAGTAGTACCCGGCTATGAATTGTATCGACGCTATTTTTTAGAGGTGAAATCCTCTATCAGTTATCAGTAAACAGTAATCAGTTATCAGTGAGGGTGTAGGGTGTGGGAAGTGGGGAGAACAAAGCTGCCTTTTGCATGAGTGCCTTTTGAACCTAGTAAATCAATTTTGTACAACTACTTATGAATATGTCAATCAAAGATACTGTCCAAAATACTGTCAACATTGGTAATTTTAGTCGCTCGCAACTCGGTCGGCCGGATGAGAACAATTTATATAAGGCAGTCGCCACAATTACTGAGGGACATTGGCCGGAAAATCTGTCGGGATACGTTTTTATCGTCTGTCCTTTTCATAGAAAAAATGACCGTCATTTGTTCTCTGGCGAAGGTGTAATTATTAGATGGGACTTGCAAGGTAAAAATAATCAAGTTAACGTTTACAGTAAAAAACTGAAAACTTGGGATAGTTTTTGGCGAAAAGTTTTACCGATATTTAATATTAGTCAAGCCACTTTTCCAGCAGTGGTCAGCATTTTAGGTTCTTCGGAAATAGCGAATACTGCTATGATTAAACTAGAAAAAGTTGCCGAAGATAAACAACTAGAAGAAACCAGATTAATCCTCACTGCCGATGCTGGACGTTACTGGGAAGTTGACCCCGTTTCCCTTGATACTATCACCCCGATTGGTTATTTTGACCAACATATTGTTTCCGTGCCTTTGTCTTTTTTCCCAGTCCTAGAAAATACCGCTCACCCCTTCTACGACAAAAAGACCCAAGAATTTATCACCTGTGAATTAAAGCTAAAACTTATATCGGGAGGTATGTTAAAAGATTTAGATAAATCGGTGTATATTGTGCTTTGGGATCAACAAAAACAACTTAAACCCTGGAAACTACAGGGAACTATCCTCGATGGTAGTCCCCATTCGGTCATCGTCACCGAAGATTATATCATGATTCCCGATATGCCCTTTCAGATGGGAGTAGCCAAACTATTAGGTATCAGAATCAGACCCGAAGAAACCTATCCGAAAACTCAAATTTATCTGGTTAAACGTCAAGACCTCAAGGAAGAAGAAACCACCGTTCCCTCGCGATTAATTACCTTCAATGGCGACAGTTATCACTTCCTTTGTAGTTACCATAGTACCAACGGTCAAATTCAGATTGTGGCCATCCAAAATGCCACTATTAGTTTAACCGAAGCGATCGAAAAAGACGATATCCAACATTTTACCGGTCAGAGTTATCCCCCCGAATACCACGGCATTCCCTGGATGTTTTCCTTTGACCCCGGAGTGCTGCGCAAAGTGGTTATCGAAGATGCCAGGGTGATGAGCGAACAAGCTTTCATCCATCCGGGGTGGTTCTGTACCAGTCTCTACACCGCCGACCCGCGGGAATCGGAACAGGGATACAGTGCCGTTTATCAAATCTATCTCGGTTATGTGCGCGAATTAATCTGTCGTCGTCAGTATATGGATTGTCGCGACCAAAGCAATCGCATCCTCAGGGATGCCGAACTTCCCTGTCATGACTTGCCCTCGGTATTAGCCAAGGTTCCCTTCGATAAGGATTGGAATCAGTTAACTGAACAGATTAGCCAAGAACAAAAAGCCAGTGATACTCATGTATCACATTTAGGTCGGGGACTACTGGATTTTTATGTTTGTCCCGATGGCTATATTTTAGATAGCATTCAGTTTATTCCCCAAGAACAGGCCTATCTATTTACGACGGTTTTAACCCCGACCAGAGTATTAGAAGCTTGGTTATTTAACCCTGACAATCTCAAGGACGGACCGATTGCTAAACTGAGTTTGCCGGAAGATGTTCACTTTGGTTTGACCTTGCATTCCGAGTATTTCGAGCAGGTGGTCCCTTCTCCCCGTCCTTCCGTCTCACAGGTAAATCGAGTTCTGTCAGCCTTGCGGAGTCTTGTTTTAGTTCCCGTAGAATTTTTCTTGGGGAGACCCGCAGCCATTTACAATCGCCAAGTAAAAAAATGATTGTTCTCAACGGATACGACATTCTTGCCCAAGTTTACGAAAGTGTTAACTCAGAAGTCTATCGGGCCATTCGCATCGCCGATAATCAACCCGTTATCCTCAAAATCCTCAGGCAAGAATATCCCACCGCACAAGAACTAACCCACTACAAACAGGAGTATAAAACCATCTGCGGCCTGAACTTCGAGGGGGCGATTAAAGCCTATGGTTTAGAAACCTACCGCAGAACTCCCGTGATTATTTTGGAAGATTTCGGGGGTATATCCTTAAAAAAATGGCTAGAGGGCAAACCCCTGGCCTTAAGGGACTTTTTAAGCCTTGCACCCCGAATAGTGGCTAATTTAGAGAAAATTCACAACGCCAAGGTTATTCACAAAGATATTAATCCTGCCAATATAGTTCTTAACCCCGAAACCGGACAAATTAAAATCATCGATTTTGGCATTGCCAGCGTCCTGCGGCGGGAAAATCCGGGGCTAAAAAATCCCAACGTCCTCGAGGGGACTTTAGCCTATATTTCTCCCGAACAAACCGGACGGATGAATCGCAGTCTCGATTACCGCACGGATTTTTATTCCTTGGGCGTTAGCTTCTACGAACTTCTCACCGGACAATTACCTTTTCGGGCTAACGATGCTTTGGAATTAGTTCACTGTCATCTGGCAAAGCAACCCTTGCAGGTTAATAGTCTCGTCAAGGAGGAAATTCCCCCGGTGGTGGAGGCAATCATCAGGAAACTGATGGCTAAAACCCCCGAGGAACGATACCAAAGTGCCTACGGTATTCGGGCAGATTTAGAGAAATGTTTAAGACAACTAGAAACAACGGGTAAAATTGAGGATTTTGTCATCGCTAGGCAAGATCTAGCCAATCAGTTCCAAATTCCCCAAAAACTCTACGGTAGGGCGGCGGAAATCGCCACTCTTCTCACTGCTTTTCAACGGGTAGCCACGGTGGATAAAAACTCCTCTCACACCGAACTGATGCTAGTTACGGGTTATTCTGGCATGGGTAAAACCACCTTGGTTAAGGAAATTTATCAGCCAATTACTGAAAAACGCGGCTTTTTTATCTCCGGTAAATTTGACCAATTTCAGCGCGATATTCCCTATGCTGCCGTGGTTAGCGCTTTGACTAATCTGGTTAAGCAACTTTTGGGGGAAAGTCAGCCACAACTGGAACTATGGCGACAAAAACTCTTAAAGTCTTTGGGGGCGAATGCACAGGTTATTATTGATGTGATTCCCGAATTAGAATTAATTATCGGTTCACAACCAGAGGTGTTACAATTAGGAGCGATCGCTACTCAAAATCGCTTTAATTTAGTCTTTAAAAATTTTATTCGGGTCTTTTGTTCCCCAGAACATCCCCTGGTCATCTTTCTCGATGATTTACAATGGACAGACTTGGCTAGTCTCCAGTTGATAGAATTAATTATGCTCGATGGCGATATGGACTATTTGTTTTTAATCGGCTCCTATCGCAGTAATGAAATTAATTCCACCCACCCCCTAACCGCTACTCTCGATAAATTAGAGCAGGGGGGCATAATTATCAATCAAGTTATTTTAAGACCTCTGGGTCCTGCACAGGTCAATCAGTTAATTGCCGACACCTTAAATCATTCACCAGAATATGTGCAATCTTTGTCCGCTTTAGTCTGGCAAAAAACCCACGGTAATCCTTTTTTTGTCAATGAATTTCTCAAAACTATCTACTGGGAAAATTTGCTGTTTTTCCAACCAGAGCAGGAAACAACCAATAAAACTGACAACAATAGTGGCTATTGGCAATGGCATCTCGGTCAAATTCAAAGGATTGGTAGTACCGATAATCTGATTCAATTTATGATGGGTAAAATGCAAAAATTACCTCCCGAAACCCAGGGGATTTTAAGTTTAGCATCTTGTCTTGGCTCAGAATTTAATTTAAATATTCTAGCAGTAATCTCTGAAAAATCACCTCCAGAACTTTTACCAATTTTAACTTATAGTAGTGAAGCTGGTTTAATTATTCCCCTCTCAGAATTAGATGAACAATTACTGATTCAAGAATATAAATTTGCTCATGATCGCATTCAACAAGGAGCTTACGCTCTCATCGAAGACAGCAAAAAATCTTTAATTCATTTAAAAATTGGTCGCCTACTTTGGCAGCATATTTCTGTCAACGAATTATCGGAAAAGATTTTTAAAATAGTTGATCATCTCAATCTTGGTTATCAACTAATTAGCCAGGAAAAAGAACGAGAGTCAGTGGCTAACTTGAATTTACTAGCAGCCCAAAAAGCCAAAGCCGCTAATGCCCAAGCTGGAGCCTTAAAATATATCAAAACGGCTCAAAAACTTCTCAAAAAATCAAGCTGGAAAAATAACTATCAACTGACTTTAAATATTTATTCTGAAGCCACAGAAATCGCCTATTTAAGTGGTAACTTTGAGCAGATGCAGCGCTGGGCTAATCTCGTATTAAAACAGGCAAAAACCACCCTAGATAAAGTAAAAGTTTATGAAGTAATCATCGAAGCTTATCACGCCCAAAATCAAGAACTAAAAGCGGTACAAATTGGCTTATCTGTCCTCAAAAGCTTAGATTTCGAGATTCCTGAATCCTTACAATCATCAGATATCCAGGAAGAAATGAATAAAACTCGGCAAAAATTAGCGGGTAAAAATATCGAAGATTTAAGTAATTTACCGCCGATAAGTGAGCAAGAAAAATTAGCAATAATGAAGATAGCGGCTGCTATATTTTCTCCTGTTTTTATTGCCGCCCCTCATATCTTACCCATCCTAGTATCAAAACAGGTTAACTTATCAATTCAGTACGGCAATAGCTATCTAGCGGCTTTTACTTATGTTAATTATGGCTTAATTCTTTGTGGTCTTTTAGAAGATTGGGAAACGGGTTATCAATTTGGAAAATTGGCTTTAAACATTGCCGATAAATTTCATGCCAAAGCCCTGATGCCGAAAATAATTGCCGTTTTTTCCACCACTATTAGTATCTGGAAAGAACCGATTAAAAATTCCCTGTCCTTGTTAAAATCTTCCTATCAAACTGGTTTAGAAATGGGGGATCTCTACTACGGAACAACCTGCGCCTATCTTTACTGTTTTCATTCCGCCTTTATCGGGCAGGAATTAACAGAATTAGCCCAAGAAATAGCTAACTATGATCTGGCTTTTGTTAAGCTCAAACAAGAAAACCCTCGCAACTATCTAAAAATCTATGGTCAAACAGTTTTAAATCTGCTGGGGCGCTCGGAAAATCCCAGTCGTTTACAAGGACAATACTATCAAGAGACTGTTATGTTACCGTACCATCTAGAGGCTAATGATCTCTATGGTCTCTGTGCTTTATTTGTCAACAAATTATACCTTTGTTATCTATTTGGACAGTACGAACAAGCCACTGAAAATGCTAACCAAGCTCAAAAATATCTAGGGGGAGCCACCGCCACTTTCTTGATTTCTCTGCATAATTTCTATGATTCCCTCGCCCATTTAGCTATTTATAATCATCTGGACAATGACCAAAAACAGCAAGTATTAGAACGAGTGACGAATAATCAGAAAAAGCAACAGGAATGGGCGAATCAAGCCCCCCCTAACTATCTCCATAAATTTTATTTAGTGCAAGCGGAAAAGGAGCGGGTACAGCAATCCTATCTAGAAGCCATAGAAAATTATGATCTAGCCATTGCTAAAGCCAAGGAAAATGAATATATTAATGAAGAAGCACTGGCTAACGAACTAGCGGCGAAATTCTATCTCGATTGGGGTAAAGTAAAAATTGCCAAAACCTACATCAATGAAGCTGCTTATCTCTATTCTCTTTGGGGAGCAACAGCTAAAGTCAAAGATATAGAAAGCCGTTATTCTCAGTTAATGGTCAATAATTATGGTTCCAATTCCCTGACCGAAACTAGGAAAACTACCACCAGAAAAAATTCAGTTAGTCATGCGGGAGAACTGTTAGATTTAGCCACGATTATGAAGGCATCCCAAGCCATTTCTAGCGAGATAGTTTTAGATAAATTACTCGCCACCCTGATGAAAATTCTCATCGAAAATGCTGGGGCGCAGCTGGGCTATCTTATCCTAGAAAGCGGCGGACAACTATTGATCGAAGCCTCCGGTTCAGTGCAGGAAGATGGGGTGACAGTCTTTAAATCTAATGCCATCGAAGAACATCTTCCCGTCTCAATTATTAACTATGTGGCCCGGAGCGGTCAAACCGTTCTTAATAAAGATGCTGCCCATCAGGGCAATTTTAGCAACGATCCCTATATTAAAACCCATCAAACCAAATCGCTGCTCTGCACACCCCTGCTCGACCAAGGACAACTGCGGGGAATTGTCTATCTAGAAAATAATCTCACCGTCGGGGCTTTTACCCAAGAAAGATTGGAAGTGCTGCAACTGCTCTCCAGCCAAGCGGCGATCGCAATTACTAACGCCAAACTCTACGCCGAAATCAAAGCTAAACAGAGACAACTAGCGCAATTTTTAGAAGCCATGCCAGTGGGGGTATTTGTTCTGGATGCCGACAGTCAACCCTATTATGCCAATCAAACCGCCCAAGAGATTTTAGGAAAAGGGATAGTTAATATCACCACGGCTAATCAGTTGGGGAAAACCTATCAGTTATATCAAGCTGGAACCGATCGATTGTATCCCACCGAAGACCAGCCGATTGTCCGAGCTTTAAGGGGGGAAAAAAACACGATGGATGATCTAGAAATTCACCAAGGAGAGAAGATTATTCCCCTAGAAGTGTATGCCACGCCCGTTTTTGACGAAAAAGGAGAAATTATCTATGCGATCACCGCTTTTACCGATATTAGCGAACGAAAACAGGCGGAAGCGGAACGGATTCGCTTTACCGAAGAATTAGCCGAGTATAGCCGCACCCTAGAACAGAAAGTGCAGGAGCGCACCCTAGAACTCAGCCAAACCCTAGAAATTCTCAAGGCCACCCAAGCAGAATTACTATTTGAAAACGAACTGCTCAGAAGCACCGAAGAATCTAGCACCTTTGACTACCAAGTGGGGGGCAGTTTACCCATGGATGCCCCCACCTACGTGGTCCGCGCCGCCGACCGTTATCTCTATAAAGCCCTCAAACGCGGCGATTTTTGCTATGTTCTCAATCCCCGTCAAATGGGTAAGTCTAGTTTAATGGTACGCATGATCGACCACCTCCAACACGAGGGGGTCTGTTGCGCTCCCATTGATTTAACCCGCATCGGCAGCGAAAATGTCACTCCCGACCAATGGTACAAGGGGATAGCCTTCGAGTTAGGGCGACGTTTTGGCCTGCTCAAAAGGGTCAATCTCAAAGCTTGGTGGCAAGAACGGGAAGATGTCTCGGCAGTACAGCGCTTGGGCGAATTTATTGAAGAAGTGTTATTGCTGGAAGTGGGGATAGTGGAGGGTTCTCCCCCGAAACCGATAGCGATTTTTATCGATGAAATTGATAGCGTTTTGGGCTTAAATTTCGCGGTTAATGACTTTTTTGCCCTGATTCGTTCCTGCTATAACCAGCGTGGTTTTAACCCGCTCTATCGACGTTTGACCTTCGCTTTCTTCGGTGTTGTCACCCCCTCCGATTTAATTACCGACCACCAAATCACTCCTTTTAATATCGGTCATTCGATTCAATTGGAGGGTTTTAAGGAACACGAAGCCCAGCCTTTACTGCGGGGATTGGCTGAGAAATTTAGTAACCCGCAAACTGTCTTAAAAGAAGTCTTTGCTTGGACAAACGGTCAACCTTTTCTGACCCAAAAACTCTGTCAGTTAATTCGCACCGCCACCTCGCCGATTCCCCCCAATGGTGAGGCCCCCTGGATTGAGGACTTAGTACAGAAGAAGATCATTGACAATTGGGAGGCTCAGGATGAACCGGAACATCTGCGGACTATTCGCGACCGGCTCCTCAACAGTCATCGCTCCCAGTTGCTCCTGAGACTCTATGAACGGATTTTAAGGGAAAAAGAGGTGATTGCCGAGGATAGCCCCCCAGAAAAAGAGTTACTTTTATCGGGGTTAGTGATCAAAGATCAAGGCCAGCTGCGGGTCCATAATCCCATCTATCAAGCAATCTTTAACCTCCATTGGCTGGGTTGCAGCTCAAATTTGTAGAAATATCCACTAAGGGGCAATTATTGGGACTTAAACGCTCAATAAAGATCAAATCGAGTATAATCGTTGCAGAGTCGGCACTTGACGTTGAGAGATTGGCAATGAAACAGACAACCCCCTCCGCGTCAGAGATAAATGAAGCTTACTTCGCCATGTTATCTTGGTGTTTTGTGCCTAAATTTCCCCGCAAGTCAGCCCCCTGTCTCGGCCAGTGCGAGTCGCTATTCTCGGAGCAACACGAGCAGTCGTGACTAAATTACTCGAATTCCGCTATTTTCCTTTCGTAAGATTAGAGCCATGAACAAAACAGATGTAATGAGTTGGATTTATTTTAGTCATCCCCAAAAAGCTGATATTGTCAATATTTTAATAATTATTGCCATATGGACTGTGATGGTAATTGTCGTCAATCCTTTGGGTAATTTTCCTCTTAATGATGACTGGGTTTATGGACTGGCAGTAAAATCGATTCTGGAGAAAGGTGATTTCCGCCTT
>VYLS01000031.1_pt1 | contig 26945 bp, 27 predicted proteins | sample 5114231 | NCBI WGS metagenome assembly VYLS01 (sample SAMN12291800, study PRJNA351875) | freshwater metagenome | isolation source: freshwater lake | place: USA: Michigan, Lansing Lake | collected 2013-08-14 | reverse complement strand
CAGAGGATTAAAGATTAGTTATTGTCACTAACTCTTTTGATTAGAAAAAGATAAACTTGAGAATTTTCATTCAAATTTATTGACTCAAAATCCGCTGTACTTAATTTAAATGAAACGACCCTACCCCTTGCCCCCCCGACGTCGGGGGGGTTGGGGGGGTGGGGGGTTAGGGCGATTAACCATCTCTGCCATTACTTATGAAAAATGGTATCAGTAGTCAGGAGAATTAAGAATAAATAATCATCAATTAAATGGTCTATTTACAGATTTAAGGAAACGTTAAAAAATTAAGCTAAGGCGCATTTTAACCGCCTATCCTGAGATTAGCTGAATCTCCCCCAATCCCTTTACTAATGCGCGGGCAGCTTAGACACTTCTGAGGGCGACAATCGGTTCTAATTTAGAGGCACGATAGGCGGGAAAAACGCCAAAAAAGAGACCAATACCCGTGGAAACGCTCAAAGACAGGGCGACGGCGCTGGCGGAAACAGTGGCAGCCAGGGGAGAGAAACTGGAGACGAGAACGATCGCTCCTGCACCGAAGAGAATACCAAACGCACCGCCGGCGATGGAAACGAGAGTTGATTCAATCAGGAATTGTAAGAGAATATCCTGTTCTCTGGCTCCGATCGCTTTTCTTAGTCCGATTTCCCCAGTTCTTTCCGAAACCGAAACGAGCATAATATTCATCACCCCGATACCACCGACAATTAGGGAAATACCGGCGATTAGAGCCAAAAGTAGGGTGAGACCCTGGGTAATCGTGCCGAAGATTTCGATCATCTGTTTAGCAGTTTCGACGCGAAAATCATCCTCAGCGACGATTTTATGGCGTAAACGCAGGAGATTCTGGATTTGGAACTTAGCGGCGCGGATTTCCTCCCCCGATCGCGCGGTGAGACTAATCCAACTCAACTCGACACCGTAGGCAGAGGTTTTGCCCACCAGTTGCGAGTTCATGGTGCTAAGGGGAATAATCAGCATTTCATCCTGATTATTGCCAAAAAAGGAGCCTTTCGCCTCTAAAATCCCGATCACCTCAAAACTGAGATTTTTGATCCGCAGCTGTTGACCGAGGGGATTTTGGGTGGGGAAAAGTTGCGCTACCACTTCACGGCCGATTACCGTTACTCGTTTGTTGCGGGCTAGATCGATATTATTGATAAAACGACCTTTTTCTAGGGTAAAATTGCGAACAGAAGCGTATTCTGGGGTGCTTCCCGTCACTAGAGCCGTCATGTTGCGATTACGATAGGAAATCAAGAAACGAGCGTTTATTTCTGGGGCGACTTCGGCGACGGTGGGAACCTGTTCGGCGATCGCCTGAGCATCAGCTAAAACTAGGGTTTTCGGTAAATTAACGGTGGTATTGCGTGCTTGTCGCGACCCCGGCACCACAAAAAGGGTATTGGGTCCCAAGTTAGCAAACTGGTCATTGGCTAAGGTTTGCGCCCCTTGGCCAATACCGATCATGGCCACCACCGAAGCGTTACCGATGATAATTCCTAACATGGTCAGGCCGCTACGCACTTTATTGGCCCCTAGGGTGGCGACGGCCATTTTTAAACTTTCGATGATAAACATATCAGTTATCAGTTATCAGTTATCAGTTATCAGTTATCAGTTATCAGTTATCAGTTATCAGTTATCAGTTATCAGTCATCAGTTATCAGTTATCAGTTATCAGTTATCAGTTATCAGGTTTAATTTTTAAGTTATCAGTTATCAGTTATCAGTTATCAGTTATCAGTCATCAGGTTTAATTTTTAAGTTATTAGGTTTAAGTTTTCAATTTTCAATAAATTTAGTATCTTTCACTGGTCACTGATTACTGATTACTGATTACTGATTTTAGTTTTCGAGGTATCTTCAGCCCCTTGGGGGAGATCGATAAAGACCTTTTCTCCGGCTTCCAAACCTGATAAAATTTGAGTTTTATCGTCTAAGACCAAACCGATCGAAACGGGTTTAAAACTGGGTTTATTTTCGGCATCGGGAACTAAAACCCCTGACTTGCCTTCCCGGGTGACAATGGCTACAGTCGGCACGACCAGGGCATTATCTAACTGCTGGCCGACAAAAGTTACATCCACATTCATTTTTGATTTGAGTTTGTCGCGTCCCGTCACCAAACCGATTCTCACTTCAAAAGAAGTAACATTATCCTCGATAATTGCTTCAGGAGCCACGAGAATAACTCGACCTTCAAAGACTTCTTCAGGAAAAGCATCGGCGACAATGCGCACGGGTTGGCCGCGCTGCAATAAACCCACATCTACTTCCGGCACTTTCGCAATCACTTCCAATCCCGATGCCAGGGCGATAATCGAGGTGGAAGTGGCGGAAGCGGTACTAGAGGCCGAAGTGGTGGGAGTGACAAAAGAACCCTCGGTGGCGTATTTTTGGGTGACGATGCCATCAAAGGGAGCAGTAATGACCGTATCGCGGTATTGAATCTTGATTTGCTCTAAATCGGCCCTGGCGGCCGCTACAGATGATTCTAGTCGAGCCAGCTCGGTTTCTTGGGTTTTTTGGCGTTGTTCGAGGGCAAATTTCGCTTCTGCGATCGCTGCTGCCGCTCGGATCATTTCCTGCTCAATTCCGGCCACTTCTGGGGAAGCAGTTTTATCTGCTTGTTCCAAACGGCGGATCGATTCGTCTAAATTGGCTTTAGCGTTGAGATATTCATTGAGGACGGCATCAAATTGGTCTTGGGCGATCGCTCCTTCCCGGACTAAATTTTCATTGCGTTTAACCCGATTTTCTGCTAGTCGAAAACGGGATTGGGCTGCTTGTACCTGAGCTTGCAGCTGGTCTAAATCTTTGGGAATTCTTTCTTTGGCCTGAGCTAAACGGGCTTCTAATTGCTTATAACTGGCCTGGGCCTGATAAAATCGGGCTTGTAATTGCCGGATATCTTCGGGAATACTGCGTTTAGCCTGTTCCAGATTGGCTAGAGCTTCCCGTAGATGCGCTTCTGACTGCATTCCCCGGGCATACACCTCTAAATTATCCATGACAGCGAGGGTTTGTCCCCTTTTAACAATCATGCCCTGATCCACCAATAATCGCACTAATCGGCCAGGGTTTTTCGGGCTAATGTTGACACTTTGGATTGGTTCCACCCTACCACTAGCTTTAATTTCCACAGCGAGGGTTTCCCGTTGAGCAGGAACGGTCATTTTCGCCAATTCTAGGGCAGGAGGAGGTGTTTGCAGTAAGCGATAAGAAACCACTCCCACCGCCAGAAAACCACTAGCCATGAGTCCGAATATCCAAAATAGGGGGCGATTTGATTTTCCCAACACGGTTATTGCCATCGATCAGCCAAAAGTTAATTGGTTATATACTAACGTCTCTAGAGTTGCCTTTGTTGTTTCTTTAGCCAACAACTCCCAAGCGAGATAGACTGATTAAAAAAGGCCTATCGCGGGGGTAAACTGTGCCAAAACTTCGATTAATCATTTCTTTGCTCATTTTTTTCGTCGCTGGCAGCCCGCCAGCTTTTTCCCAAGCACTACTCCCCTACGCCATCGAACCAGGGTTAGAACAGATGGAACAAGCGGGAATTGAAATGGCCGAAGATGCCATCCAATTAGCTCGTTTTCGCCGTACCGATGCCGCCCTTTCCCGAGCTAGGTTAGCGGTGCAGTTAGCCCCCCATCTCTATCAAACTTGGTTTATTCTCGGTAGTTTATATCTGCAAGACGATCAGGTACAACCCGGTATCGAGGCATTAAATCAATCTTTGTCCCTTGCTCCCGCCGAGGCCCAAGCTAATATTAAATTTTCCCTCGGTAGTGCCTATTTTCAGAATCAGGATTACCAGTCTGCTATTGCCCAGATTGAAGCGGGTTTGCAAATTAAACCCGATATCTCCCCCGCTCTTTTTGATCTCGGTAATTCCTATCTCAAGTTAGCACAATATCCTGATGCGATTGCAGCTTACGAAAAAGCTGTTAGTCAAGATAAAGATTTTTGGCCGGCTATTAATAATATTGGTTTAGTTAAATACGAACAGGGTGATAAGGAAGCCGCTCTTAAAGATTGGCGGGCCGCTTTGAAAATCGATCCTAAACAGCCGGAACCTCAGTTAGCTATTGCGGTGGCTATTTATAGTCAAGGAAAAACTGAGGAGGGGATCAAATTAGCTCAGGCCGCTCTCACTAGCGATAGTCGTTATGCCAGTCTGAAATTTTTAGGGGAAAATCTCTGGGGTAAAAGTCTTCTGCAAGACACGGAGAAAATGTTTAATCATCCCCAAATGAAAGATTTTATCGCTCGTTTACCACAACCAACCCCAGAAGCGGACGAAGAAAATTAAGCTGATAGCAGCAAGCATTAGGATAACCCCTTAGTTAATTTGCTAGGAATTCTTGAGGCTTGCTCTAACTAATTAGGACTGGCTGAATATCGGTAGCAGCTTTGCTAAAAAATGGTTTTGGGACTTTATTAGCAAAACAACAAACTTTTTGCCGCAAACCCCACATACATTACAATTATTACAGTTAAGGGTTTGAAAGTCCTAGGATGATGGCAAAGCAATCAAGGGCGATCGCGGTGACAGAACATGATAATAAGTGTCCTGAATGTCTGCATATCTAAGACTCTGTCTTCCATTTCTCTACTTTCTTTGCTGACTACTTTGCCAGACATTACAGACAATTTTCCTGATATAGATGAAGGGTTGCTTCCCCTTGATGACATCACATTTTAGAATGAAATAGCCCTGAAATTTTATTGTTATAAATAGATTCGTTCAAAAGGTTCTTTTCGATAACGGCGATAAACATCAAAGTAAAACGTAGGGTGCGTTAGACGGCGACAATCTCTGCTTAAACTTAAATCTAACAATCCGTCGTAACGCACCACACCTATCCCTTGTTCCAAGGCAGAGCCTTGGAACATAATATCTAAGGCTCTGCCTTAAAGTAGTATTTAGGAAGAACTGGAATTTCAGTAAACAGTTATCAGTCAACAGTTATCAGGTAGAACCTGAATCAAGGGTTCCCAGGTTCTACCTGGGAACGAGATAACTAGATAAATAAGTTAAAATAGTAAGGCGATCATTAACAAAGGGGTCAACAGATGCAAAATTTACGTCAGGTTTCTTTACTAACAAGTGGACAAGAGCAAGTATTAACTATTCCTCCTGAACTGGCCCTATCAAGTACAGAGGTTTTGTTACGCAAAGAAGGTCATCGCTTAATCATTGAGCCGATTTCTTCTGGTTCTCTACTTTCTTTGCTGACTACTTTGCCAGACATTACAGACAATTTTCCTGATATAGATGAAGGGTTGCTTCCCCTTGATGACATTACATTTTAGTACCACCCAATGACCTATCAATATCTGCTTGATACTAACATCCTATCACATTTGATCAGGTATCCCCAAGGTCAGGTTTTCCAGCATATTGTGGATGTCGGCGAAGAAAGCGTTTGTACGAGCATCATTGTGGCGTGTGAATTAAGATTTGGAGTGGTTAAAAGTGGTTCCTCCCGTCTGGTGCAGCAACTAGAACGCATCCTGGAGTTCTTGACAGTTTTGCCATTAGAATCAACTGTAGATAAGCACTATGCCCTAATTCGTAAACATTTGGAGCAAGCAGGAACCCCAATCGGTCCAAATGATTTACTGATTGCTGCTCATTCTCTAGCGCTTGATCTGACTCTTGTTACCGCAAATACTCGTGAATTTGAGCGTGTGCCTGCTTTGAAGTTAGAGAATTGGTTGATTGATTCTGTAATAATTTTTGGGGGATAATTTGTCATAAATGATGTTGCTGATAATGGTTTTGGATATATTCTGCAACTACTTTTTTGCGGTTTTCTCGCAATGACAAATCAGGTGGAGCATTTTCTAAAAGATGCTGAGGATGACCTCCCCGGCGTTGTAATAAAGTTTTACGCGGTTTTAAGCTTTGCCAATGTTCGTAAATGAGTTTTTTCAGAAGTTCTTCTGAGCTAATATTCTCTTCGGAAATGATGTCTGCTAGATAGTTCTCGGTTTCTCGATCTAGATTAATCGATAACATTATAATTTCAGGGGATAAATCAACATCTTTGATTATAGCTTAAAATCCATGATCGCACTCACCCCCCATCCCCAATTGAGTTTGCTAGAGAAAAATTCGGGGTACGGGCGAAGCATTCGGATAGGAAATCGAGGGTTTCAGTAATAGGTTATTGTCCGAATGCTTCGCTCCTACTTAATCATCTAACAATCCGTCTTAACGCACCACACCTATCATTAATTTAACTTCATTATAACATATAATTAATTTGCAATAGTTCTTATCTATCATTAATTTATTTGGTGCGTTACGCTATCGAAGGGCGCACCCTACTGGACTTTTTCAGTTACTATTTTCTTGCACTAACATCAGATTTTAACAGGTCAAAAGCCTTATTTTAAAAGGGTTTTACCATTATTCAGCAGATCCTAATTAGGATAAACTCGCCCTTTCCAACTTCCCCCTTGGCCGCGCCAATAACCCAGGGCAGAATCCACAGTCATTAAACTATAAAAGAGGGCAATTAGGGGTAAAGTTAAAGCCCGCAGGGGGGATAATTTATATAGTCTTAAAGTCGGGCTATAGGAGAGGGCCATTAGTAATAAGGTGACGGTACTAATTATAATAATTGATGTTTGTTTTAATACCAATCCCCAGATTAAGCCCAAGGGGGCGGCTAAATAGGTTAAAAACATCCCGAAAATTGTCCCGATTAACCAAAGTGTTGAGTAATTTAGTTGCGTAAAGGCTGTCCGGGCTACCATATTCCAAATGCTGGCTAAATCGGGATAGGGACGGAGACTATAGGTGCTTTCTGTTAATCCTAACCAGATGGAACTCTCGTTATTTTCTGGGTGATTTTGCAGATATTTTTTAACCGCAATCGCCAAAGAACAATCATCAATTAAAGCTTGTTTAAGAATATCAATACTGCCAATTTTTTCTAGAATATCTCGGCGAATTAAAATGCAACCCCCAGCGGCGGCAGCTATCGGGGAATTAGGGTTATTAACTAGGGGGAAAGGATAGAGTTTCTCGAAGAAAAAAACAAAGGCAGGAATGAGAAATTTTTCCCAAAAACTGTCACAGCGTAGCAACACCATCAGGGAAACTAAAGCTTGTTTTTCTTGTACTGCTTTAGTAACTAATTGCGTTAAATTATCTGGTGCGTGGGCAATATCGGCATCGGTAAACAGAAAATAATCGGGGGCGAATTTCTCGGTAGCCTCTGTTATTCCCTGTTTCATTGCCCATAATTTACCCGTCCATCCTATCTCTAAAGCTTGTCCAGAAATAATAGTTATCTGGTCAGATTTATGAGATTGTTCGGCAATTTCTTGAGCAATTTTTTCCGTACCATCACTGCTTTGATCGTCAATTAAAATAATCGAAAATTCGCCTTGATAATCTTGGTTAAAGAGGGAGGTTAAACTGATAGGTAAAACGTCGGCTTCGTTTCTCGCTGGGATAATTGCCGAGACTTTTGGATAATTTGTTAAAGGAGAAGTGACAGGATTAATCTTTTGGTTAGATAGCCAAAATTGTCCCCTGGCTAAGATTAAATATAACCAAATTATCAGCGATAGGGAAGTAACTAATAATAAGAAAAATGTCATAAGCTGGTGGCCTTTCGATGAGAGAATAGGGAACAGGTTAAAAAGAGTAAGTAGGTAGGTGTTGAAAACTTTCAGATCCCCCCGCCTATCGGCACCCCCCTTATTAAGGGGGGCAAGGGGGATCGAACCTAAAATCCATTTTTAATTTAATTATAACCAGCTACTTATCAAATTTAGATGCACAACAGCTTCATAAGTTTGGGGTTTAACAGGAGGCAATTTAGGGTAAAATAGAAGCAACTTAGCAAGATTAGGCGAGGGAGTAAATCATGGATTATGATGTCGTAATTATTGGGGGAGGACCAGCGGGAGGTCACTGTGGCAGATTATTAAGTGAAAAAGGTTATCGTGTTCTTTTAGTGGAACAACATTCTAGTTGGCAAGATAATAATTTTTCTAGTGCCGCTTCTCCCCTAGAAATTTTAGAACAATTCAATCTCCCCGAAACCGTAGTGGCTAGGTTTTGGAAAAATATCGAAATCATCTCCACCAGCATACATCATTTTTGGTCATCACCGCAACCTTTAGGGGTAGTTTTTGATTTTGCCAAATTGCGAGAGTTTTTAGCCGCAGAAGTGCTGCGTTGGGGGGGAGAAGTTCGTTTAGGTTGTCGTTATCTGAAATATCAACAGATGGAGGATCAGCTAACTGTTTTCTTGAAATCAAAAGGCGAGGAAATCGAGACAGTTACTACTCGTTTATTGGTTGATGCCACGGGATACGCTAGAGCAGTTATGTATAAACATAGACGAGAAAAACCTAATTTTTTAAAAGCAGTCGGTATTGAATATTTAATTGCTGTGCCAGAACTAGATTATCAAAAATATCAAGATAATTTAGTGTTTTTTCTAGGTCATAAATGGAGTCCTAAAGGTTATGGCTGGATTTTTCCTATGGATAATCAGCAATTAAAAATAGGAGCCGCTTGGTTAGAGGGAGAACATCCTTATATTTCTGAAGTTAAGCCTTTAAAAAGTTATATTACACAAATTATGCAAACCTACATGAATCTCTCGAAATATGATATAATTGACAGCCATGGTTCTATTTTAGAATATTCGCTCAATCTGCAAGATATTTATTATCAAGAACCGAATATTATAGCGATTGGTGATGCAGTTTCTACGGTTAACTTTTTAGGAGGGGAAGGTATTCGCCATGCTATGAAAGGAGCAGAAATTGCTTGTCAATACATGGAAGAATATTTACAGGAAAAATTGAGGAGTTTTACCGCTTATCAACAGAGAATGCAAGAATATTTTCAGCCAAAATGGAATTTATCCGATCGCCTCAGTCGCCAAGTTTATTTAGAATATAGTGATGCGCGTATTGATCAAGGAGTAGCCTATCTCAAGTATCTTTCCACCCAGGATATAATCGACATTTTATTTTACTACAAATTTGAAAAATACACAAAAGGGTTAGGAGGATTTCTGCTGGGGAAATTACGTCAATGGTGGCGCAAAATTTTCCCTAGTCAAAACCCCGGATAAATAAGCTAGGATAAAGCTAAGGAAACAATATTGGTAAAGACCGTGAGTAAGTTTATTCGCTACAGTACAATTATCACTCTGCTGGGCATTTTAGCAGCCTGTAGTGGCAATCCTGCCCTAGAAAATCGTCTGGCTGCCGATCCTAATCTACAAACAAATCCCATACCAGAAAACTCTCCTAATAACCAGCAATTACCCGCAAATTTTCCCGCAGAAATTCCTCGATATAGTCAATCAGAATTATTATCCGTGCAGACAAATCCTGATAATACTGGTGGGCAAACTCGTTGGCAATCCAACGATCCCAGCAATGCGATCGAGGCTTTTTATCAACAGGAATTAGTTAATAATAATTGGGAAATTATCACTCCCTTTTCTGGGGAAGGAGTTAATAGCACCTTGACAGCCCGTCGAGATAATTTAGAATTAACTATCACCATAACTGCCACTTCTCCCAATACCGAATATAGCCTCGATTATCGTCCAACAGGAACGCCGATTGCTTCCCCTAGTCCCTCCCCTAGTCCCTCCCCGTTACCCAATCTCAATCCCACCAGTTTTAACGATCTCGAATCCTTACCTAATCCCTTAAAGAGCCACATTCAAGACTTAGCTAGATTAGGGGTATTAACAGGTAATAACAATCAGTTTAACCCTAATGATACAATAACGCGCCGAGAATTTGCGCGCTGGTTGTTACAGGCTAATAATGCCATTTATGCTAATGTAGCGGGTAAACAAATCCGTGTAGCTACTGCCAATAGTTCCCCAGCTTTTAGTGATGTTAAAAATAACGATCCCGATTATATTTATATTCAAGGATTAGCGGAAGCGGGGTTAATTCCCTCTCCTTTAACGGGAGATAGTAGTGCCCTTTTATTCCGTCCCAATGCCCCTTTAACCCGGGAAGATTTAATCGCTTGGAAAGTGCCATTAGATATCAGAAAAGCTTTACCGAGCGCCAATCTTGATACGGTTAAAAATACTTGGGGTTTTCAGGATACTAATAAAATTAACCCGCAGCTGGTGCGCGCCCTTTATGCCGATTTTCAAAATGCCGAACAAGCCAATATTCGGCGAGTTTTTGGTTTTACTACCCTATTTCAGCCAAAAAGACCAGTAACTCGCGCTGAAGCTGCCGCTACTTTATGGTATTTTGGTTTTCAGGGTGATGGTGTTTCCGCTGCCGATGCCGTACAAGGTCAAGATCCGCAACAGAGTGGGGTTAATTAATAGGGATCATCCCACTTTTGCCATAAGCAATTGTACTTAGATGCGAAATACTTATATGGCAAGCCTTTTCGGGAGTTCATAGATTTTCAACGGTTCTCGCGCATTGTGTGATTGGAACCAGAATCGTTACTACAAAAGCCTTCTCAACTTTCTGAGCATTTATACTCATTACATAATTGGGATGCTCCCATTCAACGTTGAGGAAATACCGTGAACATCAGCCTAGATCTACCTTCAGAGCCAGAGAATGAGTTATCAAAAAAATCCTCCTAAAACAGGGCTGGAGCCAGTTGCTTATTGGGAAAGTGTTGGGGTTATTGGCTCCCCACCTGATATGGCTGTTGGGCATAATGCAACCCTTGGCACTTTCAACGTGAAGCACTATCGAGTCATCCCGGGCTTGAGCATTGATTATGCTTGTGGAGTCCATCTGTTATCATCTTGGGTAGTTCTGTAAACGGAACTGCCCGGATGCACATCTGCCGGTATTACACAAAGGGAAACTCTCAACAATATACGCGAAGCGATCGAGCTTTATTTACAACCTGATGCTATCGACTTCTACCCGGACAGTAATCCGTGAGGTTATGGTGGGATGACTCGACTCGGGAGGTGGTAAAATAGTCCGATGCCTGTAAAACATTAACAAAATATGACTACTCTGTTGCAAAAAGCATTCACAGAAATCCAGAAACTGCCAGAGTCTCTTCAGGATGAACTTGCTCAACAATTGCTGGAAGACATTGAAAGTGAATTAAAATGGCAGCAAAGCCTTTCTAACGAAGATCTGGAATTGGGAGCTTTAATAACAATGGCACAGGAAGCCCTGATAGAAGAACAAGAGGGAAGAACAGAAGATAAAGGCTTTGGGGAAGAATGAAGTCAGCCAGAACCAAGAGGTTTCGTCAACTTTTTCTCAGTTTGCCGCAAAGGGTACAAGAAACAGCCAAGAAAAATTACGAGATTTGGCAAGAAAATCCCTTTCACCCCAGCCTAGAGTTCAAAGAGGTGAAACCAAGAGAAAAAATCTGGTCAGTCAGAGTCGGCATTGGATGGCGAGCATTAGGGATTAAAAAGTCAGACGAAGAAAAGATAGTTTGGTTCTGGGTTGGGTCGCACTCCGAGTATGACAAGATTCTAGGTAAGAATTAGGAGCGATCTAACCAATCACTGCACCCGACCGAGAGTTAGACTAATAATATTATTCAAGGTTGATGATAGCGGGTCAGTGCGATCGTTATCTGTAAATATTCTCATTTTCAAGGTTTAATTGGGCGATAACTCTATCAATTAAATCACAGCCCTAGGCTGGTTTGACCCAAGGAAACCCAACCCCTTCGTTTAACTGAATATATTCCGATATAATCAAAGACAGGTCATTGAACGTTGAGGAAATACCGTGAACATCAGCCTAGATTTACCTTCAGAGCTAGAGAATGAGTTATCTGCAGAAGCTTCTCATCTCAAATTGCCTTTATCAGAGTATATTCTGCGTGTTCTCTCCTTTCGCCCTTTTCTTCAAAATCCTCCTAAAACAGGGCTGGAGCTAGTTGCTTATTGGGAAAGCGTTGGGGTTATTGGCTCCCGACCTGATATTATCGATAGTCAGGAGCAGGCAACAACTACTAATACTATTAATAAGATAATCCATGCAACAACATCTACGACCCGACCTGATATTATCGATAGTCAGGAGCAGGCAAGCAAATTGCGCCATGAAGCTGAAACCCGTGAGCGGGCTTAGGTAGTAAATGTACCTTGTCGATACTGATGTCATGATTGATATTCAGCGGGGTTATGAGCCTGCAATCGCTTGGTTTGCCTCTCTCCCAGAACTGCCGAGTATCTCTGGCTTTGTTGTGATGGAGTTGATTCAGGATGCTCAGAACCAGCAACAGGTTCGTCGAGTCCTACAGCTTGTAAAACCGTTACCCATTGTTTGGCCTACTGAAGCTGACTGTACCCGTGCTTTATCTGACTTTACGACTTACCATCTGTCTCATAAAGTTGGACTGATTGATGCCTTAATTGCCGCTTCTGCCGTTGGGCATAATGCAACCCTTTGCACTTTCAACGTGAAGCACTATCGAGTCATCCCGGGCCTGCGCATGGAGCAACCCTATAGTCGCTGAAGTAGCCTAACCCCACCGTTATCTGTCAATATTCTCGTTTTCAAGGTTTAATTGGGCAATAGCTCCATCAATTAAATCACAGCCCTCCCCCAGGGATTCGATCCGCGAAAACCGATCGCGCCAAACCGCCGCACCGGTAAAATCCTGACAATACCAAGCCAGATGTTTCCGTGCTTGCCAAATACCGCGTTGTCCCTTGTATAGCCATAGCCCCTGTAAATGCTCTTTAGCTAGGCTTAACAGGTCAATAGAGGTGGGTTGCTGCAACTTTTTGCCTGTTTTGAGGTAATAATCGATTTCCCCCACCAAATAGGGATAACCGAGGGTTCCCCGCGAACACATCACCCCATCGGCCCGGGTAAATTCCAAACAATTAATCGCCGCTTCCACAGAAACAATATCACCATTAGCAATGACAGGAATCGATAAAACCTCCTTCACCCGTTTAATCCATTGCCAATCGGCCGGCCCGTGATAACCCTGTTCCCTGGTGCGTGCGTGCAGGGTCAACATTTGCACTCCCGCATCTTCCAAACGACGGGCAAAATCGATAATATTAATCTCCTGAGCGTTCCATCCCAAGCGAGTTTTCACCGTTACCGGCACCGATACCGCTCTCACCACTTCCCTAACAATTTGCTCGGCAATTTCTGGCTGTCGTAAAAGCGAAGAACCGCCACCTTTTTTAGTAATTTTATTAACAGGACAACCCATATTAATATCGATGGTCATCGCTCCTTCCTTAACCGCTTTTTCCGCCGCCACAGCCATAAAATCGGGACGGCAATCAAATAATTGCATACTAATTGGTTGTTCTTTGTCCCCGATAACCATTAATTGCGGTAACTCTTGCAGCTGGGAGATTTCTGTCGCATTAACCATCTCGGTATAGAGCATGGAATCAGGAGCAAAGCGTCTCACCAAGCGCCGAAAAACTAAATCGGTGACACCGGATAAAGGTGATTGCAAGACGCGGCTATGCACTGCTAAATTACCGATTTTGAGAGGGGATGAGTAGATAACCATAGAACCAGTTAAAAAATCAACAGCCAACACCAGCAAACCGAACAATTAGGGGATTGTTCCGTCACTGTTAACATTTTGCCAACCCCTAATATATGCTTAACCGTCATCTTCTAGTCTAAAACTACCTGTATGATGATTGGAGAGGATAAAATCTTATCTCTCCTAAACGAGTAATTAAACCAAAATTTCGCTTTTTTTTATGGATAATCTGCAACTCTGGCAACGTTACCAAGATTGGTTATACTATCACCCTAACCTAGAACTTTATCTCGATGTCAGTCGGATTCCCTTCGATGAGGCTTTTCTCAAAGGTCTAGAAGCAAAATTTGAGCGTGCTTTCCAAGATATGGCAGCCTTAGAACAGGGTGCGATCGCCAATCCCGACGAACAGCGTATGGTCGGCCACTACTGGCTGCGCGCTCCTGAACTCGCTCCTAACCAGGAATTGCGGGACGAAATCACCGAACCCATAGCACAGATCAAAGAATTTGTCAAGAAAATTCACTCTGGAGCGATTAAGCCGCCCAATCGGGCAAAATTTAGCCATATTCTCTGTGTAGGCATCGGGGGGTCTGCTTTGGGTCCCCAATTCGTCGGTTCGGCTCTATCCCCCCTTAATCCCCCCTTAGAGATTGCTTTTATTGATAATACCGACCCTAAAGGCATCGATCGCACCTTAGCCCATTTACCCCTAGCTACCACCCTGGTTATCGTCACCAGTAAATCTGGCGGCACTCCCGAAGCGAGAAATGGAATGTTAGAAGTCCGCAACGCTTACGAAAAACAAGATTTAGACTTTCCCCAACACGCGGTCGCCGTCACTATGCCGGGTAGCCAACTGGACAAATACGCCCAAGATTGGCTAACTCGTTTCCCCATGCAGGATTGGGTCGGTGGTCGTACATCAGAACTATCCGCCGTCGGTCTTCTCCCGGCCGCTTTGCAGGGTATTGACATTGATGAAATGTTAGCCGGGGCCAAAGAAATGGACATCGCCACCCGCGTCCACAACCTGAAAAAAAATCCTAGCGCCCTACTTGCTCTAGCTTGGTATCATGAGGGCAATGGCAAGGGAGAGAAAGATATGGTGATTCTGCCCTACAAAGACAGTCTCTATCTCTTTAGCCGCTATCTGCAACAATTGGTCATGGAGTCCCTCGGTAAAGAAAAAGACCTCGATGGTAATAAGGTGTACCAAGGGATCGCCGTCTATGGTAACAAAGGTTCCACGGACCAACACGCCTACGTCCAACAATTACGCGAAGGTGTTCCCAATTTTTTCGCTACTTTTATTGAAGTGTTAAAAGACCGGCAAGGAGATTCGATAGAAGTGGAAACCGGCTCCACTGCTGGCGATTTCCTCTCAGGATTACTGCAAGGTACTCGACAAGCTTTATACGAAAATAGTCGTCACTCTATCACTATCACTATCCCAGAGGTCACTCCCCGTCAGGTAGGGGCCTTGATCGCCCTCTACGAACGGGCCGTTAGTTTCTATGCTAGTTTAGTTAACATTAACGCCTACCATCAACCCGGGGTAGAAGCAGGGAAAAAAGCCGCCGCTTCTATTCTGGATTTACAAAGAAAAATCGTGCAAGTTGTTCGGGAAACGGGAACTTCTCTTGACCTAGCCACTCTAGCGGCCAAAATCGGCGCTAGTGACCAAGTTGAAGCTATCTATAAAATTGTCCGTCATCTCAACGCTAATCAGCGCAGTTTAACTATTACCGGCGATTTAAGTAAACCGGAAACGATCCAAATCTCTACCCGCTAATCAGTTATCAGTTATCAGTTATCAGTTATCAGTTATCAGTTATCAGTTATCAGTTATCAGTTATCAGTTGTCAGTTATCAGTTATCAGATGTAAGTTTTAAGTTAGTTAGTTATCTTTATATTTATACCTGTTTACTGATCACTGTTTACTGATCACTGATCACTGAATGTAACTAACCATGGAAATGCTCGAAAACCTGAAAATGGCTTTTTCCGCTTTGATGGGCAATAAACTGCGTAGTGGTCTGACCATGCTAGGAATTGCTATCGGTAACGCCTCCGTGATTGCCCTAGTGGGAGTGGGTGAAGGAGCGCAAAAAGTTGCTATTGAGCAGTTTGAAGCCCTCGGTCCGAATGTTTTATTTGTTTCCACCTCCTCGCGCAATGTCCGGCGGACAATTCCTAATCCCCGGCCTCTCACCTACGAAGATGCTCAAGCGATCGCATCTCAAGTTCCCGCCATTGCCGCCATTTCTCCCGAATTGAGCGGTAAAAGAATCCTATCCTTCGGTAATAGAACCAGTAATAGCCCCCTAATCGGGGTGGGTTCCCAGTACCTAAATGTGCGTAACCGTCAACTGTCTAAAGGTAGATTTATCATGGAATCTGACCTGAAACGGGATAATCGGGTGATTGTCTTGGGATCGGAATTAGCCAAAAATCTCTTTGGTAATCGCAATCCCGTCGGCGAAAATCTTCGCATCGGCAATCTTAGTTTTCAAGTTATTGGAGTTTTACAGGCGAAAGGCTCCTTATTTGAGACTAATCAGGACGATCGAGCTTTAATTCCCCTAACTACCATGTCTAATCAGGTTTTAGGGCGCAATTCTATCTTTGGCATTCCCTTAACTCATATTTCTGTCTTGGCCAAAAACTCCGCCCAAATTAAAGCCGCCCAGTTTCAGATTAGCAATCTGCTGCAAATGCGTCATCAGGTCAGCGACGAGAATTATGTGCAGATTTTCCCCCAAACCGCAGTCTTAGAAATGGCCAAAGAAACTAACGATAGTTTAACTAGAATGTTAGCCTCGATCGCCAGTATTTCCCTGTTTGTCGGGGGAATCGGAGTGATGAATATTATGCTCGTGTCAGTCACGGAAAGAACCCAAGAAATCGGGTTAAGAAAGGCTTTAGGAGCCAAAGAAGGGGATATAAAAGGTCAATTTCTCATTGAATCGGTGATTTTAGCCACCACTGGCGGAATTATCGGGATTTTTGTCGGCATTCAAGGAATGTATCTAGCGGGAATTTTTGCCGCTTTAACCACCAGTGTCTCAATCCCTGCGATAATTCTCGCTTTAGGAGTTTCCAGTGCCATCGGTCTGATTTTCGGTGTTGTTCCCGCTCATCGTGCCGCTAAATTAGACCCAATCGTTGCTTTGAGAAGATTATAGTTTTTCTAGCTCTTGTCCTGACCTCGGGATTCTATAGCCCCGTCCGTTGCCGTAAATCCCTCCGCTTGCGCTAATATTTGCAGATTATGGGCTATGGGAGCGAAAGAATCGGCAGGATATTCGATCAAAGTGGCGGAATCGAGAAAAGTTTCCACTCCCACGGGACAACCCAAATAATCAGCCACCGCTTTTGGAGTAGTGGAACCGAGGAGAATAGTTCCCGATTGTCTCACAGAAGATAGCTTTTCCCAAGGCTCATCGATCATTAAGGATAAATGGGTAGGAGCAAAAAGATTCGATAATTCGATCGCTTTTTCCAATGACTCCACCACCACGATTAAACCATAATGAGCGATCGCTTTTTCCGTTAACAATCTCTGGGGATGTACCTGTAACTGTTTTTGTACTTCTTCTTGTACTATTAAAGCCAAAGCCTTATCCGTCGTCAATAAAATCGCCGCCGCTAGGGAATACTGTTCCGCTTGCGCTAATAAATCTAGGGCCAACTGTCTGGGATTAGCTTGATTATCGGCAATAATAACTAAATCAGAAGTAATAGAGAGATAATCGATTTTTACATGGTCAGAAACCAGTTTTTTAGCCAAATTAGTATAAAAATCACCTATTCCGGCAATCATCTCCACAGGAGCGATCGTTTTTGTCCCGTAGGCTAAAGCGGCGATCGCTTGTGGTCCAGCCACCCGATAAATTTCACTAATACCCACCGATTGGGCTGCCACTAAAATCGCTGGATGGATGCGTAAATCCTCATCGGCGGGAGATACCATGACAATCCGTTTAACCCCCGCTATTTTGGCAGGAATCGCCTGTTGGAGCAATAAACTGAGATAGGCTCGTTTACCATCGGGAACGACAATTCCCACACTGTTAATCGGTTGATAACGTTTCCCCCGAACTGTACCATCCTCAGGAAACTGCACCCAAGCTTTGGGAAGACGCTGACGATGAAAAGCCTCCATTTTTGCACAGGCAACAGCGATCGCATTTAATAAATCCTGCGACACCTGTTGATAAGCAGCATCGAGTTCCGAGCCACTCACCTTCAGTTGTTGTAGATTAAGGGACTGTTGATAGAATTTTTCTGTGTAATCTACCAACGAGCGATCGCCAGTAAGTCGCACCTGATCGACAATCTCTCGGACAAGCGATTCTTTTTCCCGAATTTCCGGATCGTCGAACCGTTCCCGAATTCGTCTCAGTTCCGTTCTGGCTGACCATGGCTCTGTGATAATTCGCAACATCGAGCTATTATCCTCTAGGGGCGAAACGAGATGAAAAGGTTTTCACTTCTCACACTCTAGCTTATCGCTTTCAATCTTGACCGGGGAGGAAGACCGAGTCAGTTATTTTAGTCGTCGGTCGTCGGTCGTCGGTCGTCGGTCGTCGGTCGTCGGTCGTCAGGAGTCAGGAGATGGGAGTCAGGAGTCAGGAGATAGGAGTCAGGAGATAGGAGTCAGGAGATAGGAGTCAGGAGATAGGAGTCAGGAGATAGGAGATTATTTTATTTATTCTCCCCACACCCCACACCCCCCTGCCCCCCCGATGTCGGGGGGGTTGGGGGGGTCACACCCCGCTTCCCCGCTTCCCGATTTCTCCAAGGTAACAAAACCAGATATTCTACTAAATAGTCGCCTATCACACCAGCCTGATCTCGTGGTCGTCCAATGCAGTTTGCCAAGATATTAATCGCCAATCGCGGGGAAATCGCCTTAAGAATCCTTCATAGTTGCGAAGAATTGGGCATTAGAACCGTTGCCGTCCACTCTACCATCGATCGCCATGCCCTTCATGTTCAACTGGCCGATGAGAGTGTTTGTATTGGTCCGCCTCCGAGCAGCAAAAGTTACCTAAATATCCCTAATATCATCTCAGCTGCCCTAACACGCAACGCCACGGCCATCCATCCCGGTTACGGTTTTTTGGCAGAAAACGCCCGCTTTGCCGAAATTTGTGCCGATCATCAGTTAACTTTTATCGGTCCGTCTCCCAGTGCTATTCTGGCTATGGGCGATAAATCCACCGCTAAAAAAACCATGCAAAAAGCGGGAGTTGCCACTATCCCCGGCAGTGGTGGTTTAATTACCTCGGAAGCGGAAGCAAAGCGTATCGCTGATGACATCGGTTATCCTGTCCTGATTAAAGCCACTGCTGGCGGTGGAGGGCGTGGGATGCGTTTTGTCAAGAGTGCAGATGAACTAGGTGATATGTTAAAAGCCGCCCAAGGCGAAGCAGAAGCGGCTTTTGGCAATTCGGGAGTATATCTAGAAAAATTTATCGAATGTCCCCGACATATCGAGTTTCAGATTTTGGCCGATAGTCACGGTAACGTGATCCATTTAGGAGAAAGAGACTGTTCGATTCAGCGACGACACCAAAAACTGCTAGAAGAGGCACCCAGCCCCTTCTTAACGCCCCATTTACGCTCAAAAATGGGTAATGCCGCTGTTAAAGCCGCTAAATCGATTAATTACGTCGGGGTGGGAACTGTGGAATTTTTAGTCGATAAACAGGGCAATTTTTACTTCATGGAAATGAACACCCGTATTCAGGTGGAACACCCCGTCACGGAGATGATCACGGGGATGGACCTGATCCGAGAACAAATTCTGGTGGCACAGGGCGAAAAACTGCAAATTAAGCAAGATCAGGTGATATTTAGAGGGCATTCGATCGAGTGTCGCATTAATGCCGAGGATCCCGATCACAATTTTCGCCCTCACCCCGGCAAAATTAGCGGTTATCTGCCCCCCGGTGGTCCGGGTGTCCGCATGGATTCCCACGTTTACACCGATTACGAAATCCCCCCCTATTACGATTCCCTAATTGGGAAATTAATTGTCTGGGGAGAAAATCGCGAAACTGCGATTAAACGCATGAAACGCGCCCTACGGGAATGTGCGATCACGGGAGTACCGACGACTATTGATTTCCATCGTAAAATACTGGAAACTCCCGCCTTTTTAGCCGGAGATGTTTATACTAATTTCATCCAAGAACATCTCTTGCCCTAGGGCGTTACCATGAATTTTAGACGAGAGTAGGTTGGGGATAATAATGACAGTAAGTGGGTGGGTGGAATTAAATATAAGATGAACGTAGGTTGGGTTGAAGCATGAAACCCAACGCCCGCTCATGTTAAGCTACCGCTAACCCATCCTACAAATAATTGTGCCTCCCTACTAGGGCGTTACCATAAATTTTAGACGAGAGTAGGTTGGGGATAATAATGACAGTAGAAGTTAAATTTAACTCGTTTCAACTCAGCGATGAACAGTTCTTTCAACTTTGTCAGGATAACCGAGATTTACGCTTGGAACGCAACCCAAAAGGAGATTTAATTATTATGCCACCGACTGGAGGAGAAACCAGTAATTCTAACGCTGGAATCACTGCCCAATTATGGTTATGGAATAACCTACATAAATTAGGTGTAGTTTTTGATTCTTCTGGAGGATTTAAACTACCGAATGGGGCCGATCGCTCTCCCGATGCTGCTTGGATACCTTTAGAAAAATGGCAAGCTTTAACCCCGCAACAAAAGGAAAGATTTTTACCTCTATCTCCCGATTTTGTCATTGAATTAATGTCTTCTAGTGACAAATTAGAAACGGCTAGGAAAAAAATGCAGGAATATTTAGATAATGGGACTCGTTTGGGTTGGTTAATCAATAGAAAAACTAGAGAAGTAGAAATTTATCGTCAAGGACAGGCAGTAGAAATTTTAACTAATCCAGAGAGTTTATCTGGGGAAAATATTTTATCTCAATTTGTCTTAGAACTTGATAATATTTGGTAATTATATAATCCTAGAAAAGAGAATCTAAACATGATGACAGTAGTAGAAATTAAATTTGAATCTTGGCAACTCAGCGATGAACAGTTTTTTCAACTTTGTCAGGATAACCGAGATTTGCGCTTGGAACGCAACCCAAAAGGAGATTTAATTATTATGCCACCAACCGGAGGAGAAACTGGTAATTCTAACGCTGGAATCACTGCCCAATTATGGTTATGGAATAACCTACATAAATTAGGTGTAGTTTTTGATTCCTCCACGGGGTTTAAACTACCGAATGGGGCCGATCGCTCTCCCGATGCTGCTTGGATACCTTTAGAAAAATGGCAAGCTTTAACCCCACAACAAAAGGAAAGGTTTTTACCTCTATCTCCCGATTTTGTCATTGAATTAATGTCTCCTAGTGATAGCCTAGAAACCGCTAGGAAAAAAATGCAGGAATATTTAGATAATGGGACTCGTTTAGGTTGGTTAATCAATAGAAAAACTAGAGAAGTAGAAATTTATCGTCAAGGACAGGCAGTAGAAATTTTAACTAATCCAGAGAGTTTATCGGGGGAAAGTATTCTGCCAGAATTTAGTTTAAATCTTGCTTTGATTTGGTAAATCAGAGGTAGTGATTGCCGTTTAACGCTTTGCTTTGTTGGGTATTGTATTCATAGATAAAATACGAAACTTTAGTTTTAAGGAAGATAGTCATAATCAAGGATTTCTTCAAGGGTGAAGGGTGATTCAATCGGTAATAAATCAGCAGTAAGTTGATATTTTCTGAAAGTATCTTCTCTGGCTGCTTGGTAACAATCTATCCAGATTTCAGGAATCAATCTTCTCAGACTTGGACTCTCTTTTAATAAGCGTTGAACTTGTCGGCGTTGTTCAACAACTGTGCTGCGCCACCCTTGAGCATTTGCTTCCTTTTCAGTTAGCCAGTAAGTCAATTTAAGCAAATGTTCGGCAATGACGGTTAAGCGACTTTCTAGTTCTCGTTTTTCACTCCTTCCCATCGTTTCAATTTCTTCGATCAAATTTTCTAAGTCTAATTTTTCAAAACGATGTTCTTTGAGTAAATTAGCGGTTTCTTGTAACCATCGGTAGAAATCTTCTTGATAAAGACTTTTACCTGACGAGACTAAAGACTTTTCGATGCTCATTTGATGATGACCCAAAAATATAATAGAGCAATCGGCGATTCTTACCACTGTTGCCTCTTGCCTGTTGCCTCTTGCCTGACTTCTGCCAGAAGTCTAATATCGCAGGATTACTCCTGAAAACATCAGAGCTTTAAATTTAAGCTAAAATTGGGTAAAACATCTTCACCCGATAAATCAGTGGGATTTTCTAATATTTCTACCTCCTTTCCTTGACGATAAATTTCAACTTGCCGATTCTGGGGATCGATTAACCAGCCTAACCTTGCGCCATTTTCCCTATACTCAAGCAGTTTTTTTTGTAATTTGTCAAGACTATCGGATTCAGAGCGCAATTCCACCACAAAATCGGGACAGAGGGGAATAAATCCCTTTTTCTGCTTAGGAGTTAAAGATTCCCAGCGTTCTCGACTCACCCAAGATAGATCAGGAGAACGAATCGCCCCATTTGGTAGTATAAATCCAGTGGAAGAGTCAAACCCGACCCCTAAAGCTTCATTTTCTTCGCACCAGCGAAACAATTGTCCTGTTATGCGAAAATTTCGCTGTCCTGATTCACCACCTGTCGGGGGATTCACGATTAATTCTCCTTGGACTGTACGTTCTAATTTTAAGTCCCGGTTGACCGCAGCAAGGGCTTCAAACTGTTCAAGGGTGATAGAGAGAGCGATCGCGCTAGGAATTTCTAAGGAGAGGGTTTCGGGTGAGGTGGTAACTGCTAACATAGTCCTTTGATCAGGTGGAACTTATACTATTAAAGATTATTGGTCAAGTTTCTGCACAGAATTCTTTAGCTTGCGCTGAACAAATTCCCGATTTTTTAGGGAAACTTCCACCTCAATCGGGCGGTTTCACTAAATAACAGGTTACAATAGCCAATAATTAACTAAATTTACCTAAAAACTATCGATCGTGTTCTACGCTATTGATTTCGGAACCAGTAATACCGTCATTACTCGTTGGAATGGGGCGACAAATAGGGCCGAAACCGTGAAATTATCGGAGTTATCCCAACAAATAGCCGACAATCCCCCCCTAATTCCCAGTTTACTCTATATTAAATCAGCCAATCCTCTGCAAGTAATTGCCGGTCAAGCAGTGCGCGATCGGGGTTTAGATATCGATCGAGATCCGCGTTTTTTTCGTCGCTTTAAACGAGGTATCGGGGCAAAAATTCAAGGATTTTTACCGGAATTAGAGGAAACTGTCCTCAGTTTCGAGGGGGTTGGCCAATGGTTTCTTGATAGCATCATCGACAACTTAAAAAACACCACCCCGGAAACCCCCCAATCTCTAGTTTTAACCGTCCCCGTCGATAGTTTTGAAAGTTACCGCAATTGGTTAAGTAATGTTTGTCAGGGATGGGAAATCGAACAAATTCGACTAATTGATGAACCCACGGCCGCCGCTTTGGGTTATGGAACCACGGGTGATCAGGTGATTTTAGTGGTGGATTTTGGCGGTGGCACCCTCGATCTTTCTTTGGTACAATTAGATTTAGATAATCCTCAAAAAAATCAAGGTTTTATTCTCAAGTGGGGAGAAAAACTTTTAGGCAATAATTCCGCTCAAAAAACTAAACTAGCGAGGGTTTTAGCCAAGGCGGGGACAAATTTAGGGGGGTCAGATATCGATGATTGGATTGTCGATTATTTTGCCCAAAAGCAATCTTTAGTAAAAACTTCCTTGACTACTCGTCTAGCAGAAAGATTAAAAATTAAACTTTCTTCCCAATTGACCGCCGAGGAGGTATATTTTGATCAGGAAAATTTCGAGAGTTACGAGTTAAGCTTAGATCGAGAACAATTGACCGATATTCTCCAACAACAAAACTTTTTAAATCAATTAGATGATTTAATGACGGGAGTTTTGCAACAGGGAAGACGCAATGGAATTGAAGTTAGCGACATCGATGCGGTGTTATTAGTTGGGGGAACTGTACAAATTCCGGCGGTAAAAGATTGGGTGCGACAGTATTTTGATAGTAGTAAAATTAAAGAGGATCGACCCTTTGAAGCGATCGCTTTGGGAGCGTTACAATTAGCCCAAGGTTATCAAGTCAAAGATTTTCTCTATCATAGCTACGGCATTCGTTACTGGAATCGTCGCAAAAATGCCCACGCTTGGCATCCAATTATTAACTCTGGACAACCCTATCCCATGGAAAAACCCGTGGAATTAGTCCTAGGTGCTTCCGTGGACAATCAACCTAGCATTGAATTAATTATCGGCGAATTGGGCACAGAAAGGGGGGCGATCGAGGTCTATTTTGATGGCGATAAATTAATCACTCGTTCCCTCGCTAATGGAGAAACTAGCGTCCAACCCTTAAATGATCGCGAGGGAGCCCGATCGATCGCTAAACTCGCTCCTTTGGGTTTCCGGGGTAAAGATCGCATTAAAGTGCAGTTCTGGATTGATGATCAGTGTTTTCTGCGGATTAATGTGGAAGATTTACTCAGTCAAGAATTGTTACTAAATAATCAAATCGTCACCAAATTAAGCTAGACTTGGCTTCACCTAAAAATCAAGTGCAGACTCATAGTAAGTTTGCACTGATATTATCGCAATATTCTGTTTTACTGGTGGCTTTATCGACTGTGATCGCGCACGGGGATCGGGATTAGTTCGGGTTCGGGTTCGGGTTCCGGACCAAAAACACTGTCGATCAGTTTGCGCGCCCATTCTCTCAATTTTTCTATCACTTCATCTAAATAGTCCATTGACCAAATGGCTCCTTTGAGATACTAGCTATGAGTTTTCGTCGATTGATCCCCGCAACAGCTTGATTCTAGAGAATTTTAACTAATTTTCATCGTTTGGCTGTTCAATCTGACGAACGGGGGAATCTATATCTTGTACTTATATTAAGCTTAACATAACTTTTTAGTCTGAGTATATATTCTTGGCAATTCTGTTTTAAGATATTGTTAATAAATCCCGTCGTAGGCGATCAAGGGCGGTATAGGCACTAATCTGGCGAATTGTCAAGCGATCTCGATTTTCTCCGAAACGATGCTCTGATACGGTAACATTTCCCTCAGGACTGGCTAAACCGATATAAACTAGGCCCACGGGTTTTGTCTCACTGCCTCCTCCTGGTCCGGCAATACCCGTGATACTGATCCCCCAATCCGTAGCGAGGCGTTTTTGTACTCCTAGCGCCATCTGTTGGGCAACAATGGCACTGACAGCCCCGACATTATTTAAATCCTGCTCATTTACGTCTAAGAGGGCAACTTTTACCCGATTATCGTAGGAAATAACCCCACCCCAAAAATAATCGGAACTGCCGGCGATTTGGGTGATAATTTCCCCTAATCCCCCTCCAGTACAGGATTCTGCCACACTCAAAGTTTGTTTTTGCCACCGCAACAGTTCCCCTACCACTGCGGGTAAAGTATCATCATCAGCACCAAAATAATCTAATCCGGCGATTTCCTTAATTTCCGTCGCTACTGGTTCAATTACCTGCAAAGCAGCCTCTAAAGAAGGGGCTTTCGTCGCAATTCGCAAACGCACTTCGCCTAAACTAGCATAGGGGGCAACGGTGGGATTAGTCAGATCAAATAAATGGACAACTTTTTCCGCTAAAGCTGACTCACCGATACCGCGAAATTTGAGGTAACGACTATAAATCCTCTCTTTGCCCCATCCTTGACTTTCTAGGTAAGGAATCGCCGTTTCTACCCACATTCTCTTCATTTCTGAGGGTACTCCGGGGAAAGTAAGAATAGTCACGTTAGTCTGTGGTTGCCAGATCATGCCGGGGGCGGTTCCCGTCGGATTTGGCAAAAAATCGGCTCCCACGGGTATTAAAGCCTGTTTACTGTTACTAGGAGGCATTTCTCGCCCTAAACTCGTAAATTTAGCCTCGATTTCTGCTAAAATCTCCTGATCTTCCCTGAGGGGCGTTTGGAAAAAATCGGCGATTGTTTCTGTGGTTAAATCGTCGGGAGTCGGTCCCAGTCCCCCGGTAAAAATTAAAATTGAGGAACGTTCTCGGGCAATAGCGATCGCTTTTTTCAGTCTTTCCACATTATCCCCCACCACCGTTTGATAATAATGGGGAATGCCTAATTTTGCCAATTCTAGGGCTAAATATTGGGCATTAGTGTTAACTATATCCCCTAATAATAATTCCGTTCCTACACAAATAATTTCAGCGGTCATAATTTTTAACAATTAGCTTAATTTTTCAATTTTGATCATCAATTGATCTCCTGTCACCACAGTGCGATCGGGGTTTCGGTAACGATGGTACTGGGAGTTAACCATACCAGTGCGATCCAGTATTATACCAGTAAGCTATCAACAATCAAGGTCTTGTATATTAGACCTCTTGTAAAAATCAAAAATTGTTGTTAGGGTTAGGAGTCAGTAGTCAGTAGTCAGTAGTCAGGAGAATTAAGAATGAATAATAATCAATTAAACGGTATATTTACAGATTTTATGGAATTTAATCCTTGTTTTTGCCGTTTTTGAAGCCTCAAAAATTAATTATGCAAGAGGTTTATTAAGTGCCACTTTGTTGCTGAACAGCCCATATCTGATTACACGACAATAAAATCACTACCTATGAGCAAACGTCAAATCAGCGTATTATTCCCTTATATAACAATAATTGATCATAATCAAGCATAACAAAGTATGGCCGATCATCACCTCTTCCTTGCTGCCATCACAAACTCCACCAAAATCATCTAAAATTGAAATGTCCACTAAATAATAAAATTCTATGACTCGCTGGTTTAATATTGCCGGTCCCTGTTCCAACGATATCCACTATATGCTCTCTCCCACAGTACGATTACCATATTTAGAGGATTTAATTCAACAACGTAGTTACTTTGTCCTTCATGCACCACGACAAACGGGGAAAACCACCGCAATGTTAGCCCTAGCAAAACAACTTACCGATACTGGAAATTATGCCGCAGTCATGGTATCAGTGGAAGTAGGAAGTGCATTTAATCATGATCCTACTGCCGCAGAATTGGCAATTTTAGGAACTTGGTATAGTACAATTGAGGATAGTTTACCGACCGAATTACAACCTGCTGCTAAACAATGGCAACAGGAAGAACCAGGAAGCAGAATTAAGGCTTTTTTAAGAGGTTGGGCAAAAGCCATCAATCGTCCCATAGTATTATTTATAGATGAAATTGACTCTTTACAAGATCAAACATTAATATCAGTTTTACGACAGTTAAGAGATGGTTTTCCTAATCGTCCAGAAAATTTTCCCTCATCAGTAGGATTAATTGGTTTACGAGATGTGCGAGATTATAAAGTA
>VYLS01000038.1_pt1 | contig 27053 bp, 28 predicted proteins | sample 5114231 | NCBI WGS metagenome assembly VYLS01 (sample SAMN12291800, study PRJNA351875) | freshwater metagenome | isolation source: freshwater lake | place: USA: Michigan, Lansing Lake | collected 2013-08-14 | reverse complement strand
AAAAGTTAAACTTCAAGTTTTCATTCAGGACAAATGTACTGATTAACTAATTTTTTGGGGAAAATTAGTTAACCCATCATTATAACATATAATTAATTTGCAAGAGTTCTACTGTTAATACCAACCAATACGTGGAATTTGCCGTACAACCTGGTGCAGGTTTTCAAGTCGATTTTACTAACTTACAACTCAATGCGCGGCATGATGAAACGCGGCTAGATTTAGTCTTGCGCTCTAGTGTTGATGGGTTCACCAGTGATTTAGGGACACAAGTTAGCTTAACAACTAGCTTTAATACCTACAGCTTTGACTTAAGCAGTTTAGCACCCCAAACCGGACCGGTGCAGTTCCGTCTCTATGGACTGAATGCTGACTCCCCCGGTGTCTTCTTCTATGGTGAAAACTCCACTAATGTTGCCGGGGGTGGGTTTGTGGCTCTTAATGGGGATATTACTCCTACTGGTGGCGGTGCTGTATCAACCCCGGAACCTAGTGGTATAGTGAGTTTAATCGCTGTTGGTGCGTTGGGTGCTGCTTCTCTTCGTCGTCGGGGATAAATTATCCTTGGCAGGGGCAACTACAGAGGGGTTGCCCCGAAATGCTATCATCAATTTTAGATTTGATCACCAGTTAATCAACATTATGTCATACAAAGATATTATTACCATAGAACCGGGAAAAAGGAGCGGAAAACCTTGCATTAGAGGAATGAGAATTACTGTTTATGATGTTCTCTCCTATCTGGCTTCGGGAATGACTTATGAGGAAATTTTAGAAGATTTTCCTTACTTAACCAAGGCGGATATTTTAGCCTGTTTGAGTTATGCCGCCGAGCGTGAACGTCAAACCATTTTGGTTAACTAATGAAATTACTTTTTGATCACAATTTATCACCTCGCTTAGTTAGTCTCTTAGTTGATATTTATCCTGATTCCAATCATCTTTACTTGCTGGGATTAGACCAAGAATCTGATTATTATATCTGGGAAATGGCTAAAATACAAGACTATATTATTGTCACTAAAGATTCTGATTTTAATGAATTACTAATTCTTAAAGGTTTTCCCCCTAAAGTAATTTGGATTCGTTTGGGAAATTGCTCTACTAAAACTATAGAATCATTGTTAAGAGATAACTACGAAGCTATTTTATCTTTTGAGGGAGATCAAAATCTTGGTATCATCGCTTTATCCTAATCCTTTGAGAGCAGAGCAAGTGTTCGCTTGTTTACATTTATGTGGGGAGGGTTATTGCCCGGTGCTATAGGAGCGAAGGAAATAATTAGGGTTTGCGGCAAAAAGTTTTTCGGGGGTGTGGGGTTTTAAGCTAAGACCCATTTTAAACACCTATCCTTAGAATTGGGAAGGGGGGATCATTTGAATTAAACTAAATTTAATCATCAACAAAAATTAAAGGGTTAAATATTGTATTATACTCATAAATTCTTCACTTTTTCCCAGTTTGGCAATTAATTCTAAATCTCTAATACAGTCCCCAATAGATACGATTAATTGATGACCGTAAACAACCCCTATAAATTCAATTCCTTCTGTTTGACGACGACTAGCTTCTATTAAAAAATCGCTATCTTGGGTAAAAATCACTCTTGATAAAGTTTGAGATTCACTACTTTATTGCCTGTGCTTTAAGTCGGGTAACAAAGGGAGAATTTCCAGCTTTTTCTCGCATTTTTTGGGCAAATTCTAAATCAGCTTGAATAGCTTGATCTAATTCATCTCTATGTTCCCAATAGTAAGCTAATGCTGAGTGAATTTGACTCATACTTAAATCACGATGGTTAATGTGAATTTCTTCTGGAGTCCAACCGTAGGCTATTTGTGCCATAACTAGATCAATTACTTTCAGGGTAGAACCCGCAATTATTGGTACTCCCCGATGATCAATTGCAATATGTTTATAGTCTGTGAGATTTGTTGTCATGTAGAGAGGGTTAAGCTAAAACACATTTATAATTATACTAAGTACCTAGGCAAAATTAATTACACATATCTAACCACCTCTTGCCTCTTGCATGAGTGCCTATCTTGACTAGGAAATTTATTTTGCACGACTACTTACCTCATTGCTGCAAATTCTTGAGGCACAATTATTTGTAGGATGGGTTAGCGGTAGCGTAACATAATCGGGCGTTGGGTTTCATGCTTCAACCCAACCTACGTTCATCTTATATTTAATTCCACCCACCCACTTACTTGTCTATACCCAATATAAAAAACGGTCTCCCTAAACCAGTTGCCAAAATCGCCGCCATGGACAGTCAATTACTTGATAAACTCGGACAATTACAAAACCTCTTAAAAACCAGCGAAAAAGCTCTGATTGCCTATTCTGGGGGCGTGGATAGTACCCTAGTGGCAAAAGTGGCCTATGATCTGCTAGGGAGTCAAGCATTGGCAATTACGGCGGTTTCCCCTTCCCTACTGCCGGAAGAATTGCAAGAAGCGATCGCTCAAGCCGATTATATCGGTATTCGGCATGAATTGGTGGAAACCGAGGAAATGAATAACCCCAATTACACCAGTAATCCCGTTAATCGCTGTTATTTCTGCAAAAGTGAGCTACACGACACCCTTAAACCTCTTGCTCTCGCTCGTGGTTATTCCTACGTCATTGATGGCGTTAATGCTGATGATTTAAGGGATTATCGTCCGGGGATTCAAGCAGCTAGGGAGCGCGGCGCTCGTTCACCTTTGGCGGAAATTGCTATCACAAAAAGCGAAGTTCGTCAACTATCTCGTTACTTAAATTTACCTTGGTGGGATAAACCGGCGCAACCCTGTTTAAGTTCCCGTTTTCCCTACGGGGAGGAAATTAGCCTGGAGAAATTGCAAAGAGTCGGACGGGCGGAGATTTATCTGCGAAAATTAGGTTATCGTCAATTACGGGTGCGATCGAGCGGCGATACGGCACGGATTGAATTACCGGCAGCGGAAATTCCCGACTTTATTAATCGGACAAATTTAAGCGAATTAGTCGCTGATCTGCAAAAATTAGGCTTTATCTATGTCACCCTCGATCTAGAAGGTTATCAAAGCGGCAAGCTTAATCGAGTCCTCTAGTTCAGTGATCAGTGATCAGTAAACAGTAATCAGTGGACTGAAAACTCAAATCTGCTCTAACAGCGTTGGGTTTCATGCTTCAACCCAACCTACGTTCTCAAATCTGCTCTAACAGCGTTGGGTTTCATGCTTCAACCCAACCTACGTTCTGCTCTAACAGTTATCTTAATGATGAGGTACGAAGCTTTCGTTTTGGGGAGTTGGTCGTCAATACCAAATTCGGTTATACTTCATCTTGACGAGAAAGGCTGTAACGGATAACTGGTCACTGATAACTGGTCACTGATAACTGATAGATGAACCTTTTTCTAAGGTTCCTAAGTCTTTATCCCTAAACCTCTAATTGCCAAGGCGAGGATAGATGAGTCAACTACAAAATGCCTTTACCCTATTCCTGAGCCTGTTGGTGGAAGCGATGCCTTTTTTACTGCTAGGGGTGATTCTCTCTAGTATTCTTTTAATATTTGTCGATGAACGTCGCCTAGTTGCCTTGATGCCTCGAAATGCTGTTTTAGGAGCATTTGTGGGGGGATGTATTGGTTTTTTGTTTCCCGTCTGCGAGTGTGGCAATGTGCCGGTGGCGCGACGTTTACTTGTGCAAGGAATGCCGAATGCAGTAGCGGTTAGTTTTCTCTTAGCAGCGCCGACAATTAACCCGATTGTTATCTGGTCCACTTGGGTAGCTTTTCGCGATCAACCGGAAATTGTTTTCTATCGAGTTATCTTTTCTTTGTTCATCGCTACGGTTATCGGTATTATCTTTAGTATCCAAAAAGATCCCCGACCGCTCCTACAAACCTCTTTGGCAAAAAGTCTCAATTGGCAACCGCAAACACCGGAAAAAGAATCTATCCCACTACTACTACAATCCGGTTCTTTTCTGATCGGTAATTCTGGGCAAACTTTGCGCTTAGACGAAAGTTTTGCCGCTACTGCTGTCCTACCGGCAGTGCAAGCAATCCCGATGAAAAGGCGCTGGTTAACTTTTCTGGAAAACGTGGTGATGGAATTACGCGAATTAGGAGGAGTGTTAATCTTAGGAAGTGCTATAGCGGCCGGTTTACAGGTGTTTGTTCCCCGGGAATTTATTCTTAATTTGGGTCAGGATCCGATTACTTCAATCTTGGCAATGATGCTGTTAGCGGTAATTGTTTCGATTTGTTCCACGGTTGATTCTTTTTTTGCTCTCTCCTTTGCCTCTAGTTTTACCAGTAGTTCCCTGCTGGCTTTTTTAGTGTTCGGTCCAATGATTGACCTGAAAGGGATTGGTTTAATGTTGTCTATTTTTAAACCGAGAATGTTAATTTATCTCTTTGCTTTAGCAGCGCAAATGACTTTTTTACTCACCTTGGCTCACAGTTATTTATTTTAGGTCAGTACCTGGATAGTTTTTCCCATGAATTCATCACGTCTAAAAATAATCGCCCCCCAATTTATCGATGTTATTGCCCTAATCGGTTGGGGTTCGTTACTATTTAAATACTGGATAACTGGACAATTAAATTTACTGATCCATCCTAATTATTTTATTCTGGTTCTCATCACCAGTATGGCTTTATTTGTTCTGGGAATAGTCAAGCTTTGGACATTATTAAAACAGTGGCAAAAAAAGATTAATTTAGATAGTAACGATAATCGATCGCATATTACCATTCTTCCTCAACATTTTGGCTCAGGTTTATTAGTAATCACTGCCCTTTTAGGCCTATTTATCGCCCCGCAGCCCCTCAGCAGTCAAATCGCATTACAGAGGGGAATTAGTGAATCTTTACCCCTAACTCGCGTGCAAACTCAATCCTTTGGCACTACCGTTAAACCAGAGGAAAAAAGTTTAATTGAATGGGTAAGAACTTTGAATGCTTACCCCGAACCTGATGCTTACACGGGACAACCGATAAAAGTCACAGGTTTTGTGGTGCAATTGCCCCAATTACCCGATAATTATTTATTAATTAGTCGCTTTATCCTTACCTGTTGTGCCGTGGATGCTTATCCCGTGGGTTTGCCGGTGAAACTATCAGGAAGTCGCGGTCAATATCCCAATGACACTTGGTTAGAAATCACCGGAGAAATGGCCACGGAATCTTTACCCGTAGAGGTGGGAAAATCAACCACCAGAAGACAATTAGTAATTAAGGCTAAATCCGTGAAATCTATACCCACTCCTGTGGATCCCTACGGATATTAACAGTTATCAGTTATCAGTTATCAGTTATCAGTTATCAGTGAGCAGTTATCAGTTAAGTAGGTGGGTGGAATTAAATATAAGATGAACGTAGGTTGGGTTGAAGCATGAAACCCAACGCCCGATCATGTTACGCTACCGTTAACCCATCCTACAAATAATTGTGCCTCCCTACTTATCAGTTATCAGTTATCAGTTGTTGTTACTAACCATCTACTATAATGATCAAGACCTTACAACTACAACCGATTGATAAATTAGCGATAACATTAATTCTATCGCTAACCTTAGTAATTGGCGGTTTAATTTGGTTAGGTAATAGCTGTGGTAATCAATGTCTTTTACAAACTGGTCCAAGGGTCAAGGAATTTAGCTGGGAAAATCGAGAAATTGGCTCGGAAGATCAAGCATTTATTATCACTTTTGATCGCCCTATGGATCATGCTAGTGTAGAAAAAAATCTAGTTATCGATCCTCCGCTGCCGGGGAAGTTTAGTTGGGCCGGAAGACGATTAGCTTATACCCTCACTTCTCCCATTCCCTACGGAGAAAAATATCATCTGCAAATTGAAGGTGCGCGGGAACAATTTCGCAGCGGTAATCGATTAGGACAAACCCTGGCAATCTTTGAAAGAGAATTTAAAAGTCGGGATCGTGCTTTTGCCTATATTGGCACTAATGGGGAAGAACAGGGAAGATTAATTTTTTATAACCTGACCGAGGAGAAGAAAACCCTCTTAACCCCCGCAAATTTGACCGTTATGGCTTTTGAATTCTATCCTGATGGTAAAAAAATCCTCTTTTCGGCCGTGGCGAAAAATCAGGGGATACAGGGAATTCGTGAGCTACAGCTTTACCAAGTTGATTTTGACCAATCTTCCCCAAAAATTGAGTTAGTGCTAGACAATAAAGATTATCAAAATAATCATTTTGATTTAGCTAAAGATGGGGAAACCATTGTCGTGCAGAGAATTGAGCGCCGCAATCCGATTAACTTCGATTTATGGGCAGTTAAATCGGGGGAAAAACCCAAACAATTAAACATTCAAGGTGGAGAATTTTTGATTGCACCTGATAGTAAAACTTTGGCTGTCACCCAGGGGGAAGGAATCGCCCTTTTGCCTTTAAAAACCGAAACAAAACCCCTAGATTTTTTACCAAAATTTGGGCGAATTTTGAATTTTTCTGCTGATGGTACGGCTGCGGCAATGGTGAATTTTAATACTGATAATGCTAAAATGCGTTATATTCGATCGCTTTTTTATGTCAATAATCAAGGATTACAAAAACGCTTACTCAATCTACAAGGTTCGATTATAGATTGTCAATTTAATGCCACTGGTAGTGATTTGTATTGTTTGTTAACCGAGTTAGTTACTAACAGTCAAGAGTACAAAGAAAAACCCTATTTTGCTAAAATAGATGTGAAGACCGGTCAAGTGACTCCCCTACTGGAATTAGCCGATTATCGTGATATTCACATTAGTTTATCTCCCGATGGTTTGGCAATTATTTTTGATCAACTTCGCACCAGTTATGATACTAATCCGACTAATCCCCTAACTACCGATTCAGGAGAAACAATTATCGGTGGTCGTTTGTGGATGTTAATTCCTCCCCTACAAGATGGAGTAAAAGCAAGTAAATCTGATTTAATTGAATTACCTCTAGCGGGAATTCGTCCCCAGTGGATGCCATAGAATTTAATTATTAACTAGGGAATTATTTCGATGCTGTCAAACTCAGAAAAATTAGCCAAATTGCGTCAGTATTTTGCTAGTGGTGCCACTCATTCCTATCAATTCCGTCGTCAGCAGTTAGAGAAGTTAAAACAGGCAATCATTAAATATGAAGCAGAGATATATCAAGCTTTATATAGGGATTTAAAGAAAAGTCCCGAAGATTGTTGGATTACTGAAAATGGTTTCCTTTTGGTGGAAATTAATAACGCTTTAAAAAATTTGCGCTCATGGATGCAACCCAAACCTGTTAAAACTAATCTCTTAAATTTCCCTTCCTCTAGTCAAATTATTCGGGAACCTTTAGGAGTGGTTTTAATTATTGGTGCTTGGAATTATCCCCTCCAATTGTTATTAGTGCCTTTAGTTGGTGCCATTGCTGCTGGTAACTGTGCGGTATTAAAACCGAGTGAATTTGCCTCAGCGACGGAAAAATTAGTAATTAAAATAATTCAAGAAATATTCCCCGAAGAATATGTGTTAATTGTACCCGGAGATGGTGCGGAAGTAATTCCGAATATGTTAGACAGTTTCACCTTTGATCATATATTTTTTACTGGCAGTACCAGGGTAGGAAAAATTATTTATCAACTAGCGGCAGAAAAGTTAATTCCTGTTACTCTAGAATTAGGGGGAAAAAGTCCCTGTGTTATCGAAGCTGATGCTAATATTTCCGTGGCAACCCGTCGCATTGCCGTGACAAAATTCTCTAATTGTGGTCAAATGTGTATCGCAGCTGATTATATTTTGGTACATCAATCCCAGCAGGAGAATTTGATCAGAGAATTAGCAAACACTATTGTTAATTTTTTCGGTGAAGATGCGAGATTAAGTGCTGATTATGGTAAGATAATTAATGAGAAACAATTTGATCGCCTGATTGACTTTCTCCAAGATGGTGAGATTGTTTTTGGAGGCAAAACCGATCGAGAAAATTTATATATTCAACCAACTTTATTAACTAATGTTTCCCTCGATGCTCCTATTATGCAAGGGGAAATATTCGGTCCAATTTTACCGATCATTGCCTTTAGCACTTTTGAGGAAGCTTTAGCAATTATTGCTAAAAATCCTAACCCTCTAGCTTTTTATCTGTTTACTACCAAGGCAAAGACTGAAAAGAAATGGTTAGAATCAGTCCAGTTTGGGGGAGGTTGTATTAACAACAATAGTTTTCATTTTACTAATCCTAGTTTACCCTTTGGTGGTCGAGGAAATAGCGGTATTGGTAGCTATCATGGTCGTTTTTCCTTTGAGAATTTTAGTCACCAAAAAGCCATTATGAAAACACCTCTTTGGTTCAATCCCGCTTTAAAATATCCGCCTTTTAAGGGTAAATTAGACTTATTTAAGTTATTAGTTCGGTAACAAGCTACAGTTTAAGTTAAAGCTTTTAAGAGAGCTTGAAATTTAAGCTGAATTTCTGCTAGTTCTTTTTCCGGATCGGAACCGGCAACAATACCCGCACCGGCGTATAATCGCGCTCGATCGCCTTTAATTAATGCCGAACGAATACCAACAATAAACTCACTATTATTTTGACAATCGATCCAACCCAAAGGAGCGGCATAAAGAGAGCGATCGAAGGTTTCATAATGACGAATTTGTGCTAAGGCGATCTCGGTGGGAACCCCAGCAACAGCAGGAGTGGGGTGTAGTTGGGCAACAATTTCGAGGGGATGGATGGAGGGTTTGAGTTTGGCATGGATAGGAGTCCAGAGATGTTGAATATTGGAGAGTTTTAACAATCTAGAGGGAGAATTTTGCGGATTTAAGCCAATTTGTCGCAGTTTTTGGTTAATAAAGTCACTAACAGCCCGATGTTCCCGTTGTTCTTTTTCACTAGCGAGGAGTTTATTGGCAAAGAGAGCATCTTCGATCGCATTTTCTCCCCGGGGGGCAGATCCCGCTAAAGCATCGGTGATTAATTGCCCCTGATGGACAGTTAACAAGCGTTCGGGACTAGCGCCGATAAAATGATCTCCCCGTCCATTGCCGAGGGAAAAAGTGTAGCAATCGGGATGACGCTGACGCAAATTATCGAGACAGTTTACCAGATGAAAAGGACGGGGAGAAATCACGTCAAGAGCGTGAGCGAGGACAATTTTGCTAAATTTTTGAGCCTGGATCGATTGGAGTGCATCGGCAACAGCCGCTTGAAAATTATAGGTAGGATGAATATAATAACTACAGGGCTCCTGACGGAGATTTTGTCGGCAATTGCTCGAGTTATTTTGGATAATTTTGAGGTTATTAATAGTTTCTTCGAGGGAGTTTTCTATTTCTTTTTCGCCGGTGATTAAGAGATTGGTCAGGAAAAAATATTCCGACTGTTTTTTGATAATTTGAAACTTAGGCAGGGTTAGGGTAGCTGAGGGAAAGGGGGTAGCTGTTTCCGAGTCGAAAAAAGTGAAACTGCAAAAGATGCGGGGAGTAATCTCGCTATAGTTATCAATTTTAATAATTCTTTGTTGACAGTTTTCAATAAATTTTTGAGCTTTTAAAAAACGTTGTTTGCCGTGGAAAGTGGCAGCAAAGGCGATGCCGTAGCCGAGAAAAGCAGTTTCTCGTTCGGGATTTTCCCAATAATAATGGGTGGGATAACTAGAAGCAATCCGAGGGAGAATTTCTAGGGGATCAAGGGGGGAAATTTTTTGACAAAAACTGATGATCGACGGATTTCCCTTTTCTGCGGCTAACAGTTGCGGGTTGAGGATAAAGTTATAGAGGCTGTGAAGATCAGCAATCGGACTATCAGGATAGGAAAGGCGAGGAACGGCAGAAGTCATGTCAAGTTTTTTGTATTTTTTGCAAAAAAACCATGATTAATGGTATGTAATCCCCACAGATGTGGCCAGAGTCAAGGCTCTCTTTTTAACTATGATATCGGAGAAAGGGTCTTTAGGCAGAAAAGGAGCGGGATATTTGTGACGATTAACCGGGTTGGAGACAAATGAAAGCTTAAAATCTCCAGAGATGGCTATTATTTAAATGGGCAAAAAAATTAATTTAATAACTGCTACTTTACAAGTTTGTGGAAATTGCCACCACGGGACAAGTGGGGATACATTGTTCACAAACCACACAACGGGAACGCAAAAACTTAAGACGAAAACTTTCGGGATCAAGGGTTAAAGCTTCCGTGGGACAAACTCCCGTACATAACCCACAATCGACGCATTTTTCTTCATCAATGACGATTTCGCGACTAACTTGCGAAACGCCAATATTTTGTAATTGTAACCATTCGATCGCCGCTTCTAACTCATCGATATCTCCCGATAATTCTAATACTAATGTTCCCACTTGATTGGGGGCAACTTGGGCGCGGATAATATTAGCGGCGACGTTAAAATCCTTTGCCAGTCGATAGGTAACGGGCATATGGACGGCTTTTTTGGGAAAAGTGAGAGTAACGCGTTTTTTCATGCAGCCTTTCCAATCAAAGAATCTTTTTTTGCTTATTTGCCGAAAACGGCTGGAATTACAATAGTAGCAGTGGCGGCAACGATCAGACCAAAAGCCAAATTAACTACCTGTTGATCAGCTTTTTGGTAGGTATCGATGCTAAGACTAAGTTCACGGATTTGGTTGATCACGTCTCCTAGCTTTTTTTCAATGTTTTGAACGTTACTTTCTAAAGTTTCTAATCGCCCCTCAATTGTATGAACGTCCCCTTCTAGCCTTTTTAGCTGTCCCTCTATTCGATCGAGTCTTTCTTCGGTCATAATTATTACCCATCTCTAACTTGATTGTAACTCAATCGACACCAATACTAAAAGAGCGCAGCAGTCGTTACAATAGGACAAAGTAAACTTTGATTAAATATCCATGACAGCCACCACACCCACCAACAAAACCAGAAATCTTCTGCTGGCAGTAACGGCAGTTATCCTTAGTGTAGCGATTTTCTTCGGCTTTCAAACCACCGCTAGTTCCGTATCTTTGGAAGCGCAAGCGGAAAAAGCGACACCTTTCGATCTTGCCGTCAGCAATGGTAAACCCACCCTGACAGAATTTTATGCTAATTGGTGTACCAGTTGTCAGGCGATGGCCCCTGAAATTGCCGAAATTAAAAAACAATACGGTAATGCCATTAATTTTGTCATGCTCAACGTTGATAATAATAAATGGTTGCCGGAAATTCTCCGTTATCGTGTGGATGGTATTCCCCATTTTGTCTTTTTAAATAACCAAGGACAACCGGTTGCCCAAGCGATCGGAGAACAACCAAAATCAATTTTAACTGCTAATTTAGAAGCACTTTTAACCAATTCTACCCTACCCTATGCCACCACTACGGGAGAGACTTCTGATTTTAATATCCTTGTGGGTGCTAGTCAAACTGATCCCCGCAGTCACGGCAGTCAAGTTAAGCAGTAATCAGTTATCAGTAATCAGTAATCAGTTATCAGTGGAAAGCTTATGGCTGAAAGCTAAGTAGCTGGTTATAATTAAATTAAAAATGGATTTTAGCTTCGATCCCCCCTGCCCCCCTTGATAAGGGGGGTGCCGATAGGCGGGGGGATCCCCCTTGATAAGGGGGGTGCCGATAGGCGGGGGGATCCCCCTTAATAAGGGGGGCATCTGATAGTTTTTAACGCCTACCTACTTATCATTCAAGAGTTAACTATCAATCAGTACATTTCATTGACTGAATTATTTTAACTATGGCGATTATTGTTCAACATTTGACCACAGGTAACGAATATATATTCCTAGGAGTTAGTGGGGGTGAAAGTAAGAATATTTTACCCACCAAAATGTTAGGAGATTTCTTCGCAACGGAGGCTCCAGATAAATCTCGATCGCTGACGGTTTGTGATGATCAAGGCCGGATTCTTTGGTTTCCTGTCACAGAAATGATTGTGGTGGAGGTAGATGGTCAAAAACCCGAAGAATTATTACCAGAAATTATCGCTCCCGAACCGGTTCCTTTACAATTAGATAAAGAGAATCAACCTCAGTCCCCAGAAAATCAAGAAAACCAAGGAAACATCGATGAATTTGCCGAAGATGACGATTGGATCTAGAATTAAATACCTAATTTTAGCGGGAATAATTGCCCTATTTACTATTGGCTTTAATTCCCTCTATTCTGTTTCTCAAAACTCGATCGCTTCCTTCCCTGTTGCCGAAGTTCAAACCCAATATCTTAACGATTGGACACCGGAATTAGAGGCAGAATTTCAACAAAGGGCCAAGCAGGTTATTAACCATTTTGCTAATCGGGAAAGTTATGGCAATTTGTGGGGAGAAAACGAGAAAAAATCCTATGCTATGGCCATGTTTGATTTCTTGGCAGGAAACCGGCAAAAAGCCCTAGATTTCCTGCAGCAGGATGACCCACAAACACGAGAACAGGCCCACACTGATTATATAGATTATTATTTTTCTTTTACCCTGAAAGGACAAATCAGAAAATATTTTCTTCTCGGAAAGTATCTCGATCCTGTTTATCGTCAGAGAATGTATAATGCGGCGAAAATTTGGACAGAAACCGACCCTTTACAACGGCCCCACCCTATCCACGGTACCGGCCAAGGAACGGGTAATGATTGGAGTATAACAAGACGGGGTTTATGGGTAGATAGTCGTAATACTGATAACCTGCGGGCAATGCGCGAAACATCAGTTTATCTGATGGCCGAAGAAACCGGAAATGAGGCAACTCGTCAACTTTATAAAAGTAAAATTAAGCGTTACGTTTCAGCTTTATATAACATCGGTATGGGAGAATGGGATTCAGAAGTTTATCACGGTCATACCTTTGCTCCCTATCTCAATCTCTACGATTTTGCTCAAGATACGGAAGTTAAACAATGGGCAAAAATGGCCTTAGATTGGTTATCCATGGCCGCTAGTGTTAAATATTATCGCGGTGGTTGGGGTAGCCCTGTAAAACGCGATTATGGTGGTAGTAATGGGGTAATGCGATCGGATTCTGCCCGCACTTTTTGGTTATATTTTGGTGATACTCCTGTCCCCAATAATCGCCCGGAATTGGACTCTCTTTATCTAATTACCAGTCGTTATCGTCCTCCTTTAGCAGTGATGGAATTAGCCCGAAAAAACTTTAATAAACCGGTAGAAATTCTCGCTAGTAAACCCCTGTATGAAAACTGGAAACCGGGCAATAATCAAAGTCCGGGTTATTGGGAAACTCAATTTATCGGCCCTAGTTATCAAATGGGTAGTCTGGCGGGGACTTTCCCCGATGGCGATGTGGCCTCATTTAAATTAATGGCCTTTAATCAACAAAAAGGGGTGGATTTTTTTGTGGCTAACACTGGCAAAAATGGCGTAAAACCGGGCAAAAATCCTGGGGATGAAATCGGACAATATCGTAATCTTTTAATCTGGTTACGACCGGCAGACCAAGCTTTTTTCTGGCAATTACCGAAAACTGCTAAGGTAGAAAAAGATGATAATATCTGGTTTATTCAATTAGAAAAAACTTGGTTAGCTCTGAGATTAATCAATCTTTCTTCTCCTGAAATTATCGAGATTCCTAATTCCCCTTATCCCGATGATCATACCTACCAAGCTTTACCCACAGGTAACAATTATGCGGGTTTTGCTCTGGAAGTGGGGGAAGCGGCAACCCAGGGCAGTTATGAGAATTTCAAGAGCATATTTAAGCAAAAAAGTCAAGTAAATTTAACTCAAATTAACCAAGGCAGCCTCTTATTTAAAGGCAGTCAGGGACAGAGTTTACAATTTACCTATAATCAAATCAATCTACTGCCGATGTTAATTCGTAACGGTCAAAAGCACGATTGGTCAAAAAATTTCGCCCTTTATAACAGTTTAAGTCGAGATAACTCTCCCGTTTCTTTGGGATGGAAAAAGGGCAAATTAACCGTCAAAGCAGGGAAATACCAGTTTTCCAATGCTTTGATTCTGTCTTCTCCTTAAGTTATATCTTCTGGACTGTTTATGAGGATTGTTCAGATCATTTGCGCTTGATTTAAGAATTCTTGCAATTCTTCTCCTTCGATTACTTCCGTGGTCAAAAGATTAGCAGTAATGGACTCTAATAAATTGCGGTTATGACTGAGAATTGCTAGGGCTTTTTGGTAACTAGCGTCGATAATTTGTTTAACTTCTTCATCGATCGCTTTCGCCGTATTTTCTCCGATCGAACGCCTGGGACTACCCTGATTATTACCTAAAAAATTAGCCTGTCCTGTTTTATCGTAGGCTAGGGGTCCCAGGGATTTACTCATACCATACATTGTCACCATTCTTTCAGCAATATCCGTCGCCCTTTGTAAATCATCGGAAGCGCCATTAGTGACACTGCCAAAGATTAATTCTTCGGCTGCCCGACCGCCCAATAACATAGTAATTTGTTCTTTAAATTCGGTTTCTGTCATCAAAAAACGGTCTTCCGTGGGAATTTTCAGGGTATAACCCAAAGCGGATAAACCCCGGGGAACGATCGAAATTTTCTCGACGCGACCACCTCCCGGCATAACAGCACCAACTAAAGCATGGCCGACCTCGTGATAAGCGACGATTTTCTTTTCTTTTTCCGATAAAACGCGACTTTTCTTTTCTAAACCAGCGATAACTCTTTCTATCGCCTCTTTAAAGTCGATTTGACTGACTTTTTCCCGATTATTACGGGCAGCCAAGAGAGCAGCCTCATTGACGAGGTTGGCTAAATCGGCACCGGCAAAACCGGGGGTTTGGGTGGCGATCGCTTTGAGATTAACATCTTCACCCATCTGGACTCGTTGGGCGTATATTTCCAAAATTGCCAATCTTCCCGCTAAATCGGGACGATCCACCAAAACTTGGCGATCAAAGCGCCCCGGACGCAATAAAGCGGCATCAAGAGTCTCTGGGCGATTGGTGGCGGCTAAAACGATGACGACGGCTTCTTTGGGGCTAAAACCGTCCATTTCTGTCAAAAGTTGGTTTAAAGTCTGCTCGCGCTCATCATTGCTGCCGCTAGTTCCCGATCCCGAACTTCTCGATTTACCGATCGCGTCCAATTCATCAATAAAAATGATGCTAGGGGCATTTTTCTTCGCTTGGGCAAATAGATCCCGCACCCGGGCTGCCCCAGTGCCGACAAATAATTCCACAAATTCCGAGGCCGAAATGCTAAAAAAAGTCACTCCCGCTTCTCCCGCGACCGCTTTTGCTAAGAGAGTTTTCCCCGTCCCCGGCGGTCCGACTAAGAGAACACCTTTAGGAATACGCGCCCCGATTTTATTAAAGCGCTCGGCATCCTTGAGAAATTCGACAATTTCCTTTAACTCGGTTTTTGCTTCCTCGGCCCCGGCCACATCACTGAAGGTAATCGGATATTTTTCGTCGTCTCCGTAAACTTTAGCGAGATTTTTATTAAAAAGCAGCGATTTACGCGTGTCATCGTTGCGATAGAACAGAAACTGCATAGCGGCGACTAAAATTAAGGGGGGAACCACCCAAGCGAGGAGAGTGCTGATCCAACTGTTTTCGGCCACAGGAATCGCCTCGAAGATTACGCCTTTTTGCTGTAATAGTTGGGGTAATTGGGGGTTATCGACTGGAATCGTGGCAAAAACTCGTCCGGGGGCTAGATTACTGCTCGGTTTGCCCGCCAGAGAACTAGAATCACCGTAAAAGGGATGACTTGATTCTGGGGGATTAACGGGGGGATTACCCGGAATAGCTAGGGATTCTAAAGGATTTTTTAATTGATAATAGATAACTTGATTGCCAATTCTGACCTTACTGATGTCGCCCCGTTCCACTTTATTGATAAATTCGCTGTAGGGTTCGAGGGGAATATTTGACAATTCTGAGGGACGAGGGATAAGAAAATAGCCTAAAGCGGCAACACCAGAACAAATGATCAGGATTTTGCCTAACCGCGGCAAACGCGACCAGGAAAATTTATTATCTTCTTGATTAGCCATAATTTTTAGGGCAGGTGAGAGTGAAAATGCAAAGTTTATACTAACAATTCCCTGTCTCGATCGCCTTACCGATGGGATAGGATAGAGGATGGAATACTTGGTAGCGAGCGAGCGACAAACGAGAGAAATCCCATGAATTTAGTTAGCTTAGAGAACTTTCTCGATAACACTTCTTTTTTAGTCCTGTTTTTAACCATGCTGGTTTATTGGGCCGGGGCAGCCTTTCCTAGCATACCTTTGTTGCCGGGCCTGGGCAGCACGGGAGTGGCCATCGCTAACCTCTGTATCGCCGCTTTATTGGGGGCGCGCTGGTTAGAAGCGGGTTATTTCCCCATTAGCAATCTTTACGAATCTTTATTCTTTCTCGCTTGGGGTGTAACTGCGGTTCATTTAATTGCTGAGTACACTAGCCGCAGTCGCCTGGTGGGGGTGGTGACGACTCCTGTAGCCATGGGGATTACTGCTTTTGCCACTTTGTCCTTACCCGGGGAAATGCAAACTTCGGCGCCCTTGGTTCCGGCTTTAAAATCGAATTGGTTGATGATGCACGTTAGCGTCATGATGTTAAGTTATGCTGCTTTGATGGTGGGTTCCCTGATGGCGATCGCTTTTCTGATCGTCACGAGAGGTCAAAATATCGAGTTAAAAGGCAGTTCCGTGGGTACGGGGGCCTATCGTCTGCAAAATAAGTTATCTACCACTCTTTCCGCGCCAGTTTTCATGGAAACGGCTAACGGTGGCACAACCGCCCTTTTAACTCCCACCTTAACAGCGATGGCGACTCTTTCGCCCCAACGTCTTAGCTTGGCGGAAACCCTCGATAATATCAGTTATCGGGTCATCGGTCTCGGTTTTCCCCTTCTCACTATCGGTATCATCGCCGGGGCAGTTTGGGCGAATGAAGCTTGGGGTTCCTATTGGAGTTGGGATCCGAAAGAAACTTGGGCGCTAATCACTTGGTTAGTGTTTGCCGCTTATCTCCATGCCCGCATTACCCGGGGATGGCAGGGAAGAAAACCGGCTATTCTAGCAGCGAGTGGTTTTGTTGTGGTTTGGGTATGTTATTTAGGAGTGAATCTTTTAGGTAAAGGTCTTCATTCCTACGGTTGGTTTTTCTAAATCAGTTATAGGGGTGGGGTGTGGGGTGTGGGGTGTGGGGTGTGGGGTGTGGGAAGAATAAATAAAAATAATCTTCTGACGACCGACGACCGACTCCTAACCCCACCAACAAACTTTTTGCCGCAAACCATAAATAATTATAAGTAGGGAGGCACAATTATTTGTAGGATGGGTTAGCGGTAGCGTAACATAATCTGGCGTTGGGTTTCATGCTTCAACCCAACCTACGTTCATCTTATATTTAATTCCACCCACCCACTTAACTTCTCAAAAATTATAAAAAATGATCGAGCGGAAAACTACTATTAAAAATCTGGCTTTAATTGCCGGTGTGCATGGCAATGAACTAACTCCCGCTTATTTGGTTAAATACCTGCAAAAGTCACCTAATCTTATTGCTCGCAGCAGTTTTCAATCCCACAGTCTCATCGCTAATCCCTTAGCCCTAAAGCAACGGGTTAGATATATCGATACGGATTTAAATCGTTGTTTTAACCAGAAAGATTTAGTTAATCCCGATTGTCAGCAATACGAACAAAAACGAGCCAAAAAAATAGTTAAAGAAATCCGAGAAAAATCCATTGATTTATTAATCGATATTCACAGCACCACATCTAATATGATGCTGGCGATTATTTATTCTAATCCCCATCCTTGGCTATTAAAACTATTTACCTATCTGACTAAAATTAATCCTGAGGTGCGCTTAATTTATCATCCCGTCAGCGAGGAAGAAAATCATTTTCTGAAAGGAATTTGTCCCCTAGCTTTTACCCTAGAAATCGGTCCGGTTAACCATGGGGTCATCTGTCCCTATCTTTTTCGTCAAACCGAAACACTTATCTATCAAATCCTAGACTATATCGAACAGGAAAATTATCTCGCTGCCCATCTCGATACTTTCAGCGAATCCCTCACAGTTTACCAACGTTTAGGATCGATCGATTATCCTAGGGATGAACAGGGTGAAATTAAAGCCATGTTACATCCTCAGATTCTTCAACGAGATTATCAGGCAATTCAACCCAATCAACCGATTTTTCTAGGATTTGATGGTCAGGAAATTATCTATCGTGGTGAATCTGAACTATATCCTATCTTTGTCGGAGAATCTTCCTATAAAGAAAAAGGAATCGCCCTTTGTTGGACAGCCAAAAAACAAATTGATATTAATTAGTACTAGACAGTAGTTTTCTTGACAAAAAAACAGGTCTAAATAAGGGAAAAGCCACTATGACCTTTACTTCTGATTCTCTTTTAGCTGAACGTTACCAACTACAACAACGCCTAGGAAATACCGCTATCGGTCGTCAAACTTGGTTAGCTACCGATATATTATCCCAGGAATCGGTAATTATTAAACTCCTCGCTTTTAGTCCCCAGATGGAGTGGGAAGAATTAAAATTATTTGAACGGGAGTCCGCCGTTTTAGCTTCTCTCTATCATCCCCGTATTCCCCGCTATCGCGATTATTTTTCCCTCGATAAAAATCAAGGTGACGGGATTCCTTGGTTTGTACTTGTACAAGATTATATACCGGGAGAATCCTTAAGCGATCGCTTAGAAAGGGGGCAACGTTTCACCCCTACGGTAATTCGGAATATTGCCCAAGAAGTTCTCGAAATTCTCATTTATTTGCATGAATTATCGCCCCCAGTATTACATCGAGATATTAAACCTAGTAATTTAATTATTAACTCGGAAAATAACGTTTATTTAGTAGATTTTGGCGCAGTACAGTCCAGGGGTGCAGTGACAGGAGTTACTTTTACCGTGGTGGGGACGAGTGGTTATGCACCCCTAGAACAATTTTGGGGCCGGGCAGTTCCGGGTTCTGATTTATATGCCTTGGGCATGACTTTAATTCATTTATTGACGGGAATTGTGCCGATAGAACTGCCCCACCGCGAGTCTAAAATTCAATTTCGCCAACTGGTGACAATCGATGATGATTTAATCGATTGGTTAGAAACTATGACTGATATGGCGGTAGAAAAGCGGTTTAAAAGTGCCAGAGAAGCCCTAAAATTTCTTCAACATCCCTACCATCGTCAAGTATCAAGTTTAATCGATCCTAAGAAATTACCAAAACCTCCCCACAGTTCCATCCGTATCGCTAAACACCGGGATAATTTAGAGATTAATTTACCCCCCAAAATTAAGCTACCTTCCGATAAGCCTACCCTCTGGTCTTTGGCGATTGTCCTTACTGTCACTGTTTTTATCTCCCCGATTCTTACCTTTATTATAGCTCTAATTGGTTTTATTTGTTTGCGGGAGATGCAATTAATTCTTACCCCTCAAGAAGTTTTAATTAAATATAAACTCTTCAATTTTATCTACAAAAAATTTGCTTTTAAAACTCAAGATTTATGGGGTATTTTTCTTCATAGTAATGGCACAGAAGGTAACTATCAGATTCGTCTGCGGACGGCTAAAAATTATTATCTTATCGGTCAGAATCTCCGCGAGGATGAATGTCTCTGGTTAGGACAGGAAATCCAAGACTGGTTAAATTTTGTTAAATACAGTGTTTCTCATCAAGAGGAAGTGTAACCTGACAGGGTATCATCTCCTGACTTGAAAGAGGGTGTAGGGTGTGGGGTGTGGGGTGTGGGGTGTAGGAAAGGAAACCTCTTTCATCTGTGGGGGTGAAAATTTTTTCATCGGGACTGACTACCCAAAAGGAGAACTTTGTACCTCACCATTAAGATAAATGAGAATCAATTCAAGAAATCCTAGGAATTAGTCGGTAGGCATTTTCCCTTTTTTAACCTTAATCTTGCAAAGATCACCCTATCTTGGTAGTATAATAACTGATTTACATTTCCTCGGCTACAGGACGGCAATTATTAAATCGGATTAGGAATTGCCAAAAGGCGGCCATGAAATGTTAGTTATTAGTGGAGAAGAAAAAATGAGCTCTGAAATTTACAAAAAAGTCAGCTTGTTGGTTTTGTATCAAGGGGTTTTTGATAATGCTATTGGCCAGGCATTTATTACCCTATTAGCTACGGATAATGTTGCCGATTTTCTCAAAGCTTATGGTCAATGGTTTCAAGCTTTAGCATCTAAAAATATCAGTTGGAATGATTTTCTAATCGAACAAATTCTCTTAGATGATAATCCCTTTAGTCAACAGGTACAGAAAAAAAGTGTTTGGGAGTTACCCGAATCTTTAATTAATGGCGTTAAACAGGATTTATCTATCCTCCAATCTCTTTATAACTCTAGCATTTATAGCTTAAGCAGTTCGACAATTTTTGAACAAATTAAATTTCTAATTTTCCCCGCTTGGGAAGTGGAAAATAAATTAGAAAGTTTGCTGCATTCCAGTTCAGATTGGACGGAATTAGTCGAAGATTTAGCAGATTATTATCGCAAATGTGGTACAGGAATTTTTGCCCATTATCCAGCTTTAAGGTGGCAAGAAGGCAGATTACAAGGAATTACTCATCCCGATACCGTGCAGATTCAAGACATAGTCGGTTATGAAACGCCCAAGGAAACCTTGATTAAAAACACTGAGTTTTTATTGGCAGGTTATCCTGCTTTAAATGTCCTACTCTATGGCAGCCGTGGTTCTGGAAAATCCTCTCTAGTCAAGGGACTATTGCCAAAATATCATAGTCAGGGATTGCGCTTAATTGAAGTGGCAAAATCGCAATTAAAAGACCTACCATTAATTATTGAAATCTTGCGAGATTTGCCTCAAAAATTTATTATCTTTGTCGATGATTTATCCTTTGAAGAAGACGATGAAGCTTTTAAAGCTTTAAAGGTTATTTTAGAGGGAAGTCTCACCGCTAGACCGAAAAATGTCGTAGTTTATGCCACTTCTAATCGCCGACATTTAGTCAGAGAATTTTTTGCGGATCGACCGCAACCAAAAGATAGTGATGAAGTGCATAATTGGGACACAGTACAAGAAAAATTATCCTTTAGCGATCGCTTTGGTTTAACCCTCACTTTTGAACCAGCTAATCAAGAAAAATATCTGGAAATAGTGCGCCATTTAGCCAGTTTAGCTAAATTAAAAATTAGCTTAGAAGACTTAGAATTTCGTGCCAAACAATGGGCAACCCGACATAATGGGCGATCGGGAAGAACTGCTAGACAATTTATTGATTTTCTGCAAGGAGAATTAGGATTAAAAGGTAGCATTAAGTAAGTGGTTCTAATTAAATAGAAGATAGATTTTGCCTTTAATCCCCCCTTAATAAGGGGGGATATGACAATTTTTAACACCTACCTACTTAATTATGTTATGATCAAATAAAAGAAGCTCTAATCTGGAAAAATGTTGACTTCATCTCCCCCTAAAACCCTCAGCTTAGAAGAATATCGTAATTTAGAAACTAGAGCGGAAACTAAACACGAATATCACAACGGGGAAATTATCGAGATGACAGGGGGAAGCATCAATCATAATAGTATTCTCATTAATCTTATTGTCCTGCTAAAATTGGCTTTAAGAGGACCTAATTATCGTCTTCAATCTAGCGATCTACGTCTATGGATACCCCAATATAATCGCGGTTTATACCCAGATTTAATGATCATTGCTGGGGAACCATTATTTAGTGATAATCGCAACGATGAAATCTTAAATCCCTGTGTAATTATCGAAGTTTTATCTCCTTCCACCTCTGGTTATGATCGGGGTGATAAATTTCGTTATTATCGTTCTATACCCCAATTAAACCAATATCTTCTCGTCAGTCAAGGGGAGATACTAATAGAATCCTATAGCAAAACCTCAGACAATAATTGGTTACTGCAAGAATACACCCCAGCCAGGGGAATTATATCCCTAGATTCTTTAGGAATTAGCTTAAATCTTGTCGATATTTACGAAGGAGTTGATTTTAATCTCAACTCCTAACTTTAGCTATCTTTTAAGAAGACGTACTAAAAACAATTTTACCATCTTTTACCGCTACTAAACGCAAAGTTAAAGGTCCAGATGTATTAGTTTTACTAGCGGCAATTGCCTCAAGTGTCTCGATAGAATTACCCGACTTTTTGACTTGACCAATAAAGTTAACTACCGTAGTTAATAAACCATCTTCCACCTGAATTGACCCTAAAACTCCCGCACTTCTAGCGCGAAATTGAGCCGAAGCTAAGAGTAAATCTAAGCGCTTTTGTAGGTCTTCTTCTGTCATATTTTCGGGATCGATGGAAACGGCAGCGATTACCTGTTTCTCCTCAAAAACTCTTTGATTGGGAACCACATCAGCAAAGACACGAATCTCGGTTTCTCCTAAGACATAATTACCTGCTGAAAGGATTCTCACCACATATTCTTTACCGTCCTGTAATTGTTGACTTAACTGTTCTACCTGTGCTTTTGTGATCTTAACTAAACGCTGGTCAAAATTAGGCTGATTCGGTTGGGTGGCACGGATAGCATTTATATTCGCTTCCCGCAATAACTTATCGATAACTGTGACAATAGCTTGGGGATCAACAATACGAAAAGCTCCAAAAGATAACACCTGTCCCCGGAAAATAGCGATTTGTTTTTCTCGCAATTCTTGATAGGTTTGATAGTATTGTTCTAAAACTTCCACTTCCCGCTTAAGAAAAGCCATTTGGGTTTCTAAATCTTTTAATTTTCCCTCACGCTGTTGCAAAGCCAAATTTTTATCTACAATCGAGCGATCGAGTTCTCCAATGCGTTGATCCCGGCGATCAATTTCTAGCTGTAGGGTTTTTTGCTGGGTTTCCAACTGTTGAAGTCGCGCTTGTCTGGCCGTTAATAACTTTTGTTGATTAGCCAACTCTTTATCTCTAACTTGAACGGTGGTTTGTAGTTGATTGATCTGACTAGAAAGAATTGATTTTTGTTGGGACAATTGATCCCGTTGACTGATTAACTGTGCCTTTTGATTAGTTAAAATAACTCGTTCATTGTTTAAATTAGCCACTTCCTTCCGAAACTTTTCCAACTGTCCCGAAACTAATCGCAAACGTTGACGAGAAGCTTGATAATTTTTGTTAAGAACCTCTAGACGTTTCTGCACGGCTATCTGTTCACTTTTAGCCGTTTTTAACGCCTTTTCCACCTGATTTTTTTGTTCGGTGGTTTTTCTTACCTGACTTTCCAAATCCTTAATAGCGGCACGACGTTCATTTAAAAGACGATCCAGTTCAAAAACCCCTTGACGCAGGGATTTACTAGAAGCAAACAAGACAATTAAAGTCGAACCGGCGATCAAAATTCCCGTTACAATCGTCATTAAAGTTGCGGTTTGTTTCGGACGCAGATTAAATAAACGCATCCTTTTCTTACCGATACGGCTCCCTATGCGATCGCCAACCGCCGCTATCAGACCACCTAAAACCACGATGGCCAAAACCAAAATATAAGCGCTAGTCATCCAGAATTTAAGTAAATTGTTGACTGAGAGCGACGGGATTATGGACGGTAATTTTCTTCTTGTAAATTGAGACCATTTCTTGATCCCGCAGCTCTCCCAATAAACGGGTGACAGTGACGCGGGTAGAACCGATCGCTTCTGCGATCGCTTGGTGAGACAATTTTAGATCCACCCGGATGCCATCGGTGGTGGGAACCCCAAAATCACGACAGAGAATCAATAAAAAACTGACCAAACGTGAACCCATATCCCGGTGAGCCAAGGTTTCGATCATCATTTCCGTTTGCAGAATGCGCGAGGACAACCCCTGCAGCATCAACATTGATAAATCGGGATTATTGCGGAGGGACCTTTCTACCTGATCGATCGGGGCCGAGAGTAATTCTACCGGAGTAAAAGCCACGGCATGATAAAAACGATCCGATCGCTGGCCGGTGAGTAAGGATAGCACACCAAAGACGCTATTTTCCCGCAGTAGAGCCACGGTAATTTCCTCTCCCGCTTCATAGACTCGCGACAACTTAACGGCTCCTTTCAGCAAAAAATAGACTCTTTCGGCGGGATCTCCAGGGAAAAAGATCGTTTTGCCACGCTCGAACAATTCCACCACCGGGGGGAAATTGCCGCTGCCGATTCGACGGAACACATCTGCTAGGGGTTTATCTTGTATTAGGGATAAGTCCATCTCACATCCAAAAAAGGGGAAAATTGTTTTTATTATGCAACGAGTGTCACCTCTATTAAACATAACCGCTGCCTAAACTGGGAAAAGTTTTGGGCGCTTTTTGCCAGACAATGGGGGAGGGGTGATCATTGCTGCCCCGTTATCTGTATCCCTATTATACCGAATCTCGCTGGGGTCGGCTATTGGGGAGATTTTTGTAAGAGAAACGAGAACTATGTTAGATTTAACGGGAAAAAACGCCCTAGTGACAGGAATTGCCAATAATCGCTCGATCGCTTGGGGAATTGCCCAACAACTCCATCAAGCTGGTGCAAATATCGGTGTCACCTATCTCCCCGACGAAAAGGGCCGTTTTGAGAAAAAAGTGCGAGAATTGGCCGATGAACTTAATCCCGCTTTTTATGTCCCCTGCGATGTCCAAAATGACCAACAGGTAGAAGATACTTTCGCTACAGTGGCGGAAAAATGGGGCAAACTGGATATTTTGATTCACTGTCTCGCTTTTGCCGATAAAGAGGGTTTAACGGGCGATTTTACCGCCATTCCCCGGGAGGCTTTCACTAAGTCCCTAGATATTAGCACTTTTTCCCTAACCCGTCTAGCTCGATCGGCTAAACCCTTGATGACGGAAGGGGGAAGTATTATCACTCTTACCTATCTCGGTGGTGTCAAGGTAATTCCTAACTATAATTTAATGGGGGTGGCAAAAGCTGGTTTAGAAATGAGTGTTCGCTATTTAGCCGCGGAATTAGGTGGCCAAAAGATCCGAGTTAATGGTATTTCTGCCGGTCCAATTCGCACCTTGGCATCTTCGGCCGTGGGGGGAATTCTTGATATGATCCATCATGTGGAAGAAATCGCTCCTTTACATCGCACGGTGACACAAATTGAGGTGGGAAATACGGCCGCTTTTTTAGCCAGTGATCTTGCTAGTGGTATTACCGGTCAGATTATTTATGTAGATTCCGGTTACGAAATTATGGGAATGTAGTTTTAAGTAGGGTTTGAGTAGCCGAGAGGAAAAAGATTTCGAGCCTATTCTACAGCTTCTAAACAGGATTTAGTCCTGTAGGGGCGAAGCATTCGGGCAATAACTTATCGGTAAAACCGTAGATTTTCTACCCGAATGCTTCGCCCGTACTTTTTCAGCAAACCCTAAGTAGCCGAGAGGAAAAAGATTTCGAGCCTATTCTACAGCTTCTAAACAGGATTTAGTACAACTTTTGGATATGGATAAAGCTGGTATTCCTATTAGTTCGCTTTAAATAATTTACAAATCTCTTGAATAGAAATAAAGATACCGAGAACAGCAGCTAACAAAAGAAGGATTTGACTATCCGAGCCAAGGCAATTCTGAAAATTTTCATCGGTTAACACTTTATGGACGACCTTAGACATTGCCAATACAGCCGATAAACTTAACCCAGAAAGGAAAATAATTTCTAGATAAGATTTATTGTTTCCCCGTCTTGGCTGTTTTTTTGTAACCACTGCCACGCTTGCGGTAATGACCAAGGTTCCGATTAACAAAAGAAAGTTTTCAATGTTAACAATCTTCATCAAAAATTTATGCTGATTTTGCTTTCCTAAAGGTAATATACCATCCGCAGCCGGCCGCTAATATCGCACCAATAACCGCACCGTAAACTCCCGCAATCGATCCTCCTAGGGCCGCACCTCCCACCGTTACCACCATCAGGCGATCGGCTTTATCCCAAAATCGAGGGGAATCAGCACCCTCGTGATCAAGGGGGGATCGGGCTAATTTTTGGGCAGTTTTTACCCAATCTTGGCTAGGAATAACATCATTAATAAATAGGGACTCGAAATCTAAACTATCGGGAAAAGTGACGCTTAAACTTTTGGTGCGTTCTTGGTTAGCATAGGCTGCGTCTAACTCTTCGATCGCTTTTTTATAAGCTTTTTCTAGGGGGGGAAAATCCTTGACAAGTTGCCGCAATTGTGTTGCTGCCTGGGGTTGTTCTTCCCTTAATAATCGTTCAATTTCTTTGAGCGATCGCTGTAGATATTCTGGCAAGGGTTCAGTCTGCTGTGCGAGGGCAATTAGCAGCGCTTCAAGATCGATAATTGTTTTGGGAATTTCCATAAGTTAGTCCTGTCCAGTCAGGGTATAGGCTGCCCAATGGTAAGGATCGCTGTATTCTGTTAGTTGATCTAGCCCTATTTTACCCAGAGAACAAATCGCCCACCCTCGGTCAGACTAAGCTTGATGGTCATCGGATTTAATGGCTACCGCTTGGTAGTAAGAGGCGATCGCTTCTGCAAATCTGCCTAAATTACCTAACGCAAACCCTCGGTCAGACTAAGCTTGATGCAAATCGGGTTTAATTTCTAAAGCTCGAACGCAGGAGGCGATCGCTTCTCCAAATCTGCCTAAATTATATAACGCAATCCCTCGGTTGTTCCAAGCTTCATGGTCATCGGGTTTAATTTCTAAAGCTCGATCGTAGGATGCGATCGCTTCTTCTAATCTGCCTAAATTACCTAACGCAATCCCTCGCAGTCCCTCGGTTGTTCCAAGCTTCATGGTAATCGGGTTTAATTTCTAAAGCTTTGTCGTAGGAGGCGATCGCTTCTGCCCATCTGCCTAAATTACCTAACGCAACCCCTCGGCCGGACAAAGCTTGATGGTCATCGGGTTTAATTTCTAAAGCTTTGTCGTAAGATGCGATCGCTTCTGCCCATCTGCCTAAATTACCTAACGCAACCCCTCGGTTGTACCAAGCTTGATGGAAATCGGGTTTAATTTCTAAAGCTCGATCGTAGGATGCGATCGCTTGTTCAAATCTGCCTAAATTACCTAACGCATTCCCTCGGTTGTTCCAAGCTTCATGGTCATCGGGTTTAATTTCTAAAGCTCGATCGTAGGATGCGATCGCTTCTTCTAATCTGCCTAAATTACCTAACGCAATCCCTCGGTTGT
>VYLS01000042.1_pt1 | contig 27322 bp, 30 predicted proteins | sample 5114231 | NCBI WGS metagenome assembly VYLS01 (sample SAMN12291800, study PRJNA351875) | freshwater metagenome | isolation source: freshwater lake | place: USA: Michigan, Lansing Lake | collected 2013-08-14 | reverse complement strand
GTTCTTCTCGATCGAGTTCTTTATCCGGTTTACTAAAATCTTCTTCGTTGGTAATAGCATATCCTTGACCAAGTTGAAAATCTAAAAAATGAAAAGGTTTACCGTGTTCACCCCTTTTGTAGCGAAGTATTTCGCGTTTGATAACGGGACGATTATTGTTTTGTCCAATTATGAGTATATAGGGCTGGCTGAATAAATCTAAAAACCTTGTTGGATAAGACTTTTAGACTTTTTTGACCTCAAAAAGTGCCAGCCGTTGCGGGGATCGGGGGGAAAATTCCAGGACTTTTTCCCTGAAAATTAGGTAACTGACTACCTCAAAATCGGTAAAACCCCACACCCCCCCTGCCCCTAGGAAAAGCTTTTTGCCGCAAACCCTATTTATCTCGGCATGATTCGACTCATGTTGAGGCGGCTTGCCTAGACGACTACGCTACCTGTGACCCTTTTCAAACATCCTCTCAGATACATGAGGTTCGTTCTTGCATCTGAAATACTTGATTAGCAAGAATGAGCTTGTGCTTCACCTTTACGAGAAAGGCTGTCATACTATTCACTAAAAACTCACATCTGATCACTGATAACTGATCACTGATCACGGAGCACTGATAAGGCTGATATTTGGGGAAATTATCTAGAAATCATGACAAAAGTTTTTTAATGGTTAAACAGACAAGAGAATAAGATAACCTAGGTATAGAATTTAACAAAAAATCTGGTTAACAGACATTGATCAAGTCGATAGCGCAGTGTCAAACAAGTTCTTTTCCCGCTCAGGTATGGCAATTAGATCACGGCTTAACCGTAATTCATCAGTATTTACCAGTGACTCCTGTGGTGGTAGTAGATGTGTGGGTGAAAGCAGGTGCGATCGCTGAACCCGATCCATGGTTAGGTATGGCCCATTTTCTCGAACACATGATCTTTAAGGGGACAAAAAAACTTCCCCCCGGACTCTTCGACTATTTAATCGAAAATTGTGGCGGAATGACTAACGCGGCCACCAGTCACGATTATGCACACTTCTATCTCACCACCAGTGTGGATCAAATTGAACATACCTTACCCCATCTGGCCGAAATTCTCCTCCATGCTGAGATTGACGATGAGGAATTCTATCGGGAAAAAGATGTAGTTTTAGAAGAATTACGGGCCTGTTATGATGATCCCGATTGGATTGCCTACCAAACCCTCTGCGGAAGTATCTATCAAAACCATCCCTACGGACGCTCTATTTTAGGCGATCAACCCCGTTTAGAGCAATTAACCCCCAATCAAATGCGCTGTTTCCATCGCACCTATTATCAACCAGAAAATATGTGTGTGGCGATTATCGGGGGAATTGAACCCCAACCAGCTTTAGAAATTATCCGGCAATCTTTTCGGGAATTTCCCGTCCCCTCAGAATCCCCTGGGAATCCAGTGGCTGCCGAACCACCCATGATTGAAATTCGTCGTTCCCAAGTATATTTACCCCATCTAGAACATTCTCGTCTCTTGATGGGATGGACTGGACCGGGATGCGATCGCCTAGAAGATGCCTTTGGATTAGACTTGCTTTCGGTAATTCTTGCCGGGGGACGCTGTTCGCGGTTAGTGCGACAGCTGCGGGAAGAAGCGCAAATCGTCCTCGATATTAACAGTAATTTTTCCCTGCAACGAGATTCCAGTCTCTTTACCATCGGCGCTTGGCTATCTAGCTCACAAATCGGGACAATTGAAGGTATTATCTGTGAACATCTCCAACATCTACACGATCATCCCGTCACCCCCGCAGAATTACACCGCACTCAACAGTTATTAGCTAACGATTATATTTTCTCCACAGAAACCCCGGGCCAATTAGCGGGACTCTATGGATATTATCAAACCCTGAGAGCTGCCGACCTAGCAACGATCTATCCCCAAGTTATCCAAAGTTTGCAACCGTCAGATCTACAGCGTCTCGCTCGTCAGTATCTCTCCCCGGAGCGATATGCTATTACAATAATGCAACCCTGTGAATAAACGATGTCCGCTTCTCCCATTCACCGCTTAACCTTAGAAAATGGCATCACTCTTTTAGTGGTGGAAAATACGGCCGTGGAGTTGGTTGCAGGGAGGATTTTTCTTAAAAATGCGGGTACTCGTTGGGAAAAAACCGAAAAAGCGGGTTTATTTCGTCTTTTGGCCGTGCTGCTCACTAAAGGTACAGAAAAGTTATCTTCCCTAGAAATTGCTGATCGAGTTGAGTCCACGGGGGCCGGTTTAAGTGCGGACACGGGGACCGATTATTTTGTGGTTAGTTTAAAGACTGTTACAAAGGATTTTCTAGATATACTGCGTCTAGCGGCGGAAATTATTCGTTTTCCCAGTTTTCCACCCCCAGAAATCGAATTAGAGAAAAATCTCACCCGTCAAAGCATTCGCTCTCAATTGGAACAGCCTTTTAATGTAGCTTTTAATCAATTACGCGCCGCTATGTACCCAGATCATCCCTATGGTATGTCTTTATTGGGTACGGAGGCAACGGTTTCGCAATTGCAACGGGAGGATCTGCTGGCCTATCATAGTCGCTTTTTCCGTCCGGATAACCTGGTGATTAGTCTTTCTGGCCGTATTACCCTAGAGCAAGCAGTAAAAGCAGTAACGGAAATTTTTGGCAGTTGGTCAATTCCCGATCTTTCTTTATCTAGTTTACCTCCGGCCGCTTTTGATTTTCAGCCCACCTGTTTAACTACCGTCCAAGCTAGTCAACAGGCGATCGTTATGTTAGGATATCCCGGCTCCTCTGTACAAGAGGATGATTATGCCGTTTTAAAATTATTGAGTACCTATCTGGGGAACGGGTTATCTAGTCGTTTATTCGTGGAATTGCGAGAAAAACGGGGATTAGCCTACGATGTTTCCGCTTTTTATCCCACCCGTCTCGATTCTTCCCAATTTGTCATTTATATGGGAACTGCACCCCAAAACACAGCGATCGCAGTGTCGGGATTGCGTCAGGAAGCAGAAAGGTTATACAAAGTAACTTTGAGTGAAGAGGAGTTACAGTCAGCTAAAAATAAGTTATTGGGTCAATATGCTCTCGGTAAACAAACTAACGCCGAAATCGCTCAATTATACGGTTGGTATGAAAGCTTAGGTTTGGGGATTGAATTCGATCGCACTTTCTTGGATTCTATTAATCAGATTACTCCCGAACAAGCGCGATCGGTAGCCAGTAAATATTTTCAAAATCCCTACATTTCCCTAGTCGGTCCAGAAAATGCGATCGCTGAAATTCTCTAAGTAGTCGCACAGAAAACGGGTTTCTCCGAGAAACCCGTTTTCTACTCATGCACTCATGCAAAATGGAGAATAAATAATCAGTTTTTAATAACTGGATTTAGTATCAGGAGATAAGATATAGGAGATAGGTGTTGGGGTTTTAGGGTTTTGGGGTTTTAGTTGAAATTCCCCATTTCCCCAACCCCCGCTCCCATCTCATAGACAGTCTCAACGAGTAATTTAGATAGTCAACAGCTTAGTTAAAAACATCAAAAAGCAGCAACAAAAAACTATTGCCGCTACTATTTTTGATTAACTCCCCGGGTGGGATTCGAACCTACGACCAATCGGTTAACAGCCGACCGCTCTACCACTGAGCTACCGAGGAAAGCTACTCACAATTAATAATTATAATCATAAGTCCCTCAATAATGCAAGTGTTTTCTGGATTTTTTCTCAAAAAAATTTCTGGTGCCGGTAGCGGTGGGCGGAGAATCCACTATTGTGGAGATAAGGACACCATTAAGTCTAGTCTATGCTTACCCATCACCGCCGTCCCGTTTCCTTCTGTCTGCTCTCGACAGATCTACCCATCCTCTCCACTTTAGACACTGCCGCTACCCTCTACCAAAAGGATCGCCACCGGTTTCATCTTCTCCTCAATCAACCCCCAGTCGCTCTCGCAGAAATAGAGACACTTAAACCCGAAAATAAGCAAAATAAATTAATTTGGCTGGAAATTTCGGCCAATCGGGTAATTATGACCATGCAGGGCCAAGGAAAATTCGCCTATCGTCATTTTTGGGAGCAAGGGGTTTTTGGTGTCAGTCGCTACTGGTTAAATGCCGAAAGTTCTCAACCGGGTTACGCTTTTCGCCTCCGCAACTATACCCGTAGTCTCAAATTAGAGGGGAATAATTTCCCCGAATATTTGCGTCTAGAGTACGAATTATGGTCAGATAACCTGATTTTAGGTCATTATGTCCTTCATTTGCAAGTACACCAATAAATAGGGTTGGCTGAATAGAGCTAAAAACCTTGTTGGATAAAACTTTTAGACTTTTTGGCAATCAAAAAGTGTCGGACACAGGAGCGATCGGGTGGCAAAATTTAGGCACTTTTTCCCCGAAAATTAGTTAATTGTGGGGTGGATTGAAGACTTAGTGCTACACTTCCCGAAAAGTCTATTTTATTTGAGCTTGTTGTTAGGAATCCACTTAAAAGAGGTTGTTTAATCTGGCTAATATGCTCTTGGGTATGATATGGGAAAAAGTTCCAGCGATTGCGCTAAAATGGGGGAATATGCCGCAAGTTTCCACCTGTCGTTACTCTGAGGACTGTTATATGGACGACAAGCTACTTAAAAAATACCTTGAATACGCAAAGACCGAAGAGTCCTTTGCAGTTCTCTTTGTGAAAAAGCATCTCGCTCAAGCAAAAGAGCATTGGGTAGATATTGTCGATTGCCGACGTTATGAGATGTCCTCGGATAATCTACATTTCAGATTCGTCGTAGGTGGCTTGTATAAGAGAAAGATAAAACCTCAGTATCCATCAAAATCTGTGTACACCATTAATGGCAAATTTGATGAAGGCAGATATTACTTAATGGTACGAGCTATAACGTGGGAAACCGCACATAAGGACATTGAACAGCAAAAATCAAAGAACATAACACCACGGAAATTCAAGATAACAGGGATAAGCTACGATAAAAATCGAAGCAACAAAGACTTTTTCCGGAAGGACGCACCACCAGAAATAAAGGCTCTTGCAAATAATCTTAACGACCGTACAAACCCACTATGGGATAGGGCTTTGCAATACGCTAACAAGCCAGAGTTTGTTTATGAGATTAAGAAAGTTTACATCAACTAGCATAGTGCCTAACAATTCAAATGCAGATCGCTATCGCTGTAGGGTACGTTCGCTAATGCAAGTCCTGCTACTCCAGCGATCGCTTGTGGGGAACGCACCATGCACATTGATGGCAGCTGTCAGTGGGATGCCGAAGAACATAGTGCGATCGCCGTTATCTTCTTGATTAAACTTTAAAATTGCCATTGCTTGGGATAGGAACGCCAAGAGCGATCGCTCTTTGGGGATAAGGATTGCGATCGCTTTTTGGGAATGAAGAGGGGCGATCTTTGTGAGTTGGAAAGTTGTCATCGATTCGCGATCGCGGATGTCATTATTGCCCAAGCAGAGTAAAATAAAAGTCTGTATTGAAAAAAGGGAAAGTAACAATGCCGCCAACAATGCAATTTAGTCAAATCTTAGAAATGATTGACTATCTCTCTTTTGATGAACAAGATGACTTGATCAATATTGTTAAACATCGGCAAATCGAAAAAAGACGAGAACAAATTGCTCAAAATATTTCTCAAGCTCGACAAGACTATCAAAATGGTAATGTTTTTCGAGGAGATGTTGATTCCATTATTGCCGAACTAAACAATGATTAACTTGGTTTTTAGCCAATCATTTAAACGCGCTTTCAAAACAAGGATTAAACGACAACCTGACTTAAAATCAAAAATAGAAGCCAAATTGAGACTACTCGCTGACGATCCCTATAATCCAATATTACGCACCCATAAACTAAAGGGGAAATTGTCAGGTGCTTGGGCTTTTTCTGTTGAATATGATTGTCGAATTATTTTCAATTTTGAATCAAACCCTGAAACCCAAGAAGAAGAGATCAACCTAATTGATATTGGAACTCACGATGAGGTTTATTGAATATGATTTTTTATTATGTTAGCAAGGTTTCGGAGTTGGCGATCGCTTTTTGGGGATGAGGAGTGCGATGCCGAAGGCACTGCGTAGCAGATCGCTGATCTTGTCGTTTAGGTGGAGGTAACAAAACCCAACAAGCTTTGTTATAATATTTTTGTCATAAAGCAAGACTTATAAAAATAAATTTATGCCAGAAATTACTCGATTTTATGGAATTATCATTAAAATCTTTTTTGCCGATCATCCACCTCCCCATTTTCATGCGATTTATGGAGAATATAACGCCATATTTAATCTGGAAACCTTAGAAATCATTGAAGGAGACTTACCTAATAGAGCCACAAAAATGGTTGTAGAATGGGCAACAATCTATCAATCAGAATTATTGAAAATGTGGAACACTCAAGAATTTAATAAATTACCACCTTTGAAATAAAACAATGCTTTATCCCAAAATAACATCAGCCGAAATCATTGAAAATTATACTCTATTGGTGCATTTTTCTAATCATCAAGCTAGAAAATATAACTGTGAAAATCTACTAGAAAAAACGATGTTTTCTTCCCTTAAAAACTATGCTTTCTTTAAAAACTTTCAACTTGATCCATCAGGTAGCGGAATCGTTTGGAATGATGAAGTTGATATAAGCGAGTATGAAATTTGGATCAATGGAATTGAACTATGATTGCCGATCTTGTAGTGCGATCGCTGTCATCTTCTTGATTAAACTTTGAAATTGTCATTGCTCGGGATAGGAACGCCAAGGGCGATCGCTTTTTGGGGATGAGGAGTGCGATGCCGAAGGCACTGCGTAGCAGTACGCTATCGCCGTAGGGTGCGTTCCCTAATGCAAGTCCTACTACTGCAGCGATCGCTTTTGGGGAACGCACCATGCACATTGATTGAAACTGTGAAGTTAGAAGCATGAAACCCAACCCCCGATCATGTTACGTTACCGCTAACCCGTCCTAGAAATAATTGTGCCTCCCTACTTATCAAAAAAATGTTTGATATTATGCTTGAAATTTCTAAAACCTCTCTTCAAGTATTAGGCAGTGAAATATTTAATCAGATAACCAAAAGTAAATAACTAAAAACAAAATATCTATTAAATTTTAAAAGGTTGAATATGGCAAGAAATGCAACAAATAAATTATTACAAAATGCCAAAAAATTAAAAAGTGACGAGTTTTATACACAACTTTCAGATATAGAAAGCGAGTTGCAACATTATAAAAGTCATTTTGAAAATAAAGTAGTTTATTGCAATTGCGATGACCCCCGAATTAGTAACTTTTTTAAGTATTTTGCCGCAAACTTCAAAAAGTTAGGTCTAAAAAAAATAATAACATCTTGTTATCGAGAACAAGTGAGAGATTTATTTAATAGAGAAGAAGATGAAAAGGGTTTTTTCTTTGAATATACAGGCACAGAGAGAGAAAAAAATAAACCTAGTTCAACTGACATTGTTTACTTTAATGGTGATGGGGATTTTCGTAGTCCTGAAAGTATTGAACTATTAAAGAAGTCCGATATTGTTGTGACTAATCCCCCATTTTCATTATTCAGAGAATATGTAGATCAATTAGTTAAATACGACAAAAAGTTTTTGATAATTGGCAATATTAATGCAATAACCTATAGAGAAATTTTCAAACTAATTAAAGAAAACAAAGCCTGGTTAGGAATAAATCTTGGTAGAGGTATTTCTGGTTTCATTGTTCCCCAACACTATCAACTTTATGGAACAGAGGCTCGTATTGACAATTCTGGAAATCGAATAGTTTCTCCAAATAATTGTTTATGGTTAACAAACTTAGACACATCAAAACGACACCAAGATATAGCTCTCACAAAAAGATATTTTGGAAACGAAGCTGCATATCCAAAATATGACAATTATGATGGAATTAATGTCAATAAAACCCAAGACATTCCCTTAGACTTCAAGGGGGTTATGGGTGTACCAATAACATTTTTACATAAATTCAATCCCGACCAATTTGAAATAATTAAATTCAGGAAAGGGAATGATGATAAAGATTTATCAGTAAATGGGAAATGTCCTTATTTTAGAATACTAATCAAGAATAAACGAAGACAAACAGAATATATTGATTTAACAGGGTAAGCGCATCTTAACAATCCTTGACAAAATGAACTTTATGTGAGTTACCTACCCAGGATTCAAGCATATTTGAGGAGAATTTGCCATCTCAATTGTTAAGCAAAAATCGACCCATTTGGTCGATACTATTCTGATTGACTGGTATCACTTGAAATGCCCATGCGGATCATAAAATTGGCCAATTGTCAATAGGTGTTTTTGCTCTACGGTATTGCATCAAGTTAGAATAACATTTATTGGACTGGTGTTTACTCCACTAGCATTGGGTTGAGTACCGATCACCCAACCTACCAAACTGTAACCTTTATTCTGTATGCTTTTTAGCGAATAAGGTAAGCATAACATTGCTGAGAGGGCGATCGCTGATTGGCTCGCTCCAACCCTAATCATTCGTTAACCTCAAAATGGTCTTTTTGTACTAATAAATATTCGAGTAGAACGCTCAATGCGTTTGCTAGAGTGCATTTGAGACAATTTATCAAATTTTCGGTTTGAGAAATGAGCGCACCGTCAGTTTAATGATTTTAGCTGATGTTATTGGTGCTTTGGCCATGCCCACAAGCGATCGCATTACCACTTCATAAAGGGTGGTGGACTGAAGGGATGTTTTGCAAACCACTCGCGTGCGCCTTTTATGAGAAAGCGGTGAAATCCGTTATTTGGAATGGCCTTTTTGACCTCGCTCACATAGGCGGGAGGAATGCCGAACTTAAAGAAACCAAGGGAGAAATCAACTAAATCGCCCCTTCTGAAGAGTTCCACCAGCGGATAGCGGTCTGTCTTGTAGGTGCGAACCTTATGGTGCATCTCGACCATTAGTCCAATTTCCTCAGACCATTCCTGTTGCCCGGTTTCGGATAAGTACCTCTTTACTTCAGACAGCGAAGGTGGGATGTAGTCCACGGTATGAGCCGACCAAAGACCTAGATCGTGAAAGCAGGCGGCGATCGCCAACTTGGTCTTTTCTTCTTCGGTGCAGGAATGGAGGGCCAAACAGAAATTGAACATTCGATAGACATGACCCCTGTAACCCAAGTAGTCATCACCGATTCGGTCTTTCCATGCAGCGAGAATTTCTTCTATGAGATCGTTCTTGGTCTCTATGTCCATGCACGCCCCTAGTTCGTAGATTATCTATTTATTGGCATTGTAACCCATTGGAAAAAGCTCCGAATAGATCAAGCCAAAGTCAGGTGCGTTACTTAACGCGCCTTTTTGCTTTTAATCATGATGAATTTGTAATTATTATGCGTTACGCTAACACATCCTACCGTGCGATTATGGGACTTGAGATAAGAACATAAAGTGCGATCACTGTTTATTCTCTCCTTAAAAAAGTGATTTCTGCGTCATTATTCAGTAATAGATAAATGCTTTAAAATTTTAACAATTTGTTCTTCTGTGCGAGTTTGACGCTCAGATAATACTGCTAATTGATGATAATAATCGGCCTGAACTTCGTAAAAATTGGATTGGGCCGCCGCAATTCTGCCCAAATATTGATATAGCTGGCCACGTTCTGCTCGTCGTTCTTCTCTATCTGCTGCGATCGCCTCTCGCTCAGTTGCCATTGCATCGGATAAAGCCGCAATAGATTTGGCATTAGACTCAATTAGTTGTTTCAATTGATCATCAGTCATAAGAATTACAGTAAACGATTTAATGAATATTGATTATTTGTCTATTATAGCATTGAAGAAAGTTCTGCTTTCCAAGAGAGATTTTGGGGGACAAAACGTGATCGCCTTTGATTGATTTTTCAAAAACTGCGATCCCCTGTTCTCGTTATAACGTAATCGCTGTTATTTTGTTGATTAAACATTAAAATTGCGGCTCTCTTAGGTTTGGTGGGTAAAATGTATTCTAAGATACAGTCTTGCTGGCGGTCGCAACGCGCTCGCTACGCGAGACCAAGTGGAACGAACCACAAAGGCACAAAGGACACAAAGATTGATCGTTTCTATATAAGTTAAATTGGTCGCAACGCGCTCGCTACGCGAGATCACACAAATAATAAGAGAGCCAAATTGCCATTGCTTGGGATAGGAATGCAAAGGGCGATCTCTTTTGGGAATGAGCAATTTTTGGGGAATGGCGATCGCTTTTTGATGATGGAAAAGGGCGATCATGTATAATCCAAAATATTATGAACTAGATACAAAATCTCGATAAAATGGAGATAGAATGGGACAATAATAAAGCTGCTGCCAACTTGCTCAAGCATAAAATTGATTTTGAAGATGCAAAAAACATTTTTCTAGATACCAACTGTCTGGAAAGAGAAGATAAACGTGATTATAATGAAACTAGAATTCAAGTAATCGGTATAGTTAATCAAGTAGTTTTATTGGTCGTCTATACCAAAAGAAACGGCAGATACCGCATTATTTCAGCAAGGAGAGCCAATAAAAATGAACGACGACAATATTACCAGAGTCAGACTTGATCCCGAAAATGTTAGTCATGGTAAGACAGATTGGGAAAAAGTTGAAGCAATGACTGAGGAAGAAATTGACAAAGCAGCCGAAGCAGATTCGGACTGTCTCCCTCTATCTCAACAAGAATTAAATGAGTTTCGCCGTACATCAATCACAGATGCCGATCTTGTAGTGCGATCGCTGTCATCTTGTTGATTAAACTTTAAAATTGCCATTGCTTGGGATAGGAATGCGGGGGGCGATCATTTTTGGAAGGAGCAATTTTTGGGTAATGGCGATCGCTTTTGGGTCAGGGGGAGGAACGATCATTTTTGGAATGAGCAATTTTTGGGGAATAGCGATCGCTTTTTGGTGGGGAGGGGCGATCGCTTTTAACACACCTATTCTATAATTGTTATCATCTTTCAAATTAACCAAAAAAGGAGTTACAATTATAGCTACGTCAGAGCAAAAAACAAGATGTTATGTCCTGTGTTGTTGGTTTACTAGACTTTATTTACCTATTAACATTGTTCGTCTAGATGAGCGCACGGGAAAAATTTTTTTCCTGGCAGGAGAGGAAAACATTATTGAAATCTATCCAAACGGAAATTGGAGGTACATTGCATGAGTCAACCTAAATTTCAAGCAATGAGTCAAAAAGAACTGCAAGATTATATGCTTTCTCACCGAGATGATCAACAAGCCTTCTATGCTTATATAGACAGACTACATCAACAAGGAAATTGGATTGAAATGCCTCCAGTAGATTCGGTTGAAGATTTAGAAAAATATCCTGAATTTACAGCACGATTTCGCCAAAACTCTCAACCTTGATTATCCGTCATAAATGTGATCGCTGTCATCTTCTTGATTAAACTTTAAAATTGCCATTGCTTGGGATAGGAATGCAGGGGGCGATCATTTTGGGAATGAGCAATTTTTGGGTAATGGCGATCGCTTTTTGGGCAGGGGGAGGAGCGATCGCATCTCTCCTAGGGTAGAATGCTGATTGCAAAGGATGGTCAGTCAGCCCTAGATAGTCAACAGCTTACCCGAAAAAGCTAGATTTTGTCACAAAATTTAGTATTACTTAGGGCTGTGTATCGAGAAGTTGCGAATTGTTAACCCTAGCTTTGCTAGGAAAACAAAACATGGTATTGTGACCCCAAGGCCGTAAAAAACGGCCCGGTTTTCAGTCTTTTTAAACATCAGGTCGCTACATTCTACAGCTATTTTCGCTCAAAAAAACCGATTTTCTAGGCATTTCTATGACTTATCTTGTTGAAAATCCTTCTACAACCTTTTATTCCTATACCGATACGGGGGTTGATCCCCTGAAAACCGCTCACGGAGTTTATATCACGGTTCACGGACATTTTTACCAACCACCGCGAGAAAATCCCTATCTAGACAGAATTGAACGGCAGCCGAGCGCCCATCCCTTCCACAATTGGAATGAACGCATCCATCACGAGTGTTATCGTGCCAATGCTTTTGCGCGCATTTACAATGACCGGGGGGAAGTGATCAAAATAGTCAATAACTACGAATATCTCAGCTTTAACATCGGGGCCACCCTCATGTCATGGATGCAATCCCATGATCCCGAAGTTTACCAACGCATCCTGACAGCGGATCAAAAAAGTTGTCAACGCTTAAACGGTCATGGTAACGCCATCGCCCAGGTCTATAATCATATCATTCTGCCCCTAGCCAACAAACAGGACAAATACACCCAAATTCGTTGGGGAAAAGCCGATTTTCAGCACCGTTTCGGTCGTGATCCCGAAGGAATGTGGTTAGCGGAAACAGCCATTGATTTAGCCACAGTGACAGCTTTAATCGATGAAGGGATTAAATTCACCATTTTAGCCCCTTCCCAGGCCCTGCGCTGTCGTCCTTTCCCTAGCGACCATGATCCCCATCCCCAATGGCACGCGGTGGCCGGAGGTCAAATTGATCCTACCCGTCCCTATCGCTGTTACATCCCCGATGGTCGTTATCTGGATATTTTCTTCTACGATGGTCCAATTTCTCGCGATATGGGCTTTAATGATGTCCTAGCCAGTAGTGATTTTCTCGTCGGTCGTCTGGGACAGGCAATTAAAGGGGATCATCGTCCCTCCCAGTTAATCAGCGTCGCTACCGATGGGGAAACCTTCGGCCACCACAAACAGGGGACAGAGAAGTGTCTTAGCTATGCTTTTACGGAATCTTTCCCTAAAAACGGCTGGACAGTCACCAATTTCGCCCATTATCTCAGTATTTGCCCCCCCACTTGGGAAGTGGAATTAAAACCCGTGACCGCGTGGAGTTGCGTCCATGGCGTAAATCGTTGGCAGGATGATTGTGGTTGCGGGGGAGGGGGAAATTACCAGCAAAAATGGCGTAAACCCCTGCGGGAGTCCCTAAATTGGCTCAGAGATGAGTTGATTAAGGTCTATGAGATTCAGGGACAGGAATTTTTCCGGGATCCTTGGCAGACAAGGGATGACTACATTGCAGTTATTTTAGATCGATCCCCAGACGCGATCGAACATTTCCTCGCTGTGCATCAAAGTCGTAACCTGAGTAAAAGCGAGAAAATCGATGCTTTGCGTTTATTAGAAATGCAAAGACAAGCTTTATTAATGTTTACCAGTTGTGGCTGGTTTTTTGAGGAAATTTCTCGACCTGAAGGCACGCAAATTTTGAGATATGCTGGCCGGGCCCTGGAATTAGCCGGAGAAGTGGCTGGAATTCAATTAGAAATGAATTTCCTCAGTCGTCTAGCTTTCGCTCCCAGTAACGTTAAGTTATATCAAGATGGGGCTGATGTCTATCGACAATTGGTCACTTCTGCGCGGGTGGATTTGGAACGGGTGGCGGCCCATTACGCTATTAGTTCTCTATTTACCAATTATCCCAGTCATCATCGGATTTATTGTTACAATACCCGTCAATTAGATTATCAAAAACAAGCGATCGGGTCTTTAACTTTAGCGGTGGGACAGGTGGAATTAACCTCGGAAATTACCCAAGAAAGTGAACATTTTGTCTTTGCTGTTCTACATTTAGGAGGTTGGGATTTTTACTGCTGCATTCAACCGTTTAACAGTCGGTTAATCTATACCAATCTTAAGGATCATCTCTTTGAATCTTTACAACAGGCCAGTGTCTCGACCATGATCGTAGAAATGGGGCGCGGATTGGGAGAAAACTTTTTTGCTTTACCCCATCTTTTTGCCGATGAAAGACACCGGATCATGCAGAAGGTGACAGCCGAAACTAAAAAACGTCTCGATCAATTATACACCCAAGTTTATCGGGATAATTACGGCATTTTAGCGGCTTTCCAACGGGATGAGATTCCCGTACCTCAAGAGTTACAGGTAGCGGCCGATATTGCCATTTCTCACCGTTGTTTACAGGTGATTAATGCCCTAGAAAAAGATTTTGAGCAGCGGCAAGCGACGGAAAATAATCTCGATCAATTATTTGCTATTGCTAAGGAAGCCAATCATTTACGCTGTCAATTAAATATTCCCGAAGCGCGTCAAACCTTAGAAAGTTTGCTCTGGCAATCTCTTGGGAAATTATTACACGATGGCGATCCTTTAACGGCGGAGGACGATACTCGCTTAATCACCCGTTTAATTGAAGTTAGCCAACAATTAAAGCTAGGATTATCCCTCGATCGCTCTCAGGAATTATACTATTATTATTTCCATGATCGTCTAGTTCCTAATTGTTTGCGGTCTAATTCAATAGATGTTTCCTGTCCCTGGCCGATGACTCAATTAAAATGGTTATTACTATTAGGACAGGTATTAAAAGTTGATGTGAGTATTTGGATGTAAAATCAGTAACAGGGTGGGCAATGCTCACCCTTTAATTATTGAGTAGGTTAGGTGATGATTGCCCTGAAACTCAGGTTAACCCAGAGACTAAACCCTTAGATTTATAATGGATGATAAGTCTCTCATCGAAGGTTTACATGACTATCACGCCGATTTATACCGCCTCAGCCAGCACAGCAAGCCAGTATCCCGATGCTTTTGGGCGTTTTGGACGCTACGGGGGCAAATACGTCCCAGAAACCCTGATGCCAGCCTTAAGTGAACTAGAAACGGCCTATAATCAGTATCAAGACGACCCCGATTTTCAAGAAGAATTAAATCAACTGCTCAAGGATTACGTCGGCAGACCTAGTCCCTTATATTTTGCCGAACGTCTCACCGCCCATTATGCCAAAGCTGACGGTACTGGAGCGCAAATTTACCTAAAACGGGAAGATTTAAACCATACCGGGGCCCACAAGATTAATAACGCCCTCGGTCAGGTTTTATTAGCCAAACGCATGGGTAAAAAGCGAATTATCGCCGAAACTGGGGCAGGACAGCACGGCGTGGCCACGGCTACGGTTTGCGCTCGTTTTGGTCTAGAATGCGTGATTTATATGGGAATTCACGACATGGAACGCCAAGAACTCAATGTTTTCCGCATGAGACTGCTTGGCGCGACGGTGCAACCCGTGGCCGCCGGGACGGGAACCCTGAAAGATGCCACCTCGGAAGCGATTCGCGACTGGGTAACTAATGTGGAAACCACTCACTACATCCTCGGTTCTGTGGCCGGTCCCCATCCCTATCCGATGATGGTGCGCGATTTTCACGCGGTTATCGGTCAAGAAACCCGTCAGCAAAGTCTGGAAAAATGGGGCGGTTCACCGGATATTCTCCTCGCTTGTGTGGGGGGTGGTTCTAATGCTATGGGTTTATTTCATGAGTTTGTTAAAGAAACTTCCGTGCGTTTAATTGGTGTTGAGGCGGCAGGGGAAAGCATTGCTTCTGGAAAACACGCAGCTACCCTTACCCAAGGTCAACCGGGGGTTCTACATGGGGCCATGAGTTATTTATTACAAGATAACGAAGGTCAAGTTATCGAGGCTCACTCCATTAGTGCCGGTTTAGATTATCCCGGAGTCGGGCCAGAACATAGCTTTTTAAAAGATAGTGGTCGCGCCGAATATTATAGCGTCACCGACAAGGAAGCACTAGAAGCTTTTCAACGAGTTTCTCGTTTAGAAGGGATTATTCCGGCCCTAGAAACTGCCCATGCTTTAGCCTATTTAGAAACTCTTTGCCCGCAAGTAACTGGTAGTCCTCGCATTGTTATTAATTTCTCTGGACGGGGTGATAAAGATGTGCAATCGGTGGCTAAATATCTATCGATGAATGGTTAACAGTGAGCAGTTATCAGTTATCAGTTATCAGTTATCAGATTTGAGGATTAATTGACCAGTATTAGATAAGCAGTATTAAATGGCAGGTTCTTGCTATCCTTTCACTTTTGACAGATTAATATTTACTGAGCAATGAAATGCTACCCACTCACCATCCCCTCACTGATAACTGCTCACTGTTTACTGATAACTGATAAATGAGAGGGATAAGCTATTGTGCATCTAAATTTGATATTCGTTTTGACCTATTCTCTGTTCTAGACTAGCTTAATATGAAAAGTTCTTTTAAGAAGGGTTATCAGTTAGGAGTTTTGATGCTTGTATCGACAAGTTTAATCGCCTGTAGTGCCTTAAACTATAGCTCTTTTACGGAACTTGTACCATCTTTATCTCCCTCTCCTTCTCCCTCTCCTTTAGATGCGGCAACTTTACTTGTTTTAGAGAATAAAATCTATCAACAGGTCAATCGCTATCGTCAATCTCGCAATTTATCTCCCCTACTGTTAAATCGGGCAATTTCGCAACAGGCAAGATTACATAGCCAACGTATGGCCGCGGGTTTAGTTCCTTTTAGTCATCAAGATTTTGACAAAAGAGCGCAAACTATTGGTGTTTCGGTTCCCTATGAAGCGGTGGGGGAAAATGTGGCAGTTAATCAAGGTTATGATGACCCAGTAATGATGGCTGTGGATGGCTGGATTAAAAGTCAAGGTCATCGGGAAAATATGGGGGGAGATTTTGATAGTACCGGGATTGGAGTAGCGACGGATAATCAAGGAAAATTGTACTTTACTCAAATATTTCTCAAACGTCAATCCGCTCCCGTTGTCACTAATCCCCTTAGCTACGATCCTATTCAGAATCAATCTTTTTTAATTACCCTTGAAGAAAACACTAATTATCAAGTTAATCGCTACCGAATTTCTCAAAATTTACCGCCCCTACGTCTCGATGCTCGCATTAGTCATGAAGCTCGCTTATTTAGTCAAAAAATGGCCAATAAACAGGCTCCTTTTAGTCATGATGGTTTCGAGGGAAGAGTCAAGGCAGTACAAAGGAAGATTCCTTTAGAAAAAATGGGCGAAAATTTGGCTTTTATGAAGGGATATCCTGACCCTGTTGCTGTTGCCGTCAAGGGTTGGATTAATAGTCCTGGTCATCAAAAAAATATGGTTGGTGATTATAATCTCACTGGTATCGGTATCGCTAAAAATAACGCTGGTGAATATTATTTTACACAACTTTTTGTTAAAAAGCGTTGACAAAATGACCAGGATGATATTTAAATTTAATTATCAGTTATCAGTTATCAGTTATCAGTTATCAGTTATCAGTTATCAGTTATCAGGGAAATAAAGGCAGTCGTGCGATAGGCAAAAGCATTACAAATTTCCCTCCTGTCTCCTGTCTCCTGTCTCCTATCTTCTAACTATATGAACTTAGATAATTTTCAAGTGTGCGATCAAGATTTAAGCGATGACCTATTATCTCGTTATTTAGGGGTTAATTCGATCGCTGTAGATACAGAAACGATGGGATTAATCCCAGGACGAGATCGACTGTGTTTAATTCAACTCTGTGATCCCAGTGGTTTTGTCACCGCTATTCGCATTTTTAGGGGGCAAACAGAGGCTCCTAATCTCAAAAAAGTCATGGAGAATGAGCGGATAGAAAAAGTCTTTCATTTCGCCCGTTTTGATGTGGCTCAATTGTCCCAAACTTTTGGCATTGCCACGGAACCGATTTTCTGTACCAAAATCGCCAGTAAACTGGCTCGGACTTATACTAGCAGTCACGGGTTAAAAAGTCTCGTGCAGGAATTGGAAGGCATAGAATTAGACAAAACCGCTCAGAGTTCTGATTGGGGAAATGCCGCTAATCTTACCCCAAAACAACTGAGTTATGCCGCCAACGATGTGCGCTATTTACTGTCAGTGCGAGATAAACTAATTGTGATGCTGCAAAGAGAAGAAAGATGGGAATTAGCTCAAAAATGCTTTAGTTGTATCCCCATCTTCACCGCTTTAGATTTACAGCAATATAAAGATATATTTGAGCATTAGTCAGCAAAAGTTACGGTCTATTTAATAAGTAAATAGAAGATAGATTTTGTCTTTGATCCCCCCTTAATCCCCCCTTAATAAGGGGGGTATCTGACAATTTTTAACACCTACCTACTTAGTATGATTGACTCCCAATCGAACTTTAAAAACCCAGTTATGGATTGTTTCTCCCCATCTCCCCCACTTCTCACTCCCCACTTCCCCACTCCCCACTTCCCACTTCCCTCACTGATGACTGATTACTGATCACTGAAAATGCTTCCTACTGCCAAAAGCTGCCAAGATCACAAAAAAGACCGCTATGATCGAAAATAGAAATCATCGTCATTGGTAGAGAATAGGTAAAAAATCTATGACATCTTATGCGGCCTCCTCTGCACGAGCCGAAATGAGCGAACTTCGGCGCCTAAAAACCCTACTACCGCCAGAATTACAAAGTTGGGTAACGGTAGAAGGTTCCACAGAGGTTAATCCCCCCCTGATCCGTTGTGAAGAAATTGGCAGAGACGAGGTAGAAATTCAGATAGATTTGGCAAAATGGGAAAATTTAGCCATCGATCAGCGTAATTTGCTCTTTTGGCATGAAGTGGCCAGGATTCAAAATGACAGTATTCCCCGGGAAGGCTGGGAAATGGCCGCCCTCGCTATTGGCTTAGGTGGCGCAGTGGGGGAATTATGGGTACAGGACGGGTTATTATTGCTTTTGGCTATGGGATTATGTGGGATTTCCGGTTATCGTCTCTGGCGCAAAAATAACGGTGATAAAATTCTCAAAGAAGCGATCGAAGCCGATGAAAAAGCGATCGCCTTGGCCACCCGTTTCGGTTATTCTCTCCCCAACGCCTACAAGAGCCTAGGCAGTGCCTTTAAAACCCTAATTGAACAAACGCCCAACCGTCGTCTGCGTAAGCGTTATGAGACCCGTTTAGATGCCCTGAGAAAGAGTGCAGCCAAAGCGAAGGCCCAAACCCAAGGCCGTCCGCCCCTAGGTGAGATTCGTTAGCCGATAATTACAGATAATCTGTGACATTACCCATTGGTATTTGCGGAAAAGTGTAGTAAACATTTAAGTAGGTCATCAGGCCTTGCTCATCTATCAAACCACCTCGTTGTGTCGATGACTTCCCAAATCCCTGAAACACGTTTTCTGATCATTCCGATGGAGTATCCGGTTTTGCGGATGCCCGATCGCTTGACTGTCTTGGAAGCAGTACAGTTCAAGGATATCTTTCACCATCTCATCGCCCAAACACCCACCCCCGCAAAAGTCATTCTTGATCTGAATGCCACTCAATTTATGGATAGTAGTGGTGTCGGTGCTTTAGTCCATAATCTCAAAGCGGCCAGGGCAGAAAATATCGAGTTAGTGCTGGCTAACGTCCATCCCCCAGTGATGGGGGTTTTATCGATTACGGGACTAGATCAATTATTCACCTTCCAAACCCCCCCCCTAGCACCCCAAGAAAACGGCTTTACTACCACTGAAAACCATCTACCGGAAACCCATCCCTCGATTCGCAGTTGGTTAAAGCGCGGTCTTGACATTGTTGGTGGCATCGTGGGTTTATTAATCACGGGGTTTATTCTTGTCCCCATTGCTATCGCTATTAAGTTAGACAGTCCAGGGCCGATTTTTTTCAGTCAAACCCGCTGCGGTTGGTTGGGAAAGCAATTTAAAATTCTTAAGTTTCGTTCCATGTGTGTGGATGCCGAAGCACTCAAGGATAAAATCCCCAATCAAGCGCAGGGAGCTTTTTTTAAGAATAAAAATGATCCCCGGATTACCCGGGTAGGAAAATTTTTACGTCGCACCAGTTTAGACGAATTCCCCCAGTTTTGGAATGTGATCACCGGTGAAATGAGTCTTGTCGGCACTCGTCCTCCCACACCCGATGAGGTGGAACGCTACGATGTTCCCCAATGGCAACGTTTAGATGTAAAACCCGGTATGACGGGGGAATGGCAGGTGAATGGTCGCTCTCAGGTGCGTAATTTTGAAGAAGTAATTCAACTAGATTTGCGCTATCAAGAAAATTGGAGCTTAGGCTACGATCTACAACTGATTTTTAAAACAATTTTGATTCTCTTTCAAAAAAACAGTGGTGCCTTCTGAAGTCTTAAATTCCCCTTCTTTCCCCCTCCATTTCCATCTACAAGTCCGGACGGAATTGGCAGCTTTAATCCCAGTCCTACAATGGTTTGAATCTCACGGCCGCTCTTTTCTACCTGAGTCGGTGCTTTGGCAGTGTAAAGTGGCTTTAGCGGAAGGATTTACTAATACTGTCCGTTACGCTCACCAACATTTACCACCGACTACACCCATCGATCTAGAATTAACTTTACAGTCCCATTCTCTAGAAATAAGAATATGGGATCACGGTCAACCTTTTGATCTGCAAGCAAAACTTGATTCTCTACAACAACATCCCGTCGCACCTTTGGAAATGGAAAGCGATCGAGGATTACTTTTCATGCGTTCTCTTACTGATACTTTACAATATATCCGCACTGGCGAAGGGAGAAATTGTTTAATTCTCCAGAAAAGTTTTTAAGTCAATTTATCCCCTGCTAGAAACTCTGTCCATAGCACAGGTTTCCAGACGAGAAAAAAGAATTATGCCACCACCCACACCCCAGACAAGGGTAGGAAGATGTCCGGAGGGTGCTTTGAGAGAGAAAGTAATTTGATCGTAGTATAACCACTTGTTATTAACTCGCCAACCGACTTTTGACCCAAAATCGTTCCATTTTTGTTGATCATAATTGCCGCTTCCTCCCAAACTTTCATAGATTCTTTTCTGAACAGATAGACCAAATTTTCCCTGACTATATTGTAACCAGAGTTGATTGATAGTGGCTAAATCTTCACAAGGAAAGTTATCTATATCTTCTATCTTAAGATATTTTTCTTTAGTTTGATCGGCAACTTTTAAGAATAGATTAGCCGTTTCTCGCTCTGCTTCTTGCCATTTTTCTTGCGCTAATAAATCCCGCAGATTGGTGTAATCAATTTCCCTAGCACTTTTGAGGTTAATTTCCTCCCTAGTGCTAGGGGGAAAAACTGCCAAAACCGTTTCTTGAATTGTGGCCTGTGATCGGTGTTTTGGCGGAATCACTACCGCTAATTTTACCGCTAACTCTTGCAGGACTTCCCCGGCTGATTGATAACGTTTTTTCGTGCCAAATTCAATTAATTTATCTAAAATTTCGCCTAATTCAACACTAACAGGATTATTAATCAGGTGCTGTCTCCATACCCATTCATGTTCACTCACATCGAATAATTCAAAGGGAGATATTCCCGTTAATAAATAGATACAAGTGACTCCCAAACTATATAAATCACTGCTATTAATCGCTTTGCCATTACTTTGTTCTGGAGCGATATATCCCGCCGAACCGATCACTGTTCCTGTCAGGGAAAGATTAGCAATAGTGATAAATTTAGAGGCACCAAAATCAACTAAAATTATTTTATTATCGCTGCGTCTCCGAATTATATTAGCTGGTTTAATATCTCGATGAATGACTCTTTTAGCATGGATAAAATCAAGAATTGGCAAAATTTCTAATAAAAGATGTTTGATCTTTTCTTCATTGAAAACTCCCTCGCTTTGTAATTCTTGTTCTAGATTTTCTCCCTCAATATATTCTTGAACAAGATATTGTCGCCCATCATTGCTGGTAAAATAGGCATAGAGGGAGGGAATTTGTGGGTGTTGACCGAGATTATCTAAACTAATCGCTTCTTCTTTAAATAATTCCGCCGCTTTCTTGAGAGCATTACTATCTTGAGCGCTAGGAAAAAATTGTTTAATCACACAATAAGGTTTAGAAGGTTTATCCTCATCAATTGCTTGAAAAGTTTTACCGAAACCTCCTTGACCAATTAATTTTATAGCACGATAACGATCTTTTAGTAATAATTGAAAGCGACATTTTTGACAGAATTTATCTGTAGGATCATTGTTATATAGACAATCGGGATTAAGACATAAACTCATTGTTAGTTCAAAGAGGGATAGGGAAGATGTTTCAGTGAGCAGTAAACTGATAACTGATAACTGATAACTGATAACTGATAACTGATAACTGATAACTGATAACTGATAACTGATAACTGATAACTAAATCGAGGTTTCTTCCTCTAGCCAAATTTCTGGCTGTTGATTTAATAAAAGCTGGGCTGCCTCTAACATATCATCAACAATATCGCGCAAATCTTTCTTATTATCGATATAAGCTTTTAATGCTTCCATCGGATCTAATTGATTACCCACCCCTAATTCTGGTAAACGGGGACGGGTTAATTGACTAATTAACTCGGCCCGAATACTATAACTATGGGCAGTTTTTAAGGCCTCGTCAAGCTGATTGGTGTTAATTAGTTCTAATTGCTCACTGCGAATTTTATAAACTAAGCGGATAACTGCTTCCTGAATATCGTGTTTTTTGAGAGCTTTCAGCAATTCTTTTTGGGGGTTTTCTGCCTCGGAAACATCCACTTCGATGGAACGGAAAGGACGCACGGGTAAAGGACAAAATTCCCATTTAACCTCTCCTTTAGCCACTTCTATTAAAACATAGCCCTTATCTTCTTTTTCCTCGCTAAAATCCACTCGATCGATGCTACCCGGATAGACAATAGGCGGATCATTGCTAGGATTAAGATTTTGATGTTTGTGAACATGACCGAGGGCAACATACTCGAATTGTGGACGATTTAGCAACGATAAAGGTACGGTAAAACCTTTACCAACCGCTAAAAATCTTTCTGCTCCTAAACTAGCTCGATCAGCCATTAAATGGGCTAATAAAACTGTTGGTAAACTTGTATCTAATTGGCGAATTTCTCCTTCTAAAACTGGTTCCAAACGGTTAATTAACAATTCATTTACCCCACTCAAGGATAAACCCTCGGTTTCGGGACGGGTTAAGAGAGTGGCGCGGGTTAACCAAGGTAAAGTAATTACTTGGATATCGCCGTTGCGGGTGGTGATGCGATGGGTGGTCAGGCAATCGCCAACAATAAAACCAGGCACCGCTAGGGTACGATAGATGGAGAGACTGACACCGCCATTACCCTGAGAATGTTGATCGTGATTACCCACTAATAACACCGTCGGGATCTTAGCATCGGCAAGACGACGGAATTGACTGGCAAAAGCTTCGTGAACAAAAGGAGGAGGAGTGGCATCGGGAAAGGCATCTCCCCCAAAAAGAACTAGATCCACAGGGGAGGCAATAGCCCGATCGATACAGAGGCTCAAACTGCCCATAAAATCCTCTAAACGCGTGTTTAATCCCGTTTTTGGATTTAAACGTCCATGGGAAAAACCGCTCCCCATGTGAATATCCGATAAGTGCAGTATTTTAATCATAGTAAAGGAAAAACAGGCGTAATTAAGTACACCTGTTCAGGATTATTTTCCTAATTTTTTATCGCCATCTTGACGACGGCGATCGCGCCATTCTGTAGTCGTCAGGTAGAGAATGCCACCACTGACGATAACGAGGAGAATTAAGGCGACTAGAAAGAGAGTGTTCAGAATCAAGGATGTTTCCATGGTATCTATAGATTACCTAGAAACCGTTACGACCCCAAACCACCATGGCGATCGACCAAGTGAACAGGGCGAGAATGCTAACCCAACCAAGTGTCAAAATATCCATAATTGCCTTTGTTAAACGAATTACTTGCGAGATAACTACTCAATTTTTGACACTCTCCGCCCTAAAAGTGCGGAGATTCTTGGGCTGAATCTTGCCGCTACTAGCAAAGCTAATTTTGGTCTTACAGTTTCATGTCTAGTCCGACTACACCTACAAGGTATTAGGGATTACGGAGTGTCGCTTGTTTCCTGCGTTCCCAAAGTCAACGACTCAATTTAATGCTAACATAAAGTCGCCCTAAAGGGCGAGGTTTTCAACCCAAATTTTCGATAATACTCCATCAGTGACTCCGTTTTAGAGAGGCGATCGTGCAAATTACGCTCAAGGAAAGAATCGAATCCATACAGGTGGGGAGTATCTCGGCGCTGGCTTTCCTGGTTCCCTATCTGCTATTTTTGACTGTTGATCGACTATTTTTAGGGGAATCGCTCACATTAATTGGCGCTTTTGTCAAGATATCCGGGGCGATAATTAGCGGATTTCTCTTCGGTGTCACCTATCGTTATGTCGTCCGCAACGATGATAATCCCCATCTCAAAGATGGTACAGTGGCAGCTTTTGCCCTAGTCCGCGGCCTAGTTCCCCTACAATTATCCACAGACTTGATCGCTGACAGTGGGCAATTAAGTCTCTTTCTGGGAGAGAGCTTTATCTGTTTTTTATCCTCTCGTCTGCTGTTAGAGTTGACTAAGCTGCGCCAATAACCGACTCAGTTATCAGTTATCAGTTATCAGTTATCAGTCATCAGTCATCAGATTTAAGTTTTCAGTGAGCAGTATGTATTAAGTGAGCAGCATTAAATGGCAGTTTCCCACTGTCTTTTCACTGTTTACTGATCACTGTTTACTGATTACTGTTTACTGTTTACTGATCACTGATCACTGAAACATCACCCCACACCCTATGGCTATTTGTATTCCCGTTAATTTACCCGATCGCTCCTATAATATTCTGATCGAGAAGGGCAGTTTAGCTAATCTCGGTGCAGAAATGAGCCGGTTAAACTTAGGTAAAAAGGTTTTATTGGTTTCTAATCCCGAAATTTTTGACTATTACGGACATAAAGCCGTTAATTCCCTAGAAAAAGCGGGATTTGCCGTTTTTACTCATCTGATCCCCGCCGGCGAAAATTATAAAACCCTCGATGCGATCGCCCAAGTTTATGATAGCGCCCTCGCTCACCGGCTGGAACGTTCCTCGACTATGGTTGCCCTCGGTGGTGGTGTAATCGGGGATATGACGGGATTTGCGGCAGCCACATGGTTACGGGGCGTTAATTTTGTCCAAGTTCCCACCACCTTGTTAGCCATGGTAGATGCTTCCATCGGGGGTAAAACTGGTGTCAATCATCCCCAGGGCAAAAATCTGATCGGGGCGTTTTATCAACCGAAATTAGTGCTGATCGATCCTGACGTGCTTAAAACCCTACCCGTGCGAGAATTTCGCGCAGGAATGGCAGAAGTGATTAAATACGGTGTAATTTGGGATGCCGAGTTATTTCAACAGTTAGAAGACTCGGACAATTTAGCCAGTTTTTCTCAGATCGATGGCGAGCTATTGCAAACAATTATTACAAAGTCTTGCCAAGCTAAAGCAGATGTGGTAGGCAAAGACGAAAAAGAAGCGGGTTTGCGGGCGATCTTAAACTATGGTCACACGATCGCCCACGGTATTGAAAGTTTAACCGGATATACTAGCGTTAACCACGGGGAAGCGGTGGCGATGGGGATGGTGGCGGCAGGAGCGATCGCTGTTAAACTGGGAATGTGGACCGCCGGGGAAAATCAACGTCAAACCGATTTAATCGAAAAAGCCGCCTTAGAAACCCGTATTCCGCCTTTAAATGCTGATGAGATGGTTAATGCTCTTACTGCCGATAAAAAGGTTAAAGATGGCCAAGTTAGATTTATTTTACCAACGGCGATCGGCCAAGTGACCATTAGCGATCGAGTCACCCCCACCCTGGTGCGCGAGGTGTTATCACCAACCGAATCCGGGCAGTAAACGCTTTTTCAATTGTTGCATCGCTTGTTCCGTAACATCCCGGTATTTTAAATCTCCCACGAGAATACGTCCCATCAGTTGACCGGCGATCGGCCGTTTAACGGCGACATTGTAGGCGATTTGGGTAAATTGATAGAATAAACCGGCTAATTTGGCCGCTAAAGCCATATCTTCCCCCCATTCTTCCCGAATTATCCGACTATAGCTCGCTAAAGCCCGATTATCTCCGGCTAAAGCTCGATTGATCGCCTCGGCTGCCTTAACTCCCGTCAAAATTGCCGGACGGATACCCTCACCGATGAGCGGATCGAGAATACCCGCCGCTTCTCCTGTAATTAGGGCATTTTGGGCGTGTAGCGGTTGATTTCCGTTCCAAAGGGCTAAAGCATACTCACTATAGCGATAATCCTCTAAATTCCAGCCCTTTTGACGGGCATAATTTAACAGTTGTTTTTTCAGCTCCTCGGATTTGATGCTGCCCTTAAAACAAGCGCCGCTAATTGTGTAACCATTAGACTTGGGAAAAGCCCAGATATAGCCATTTTTTAGGGAACCAAAATCAAAAAAAGCTTTTTGGGGGGGAATAGTAGCCCCTGCGTTAGTAATTTCCAGAGTAGCACCGAGCGCTTCGTTTTTCGCCGGTAATCCTAACCAGCGACTGGTACTGCCCCTAACACCATCGGCAGCAATCAGATATTTACCTGAAAATGTTCCTTGGGATGTGGTAACTTGCCAGTGATCTTGGACGAATTTGATCTGGGTAACTTCGCTGTTATCTTGGATGGTTGCCCCGACTGCGATCGCCTGTTGACCTAAAAAATCATCGAAATGATCCCTTTGTACCATCCACATCGGTTCTAGCATATTTAACTTAGTGGTGACGGCATCCCCCTGTTTCCAAGTAAACTGTACTTGCGTGACGGTATTCTCGATCACGGGGGTAAAGTCAAAATCAAACCACTGCTTAATTGCCGGGGATACCCCCCCACCACAGGGTTTATAACGGGGTAATTTAACTTTATCGAGGATTAGGATCGATCGTCCCTTTTTAGCTAGATGATAACCCGCCGTCGCTCCTGCTGGTCCCGCACCGATGATAATACAGTCAAACATTTGTACTAATTTAAGTCGTTGAACAAATTTATAGACAATTTACGCTATTTTGGGCAACTTGTGTTGAGTCTGGTGAAGCTAAGACGGGATTCTGTGATTGTTGAGCTTGCTTCTCTAGTTTCTAGCTGATTTACCCCCCAATTTCCCAGAGAACCTAATCTCTGGCTTTTTTGGCTAATTGATCAATTATCTTCACCCGATCAATCGTATAATCAAAAAAACTATAACGGCTCGATTATATCATGAAAATTGTTTCTATTAAAATAAAAAAATATCGTATGTTTAAAAATATACACATAAGAGATATTCCCCCTTTTTGCGTGATTATTGGAGCTAACGGCACGGGAAAATCTACTCTATTTGATATTTTTGGGTTTCTGCGAGATGCCCTTAAAAACAACATTCGCCAAGCCTTACAAATTCGCGGCGGTTATAGAGAAATTATCACTAGAGGTCAAGAACAGGAAGATATTGAAATCGAGCTGCAATTTCGCATGAAAATCTTAGATACAGAACGTCTGGTTACTTATCAAATCATAATTGGACAAAACAAAAATCGCCCCGTTATCAAACGCGAAATACTTCGCTATAAACGGGGTGAACACGGTAAACCTTTTCATTTTTTAGATTTTCAACTTGGTCAAGGATATGCTATTACCAACGAAGAAGATTTTAGTAAACCGGATAAAGAACTCGATCGAGAAGAAC
>VYLS01000063.1_pt1 | contig 27715 bp, 28 predicted proteins | sample 5114231 | NCBI WGS metagenome assembly VYLS01 (sample SAMN12291800, study PRJNA351875) | freshwater metagenome | isolation source: freshwater lake | place: USA: Michigan, Lansing Lake | collected 2013-08-14 | reverse complement strand
TACAAGTGTATTGACCTTGAGTCCCCTTGCCTACTTTGGTATCAGCTAGATACTAAACGTCGGGACATATAAACAGTTATAAGGTTGGTCTGGGTTGACCTCTTAGATTCAGTCAGGGGACTGAAGACCTTACTAGGCGGTTATTTCAGGCATTTCAGCCCTATTTCATGCCTAAACGTTTCGCACACATCTGTCATATTCTGATCTGACAACGCCCGATACTTTGAATTATCAGTAGGCTCGATCGATAATTTAGCATTTTTAAAACTAATTCGATAAACATCTCCATTGTATTCAATTTGGGTTTCGGGTAAAAAGTAATTGGTTAAATTTTGGTATTGACAAAAAGATTTAACAAAACGCTTATATTTAGTCACATATTTTTCCTCTAAATCTCCACGATATAGAGCTTTTTCCAACCAGCTTAATGTTGATATTAATTTAGCAATGCTACTTTTTCCAGTTCCTTGATTACCGATAAAAATCGTTACTTTCCGAACGTCTATAAAACCATCATTTTCTAGTAAACCCGCCTTAATTGGACCGAAGTTTTTAACTTTAATTTGGCTCATTGTTATCCCCTAGATTGACGATAATAAATTTTGGGCAGTAATTTGTCCTGAAAAAAGCTCGTGTTGAACACGAGCTAAATTAACTAACTTCAAGGACTAACTAACCACCAATCTTAACTACCGGTTTAAAACTAGGAACAACCAGTTCACTATCCTGTTTAGTCAGCTTATTGTATAAGCGTTCCGTATTGGGGAAATTAGCAGCCGGTAGAGTTGGGAAACGACGATAGGGAACCGTATCTTCACCAAATAATTGTAGGTATTCCATGCTATTAACCATGGCACCGATAAAAGCCTTTAATCCCTGAGTTGCCAGAATTTGGTTATATTTCTGGATTTCCTTTTGATTCAAGGGAGCGCGACCTAAGAAGTGCTTAGTTCCCAATTCAATTACTTTCGTATTCGGATAGGGAGCATAGAATTCTTTCAGGTAAAGATCCGAACTACCTAAACCCTCAATAAACTCTTTCACCGTGATCTCAGCATTGCTTAATTTACTCTCTAAAGCGGTAAATTCGGCATTGATGATATAGGGTTCGAGATCCCGTTCAAAAATCTGACGATAGGCAGCGCGAACAGTATTTTGTACGGCCACTTTATCCAGATTAGTTAACAGTTTAAAGACCTTAGTTTGTTCCCGTTGAACCGTGACACCTTGACCGACACGGGATTGAATATCCGGTTCAGTGCGAATCGAGACCGAAGGTGTACCCAATTCAATAAAGCGGGGGGTTTCCTCTTTATCAACTCTTTGGCCGATATCTTCGCGGAGATTACCCAAACGCACCATCCGTAACTGCATCCCTTGGGGAGTTAGATAGCGCTCGTAGGGAACCGTATCTTCGCCAAAAGCTTCCGTATATTCAGGACTGTCGATCAGGGCATCGATTAAAGCATAGAAGCCTTTTTTCGAGCAGATATCGAAGTATTGATTCATTTCCTGACGACCGTAGGTGGGACGACCGAGCAGACGACGGTGAATATATTCGATCGCTTTCACCACATAGAGAGGAGTCCAGTAGATTTTCCGGAAAGTCTCGGATTTAGCTAGGGTTTTGATAAACTCGCGTAGAGTAATATCGCCATTTTCTAACTTAATCTCGGCCACGGATAAACGCTGACCTTCGTAGGGCATTCGACCGAAAACCTGACGATAAGCCGCTAAAATCACTCTTTGGGTGGAACTTTCGCCAAATTTAACGCTTACCCCATTGCTAGAACCGGGTAACTCGTTATTGAGACGGAAAACTTTCGGTCCCAAAGTACCGGGGAATTCACCTCGGGCGCCGGGGTTGCTATTTTGGTTATTAGTCGCAGGTCCACGGTGGATGAGGATACGTTTGCTATCTTTACCGAAGGGAGCGGGACTAGAACTAGGTTCGCGGGTCTCTTTCGGGAAAATTGCCCCAAATTGGATTTCTAGGGGATCATTTCCGGAACCGTAAACGTGCTGATCCGGTAAGGGGCGATCGTATTTAGCAAAGGTGGTGATAAATTGGGGAACTTTGCGGAAAGGTGCGCTGTAGTTAAACAGGTCGATCTGCATCCCCCAGTTACGACATTCCTGTGCTTCTGCACCCAAACCCCGGAGATAGGGAACGGTTTCTTCGCCGAAATAGTCGGAATACTCCTGAGAATCGACTAAAGCATCGATTAACGCCCCTAAACCGCCGCTAGAGACGATCGAGAAGTATTTCTGCACTTCTTCCCGGGAGGAAGGACCGCGACCGAGGAAATGACGGAAAGCCAATTCTAGGGCGCGACTATTGATAAAAGGTTCAAAGAACTGTTTACGATAGAGAGGCGATTTACCGAGACGACGGACGAATTCTTTCATCGAGATGTCGCCGTTTTTCACCTTCGATTCTAGGTCAGAAATGGACTGACTATAGGCGCGGGTGATGTCCCGTTCAAAAATTTGTCTGTAGGCGGCCTTGATAATCGAAGATTTTTCCGACTCCGATAAACCGGTTTTCATGACAAACTTTTGTCGTTTTTCGGCACCATTGTAGTAGCTTTGGGGAAGACTTAAACCCTGTTGGTCACTACTGGGACGCTGACGCAGTTTGTTAGCGGGGGTGGGGGCTTTTAATTCCCCTAGTAGGATATTGAAATAGTCACTGATTAAAGTGACCGCATCCTTGTCTCTCTGGAAATACTCGATCGAAGCGGCCCGCATTTCCTGTAGGGCCACGATGGTGGCATCAATAGAACAGGCATTTTCGAGAACTTCCCTTAAACCGCGGGTATTAACGATCAGGATACTGGTATCACCGGCCACGATCGCGTATGTAACGTAACGCAGGAACCAGGATAAATCCCGGAGGGACTTCTGCATATTGCTCGGACCGTAACGAGAGACGTTAATCGGTCGGAATCCGGGGGGAATCGGGCCGCTAGAGGCGAAAATCCCTTTTAAGCCACCGAGGAAACCACTACCGCCACCGGCCCCGCTTTCAGCGTAGGTAACGGTTCCTAATTTCATCCCTTCCTGGACGTTGATCACTTTACCCGCACCCACCAGGGCCATTTCTTCCACGGGGGGTTTTTCTAGGTAGGCCATGGGTGAACCACCGGTAAAAATCCGGTTAGCTGCCCGTGAGACGATCAGATCGCAGTTCCGGGTGAGCGTTTGGGCAATATCCAAGCGCTTGCTCCCCGATTGGAAGTAGGCGATCAGTTCGTTGAGTTCGGGTTTATCGAGAAAGCGGTCTTGTTGTTCTGCTTGGGTAATGGCAGATACTGGGACGGTTTGATAGAGTTGGGGACGCGCTAAGGAGCTGCCACCGCTTGCCTTAAGACTCATTGGATTTTAACTATCTCCCTTGACGATGTGCTGAGTTCTCCAATCGTGGAGGCGATCGGTCTTAAAACCAGATGTTTAAAAATTTAATCAGCATCTAGATTAAAACTTTTTGCGCTTCCTGAGATAGTTTATTAAGAATTGTATAGATTTTTTTCGCTCAGGTTGCCGATTGGTCTATTCTGACACCCCACCGGTATGGGAGGCTAACCAGTCCAAATAGGTCTGTGAACCCGCCACAATCGGTAAAGCGATGATTTCTGGGACGGCATAGGTATGAAGTTCCTGTATCTTCGCCGATAACTGCTCAAACTGCTTTAAATCGGTTTTAATCGCTAATTGCCATTCGCGCTCGTTTTCAATCTGTCCCTGCCAACGATAAATGGAACGAATCGGGTAAATACTGACACAAGCGGCCAGGCGATCGTTAAGTAAGGCGATCGCTAAGTTGGCCGCTTCCGTTTCGCTGGCTGTTGTCACCAGCACCACTCCAAAACTGGCTAATCTTTCAGTCATACTAAATCCGTTGAGTATAGGCTACATATTAGGACAGGCAAAAGGCAACAGGCAAGAGGCACTCTTGCAATAGGCAAAAGGAGGAATAGATAATCAGTCTTTAATAACTGGATTTAGTATGATAACTGATCACTGATCACTGATAACTGAATTTAGGTGATCGTTTTTTCTAAAGCGGCCAGATCGGGAATACAGAGAAATTGCTGCTGTCGTTGAATCAGTCCTTGTTTTTCCAATTTGCTCAAGGAGCGGGTCACGGTTTCCCGGGCCAGGCCACTAATACTACTCAATTCCCGGTGGGGTAAATTAGGAATTATCGCACCTGGGCTGTTTTTTTGTCCTTGACCTTCGGCCAAAAAGAGTAAAGTATCGGCGACTCTGGAGAGACTATCGGCCTCGCGCAAACGTAAACGCCGGTTAAGTTGACGCAAACGCTTGGCCATTAACTGAGAAAGACGAATTCCCGCTAAAGGTTCCGATTTGAGCAGATTAACAAAATCTTGGGCGGGAATACTGCTAATTGTGGCCGTGGTTAAGGTGATAGCATCAGTGGAGCGGGGAGATTCTTCTAAAGCGGACATTTCTCCGACTATTTCCCCTTTACCGACGATATTTAAGGTGACTTCTTTGCCGTCTATATTGTAAGTACGAATTTTCACCCAACCATCGAGAATAAAGTAAACCGAACCACCCCAATCATGTTCTAATAAAATCGCCCGATTAGCAGGATGAGTGCGGGTGACAGCATGAGCAGTAACTTGATCGGTGGTTTCAGGGGGTAAACCGACCAATAAAGTCGCTGTATCCAATAATTTTTGAATCTCTGCTGATTTTTCCGCAGGATAGCGTTTTTCTTCCATAGTTTAATATTTAGGGTCTGCTGAAAAAGTTTTTCCTGGGGGTAGGAGTCGGTCGTCGGTCGTCAGAATAATGCAAGGTTTTTGAGGGTTCCAATCCGATTTTCTAGCACTAACATCGGATTTTAACAGGTCAAAAGCCTTATTTTCAAAGGGTTTTACCATTATTCAGCCAGCTCTATTTAAATTTGGTTCGTTTTAAGCGGGTGATTCTACAATAGACAGTTGTGGGTATTTTTAGTGATCCAGTGACCGATAAACAGGATTGTTCCTCCCTACTGACCGAGATCGATCGGATTCTTGCCGGGGTGATCTCGTCTCTAGTTAACCCGCAAGAAGTTACTTCCGAGACAATTATCGCCACTCGTCAACATTTAGAATCAGCCAGAGCGCTCCTTTTTCCGTTATTATTCCCCGCTCGAACCCCTGAAGTTGCCCGTTGGTTCCTGGGAATGGAGGTACAACCACCAGGGGTGAAAATCGTCTTTTTTCGAGAAAACCAAGGACTGATCGATTTTTATCCTCTTTCTTGGAGTCTGGCAACGGGAACAAGCGATCGCTTACCTGGCTCCCAGGTGGACGAATATCTAATTAGTTGGCTATCTAATCGGGATTTTAGCCACGATTCTTGGCTCTGGGAAGCTCTAGAGCGATTAGAAGCTATTATTATCACCGATGACGGGGAAACCGCCACGGATGACCTGAAAAAAGCCCTTCTCACAGCGCAACTAATCCCCCCCGATCGCCTATCTAGTCTGGAAACAGCGATCGCTACTGCCCTGGCCTATATTCCCACTAGCGACCAAACCCAAACCCAAACCCTACTGGTTATCGAAGGGAAACGGGAGACTACCACTTTAGCACTGCTGGAAGTCCCGCCGCAAACTCGCTCTTTATCCCGTCAAGCGATCGCTCTGAGTCATTTTAACTACGGGGAAAACACCTATGAACGGGCAATACTCTCTCAGTTAATTTATCCTCTCTGGCGTTCTTTTTTGCCTCTTTCCCCCTCCGATATCACCGATACTAATCCCTTAAAAAAATCTTTACTGGCAGCTGCTAGACTAACCAAATTAATCCTCCAAGAAGAAAGCGAATTTACCTCCTCTCTAGCTGGTCATACTTGGACGGTCAGTCGCAGCGATTTAAATAAGAAGGTTGTTTTACCATATCTAGATAATTTAAGACAAAAAGTTAATGATTTGTTAGAAAAACAGCAAAAAAGTCTTGAGGATATCGATCGAATAATTTTTAGCGGTAATTTTTTCTTGACCATTTGGCCCTATTTCTTCACAGGAATACAGCAAGAATTTGCTGGTTGCCATCTAGAGTCCCCCAGTCAGGAAACCTTCTCACCAGCAATCTTGGGTTTGGGTCGTCTCTGTTTATTTTCGGCTCTTAGAGGTGAGAAGGTCAATAATGCTTAAAAAAATCAACCCCAGTCTCGGTTAAGAGTCACAATTTAGGTGTGAATAGAATTTGTCGGGTAATTGTTGGCAATACTAAGCCCGACTGCCTTGAGCGCACAGCTAATTATGAATTTTTTCTTTAAGCTCTTAACTAGCAATTCCTCCCCTCGCTCCTCACTAAGGGGCCTTTTTCTCGATGAATCTATTCATCCCTCCGTTTTTTGTCCGCGCAAGCGTCTTATCGATATTATCGGGGCAATAATCGGGTTACTGGTGACGGCAATGTTAACACCAGCGATTGCGATTGTCCTGCAGCTTGATAGTCCAGGCCCAATTTTCTATCGTCAGCTACGCTGTGGATTACAGGGAAAACCTTTTATGATCTGGAAATTTCGTTCCATGGAGGTGGATGCGGAAAAAAAACAACATCTAGTGACAAATCAAGCTAACGGACATATTTTTAAAAATCACAACGACCCCAGAATCACTAAATTCGGCAAGTTTCTCCGACGCTCTAGCTTAGATGAATTGCCGCAATTTTGGAATGTTTTAAAAGGGGAGATGAGTTTAGTCGGAACCCGTCCCCCCACCAGCGAGGAAGTGAGAAAATACAATCAATATCATTGGCTGCGTCTGCGAGTTAAACCCGGGTTAACTGGAGAATGGCAGGTAAAAGGACGTTCACAGGTGAATAATTTTGAAGAAGTAGTGCAGATGGATTTAGATTATCAACATAAATGGTCAATTAAATACGATCTTTATCTGATTTGGCGCACCATCACCGTCGTTTTAATCGGAAAAGGTGCCTGCTAAATAGGGTTTGCTGCAAAAAGTTTTTCGTGGGGGTAGGGTTTTAGCGATTTTGAGGTGGTCAATTACCTAATTTTCAGGGAAAAAGTCCCTGAATTTTCCCCCTGATCACTCCCAGCTCTGGTACTTTTCGATTGACAAAAGGTCTAAAAGTCTTATCCAACAAGGTTTTTAGATCGATTCAGCCAGCTCTAGTTAGTCACAAAAAATGCGTTAGACAGTTAGGCTTATTTCCTGTCTTAACGCATAGATTAACGGACTAAATTAAAGCCCGATAACGCCCCAAAGCCAGTAGAGGAAAATACTGCTGATAGAAGTAATATTTCAAATAAAAATGACAGGGAAAACCTGTACCAGTGAAGTAATCTTCATCCCATGTACCATTTTCTTTTTGGGTAACAAGAAGATAGTTAACACCCTGTTCAATCACTTCTCGCTGATAATTGCCGGTGACTTTCCTGACGGCTAATAAACCGATTAATGCCCAAGCAGTTTGGGAAGCGGTACTATTTCCCTGTCCTTTAAATTTAGGGTTATTGTAACTAAAACAGGTTTCACCCCAACCACCATCAACATTTTGACAACTGCTTAACCAATTGGCTCCTTTTTGCAATTGCTGGTGATATTTATTCGGTTCCAGAAAAGCCAAAGCAGATAAAGCCCCACTGGTTCCATAAATATAATTTACACCCCAACGACCAAACCAACTACCATCAGTTTCCTGTTCTATTTCCAGATAATCCAAAGCTTTTTTAACTCGATTTTCCTCCATATTAACATCACAAGTGCCTAACATTTCTAGAACTCTGGCAGTCACATCGGCCGTATTAGGATCGATCATTGCTTTTAGATCGGCATAGGGCAAAGAATTAAGCCAGTTTTGATCGTTATCGATGTCAAAAGCTCCCCAACCACCAGCTTTACACTGCATAGTCGCCATCCAATTAACTGCCCGTTTCATCACACCTTTTTTAATATTTTCATCGGGCATTTTAATTAACTCTAAAGCCATCACCACCACTGCCGAATCGTCTAAATCGGGATACCAGCGATTGTCAAATTCAAAAGCCCAACCGCCGGGGGTTCCGATTTTATTTTTAATCGCCCAATCGCCATAATCAAGAATTTGTTGATCGATTAACCATTGTCCCGCTTTAATCATAGCTGGATGAGCAGGATTTAGCCCAGATTCAATTAGCGATCGAATTACCCAAGCCGTATCCCAAACCGGCGACACACAGGGCTGTACACAATAGGTATTATCCGTCTCAATGGCAAAATTATCCACCGCTTTTAAACCGCGGGCAACAATCGGATCGTAAACATCATAACCTAGGGCTTTTAAAGCTAACAGAGAATTTAACATCGCCGGGATAATTCCCCCCCAATCCCCTGGGTCTTCCTGTCGTTCAATTACCCATTTTTCCGCCGCTTTCAGACTTTCTTGACGGAAGGGAACTAAATCAGTTTTTTCTGCCCATTTAAACAGCCCATCTAACCAGAGAAAAACATCTGACCAATTGTTATTTTTTGGTAACTCATACTTGACATTATTCACCCCTTCTGTATAGAGTTCATCGAGATTAAAACCCATTTTATACACGGGTTTTTTGTCAAAAACAATTAATAAAGGAACCGTACTTCCCCGCGCCCAACTGGACATTTCATAGATAGTAAAAGGGAAATTTTCCGGCAGTAGCATGATGCAAGCGGGGATAGAGGGAACCCCCTGCCAATCATAACAACCAATCAAAGCGAGGTGCATTTTGGTGAAAATGCGGGTTTTACTGATGCCACCTTTAGCTAAGATAAATTCTCTAGCTTTTTCTAAAGCAGGATCATTAAGGGGAATTCCCAATAGTCGCAGCCCCATGTAGGCTTCCACAGTGGTGCTAAGATCGCCACCATCCCCATAAAATAACTCCCAAGCACCGTTAGGACACTGTTGCTGACGCAGATAGGTGGCTGCTTTGTCTAGGGGGCGATTTTTGTCAGTTTTCCAGATTTTGTGCAGTAAAATTGCTTCTGAGGTGATGGTGACATTAGATTCTAATTCTGCCCACCAGTAACCCTCAGAGTATTGGGTAGAAAGTAAATAATTTTGAGAAAGTTTGATCGCTTTCGCTGTTTTAGCGGCTATTTCGGTGATTTTGTCCTGAATCTGCATTTTTTTCCGTTCGACAACCTCTAGGGAGCACGAGTGCAAATAAGATAATCTTATTTACAAAGTTTTTAACAAGTAGGTAAAAGATAGGCTTTTGTTCCCAAAGAATCCAGTCAAGGAATCTGCTTTAGTTGCCACTTTCTTTTTTCTTTTCACTGATTACTGTGGAATTAAATATAAAATGAACGTAGGTTGGGTTGAAGCATGAAACCCAACGCCCGCATGGGTTACGCTACCGCTAACCCATCCTACAAATAATTGTGCCTACCTACTTAAATCAGGTCCCCCACCCCCCTGAAGACAAAAAGGGTACGAAACTCGCACCCCACCAGATTGATCTTAATTTAACTTACTTTTTCTTTTTGCCTTTAGCGGGCGGGTTATCCTTCGCTGCCGGTTCCGGGGCTTTTTCCTCCACTTGCGGGGCTGCTGCTACAGGTTCCGGGGCTTTTTGTCCCATTTGGGCGGCTACTTCGGCGGCGAAATCCGTTTCTTCTTTCTCGATCCCCTCACCTAGTACAAAGCGTTGGAAACGACGCACCTGAATATTTTCTCCCAAAGCGGCGATCGCTTGTTTAATCAACTCCTCAATACTGATGTTCTGGTCGCGGATAAAGGGTTGATCGAGCAGAGAAAGTTCTTTCAAACGTTTTTCAATGCGGCCGGCCACGATTTTTTCTTTGATATTATCGGGTTTATTGGCTAAATCGTCCCGTCCCATCTCAATTTCTTTTTCTTTGGCGGCGATTTCGGCGGGAATATCGGCCACTTTTACATATTCGACGTTAGGACAAGCGGCAATCTGCATCGCCACGTCATTAACCAATTTTTTGAACTCCTCGCGACGGGCGACAAAATCGGTTTCACAGTTCACTTCTACTAAAACACCGATGCGGCTGCCGGTGTGGATGTAACTGCCGATCATCCCTTCTGCCGCTACCCGACTAGCTTTTTTCTCGGCGGAAGTAATCCCTTTTTGACGCAACCATTCGATCGCTTTGGTTATATCCCCCGCGTTTTCCGTCAGCGCCCTCTTACAATCCATCATGCCGGCGCCGGTCTTTTCCCTAAGTTCTTTAACCTGTTGTGCTGTAATTTCCGCCATAATATTCTTAACCTACTGCTTATAATTGATCATGCCACGAGAGGGGCAGGTTTGACCGCTCGATAGGCTCGGAAAGTTTCCCCCCGAACCTAGCTGCGATCAATAGCTAATTTTCCCTAGTTATCGTCGTCTCCACTGGCAAATTCGGCGGCGTATTGGGAATAATCACCTTCTTCCTCGTACTCGGTTTCATTATCGTAGTCTTCCTCGTATTCTTCCACCGCTGCTTGACCACCGCGACGACCTTCGATGATCGCATCGCTAATTTTGCCTAAAATCAGTTTGACTGAGCGAATTGCGTCATCGTTGGCGGGAATCGGCACATCTACCAAGTCAGGATCGCAGTTAGTATCCAAGAGGGAGATGATGGGAATGCCCAATTTTTGGCATTCTTGGATAGCGTTGTATTCCCGACGCTGATCCACTACGACGACTAAATCCGGCAGCCGGCGCATGGTTTTAATGCCACCGAGGTATTTTTCTAGTTTGCCCAATTCCCGACGCAGTACCGATGCTTCTTTTTTCGGTCGTTTATCGAGGGCGCCGCTATTTTCTAATTCTTCTAATTCTTTGAGTCTTTCTACCCGGCCGCGAATGGTTTCCCAGTTGGTTAACATTCCCCCTAACCAGCGTTGGTTAACGAAGTGGCTGCCGCTGCGTAAAGCTTCCTGTTTAATGATTCCTGCCGCTTGCCGTTTCGTACCGATGAATAAAAAGCGTTTACCGCGATCGGCTTCTCCTCGGACAAATTCGTAAGCTTCTTCGATTAATTGGGCAGTTTGCACCAAATCAATGATATGAACCCCATTTCGGGCAGTGTAGATGTACTGAGACATTTTCGGGTTCCAACGGCGCGTTTGATGGCCGAAGTGAACCCCAGACTCTAGCAATTCTGCGAGAGAGACAACGGGCATATTTTTCTCCTTTTCGGGTTTATCCTCCATCTAGGGCTGGATTTCTAGATTTCTAGAAACACCCGATCGCCTAGATGTGCGATTTTTGACAACTTTTCTAGTCTAACACGAAAGGGCGCGATTGCCTACCCGTAAATATTGGGTACTGAGGGCTTGCTACTGCAATTCCTCCAGTTTTTTCAAAACTGCTTCTGCGTGGGCTTTTACCTTGACATTTGACCAAATATAGGCAATATTTCCCTGGGGGTCGATCAGGAAAGTGGAGCGTTTAATCCCCATATATTCCTTACCCATAAATTTTTTTAATCCCCAGACTTGATAAATTTCCGCCAGTTGATGTTCGGTATCGCTCAATAATTGAATAGTTAAATTGTGTTTTTCAATAAAACGACAGTGGGACTTGGCTGAATCGGGACTAACTCCCAAAATTACCGCGTTTAATTGCTGAAATTGCGGTGACAAAGCGGTAAAATCGATCGCTTCTGTGCTGCAGCCAGGAGTGTTATCTTTGGGATAAAAATATAATACCAACCATTGACCGGCAAAATCTGCTAATTTGCTAATTTCGCCCCTTTGGTTGGGGGTGGCAAATTCCGGGGCTTTTTGTCCAACTTCTAGGGTCATTTTTAGGAGTGTAAAGGCAAGAGTAAGAAAGGCGCGAGGGAGAGGGAAAGCAAGAGCCAGACTTGATAGTTAAATCCAGGAAATTCTGGTTTTTCTGACTCGACTAAAGCATCGATTCTCTCTAATAAGCGATTATTTAAAGAATTATCACTCAGAGCAACACAGCAACTATCGGGGAAGTTTATTTCCGCTACTTGATTAACTTTTTCTGCTACTAAAAGCAGCGATTCAGCTAATAGTAAATAATCCACTTGTCCGGAAGCGTACTTATCGGCGCGCAATTCCCGCAAGAAGACCAATTCTGACCATAAATTCTCACTATTGGGCAGCCAAGAAGACATTGATCGCAGCCAACCTAACCAGAAAAACCAGAAAGTGTCATGATATTCTTGGTGAGCTTGTTCGTGGGCTAAAACTGCTTGTAAATGTTCTTGATCTAAGAGATTTAATAATCCTTGGGTTACAATTAATTCCGACTTCCAGAAGCCAACTCTGGCACTGTAGGGAAAATCCACTGCTAAAACTCTCGCCTTCTGAGTGGTGATTTTTTTGAGGGGATAACTGCTAAAATCCCGATGGGTTTGCCAAGTTTGATAGGAGAGTTTTATCAGACAGAATATAGCAAAAACTAGCCAGATTATAGCACTAAAGTAACTAATTAAACTGGAGTTATAGCCCAACATTTGCCCGCCATAGCCCATACAAACCACCGATATAACTGTCATTAACAGCAGCAAAGGAGGAAAGAGAAAGAAAAATAGCGTTGTCTGCCAACGACGCTGATAGCTGGGCAAAAAACAACGTAAACCAATGGCGATAGTTAATGCTAGTAATAACATTGAACCGTGCATTAGCGTTCTCTCCGTTGTTGACGCAGGGTATCTAAACGAGATGCGATCGCTTTTAATTGTTCGACACTAGCAGTATCGAGACTATCGGCAAAAGAAGCCACCACATCCGCATTACCAATAGCCAAAAAACGATGTAATTGTTCGTAGGCTTTAATTGCCTGTGCTTGTTCCTTAGAAACCATCGGTTTCCAGTAGAAAATCCGACCCTGTTTATAACAACTTAACCAGCCTTTATTAGTTAAACGACGCAGTACCGTAGTCACAGAAGTATAGGCCAGATCCCGTTCTGGATCGGCTAAAATGCGATCGTGGACATCCTTAACGCTGACGGTTTCCAATTCCCAGACAATATTGAGAATTTCCGCTTCTAGGGGGCCTAGGGATAACTGTTTTGGTTGATAGGTGGGCAATTGAGCCATAGTTACACAGAAATGAAGATTACTTTCCTGATCATAGCGGCGGATATCGATCGCCTGATAAAATAGCAACGATCCTTTATATTGTCTTTATGTCCACCGAAACTAATTTAACCACGACTACGGGTGCTGATGCCATCGATGTGGCGATCGCTAATGGTATTGATTTTGATGGTTCCCCGATTCCACCGGCAAAATTGGAACTTTATCACCGGGTAATGGGTTTGGAAGCAGGACGACAAAGAAGCGGGGTTTCGAACACGATGAGATCGCGAATTGTCCGCATCGGGGCCAAACATATCCCCCAAGAAGAATTAAATCAGCTGTTGTTAGCCGCCGATTTTGCCCCTCTCAAGGAGAAAGAAATCGCTTTTTACTATAGCGTTTCCTAAGCTAGTGAGGTACACATATTTTTCTTCCCTTTTGACTTTTGCCTCTTGCCTTTTGCCTAAAACCCATAACTTTTGTACCTCAGCAGACTGAAAAACGCTATATCTCAAGTAGTCAATTTTTTGCTCGCCATTTTTCGCCTAGACTGCCTGCGGTTAAACTGATTGTTGGGGAAATTCGGCAGGGAGTCTAGGTTGATCTAATGCTCAAGGACACCTCGAATAAAAGATTTTGTTAACAAAGTGTTGGTCGAGGAAATCTCCTTGATATACATTGATGAAGAGGGAATAATTTTCAAGAACTAACAAGGCGATCCGTCCCTCAAAATTCGATTTTTCGAGGTAGCCTAGACATAACGCCTTGGTTATTGCGTAAAATTAAACTTTTTTTGCCCATCAATTTAAAAACTTGCGTTTTTTTGATCATCTTAGCCTAGAGGACTGAGTAGTATGAGTTACAGCAAAGTTGATTTGTTAATTTTGTCCATCAGTGTAATCTGGGTTAAATCTCTGACTTTTTTTCCGTTATCAATTACTAAGGGGTAGCTCGATCAATTGGACTTATTGAGAAAATCTTCGCACTAATTGAGAATAAACCAAGGTTTGATCAGGGTTTCAGGCGGTGCAACGCTGAAGTAAATCTATTTTTCGAGGTACCCCCAAGAGGATCGATAACTACTGATTCCGAGCCGATAATGATACACTAGGCATGATTTAATTACAAACCTCGATCGCAAAAGGAAATAAACATCAATGAAAGCCATGATTTTGGCGGCTGGCAAAGGAACTCGTGTCCGTCCGATTACCCATACGATTCCCAAACCCCTGATCCCGATTTTACAAAAGCCGGTGATGGAGTTTTTGTTGGAACTGTTGCGACAGCATGGCTTTGATCAGATCATGGTGAATGTCAGTCATTTAGCCGAAGAAATTGAGAGTTATTTCCGCGATGGTCAGCGTTTTGGGGTGCATATCGGCTATTCTTTCGAGGGTAGAATCGAAGAGGGTGAGTTAATCGGTGATGCCCTAGGATCAGCGGGCGGTTTACGACGAATTCAAGATTTTAATCCCTTTTTTGACGATACTTTTGTGGTTCTCTGTGGTGATGCGCTGATCGATCTTGATTTAACCGCAGCCGTTAAATGGCATCGGGAAAAGGGAGCGATCGCCACTATTGTCACCAAAACCGTCCCCAGAGAGGAAGTATCCAGTTATGGGGTGGTAGTTAGCGACGAGGAGGGACGGATTCTCAGTTTCCAAGAAAAACCGGCCATCGATGAAGCTTTAAGTACCTGCATTAACACGGGGATCTATATTTTTGAACCAGAAATCATTGATTTTATTCCCCCTAATAGTAAATACGACATCGGGGGCGAGTTATTCCCCGAATTAGTCGCTAAAGCTGCGCCTTTCTACGCTTTAAACATGGATTTTGAATGGGTGGATATCGGTAAAGTCCCCGACTACTGGCAGGCAATTCGCGGGGTGTTATCCCGGACAATTAAAAATGTTGCTATCCCCGGCATCGAAGTCAAACCGGGCATCTACACGGGCTTAAATGTGGGGGTAAACTGGGATCGAGTCGATATCACCGGACCTGTGTATATCGGGGCAATGACGCGCATTGAAGACGGGGCGAAAATTGTCGGTCCGAGTATGATTGGCCCGAATTGTTGGATTTGTGGCGGCGCGACGGTGGATAATAGCGTTATTTTTGAATATTCTCGCCTCGGTCCGGAGGCCCGTTTGGTGGATAAGTTGGTCTTTGGGCGCTACTGTGTTGATAAAACCGGCGCAGCGATCGATGTGGAAGCGGCAGCCTTGGATTGGTTGATTACCGATACCCGCAAGGTTCCCCCAGAATTTGATCACCCTAAACATCAGGCAATTCGTTCTTTATTTAATGGCAAGTAGGCAACACCGCAACGGGGAACTTTTTACTTTTTACTTGATAAGTACCTAAGCAAAATTAATTACACATATCTAACTACCCCTTGCATGAGTGCCTTTTGCATGAGTGCCTTTTGCCTATCCTAACCAAGAAATTAATTCTGCACGACCACTTATCATGTTTGATTCTCTTGTTGATCTTCTCATTCTCTCCAATGGTCCTGGAGAAATATCCACATGGGTGCGTCCAGTTGTCAAGAGATTGCGACAAAACTTAACAGAAGATCGATCACTGTTGCGGATTTCGGTGATTCTTTCCCCTTGTACTCATTCTATGGGGGCGGAAACGGAAGTGGTTAGGAAATATCCGGAGGTCGATCGAGTCCAGTCGCCAGAAAACTTCTTTAATTTTCTTTTCTGGGGAAAAACCGCCGATAATTGGGATTGGCACTCCAAGGGCATCGTTTTATTTTTAGGGGGCGATCAATTTTTTGCCCTCACCATCGGTAAACGTTTGGGTTATCGCACGATTATCTATGCGGAATGGGAAGCGCGTTGGTATCGGGGGATCGATCGCTTCGCCGTAATGAATACAAGTGTATTAAATAATATTCCCCAACAATATCAGCATAAATTTACTGTTATCGGCGATTTAATGGTAGATTTGCCCACTGCTATCACTCCCGATGATGCTACCTTAATTGCACTCCTCCCGGGTTCCAAACCCTCAAAATTGGCCCAGGGTGTACCCCTAACCCTAGCTATTGCCGAAAAGATACACGCGCAGGATCCCCGGACTAAATTCTTAATTCCCGTCGCTCCTACCCTAAATTTAGCTTATTTGGCGAAATTTGCCGATCCTAGCTATAATCCGATGATTACTAAAACCGGTTGGAGTGCTGCCCAATTAAAAAACGGTGAAAAACCCTATCTAGAAACAGACAAGGGGGTAAAAGTTGACCTAATTACCGATTTTCCCGCCCATAACCAGCTTTCTCGCTGTCATTTAGCTTTAACGACGGTGGGTGCTAATACTGCCGAATTAGGGGCCCTGGCAATCCCGATGATTATTCTACTACCGACTCAGCAACTAGACGCGATGCGGACTTGGGACGGTTTACCCGGTTTATTAGCCCAACTGCCGGGGGTGGGTTCTTTATTTGCTAAGATAATTAATCTCTATATGTTGCGGAAAAAGCGTTTATATGCTTGGCCAAATATTTGGGCTGGTGCCGAAATTGTTCCGGAATTATTAGGGCAACTACAACCAGAAGAAGTGGCAAATATAGCTATATCCTGGCTAGAAAATCCCGAACAATTAGAGGCTATCCGGCAAAAATTGCGGGCAGTGCGTGGGCAAGCAGGAGCAGTGGATAAGTTAGTATCTATTATTGCCGAACAACTGTCTAGTTTCTAATCAATCAGAGAATTAAGCTTGTTGGTAGAGAGGATCAATTTCGATTAATTTATTAACAGTTTGATAAAATTCCTGCTGATAAAATTCCCTTTGATTGCTGTCGAGAGCATTAACTAATTGTTCTTGACAGTAGCGACGATATTCCATTAAACTAATTTTTTCCATAGCTATAATGGCATCTTTAATTTGTTCTTCTGGCTGCAAAATTTCCTGACTGGTATGTTCATTTAAGTTAAATAAAGAATTAAAATCACGGTTTTTGTCTGTGGTTATCATCAATAAATGATTCTGTAAAGCTGACATCAAATCTCTTGGTTTAGTAATTTGGGTTTCTAACTCTAGAATTACTTGCCATAACCAACGATAATCCGGGAGATTAAAAATTAAATCTTTTTCATCCAAAGATTCTAAAATTATTTCCCGATATTCGGGAGAATGGAGATAGATTAATAATAATAACCATTCGGCTTTTTCTGTGCCATTTTTTTCGGATTTATCTAAGATATTTTTCCTTTTAATTGCCAAAGATTTTCCTTGAGGTTTATTAACCTGTTTAGAAAGATTTTTTAAAATATAAGGCAAACGAGTGGCATCTTTTTGAGCCAAAATTTCAGCACAATAATCTAGATAAAAAGTGCGTTGATTGCTATCGATTAACTTTTGCAGTAAACTCACCATACTATTGGCTACTTGTTGAAAATGTAGTCCCTGTTTTAAATCTTTATTAACCAACATTTGCGAGATTTGCCAATCAATCCAAAAAGGAGATTTTTCGATTAGTTCTCGATAACTATTCACCCCGTCAGCACGAGATTTAAGAAATTCATCGGCATCTTTACCATCGGGAAGATTGAGGATTTTTAGGTTAACTTGTCCTGAATAAACTAGGGAGTTAATTTCCTCGATCGCCCTTTGTGTCGCTTTAATTCCCGCTTGATCAGCATCAAAATTAAAGATTATTTGTTTATTTTCACTGTAGCGCAAAAGTAATTTAATTTGCTCTTGACTTAAAGCTGTTCCTAAACAGGCAACCACATTACTAATACCAGTAGCATGGAGAGCGATCGCATCAAAATAACCCTCGACAACTATCGCTAAATCTTGCTGAATAATTGCCTGTTTAGCTCGATCAAGAGCAAAGAGAGTTTTTCCCTTTTCAAATAGAGGAGTATCGGGAGAATTTAGATACTTTGGCTGCTCATTACCTAAAGTGCGACTACCAAAAGCGATCGCCCGTCCTTGACTATCAAAAATAGGAATCATTAAACGATCTCGAAATTGATCGTAATAACCGCTACCATTTTGACGCGCTTTAATTAATCCTGCTTGTGCCACCAAAGCCACAGGATAGCGCTTTTGTTCCACTAAATAACGATAGAGCGTTTCCCAACCTTCCGGAGAATATCCCAGTTGAAAAGTTGCGATAGTTTCTGGGGTTAGTTGTCGTTGTACCTTGAGATAATCTAACGCTTTTTCCCCTTGGGGTTGACTAAGGGCGTGTTGATAAAAACTCACCGCCACGGCCATTATCTCGTATAATTGTTCCTTGAGGGATAATTGCTGTTCTAATTCCTGACGCTGTTCTACTGCTAGAGTTTTAATCGGGATTTGATACCTTCTAGCAAGCTCGAAAACCACTTCACTAAAAGATTGTTTCCCCACTTCCATAAGAAATTTAATCCCGTTTCCCCCCGCACCACAGCCAAAACAGTAATACATTTGTTTGGCAGGACTAACTGTAAAACTAGGGGATTTTTCCTCGTGAAAAGGACATAAACCGACGTATTCCCTTCCCCTTTTTTTGAGGACGACTCTCTCGGAAATTAAATCCACAATATCAATTCTTTGTTTAACTTCTTCGATCGTATCTGGATGTAGTCTCGGTGTATCCATAATCAGTTATCAGTTATCAGTTATCAGTTATCAGTTATCAGTTATCAGGAGATTTGCTTTTATTTATTCTCCCCGTCTCCCCAATTCATCATTCATCATTCATAATTCATAATTCCCACTCCCCTCTCCTTCTCCCCCATCTCCCCACTGCGATGGCGGCATTTTGTCCTCCGAACCCGAAACTAAGAACGTAGGTTGGGTTGAAGCATGAAACCCAACACCCGCTCATGTTACGCTACCCCTAACCCATCCTACAAATAATTGGGCTCTCTTCTTCTTTGTGTGATAAGTTTAACTTATATAGGAGCGCTCAATCTTTGTGTCCTTTGTGTCTTTGTGGTTCCTTCCACTCGCTCGCCAGCAGGACTGTATCTTAGAATACATTTTACCCACCAAACCTAAGAGAGCCATAATTGTGCCTCCCTACTTATATTAAGTGAGCAGTATTAAATAAGAAGTTTCCCACCGTCTTTGTTTACCGATCGCTGATCACTGAAAAATCTCCCCAACACCTACCACCCCCACTAAGGCCCTTTTTGACTCCTGGAAATTCGCACCCATAAGTAATAAGAAAGGACTTGACTTTGGCGGCGGCTTGTGCTATGCTTTTCTCATAATGGGAATCCGTGCCAATTTCGAGAAGTTCAAATAGTCCCATTATGAATAAAATCTTTTAAAAATATTATCTCAAAATCTCCCGACAAAAACAAGCAAAATTTTCCCCATAATTGTTAAGTTTTGTTAAAAATGCAGAGACGGGCAGAGAAAGAACTGATTACTGATCACTGAAAAACTTCCCCACTGCGATGGCTGCATTTTGTCCTCCGAAACCGAAACTAAGACAGAGACAATTGTGTAGGGAAAAATTAACAGCCGATCTAGCTAAATTTAATTGAAAAGGCGACTCGCGCACACCGACACAGGGGGGAATTAGCTGATTTTTCAGGGCCATTAAACAAAAAGCCACGCCTAATGCCCCCGAAGCCCCTAAAGTGTGTCCTGTTGCCCCTTTTGTCGAGCTTACAGCCACTTGCGAGCCAAAAATGCTGGCGATCAGGTTTGCCTCCCGTTCATCGTTTAAACGCGTGCTAGTGCCGTGGGCGTGAATGTAATTAATTTCATTTTTTCTTAATTGACTTCTGTGCAAACATAGTTCTATGGCTTTGGTAGCACTACGATTATTCACCGCCGGGGCGCTGACATGATCGGCATCGCAGGTAAAACCATAGCCCAAAATTTGCCCGTAGATGGGGGCATTTCTGCTTAAAGCCAGTTCTTCCGATTCAAGGACTAAAATCGCGCCACCTTCCCCCAAAACTAAGCCTTCCCTAGCTCTATCAAAAGGATAACAGCCCGTTTTCGCCAAAGCTCCAATCTGTTCAAATCCCACCAAAGTTAAGGGAGTGATCGGAGTTTCGATCGCCCCGGCTAAAACTCGATCGCATTCTCCCATTTTGATTAATTCTACAGCCTGGGCGATCGACCAGATAGCCGTGGCACAAGCCGCCATGGGTGCTAAGACTGGGGCGCCGGTTTCTATCAATCTAGCGGTCAATACCGAGGCGCGATCGGGTAAACTATCTAACCAGTTTTCTACTATTCCCGTCGCTGCCATCTGTTCCCATAAACCCTGACAACCGCGACTAGAACCGATAGTGACACCACAATCCTTTAAGGGAGGGGTTAACTTCGCGTCTTCAAGGGCAGCAATCAGGGCAATTTTGGTTAAATCCTCTAAAAATGCCGGTTTGTGACCGATTAAACCCAGGGGTAACGCGGGTAAATCAGAAAAGGGTTGTTGTCTAGTTATACCAGTTTTGCCATCTAGTAATCTTTGCCAACTCTGACTTAAATTTCCCAGAGAACTGATCAACCCAATTCCCGTCACCACAACATTCATTTATCAGTTATCAGTTATCAGTTATCAGGTATCAGTTATCAGATGAACGTAGGTTGGGTTGAAGCATGAAACCCAACGCCCGATTATGTTACGCTACCGCTAACCCATCCTACAAATAATTGTGCCTTCCTACTTAGAGCATTTAATTGATTATTATTCATTCTTAATTCTCCTGACTACTGACTACTGGCTCGGAGACTCCTCACCTGACGGAAGATTTTTGATTTTTGCAGCAGATTTATTAAATGATTGGGTGGGTGACGACGAAGATTAAATTATCGTCGCCCGGTTCCACCCTAACCGATCGCTATTTTTTTAGGTTTTCCGCACCAGAAACAACTTTGGCCGAGTCAATTTTATCCCCTTGTTTAATCGTATCGATCACTTCCATTCCCTCAGTTACATAACCAAAAACGGCATAATCACCATCGAGGAAATTGATATCCGACAGGGCAAAATAAAACTGAGAAGAAGCGGAATTAGGCTGTTGAGAACGGGCCATTGCGATCGCACCGCGTTTATGGGGTAAAGCGACGATGGGAGTGCGGGCCGTGGCCTGTTGACCGATTGCTTGCCCATAAATCGGCTCTTTTTCGTCTTTGAGGAGAATTTCCAGGGGAACATAACGGGATTGCTTGGTTTTCGGATCAACAAAACCACCGGTTCCGCGACCTTGGGGATCACCCCCTTGGGCGACAAAAGGCTGCGGTTCTGTAACCACGCGATGGAAAGTTAAACCATTATAAAAACCTCTCTCCACCAGATCCACAAAGTTACCAGCAGTAATTGGGGCCGCATTGCCATCAATTTCGATCGTTACCGGTTTACCTTTGATGATCATCTCGACCACGGCAGTTCCATCTAAGCGGGGTTTGTAATTATCCATTTGAAAGGGTTCCATGATACTAGAATTATCGGGGGTGGAATTAGCTTCTGGGGAAGAACAGCCGAAAAGTGTCGTCGTTGCGATTAAAAAAACACAAACCACAGACAGCCAGCCAGATTTTCTTATCTTCATCATTTTATAGCCAAAAAGAGCGAAAAAAGGCCTACAATCCCTCTAGAGGAATTTCCAGAAAACGAGCGAGTTCCGCTCCTTGATTTTCCAATTCCGAGAGGGACATAGGATCACCGACGCGAGTTAAAGGGATATCGCGACGCTGTTTAATCCGCAGGAATAGTTCCCGTTTCGGGTTGAGTCCTTCTCGCACCTCGGCCCGCACAGCTTGCACATCTTCCAGGGGCCAATCGAGATCAATGCGACGATTTTTGCCGGGGTAGCCCCAACGAAAGATTTTAACTTTGCCGGTTTCCTTGTTAAACTCGTTGTAACCCCCTCCGACATTCCAGAGGAGAGATAACCAGAGATAGGTGGCTAAAAGGGTTCCCGCAGTACCATAAAAGAGGAGGGCGACTCCTTGGGGAATAAATTGTAAGGCACTGGTATCGCTAACGAGAAGTAGATTGACCTTCAAATAACTGGAAAGACCAGCGAGGAGAAACCCTAGACCGCCAATAGAGACGATTACAGCCCAAAAATAGTTACTAGGGCGACGGGAACCCACTACTTCTTGCCGTAGGATTAGGCTATCTTTACTTGTTGTTTGCGCTTTCATGAATTGTTTTTAAGGTTGCCTAGAGTCATTTTACCAGCTTTTTTCTCCCCACTCCCCCGCTCCCCATTTCCCCAACGGCAGGGTTGGCGATTCTACCCCCCAACCCTAGTCCCACTTCTTGCTGTGACTGATTAACCGATCTCCACATTACCTGTACCTTGAAACATCAGCCAAGAGAGGAAAAAATTAGCCACAAAAATCGCTAATAAAGAAGTTACCACAGCCGTGGTAGTAGATTGACCAACTCCTTTAGCACCGCCGGTGGTGGTTAAACCCCAACTGCAGCCGATAATAGCAATTAAAATCCCAAAAATTAGGGACTTTAACATAGAACTAATTAAATCCCATGTTTCCAGAAAATTTTGGGCTGATTGTAAAAATAGGGAATAGGAAATACCGTAAAGACTATCGGAAATCAATAAACCACCCAGTAGCCCCGTGACTAAAGAGATAATAGTGAGCAGGGGTAACATTAAACTACAGGCAATCACCCGGGGAATGACCAAATAATCGATCGGATCGGTTTTTAAAATATATAAAGCGTCAATTTGTTCTGTTACTCGCATTGTACCAATTTCGGCGGCAAAAGCCGAGCCAACTCTCCCCGCCACCACCACCGCGGTTAAAACTGGGGCTAATTCTCTTGTTAAAGCCAAGGAAAGGACTCCCCCAACAAAACTACCCGCCCCAAAAAAAATAAATTCTCTGGCTACCTGAATAGTGAAAACCATACCCACAAAAGCAGCAGTAATTAGGGCAATTGTCAAGGATTCTGGGCCAACAATACTCATTTGTTCGAGAGTATTACGCCGGTGGATTTTGCCATTAAGAATATGTAAAAAAGTTTGTCCCGCTAATAAACTGGCAGCCCCCAAACGTTGGAACCATAAACTTAAACCACCGGCAGCATCACTTTTTCTTGGCATTTGTCGAGGGACTATCGCTAAAATTTAACTTATTATAGGCGAGAATTCCCTCTGATACTAAATCCGTTGAGTAACGCACAGAAAACGGGTTTCTCCGAGCAGAAAACGGGTTTCTCCGAGAAACCCGTTTTCTACTCATGTGCTTTGATGCCACTCGATCGAGGGATAACAAACCATGGTTTTGTGCTGCCAGCAGGGGATAATAGAATTATCTAGTAGCCGTCAGCTATCAACCCTGATTCTTTATCCATGCCAGATTTAGCGAAAATTATCCTGAGAAACCATAAAATTGATGCTGTTAAACGATTCCATCCTTGGATATTTTCCGGGGCGATTAAAGAGATGGAGGGGGAAGTCAAAGAGGGTGCTATCGTGGAGGTTTATAGCGATCGAGGCGAATATCTAGCCACTGGACTGTATAATCCTAGCAATATTGCCGTTAAAATTCTTTCTTTCCCAAAAGTCAGCGATATTGCTCAATTATTTCTCGAAAAATTCCAGAATGCCTATCAGCTGCGGCAACAAATCGGTTTAGTGGATAACCCGAAAACTAACTGTTATCGTTTAATTAACGCTGAAGGAGACGGTTTACCCAGTTTAATCGTCGATTGGTACAATGGCACGGCGGTTATTCAAGCTTATTCCCTAGCTTTATACCAACGTCTCGATCTGATTGTCGATTGTCTGAAAACTATCTACGCTGACAATTTACGGGCAGTTTACGATAAAAGTGCCGCAGTTTTGGCGAAAAGCGCCCATACTTCCGAGAATAAATACTTATTTGGTCAAAAAACCGGCGATGAGGTGTTAGAATCCGGCCATCGCTTTATTATTGATTGGGAAAAGGGACAAAAAACGGGATTTTTCCTCGATCAAAGGGAAAATAGAGCCTTATTATCTCAATATTCCCATAATAAACGGGTTTTAAACACTTTTTCTTATTCTGGCGGCTTTTCCGTCTATGCTATGCAAGCGGGGGCTGCCCTAGTCGATTCCGTTGATAGTTCCCACGGTGCGATCGATCTTACCGAAAAAAATATCGCCCTGAATAATCTCAGCGAAGTTCCCCATCAATCCTACAGCACCGATGTTTTTAACTTTTTGCGCGACTGTGAGGAGGATTACGATCTGATTGTTCTCGATCCTCCCGCTTTTGCCAAAAGTATCCAATCCCGTCATCAGGCGGTTATGGCTTATAAAAGATTAAATCACCAAGCTTTCCAGAAAATTCGCCCCCAAGGTATTATTTTCACCTTTTCCTGTTCCCAAGTGGTTAATGAAGAACATTTTCAGGGGGCTGTCATGGCTGCCGCTATTGAATCGGCTCGCCCAGTGCGAATTTTAGCACGTTTAAGCCAACCGGCGGACCATCCCACCAGTATCTATCATTCGGAAGGTTCCTACCTGAAAGGATTGGTTTTAGCGGTGGATTGATGGAAAATTAAACGATTACCATCCGGATCATAGATGTAGATTTCCGGACCGTGGGAAGCTTGGCTAATTTCCCCCCTAGCACCATAGCCGATTTCGCTCCAATGCTCGATCGCTTTTTCGAGACTCTCCACCTCGAAACAAATGCTCATGCCACTGCCCCTAGAATCGCTAAATTCCTCTCTGTGGGACTCTTTAGGGCAAAAAAGACCTAATTTAAGGTTAATCAGCCTAAATTCCGCATAAACGGCGGCAAGGTAGGGGCTTGGTTCCTGCTGCAACAGTTGACGATAAAACTGCACCGAGCGATCGAAATTACTCGTGCCTAGGGCAATAAAAGCCTCTGTGTAATTGAATGGACTGTCGGGGGGGTTATTCATCGGGGTTGGCAAGCTTTTTCAGTGATCGGTAAACAGTAAACTGATAACTGAATAACTGATAACTGTTTACTGATTCAAGATTGATGCTGCTACCGTTGTGGTTGACAATCTTTTGGCTAAAGTTCCACCAATGAAAGTATCTTCGGGTGGACATTGCTACTATTTATTGAATTTTAACATTTAATTTATAGGTGGCATTGCCGCGAGTTCCCCCTACAATTATTTCATAATTTCCAGTAGCAGGTAATTTTAGACTAGATTGGGTAGCTTCTGTTTTCAATATTTCCCCATTCGGTGCAATCACATCAAATACGGCATTATTTTCTAATGATGTAATTTTCAGATCCATTCTCTGTCCTCGATTTGCTCTTAAGAGATAAATATTTCGACTCCCTCGCACAACCGATTGATTAACGGTGGCGCTATTAGTTCCTGGTGCAAACCGGATTTGAGACACTAAACAAGGTTGTTTTTGATAAACTTCTCGTCCCGTATTCAAAGAATCTGCGGTTAATGTCCAGATTTCTTGAGTTTTTTGGGTGTCTAACTCAATTTTTGTCGTGATATTTAAGTTTAACTGATTCCCCTTTCTTGTTCCTCGTAAGGTTTGAGTATAGGAAGTATAATAGGATTCTTGTTCATTATGAATTGTAGCTTCTACCCGACCGGTGACTTGATTTCCCTGAATATAAATCCTCGCGGTAGCATCCAGATCATCATTAGCGACCGAAAAACAATAACCTTGAATCGAAGAAGTGATAGACGCTTGGGCAATTTGTCGGGGGGGATGATTTGCTATCCCTGGTGTAACATTGACTAAACTTGCAAAAATGACTAGACATCCTAATAATTTCATCATCATCATGACCATTCCAAGTTTTCACTAATACTAAACTAATTATCGCCCCAGCCACCATATTTAGACTTTCCCGTTGACAAAAGACCATAACCTGTTTGTATCCGCTGCCCCCCTTACTGGTTACAAATCTTAATAAATTTAACGGCGAAATTACGTTTAGGAACTTTTTCTATATACATGACTACCATTTTAGACCAAATTTCTCCTACTCCTTCATTCATGGACAGGGTTTTTCGGCTATTATAGTAGATATGGATGCCACAGATAGGCGATATTTTACTATTTATTGTTGGCTACCTAATCAAATATTTGATATTCTAATTTAAGAGCAGATGAAAAATGGCAGCGATTGAATGACAAGGAAAGGAATTTTAAGCTTTAATAGCGGTAGTAGTGATTATAAATGAAATTAAAAGATATTGTCAACAAAGTCAAAATAGATTCTAGGAAATTAAATCAATATGCTCTTAATTTAGACAATCCAAAAGGATTAAATAAAGCCCTCATGTTTCAACGCCACTTAGGATATACTCAAGATAATTATGAGCCACTTCTAGTACAAATTGCCGACAAAGCTCTTGAAGCAAACGCTGTTTATCAAAGTACAGATCCCCATGGACAACGTTATCAAGTCGATCTAGAAATTACAGGAATTGAACCGGGACAAAAAGAAATAGTGAGGACTGGATGGATTGTTGAGCCTGATAGTGATACCGCTAGATTAGTAACTTTATATGTAAGAAAAAGACCATGATTAAACCCGAATTATTTGACCTTGTTGAATTATTAGTTGACTTGCCTGAATATAACTTAATAATGGGAGAACAAGGGACAATCGTTGAAGACTACAATGATGGTTGTTACGAAATTGAATTTAGTAATGATCGAGGGGAAACTATAGCCCTTTGTCCTCTGCCAATACAGCAATTTATTATCATCTGGAAAGCTAAGAGCAAAACGTGGTTATCTTTAACAGAAAAGCTAACAGCTTTAATTGATAAATTACCCAAGGAAAAACAAGAAAAAATTTTAGATTTCACTCGCTCTTTACTGGACTTTCCCGTTGACAAAAGACCATAACCTGTGCTGTATCTCCTATGGGGGATTAGGCCACCTCTGACCGGTAGAGATAAGCCTGAAAACTCATAAATAACCCGCTAATTTCTTGAATGTCTCCCAATTGGGAAATCGCTTCGTTAATGGTGTGATACTTAATCTCGATCAGTTTTGGCAATTTCTCCCGGTCAAGCTCGCCAACGCCAGAGCGAATATACTGAGCAAGGATGAAGTCGAGAAACTCCCCTTGTTTTCGCGTGTATTTCGAGAAAATTAAATCAGCAATTCTCATTTTGAAAAAAATCAGATAAAATTCTCTTATTTAAATAGAGAACTTGTGTAGAAGTATTATTTTTTGACAGATAATTATCATCCAACGCTGGAGATAGATAGGTTTTAAGAACTCTGTCCATGAAAAATAGATTTCAACTCATAAATTCAGATAAACCAAATAAATTTTAATAGGGTACGAATATCATTAAAGAAAGAAGTCCGAGTTACTAATAGCTCACGAATCTTTTGATAGGTGTAATTAACTAAATCCCAAACGGTATGAAATAAAAAAGCTAGTAAATTCAAAGACAATAAGAACTCGCACAAATGATTCTGACCATGACCAAAGTTATGCGCTAAATTATAACCGTGATTTTTGAGAACGTTATTGCCTTCATTTTCAACTTTCCATCTGCTGCGTCCAGCTTTGACAATTTCTTCGACATTATTTTCCGTGATTTTATGATTAGTTATCCAATTATTTTGGTAGATAGTTTTCTGGGTTTTCTCATTAATAACAGTCACTTCACACCAATTAACTTCGAGACTTGAGTCGCCCTCTCTTAAGGGAACTCTAGAAGCATAACGATAACGATAAATTAGATTTTTTCGCCCATCCCATTGTTTCTTTTCAACGGTCGTAA